>WNGR01000174.1_pt1 | contig 91242 bp, 76 predicted proteins | sample 5407581 | NCBI WGS metagenome assembly WNGR01 (sample SAMN13153383, study PRJNA577476) | soil metagenome | isolation source: 80 cm soil or saprolite under Garry oak tree replicate 2 | place: USA:California | collected 2016-06-15
CTTGTAATAGCTTGCCATTTGGCAAAAAGGAATTCTCTTCTACCAATCCTCTAAAGAGAAAATACCCAAGACGTATGCTCAAAGCATAGTATCTTGGGTATCTATTTGCCCCGTTTAGCCTTCTCAAAGCCTCCAATCCGCTCTTCCAGGTTAACTGACTGTGCAAGCTCCTTAACCAGCTTCACCGTCTCTACACTCACCGTCACCACCTTACCCACCAGGCGCACAATGTACTGCTCATCATCCAAGCGGTTTGGATCACTCACAATCCCACTGCGTGCATCCGTACTCACCTGATACTGATCAACCACCCACTCCAACGCCGAACGATTCCCCAATCGGTACGCAAAACACTCCTGTGGAATCCCTGCCAACGTCAACCACTCATTCACCACCAGCGTATCCTTCCCAGGCAGCAACTTCATCTTCTCTACGTGCCAACTGATCGGCACATCCTTCTTCTCAACCCAGCGCAAAGGATACTCCATCACCTCCTCATACCCCACATGCAGCTCCATCAACCGCTTCCCAATCCGCACACACAACTCAAACTCACTTTTCCTCCCCAGCAGAGGAATACGCGGCAAATCCCTCTTGAGATTTTCTGCATACCGTTCACGGTACTGTGGATGATGCAGCATGGCATAGACATAATGGAAGATATCCCCCTTGCTCACCTCTTGCCCATATTTGGCCTGAAATTGCCCTAATGCCCAGTCGGTGATGTTCTCCCGGCGGTTGCTGCCATCTTCGGCATAGGTGTAGTAGGGGAAGCATTGGAATCCATCCGTTGATGCAAGTATATGCAAATCTGCTAGCATGTTGGTAACAAGAATACTGAAAGGAGAACGATAGCCGTGATCACTAACAACTATCATGGCATTTTCTGCTTCGGCAGCAGCAGTAGGGAAAAACAAACCTGACATGCCCCGCTCATCAACTATGATATCAGCAAAGTATAACCAAATACCCGTAAAAGGGCGATAGAGAGATCTTCGAATAGCAGTTTTATCAAACTGAGCATATCGCTCATGTTTCAAGTCTCTTTTAAGATTTCGGCTCCATTTAACCTTGTCATAACGTACAAAATTATCTATGTCTACTGGATGCCCACTTCTTGCCCATCGCGATACTTCATCGTTGTAATTTTCAATGAACTGCTTAATTCTTCTCTCTAATCTCTGATAGTTGAAATCATATACTATGCTATCACGATTAGTAGAAACCCCAAGAGAATAGGTTTTGAATAAGGTTTGTACTTCTACCTGACGAACTGACCTTGCCTCTTTTGTTCCCATAGAGAAGAATGTTGCAAATTCAGAGTACATACCTTGCGTTAGCCATGTATGCTTCTCATCTGGTTGTAGATCCTCCCACTCGATGTCATCTATACTGCTCTTTTCTGCAAGAAATTTGAGTTTTTCTGTTCTACGCCAATATTCAGGTACACGGTAATAGTAGAGCTTCTGTGTAGAATTATTGGCAGCCCTTATCGCGATAGTAATACCAACACCTACTTGAATGCCAAAGACATTATGCGTTGTACCGGAAAGCTTAGGATTCTTGCGTACATTCCCATGCAAATCGAGATGATAAATTTGGTGAAAATCTTTTAAGAGGTGCTTTCGCATACCATCAAAAGCTATTTGGTCAATGAAAGAGTTGTTTGAGACAAAACAGATAATACCATCATGTCCTTGTAAGCGATCTACTGCCCAGCGAAAGAACTTGACATAAGCATCGTAGAGCTTGGTATTAAGTGTGGCTTTTGAATCTTTTGCATAAGTTTTGTTGATGCGTCCGTCAATCACAGTATAGCGGCGGTTCTTATTATTATCATTCTCACTTACTTGCCCCACATTGTACGGAGGATTGCCAATCACTACCATAATCTTGGCATCCTTCTCTCTCTGCACACGCTCGGTATTCTCCTCTACAAACAGCGATGGCTGCTGTCCTTGTGCTAGTTCTAGCGTATCGGCAAAACACATGCCCTCAAACGACTTATACTCTCCTGTGCGTATGCCAGCGACCCACCACTGATACACTGGATCAGGTTGACGATAAAGTTGCCCGTCCCAGTGCAGGGATCGAGTATCTGCACGCCGGAATGGGAGAGCGAGGAACCAAACTCGCGTTGCAGTACCACATCGACGCTGGCACACATAAAATCGACGATCTCTTGTGGCGTATAGACAATGCCATGTGTATCGGCCTGTTTGACCGAGAAGCCCTGAAAGAAGCGTTCGTAGACCGTATTGAGGAAGTGCTGTTTCTCGGTCCACCCGTCGAGTGTTCGCGCAGCATTCTCGATAGCCACATAGAAGCGGTCAAGCGATTTGAGAAACTCTTTACGGTTAAAGGCCCGACTGGTCAGAGCTTGAATGACCTTCTCAATCTCAACGGCGATCACGTTGCGGTTAATGAAATCAGGATTATCGAAAATCGTGCGGAAGAGACGTTCCGTCAACAAGTGCTGCACCAACATCTCATCAACGGTCTCCCTGCTCATGTTGGGATCAAGCGAGGTGTGACAGAGTTCGAGAAAACTGGCAAAGGCCGAGACAAAGGTGGCATTGCGCCCATGTTCCTCTTTGATACGTGCGAGCAAGCCTTGTGCCAGATCGGGAATACGTTCTTTGAAGTCGCGTACCGCTGTTTCAAAGGTCTCGATATCTGGCTCAGTGTAGTCAAAGAACTGCGTCAGCAAGTCCATCAGGTTCTTGGCTTGCGTCAGGTCGGCATCGTAGACCGGTCGGCCATGCTGGTAGAGTATGGCTTTGCGCGTATCCTCAAAGATGATATTGTTGGTTGGGTAACCCGCGCTGATCTTCTTGCGAATTTCGGTTGCCAGGTCATCTTTGGTATCTTTTGCTTCCCAGTAGCCACGAGGCAAGTTAAAGGTATCACGCAGTGTTCCATCGGGTCGTTTCCCATTGGCAAGCCGTTGTTCAGGAATAAGCGTCCAACTCGCCGACTGTGCAAAGACCGCCAGCAGACTTTGAAAGGCACTGCGTAAGGCCGTCTCATGCGTCACATTTTTCTCTTGATAGGCACCCAGTTCTTTGTAGTAGGTATCGATAGCTCGCTTATGTGCTGCGGTAATGTGCATCTAACTCTGTTCCCCCTCACTTGCTCACTTGGCTCTTTTTTCTCATGTTGCAGCTCGGCCCTTAGTGTAGCTGAGAACGGAGTATTATGCAAGAGGTACTAAGGCAGAAATTCAACGGCAGAACTCGAATTACGAGAAGGATCGCAGCTTCACCTTAACAATGGCAAGCCATTGAGACAATGCTCATTGCAATTTCCTCTACCGCCTACAGTAGATACCAAACCAAAACGGGAGGGTCGCAACTCATTCCTACGGTTACCAGATTGTGCTAGGTCTGAGCATCTATGAGAGTTCTCTCTATGAAGAAAAAGATGCAAAATAGGAACTCCTCAAACAGTTCTGGGTTGAGAAAGCCAAGCCACCCCAACCCCAAAAACCACAAGGGACGCAACAACAGAAACTCCTCTAAATTTCCTCATCGTTAGACTTCTGCCTTCAGATCACGAAGTAAGCGAGTAAAAGCCCTTTGATATTTGTCATGGTTTTTCCGCTGGGTAAAATCAGTAATAACTACGACTCAAAATGCCATTCGCCCAAAGAACATATAAGTGAGATTAGCTACAATGGTTTGACGGAAAAGCTCTGCATGCTGAACTTAACATGTGAACTTATGAAGTACACATTTCCAGGCTGGTTATACATGTTGCTTATCGCTGTGGCAGAAAAACCATTCGCCATGAAGGTAATTCTTTCCCCTTTTACAGTCACGACGTAATCAATATACTTGTTGGCCGATGTGCAACATGCTGTAGCAATTGGTTTGCTGACATTAGGAACAAACTTCCCCTCATAAATTTTGATTTCTCCATTATAAAACCATGCAAAGGCGATCTCCCCATCGTCTTGAGCGTTAGCCCTGACCGCGAAACGTAAGTCCCAGTCCAAAGCATTTATCGCTATCACCCTTGCCTTTACCACATAATCTGGGGATGTCATTGTGCATGCCGCCGGAACTTGAGCAAATTGAATACCGTTTCCATCTCCAGTTAGCTCATCATTTACCACAGTCCAACCTTCCGGCCAACCGTCCCATCCTGTTGATCCGTCGTAACTACATCCTTGACCAGCTGCAGGTGCTGATGTCGATGTTGGTGTTGCAGGAAGAGAGGTTGGGCTAGGTAAAGAAGTCGGAACATTTTTCAGAGTCGGGGTACTGGCGTGTGTTGGCGTAAGACCTGGTATAAATGTAGGATGATAAATCAATGAAGCACCTGCTTCCCCAAGCAAGATGATTGCAAGAGGCAAGCTGATTAACATAATCTTATGCTTATGTTTTAATGTACGTACATCCACGAAGATACTAACTATTGCAACAATACCTGAAATAATCCCAACAAAAAGACTAAAAATTGTTACTGTCTGTAAGAAGTCCAATGTTGTCTCCCTCGCTAGTCTCTTTATATTCTCATTGAATGAAACAATTAATGATATTCAATTTCTTGGTGTCTTCCAAGAGCGCTTTTCCTATAAAAGCGATAGCTCAAGTAATACCAATGATCTGAAGTACATCCATCTGCCCCCGCCTTTCAAAAGAAAATGACTCGTATCGTCACCTGATACTACTCTCTATTAGAATAACGTTGCAGGTAAGCCAATATCAAGTAGGCTAAAAGATAGATAGGAAAATAGGTTAGATAGGGATGCCATCAGCGACCGGTTTAGATGCCATCCCGAATGTTGTGGTGCGCCGTGGAACGCAGCCTGATATCCCCAACGCAGTTGGGAAGAATGTGGAAGGAGATTCTTGGATCATCGTACCTACCTAGCGTGGAAACACAAAGGGGACAAGAGCATGTACGAAACGCATGAGTGCTCCGAAGGTGTGTAAGAGCAGGTGATGCAAGATCCGCACGCTATGGTTAAGGCTGATTGCTTGAAGCCTAATCCCCGGACGGATGATTTCGGGTCCCATCGATATAACACCTGACATCGATGTTTCTCTGTACCTCGATTTTACACAACGATCGAGCGTATCTTCCACAGGGAAAGCGAGTATCAATGAGATACTGCAAGGGGATGTGTGGGCAACCTATGGCGAGCTCGGACGTATCAGGTTGACGGAACACGGGATCACCTACGGGTGCAAACCTATGGTGACAGAGCGCTGATAGTACTCGTGAGAGTCACGCCTCACCAGGGAAGACGAGAAGGTCGTCTACAGGGGGAAGCAGCGCAGGGAGAAACATTCTTACGGAGAAGAGCACGAGATGTGTTTATTCTGAACCGATGGAGTGTTTCTACTGGAGAGCCACATGACACGGAAACGGTCCTGTGTGGTTCGGGAAGAGGCCGATGGAGCAGGGCCAGCAATGGTACCTCGCCAACGGCCTACTTCATTAAGGATGCGACGTGGTGTCCCACTCCCCCTAAACTGAACACATAGTCTGGTTTCAGCCAGTATAATGTAAGCAAACGAGGGGAGCAAACCATGCCAGTCGGCAGACACACAGACCAACGGATTAAAGACGAAATTATTACGAAAATACGGGACGAGGGTATGCGGGTTGTTGACGCAGCACACCACTACGGCGTCAGCAGCAAAACCATTTACGCTTGGCTGAAGTCGAACGTCGTCAACAGCAACACAAGCTTGGTACTACAGCTCAACCGTCTGAGGAAAGAAAACGAGCAGCTCTACAACCTCCTGGGCCGAGCTACGGCTGAACTGAAGCGCCCAAAAGGCTAGCCATCCTGGATGAGGTCGAGCTGGGATGGCGGAGACATTTTGCCGCTGCCTTAGGCGTGGCTAGAACCAGCTATTACTGTCCACGCACAATGAGGTCTCAAGCCGACCAGCTGGCCGTTGCAAGGCTGAGGGCTGTCCATGAAGAACACCAGTTTTACGGCGTCAGGCGACTAGCGCTCCGCCTGGGCTGGAGCGAAAACAAAACCAGGCGTATCCGCACCCTTGCTGGTATTGTCATACCGAGCGCCAGCAAGAAGCATCGGACTCGTAGAGGCGGTAAGCCAGAAATAGCTGCGCCACCGAACATATTGCAACGCTATGCCGTGTTCAAGAACGAGGCCCGGCCTCGTGACGGCATGGACTACGGCAGGATGGCTAGCCTTTTGGGCGCTTCAGTTCAGCCGTAGCTCGGCCCAGGAGGTTGTACCTCAAGACCCGGCAAGTGGCCGGCTGGCGTTTGGGTGCCAGGCACAGCAGCGAGCTGACCTACGAAGCGCTCCTCGACGCCCTCAGCAAGCATCTGCCACCAACTATCTTACACAGTGACCAAGGCTCGGAATACCTGAGCTACAAGCACCAGTTACTGTGCGGGAAACTGGAGATAATTTTATCTTGTTCTGCCAAATCCAGCCCATGGCAGAATGGTTTCATGGAACGGTTCTTTGGCAGCTTCAAACAGGAGTTGGGGTCACTCAGCCACTTCGAGGACTTATCCCGGCCCTTTGAGGCTATTGCGCTCCAGATTCATTATTACAATACCAAGCGCATCCATACAGCGCTGCAAACAACGCCCGCAGCTTACGCTGCTCGCTTACATAAAAGTCCAGACAGGGTGTTCACGGAAAAGGGGATGCCATACCAAAAGTTGTGTAATGGCGTATAACGGAAAAGCCCGGAAACTAAACCTGGACTGGCTTGAACGCCTTCTCACAGCACAGCACACCGTTACACAGCTTTCGGTATGGCATCGCCAGCGAACCAGAAGCATAAGAAGCCATTCATTCACTTCAAATGCTTCAGAGTCTCTCTTAAATTGCTCTTTCAATATATCCACTGATTGCTTTTGGAAAGTTTGATGAAAAACTGAAGAGATTTGGATAATTTGTTATTCCGTTCGTTATAAGTTTATAGGTAGCCTGAACTGAAGCGAATAACAAGGGCTAATAGTAAAAAGTATTCCGAGGTGTTAAGGAATTTACATGCAACAACTACATTCAGAAGTTAAAGAAGCTAACACTAATCAATCGTCTCAATCCAAATCTAGGAAACCTAACAAGTTAGAAGATGACTTAGCTGTCTCAGCAATATTTCTATCAATAGGATTAATTTTACACTTTTTTGCGTTTGATACGAATACAGCATCTTGGGATGGCTTCTATCAATTTTTAAGTTATTTGTCATACGCTATAAGCTTTTTTGGAGGAGCCGTTGGAATTGATCAACATTCAAAAAAGGAAACATATAGCGACATCGGTTTCGGCGCAGGGTGTAGTATCATTGCTTACTGGTTACATACCGGAGTGATGAATTTACGTAATGCTAACATGGTTTGGGCTGTGATAGTAGAACTTGTATTCATAGTATTTGTTGCTATGGCAGCTTACGGAGTAGTCAGAGGAATTACACGTATATTTATATATCCTAAGCAAAAACCTTCAATAGTTGAAGGGTCAGCTCCTATTCCAGATAAGACAAAAAGGGAACGTATAGTAAGTTATACTTTAGCTTTCCTATCACTATTTTTTGGATTCATTCAGGCCTTACCTATCATAATCGAATATGTAAAAACCATATTTCACTTACAATAATCCTATTCTTTATAGTAACTGTTAAATGTAGATATAATGGCGCGGTTTACTTGCTCTGCGCCTCTAAACCTATTCACAGCAAGAGAAAAACCGCGTTTAGGCTCCGAATAATGTATCTTTGAGCGTCTCCTATTAGCCATCTCTGACACCAAGTTTGACACCAAAGCTGATAGTTACTTATGGTCAAACATAGACACAATTAGACAAAAATATGGCCCTACAGGCCGAATAGCACAGCCAATAAGGGCCTATGCAACCTCAAAAAAGGGCGTTATAATACCCCCATTTTTATAACACTCATTCATTTTGTACTGCTTTGCCATTATCTCTCCTGAAATAGCCAACCAAAAACTACAGCAACGACTACAGCAACCTCCACAAACGAACAGAGAAATTGACCAACGCCAACAAACAAAATGAGGTCGCTCTGAGCGTGAAAAGGACGAGGAGGAACGGCTATAAACAAACTCTTTCGTATCCGGCCCTTGGCACTTCTTGATGTTCACAGAGGTGTGAAGCCAATTCTAGAGCGGCTTTACACCTCTTTCTTTTAGAACTCATCCAGCGTTGACATCAAAAGCGAAGCCTGACATCAAAACACCCCATCTACCTTGTTCATTGCATCAGACCTCTGGCTTCATGAGCGAATTTATGGTATCCTGCGAGGGGATACACGTTCTAGCTATCAAAGGGAAACCAATTCGACATGGAATAACTGTATCCTTATGCCCAGATAGTCTCAACAATATAATTATAGCTATTGGCTTGCCAGCGCAAAGAAGGAAAGACAGTTATGACATCCCCTACCGGGCTCTCGCCCTCATCGAATAAACAAGACCTACCCCTCAGCCTGTATCACTTGCTTGACCCTGAAGTTCTCGCCAACCCATATCCCTTGTATCACCGGCTGCGTAGTGAGGACCCCGTTCACTGGGATCCCTTCCTGCATGCATGGGTAGTAACACGTTACTCAGATGTGATCAACATCTTTCAGCACTTCTCAGCCAATCGTACACCTACTCCTGAGCAGCTGACTGCGTTAGGTCTGTCATCCTTAACACCACTGGCTGAGGTGATGGTACACCAGATGCTCTTTCTAGACCCGCCCATGCATGGGCGTGTACGGGGACTGGCTTCCAAGGCCTTCACCGCACGCAGAGTAGAGGTACTACGCACGCACATCCATGAAGTTACCAAGAGCTTGCTGGATGCTGTACAGGACAGGGGACATATGGATATACTCAAAGACTTCGCCATCCCCTTGCCTGCCATCATCACTGCCGAGATGTTGGGTGTTCCTACCTCTGACTGGCCGCAATTGACAGTATGGTCAGCCGACTTTGCCCAGGTACTTGGCAACTTCCAACACAACCCGGAACGTGCTCCCCAAGTCATCAAGAGTTTGGAAGCCATGATAGCTTACTTCCGGGCTGCCATCAAAGAGCAGCAGCAGCATCCTCGCGACGGCCTCATCAATGCCCTGCTCAATGCTGAGATCGACGGCGACCGCCTGACAGAAGAAGAGGTGGTGGCTAACACCATTGTTACCATGGTCGGCGGTCAGGAGACAACAACCAATTTGATCGGTAATGGGATATTAACCCTCCTGCGCCATCGCGATCAGATGGAGAAATTGAAAGCTGACCTGACCCTGATTCCCTCAGCAGTAGAGGAACTGTTGCGCTACGAGAGTCCAAGCCAGCACACGGCTCGCTTGGCACCTGATGACGTGATGTTGGGCGAAAAACTGATCCGCAAGCGTCAGGCAGTCATTGCTGTGATGGGAGCCGCTAATCGCGACCCTGAACGCTTCCCAGACCCCGATCGCCTGGACATCTGTCGCCACGACAATCGACATGTGGCCTTTGCCTGGGCCAGCCACTTCTGTTTTGGCGCACCACTGGCACGAATTGAGGGACAGGCTGCCTTTGAACACATAGTGCGCCGCATGCCCAACCTGGAATTGGAACCAGGACCAATCACCTGGCGTGAAAACCTGGGCTTGCGGGGTCTCACAGCGTTACACGTCAAATTTTAGCCACTCGCTTCTTCTATCTCTGCTGGCTCATTTTGAACGGTAGGAACAGGAGCCTCAATGCGGGGTAGATAGAAGCTGAAAGTTGAACCTTCGCCGGGGACACTATGTTGGAGCCACAGACGCCCCCCCATGGCTTCGATGTAGCGACGACAGATATATAATCCCAGACCAGAGCCACGCACAGGGGTGGTCAGGGAACGCTGAGCACGCACAAACTTGTCGAAGATTTTTTGTTGCTCCGCAGGCTCGATACCCTCACCTTCGTCATACACCTGCACGAGAACTACTGGTGTATGGGGATCGCTTTCAACGTCACTTTGCTCATCAGGTATAGCTACTTTGGAGAGAAGAGTCCTACTGGCAATGACCTCGATGCGGCCATCACTTGGCGAGTACTTAGTAGCATTATCCAGCAGATTGGAGATTACCTGACGCACACGCAAAGGATCACTGTGTACCCACAGGCCACCATCCACCTGAGTCACAATCTTTTGCTCAACATTGATACTAATCATATTGACTGCCAGCTCCACAACCGAGAACATTTGCACAGGGCCAATTTGCAGATCGAGCTTTTTATCAACCGTGCCGATCTTGGCCGCCTCAGTCATACTTTCTACCAGATCGGTCAATTGTTGCGTAGCACCAGCAAGCTTGGTGGCATAGTGTAAAATCTTTTGCGTATTAAGACGATTGCTCTGACGCTTAAGCATGGCAGCATAACCGCTAATGGCACTGAGAGGCGTACGTAACTCATGTGAGGCGGTTACCAGAAATTCGTCTTTGAGTCGATCCAGTCGCTGCTGTTCGGCATACGCTTCTTGTATCTCCTCGAAGAGTTGGGCGTTGCGGATAGCACTGGCGGCTTGAGAACAGATAGCCAGTAGCATACCAATATCGGCAGGACGGAAGTTACGACTCTGGCGCGGTGTATGCACACCCAGAATCCCCACTAACTCGTTCTGATACAAGACAGGAATCATGAGCATTTTGCGAATATCCGTCTCAAGCAGAAACATCGCTCCCTCTTCGATACTGGCCTGTGCCAGTTCTTCTGTCATCTCTTCGTCGAGGTAGAAAAAACTGGTGGTGACTAAATTTTCCAGCACCGTCCCTTTGAAGGGAATGTGTATCTTCTCCAACAGGTCATTATGCAGTGTAGGAGACATGGGAGGAAGTGGCTGAGTATCGAGCTCCTGATGTTTCACTGGTTGGGCCGACTCGTAGGCAGCCTGCACGATCAAACGTTGTCCATCGGGCATCAGTTGAAAGAAAACGCTCATTTGTGCATCGAGCAACCGTGCTGCCGACTCAACAAATTTGTGAAGCAGTTCAGTGACATTCAAAACTGAACTGATCGATTGCAGAGAACTATTCATGGCAGCCAGAAATTCCTCACGCTGCCGCGCTTCACGCAGTGACTCCCGTGAACGCTCATACAGCTTCGCGTTTTCAATGCTGACCGTAATAGTCTGTACCATCGTCTCCAGTACCTGAATCTCTTCAGTACGATAGGCATTCGTTGTATTACTGGTGAGCGAAAGAGAGCCAATAACACGCTTAAACATTTTCATGGGTAAAAGTAGAAACGAGCCAGTTTTGCGTTGATCGCCCCATACGCCGGTCAGTAGTTCGTCATAGTCATTGTGTTCTATATGCATTGGCTCAAGCAACAACTGCTCTTGTTCTTCGTGAGCGATCTTCCACCAGACCGGTCGCTCTTCCGGTGAAATTACAGTAGGTCGCTCAACTAATCCCTCCACACGCCTCCCATCCTCAACGGCAAAAACATCGTAAATCAATTCCGTATCGCGATCATAGAGGGTGATCACCATCGAAGAAACATCCACAATCCCGGCCACAAACTGGTAGACTCCCTCCACCAGCTTCGCCAATTGCACTGTTGAAGGAAAGGCCCCACTGATCGCCTGCAACCGTCGCAAATAATCGCTGGTACGCAACTGATGACGGCGTAGTTGATCGTTCTGGAGATAAAGGGCCATACGCTCGGCGCAAGTCAGCACCTCAGCACGTTGTCTCTGCTGAAAGATGGCTCCAGGTGCCGTTCGATAGAGGATAATGACACCCAGGATTTGCGGCTGTCTCTTTCTGCCATGTGCCTCATCGATCAAACTGGACTCGGCAACCGGTACGGCCAGATACCATGCCGGCACAACATCGGCCTGGAAAGGCTCAGGGCCAGTATAAAAGAACGAGAGATAGTCTTCGTGACGCAGAATATACGCCTCGTTTTTGTGCCACACATAGCCAATGAGGTCGTGTCCTCTAGGATAACTTTCTCCCACCGGAAAAAAACTGCCCGTTTGCACTGATATATCTTCTATATCCTCCTCTGTTAGTGCCTGTGAGGGACGTTTCCATTGTTCTAAGGCAGAACTGGAAGGATCGAGTGCTAAAGGAACAGTGCTATGTTTCTGAGATTGATGAGCTATCTCTGTACCATTACTACTCGTGAGAGTCGTAGCATTACGCAGACGGAGATGAAGCTGTATCTCCATCTGTCTGCTACTCTCATTATAGAGCGCAAGACAGGCACCCACAGCATGAAATTGCTCCATCATCTGCCGTAAGAGCTGCTTCAACAATGATAGAGGATATGTTTCTTCTGATGGAGATTTCGATTCTCCCCAAATAGCGGTAGACACACAAATCTCCTGACATTCTCGTTAAGGGGATGGAATATCGTTCCAATCCCTATGGGTAGCTTACAATGAATGCAGCAAAAATACTACTTTTCAGACCGACTGACCGAAGGTAGCCGACTCCTTTCAGACCATACTGAGGTAGAATATCACACGTCTCTTTTATATTCAACTACTATGGTAGGGGTTTTCATCACTTTTTCAGTTGCGTTCTACAACTGATGTTTTGATATAAGCATTAGGGGCTGATGCCAAAGCGTTGAAGAATGCTCTGAGACGAGCCAAGGTGAGGCGGGAGACGTTTGAGGCGCATGCCCGTCAACACGGCCAGTTCAGCCAGGTGGAAAATGCCATACACCTCACCCAGAAAGATGATGACTTTGTCGCGATTTTCCTCCTTGAGGCGCAGTCGCCAGCGAACGGTGCCTTCGCCCCCCAGCAGTGCCGTACTCAAGCCCGCAGTGGTGGCGGTCTCGTGCGTGGACGTGGTGGGAGTTGTCGCCGCTTTGGCTTGCCACAAGCGAAAGGCGGTACACAAGGCCATCACCAGTACGGTCATATGGCTGTGCACCACCACTGCTGCCGCCGTTTTCTTGGGGAAGCGGCCCAGATGCCAGGGATGCTTGCCTTCTTTGAAAATGCCATTCTCAATCACCGAACGCCAGTCATAGGTATCAAAGATGACAAAGGGGTCCTTGACCGGCCCATTGGTCAAATAGACGGTGCCGCCGGTCGTCGGCGTCCAATTTTCCCAGCGGCGCACGACCACCGCATTGATGGGGTACCCTTCGTAATCGCGCCGCTGCGCCTGCTGCGTGTGTTCTGGGTCTCCATAGCTATCATAGGTCGTCAGTCCCTCAATGCCCACTAGTTCCGTGCGTAAACGCTCTTCTCTGGCTGTTTTGCCGTGTCCATGCCGCACCACCCGCTCACGGGTGCGCACCCGTTCCCGTTTGGCCAGAGCTTGCGCGTCCTGGGTCACGGTCATATTCGACTTGCTGACCACCACAAAGCGCACCCCCTGTTGATCCACGCGCCACAAATCTTCTCCATCCAGGTAGCCGCGATCAATGACGATGGTCTGGATATGCCCCCGCGTCCCCAGATTGCGTTGGGCTTGCTCCAATAAGGGGACCAGCCAGCGCCCTTCATACTCCTGGATCGGCACCACTTTCATGGCTAAAGGCAAGCGGGTGTGCACATCAATGAGTACCAACACCTTCCACCCATACACGTAATATTCCTCGGTGGCTCGCTCCTTTTGCCCTTTCACCTTCACACTGCGCGTCTGTTTGAGCTTCCCTCGGCTCTCATACGTCTCCGGCGTGGGTAATTTGCTGCCATCCAATGCCGCGAGCCGTGGCCCATCCACCAACCCCCATTCCACCACACAGCGCACCATCGCATTGAAGAGCCGTTCCATCTGCTCTTGCGTCAACTTGCTGATGTTGTCGGCCAAACATTGCGGCGTCAGGGGTCCTTGTTTCTTCTTGGTCTGGCGTTGGGCATCTCCGCGTTTGGTCAATCCTTCCTCCACTTGTCGCGCATTAAAGCCGATCAGTTCCATTAAGGGCAGATGACTAAAGAGCACCCGCGGCAATTCATTCATGGACTGAGCGCCAAAGAGGACTTTGAGCAGATACAACAAGAGAAATTGCACCGTAGGAACCAGCACGCGCTGAACTCCGGGCAGCTCCTGCTCTTCCAACACCGCCAGCATCCCGATATCCTTGAGAAAAACAAAAAACTCGTCGAGCAGTCCTGCCTCGCTCAATTCGTGCAGCTCTTCAATTTCTTCTCCCGCATACAGCCCCTGGGCGACCTGGACATCATCGCGCACGGCCAGCTGCCAGCTTAATCGGGCCATCACTGCACTTGGCTCGTTCTCTCCGCTTGCCTCTTTGGTGGCTTTTTTGCTCATCTCTTCCCCCGTTTTTCCCTTACCCTATCACTTTCTCCTCCTCTCCGCAATCCTCTTCTTATATCAAAACATCAGGTTCTACAAAACTCTTCTTGACACAGGCATTTTCGTAATGCTACATTAGCATGTAATCTAGATTACATCGAAAACGTAATATAGTAGTGGCACCCCTTGCGGGTGTCATAGGAGTGGGGCCGGAGGACTGTTATTTTCTATCGCCCATTAAAGGAGACAGCATGGACCCATATTACAATCCCAAAGACCTTGCCCACTTTCCAGATATTGGTAAAGATGTCCCTGAATTATGGCAGAAGTTTTTAGATTGGTATAATGCAGTCTTTGCCGAAGGCGCATTATCTGAGCGCGAAAAGGCTCTCATCGCGCTGGCTGTTGCCCACACAGTTCAGTGTCCTTACTGTATTGATGCCTACAGCTCTGCCTGCCTTGAGAAAGGCTCTGACATCGAACAGATGACCGAGGCGATTCATGTCGCAGCTGCCATTCGTGGGGGCTCATCTCTTGTCCACGGTGTTCAAATGCGCAATCATGTACATAAGCTCTCGATGTAAATCCAAGAGGTGCCACGATGGCAAAAATTATTCCCACCTTGAACAAGCAGGGTCATCGTCTCTCCAAGGCGGAATGGCAGCGGCAGATACTCGCAGACTTGCCACTACGCTCATTTGCCGAAGCCGTGGCAAACACCGGTCACCAGCCCCTCAGAGCTGATGGTATTCAGGTTTTGCAGATCAACGTTGGTAAACGCTGCAATCAGACGTGTCAACATTGTCATGTAGATGCAGGACCGGACCGCAAAGAGGTTATGCCTCGTGCTGTTCTTGAGATGTGTTTGCAATTTCTGGAACAGACGAACATTCCCACGCTCGATATCACCGGCGGTGCTCCCGAAATGCATCCCAATTTTCGTGAGTTAGTAGAGCGTGCCAGTGTACTTGGGAGGCACATCATTGATCGCTGTAATCTGACGATTACCCGTTTACCTAACTATGCCTATCTTCCTGAATTTCTAGCGCACCATCAGGTTGAGATCATTGCTTCATTGCCATCTTACGCGCCGAAACAAACAGATGCGCAGCGTGGTGATGGCGTTTTCGAGAACTCTATTCTTGCTCTCCAACACCTTAATAGCCTGGGCTATGGTAAAGATGGAACTGGTCTACTACTCAATCTGATCACAAACCCGGTCGGAGCCTTTCTTCCAGGCAATCAACGTTCGCTGGAAACCGATTGGAAACGTCAACTGAAGCGTCGCTACAACATTGAGTTCAATAACCTCTACACCATTACCAACATGCCCATTAGCCGTTACCTGGATTTTCTGATGCGCTCAGACAATCTAGAAGCGTACATGGAGAAGCTGGTCAACGCCTTTAATCCTGCTACGGTAGATGGCTTGATGTGCCGTACTATGATCTCAGTGGGCTGGGATGGTCGGCTCTTCGATTGTGACTTTAACCAGATGCTCGATATAGGCCTTGGCCCGCAGTTACCCCAGACTATCTTCGAGGCTACACTGGACTCATTAGCGAAGCGTGTCATTCAGATTGGTCAGCACTGCTTCGGCTGTACAGCTGGCCTCGGCTCCAGTTGAGGGGGCACCACAACGTAGCGGTCGCTACGCGAGAGCCAAAGAGGTGGAGCACCAGCAAGGATGCTCCACCTCTTTTTCATGGAACACTATGAAGCTATCCTCAATGGTTACCTCTAACCACAAAAATGGAAGGGAATACTACTGATTTGCAGACTCTTGGCCGCGCAGAAAACCCCATATATTCTTGTAACCTATTATCTGTTCAATCCGTAGTAATGAGATATAATATAGTATGAAAGACCACCGATGGAGGCTATTTTTGGGAATAGGGATAGGTTATAAATATGTATAAAAGATTCTTCATAGACACGGTACCAAAGCTATGTTACCCACTTTTCCGTCTTCTGCTGGTAGTAAGCTTTGTGTGTCTCGCCATTATTGGCACCACTACAACTCAGACAGTTTTTGCCGCCACTGGTCCTGCTGGCAATGTGAACGATCCCGTGGTGCGTGCAGTTGATATTGCCGAACCAGCAGTGGTGCGTATATTCACCACCCTCGGTGGGCACCTCACCGTGCATTTTTCTGCGACGAATGTCGTGACCTTCCCCCAGGCGAATAGCACGAGTGGCAATGCTTACCCATTGGAATATTCGGGCACAGGTTCGTTTATTAGCGCACATGGTGATGTGCTAACCGCCGACCATGTGATTAACCCACCACATGACACAACGCTTGACCAATTCTTGAACCAGACAGCCGCTCCCGATGTGGCCGCCTATATCAATCAGGGGAAAACGGGAACCAATCAAGTCACGGCTGATCAAGTGCAGCAGGCACTCGATAATAGCCAGTGGCAACTCGATCATCGCTATGATCCGGCAACCAGTGAGGTTGTGCTCAATACCAGCTATACTGGCCCACTCGCTGCACCAGACCTGAGCAGTATACCGACTCAGATTCATGCCTCGGTGGATCGCATCGAAAAGGAAAGTCCCGTCACCGAGAAAGATGTTGCGATTGTACATGTGAGTATGGATGATATGCCAAGCCTACAACTCGGCGATTCATCCAACGTGCATCAGCAGGATCAACTGACGATTATTGGTTTTCCGGGGAGTGGCGACGTGAGTACGCGACCCACCGATCTGCTGACTGCCTCAACGAATACCATTACAGTGAGTTCGGTGAAAACGACCAACGCCGGCGCACAGGTGATTCAGGTCGGGGGCAATGTCGAGCATGGTGATAGCGGTGGGCCAGCTCTGGACAACACTGGTACAGTCGTGGGTATTGTAAGCTTTGGACTCTCCAATACCGGTGGCACGACATTCTTACAGGCCAGCAATAGTGCCGAGCAACTGATCCAATCGCTCAATCTGGATACGAAACCAGGGCCATTTCAGCAGGCATGGAGTCAGGCACTCACCGATTATTCAGCCACCACTTCCGGTCACTGGCACAAGGCTGCCCAAGAGTTTGCCAGTATCGCTGCCAAATATCCACTCTTTAAGGCTGTACAGCCATACCTGACATATACACAGCAGCAAGCCCAAACGGAGCAGATACCAAATACACCTACACCCACAACCAAGAAGCCATCAACACAAAATCCGGTGCTAGCATATGTATGGACAATTGGTGCAGTAGTGGTCCTCCTGGCTCTCATTGCACTGTCGTTTGCTGTAGTAGTACGACGTCGCAGTAAAAAATCACCTACCGTACCTGCCGAACCAGCATTGCCAAGGGCAGCAGGACCTCCCACCGTTCAGCAGAATGACAATGCAGCGAATATGGCAGCCCAGCGAAGGCAGACACCTCTACCCATCCATGATGACGGCATGACAGCCTTTGGTGCGCCACCTACTTCATCACCAACTCAGCCTGCATCGACACAAACGTCCAGTATACTGCGCCCATGGCCCTGTGGACATCTCAATCGCCCCAATGCCCGCTTCTGTAGCATCTGTGGCGAGCCAGCTCCCCAGACAACGCGGCGCTTTGAGCAGTGATCCATGTGTCACAGTGACGGGCCATTCCTCCCCCGTCATTCATGCGGGGGAGGAATGGCCCTACCTTGTTTGGGCTCTTGTTGGGTGGTTCATACCACCTCTCCTTTTTGATAACGATAGCCATCCCGCCGATGAAGGGGTGTGAAGAAACGATGGCTAATTCCTTGCACCCGTCCTTGTTTGGTTTGAATATCAAAGGAGCCAGTGGCACGCACGAGCACTCGTCCGACATACTCCCCAACGCGTCGGCCTGAGGTGACAACCGCTCGCACCATATCGCCGGTTTGATATCCATAGTGGTGCTTCTGGCGTTGCCGATGCCGAACAGGCAAGCCGTACTTATTCGTGCCGCACATTTGCCGATTGCCTGAGCCTGTAGCCGTGATGAGAAGTGGCACTACCCCATGGAGAGAGAGACACGGTGGGGTGCTCTTGCCCACGCACGCGGCATCAATCCAGTGCGCCTTGTCGAGTCCTTGGGAGAGACGATTGAACTTGGTCAGTCCTCCACTGCCACATTCTACCGGCAAGCCTAATGCTTGCAAGCGTCGGGAGAGTTCCCACCGTGTGGCATTGACCGCCGAAGCATCTTTAAGCGGTGCTTTTGATTGAGCGAGAATGCGCTTGAGTACGTCTGGTTTGTTCGCGAGAAACTCCTTGATATCCCTCGTGCCTTTCGCGATGTTGCAGGGCTCACAGGCGAGCGTGAGATTGCTGACGCGATTCGTGCCGCCCTTGCTTGTGGGATGAATATGCTCAATTTGCAGAGGCACGTTGTCTTTGCCGCAATAGGCGCATCGACGCTGCCACTTTTCGAGCAGGTACTCTCGCAGTTCGTATCCGGCCAGCGTCCCTTGTTGGTAGTTGGCTCCGGCAATCTCCGGCTTGTCCATGGCTTGCAGGTCAAATTTGACGAGTTCTTGACTGATAGCTGTGATGGGACACAGGCTCATAAGGCGCTTGACCTGCGTGAGGGTGTTGGAGAGACGACTCTCGCGAGAAGGGGGAACCCATTCCGATGCGCGGCGTCGGTTGTCAAAGCGTGGCTTGCGGTAGCGTGTTTTGCGTGCCCGTCGGCTCCGGCGGACAGCCCGTCGCGTATCCAGACGCTCTTTGATGGCCTGCCCTCGGTGCGTGAGTTCGGCGGCAAAGACGACTTCCCCCGTCGCATCGTTGACTATCGCTATTCCGGTGGTTTTGCTGCCTGGGTCCAGCTTGAGACGCAAGGGGGCAAGAACGGGATGGTCGAGAGCCCCTTTCAGGATGATGGTGAAGGGATAGCGACGAAACACGGCGGCTTGCCCCCAGGAGAGCAGCAGGCGTGCTCGCGCCGGATGGACAGGGTTTAATGCCTGGTGGTTGGTATCTAAGACAAAGACGTTGCTCAAGATGAGCCTCCTGTTTCCAGGGTAATGGTGGCCTCGTCAAAGTTCGTGAGCGGTTTCGATACGGAGAGCACTGAGTTAACCCGTTAGCTCTGTTTAACCATCCGTCGCAGAGGTTGGGGCTGGCCGCGCACCCCAACGTGCCTATGCATTCGCTCCCAACGTAGCTGGTTGCCCGGCTGAGACTGGTCAGGTTCCGGCTTGTTCACACAAGCCCCGTGGCTTTAGCCCGGGGTTCCTGACGGAGCTTGCAATGCACCCATAATGTGGTAGCCAGCATCGACAAATATGATGTCGCCGGTGATGGAACGGGCCAGCGGACTACACAGGAAGAGAGCCGTATCACCCACATCGCTCTGCTCAATATTGCGGCGCAAGGGAGCAATCGAAGTCATCTGATCCCGGAAGCCGGTGAAGCCAGTAATACCACGAGCGGCGAGGGTATTGAGCGGCCCAGCTGAAATGGCGTTGACACGAATGTTGTGTTCACCAAGTTCAAAAGCCAGGTAGCGGACACTACACTCCAGAGCTGCTTTGGCTACAGCCATGACATTATATTTGGGCATGACCCGCTCACTTGCCACATAGGTCATGGTGAGTATGCTGCCACCATGAGCCTGCATAAGTGGTTTGGCACGCTGGGCCAGAGCGATCAGTGAGTAGGCACTGATGTCCAGAGCAGTATGGAAACCTTCACGAGTTGTCTCAGCAAAGGGGTTCTCTAGCTCGCTGGGTGGCGCGAAGGCCACGGAGTGAATAAGAATATCTAGCTCACCGCCAAAGGTTTCACCCACCTGCGCGAAAGCCGCATCGAGCTGCTGGTCATTCTGCACATCACATTCCATGACAGTCGTACCAGGAAGCTTGGCAGCCAGATCACGCACATACTTTTCCATACGTTGTTGATATGAAAAAGCCAGTTGCGCACCTTCGGCGGCCAGTGCCTGAGCAATAGCCCAACCAATCGAACGATGGTTCGCAATACCAAAGATAAGGGCCTTTTTCCCTTCCAATAGAGGCATGATATACTCCTTTTTAACATATGTAAGATCTGTTTAGCGTTCGATGGGATAGCGTCGACTTATACCTGTCTCCCAGACAGGATTCCCATCCATTCATGCCATTGGCCAAATTGTAGACCTTTTAGCGTTCGATGGGATAGCGTCGGCTTACCCATCCATTCATACCATTGGCCAAATTGTAGACCTTCGTGAGACCCGTCACCAGCGCAATCTCGGAGGCAGATGCACTACGCTGTCCACTGGCACAAACAAAAATGACATCTTCATTGGGAGGCAAGTTCAACTCTTTCAAAGCTTTCCCAAATGAGTAGATGCCGGTGATCGGAACTAATTCGGCTTCGGCAATATGACCACGATGCCATTCTTCAGGCATACGTACATCGATCACATGTGCGCCAGCTTCGATCATGCGCTTCGCTTCGTCGGTTCCAATAGTGGTATAAGGAAGAGCTTCTTCCTCATTATCATACGGCATTAGAATTCTCCTCGCTGTTATATTGCTCCAGCCAGAGACGCCCCAACAAGGTAGGGGTAATGATATATTCATCACCGATGAACGTCATGGTGAGCAAACCTTGATCTTCCATTTCACGAAAGTCGTCGGTAATCAGATAGTAGTGGCGGAGCATCCGTGACAGGTCACTTTCGGGCAACTGCTTCCAGCTCTGCAAAAGGCGCAAAACAGCCGCATATTTGACGCTGCTATCGTCCGTTGCTTTCATACATCTTTCTCCTCGACCGGTTATGTGATAAGTGTAACAAATACGCCGCTATAGAGCAAGGGCTTACATAGGCCTGGGTACAGTTCACTTTTTTGCACAGTGGCGCCTGGTCTCTTCCCTCATGGTAGAGGCGGCATTTATGACGCCAGTCAGCCTGGCAAGCTAACTGGCGTCATAAATGCCGCCTCTACCATGATTCTTGAATTCGTGCAAAAAGGTGAAACGCACCCCATAGGCGTGAACTTCAGCCCGGCTGTCATCCTGAGCGTAGCGAAGGATCTCTCCCTGGGCAGCACGCAGATCCTTCGCTACGCTCAGGATGACAGATGGCGGGGCTCACCCCTCTCGACGATATTGCCAGCTTGTGTTATCGAACCGCGCCGTAAAACCCCTGGCTTCAGCCACGGGGATAGAAGGCGCGTTCCGCGAGCTGGGGCAGGGGTAGGGTGAAGCCCTCGACATTAAGTAGCTCATTGCTGTATAATCTTTCTATGAACACAAAGATAACTTACAAGTCCAACCACAACGTCTACTACTCTTGCAAGTACCATGTCGTCTGGTGCCCCAAGTATCGGCGCAAGGTGCTCATTGAGTTGGTTGCATCACGGTTAGAGCAGATCATTCGAGAGGTCTGTCAGCAACATCAGGCAGAGATAGTGAGCATAGAAATCATGCCGGATCATGTCCATCTTTTAGTGGAATGTGATCCCCAGTTCGGTATTCACCGGCTGGTCAAACTCATCAAGGGACGTTCCTCGCGGTTCCTGCGTCAAGAGTTTCCCAAACTCAAGACTCGGATGCCCACGCTCTGGACGAATAGCTACTTTGTTGCAACAGTTGGTGGCGCACCATTAAGTATCATCAAGCAGTATATTGAGAACCAAAAGCATGTCTAAAACGAAAGAACAGACACAACCGAAAAGAGAACGCAAGCCGAGAGAGCGCAAGCCAAAGAATCCCAATCTTCGGAATAAAGCGTACAAGTTTCGTCTCTACCCAACACACAAGCAAATCGCCACGTTGGAGTGGATCTTGAGACGATGCAAGGAACTGTACAATGCCGCTCTTGAGGAAAGACGTGAAGCCTATCGGTTGAATGGCGTGTCCGTTTCCTATAACATGCAAGCTGATCAACTTCCTGCCATCAAAGAACTGCGAGAAGAATATCAGGATATCCACAGCCAGGTGCAACAGGACGTGTTAAAGCGTCTGGATAAAGCCATGCAAGCTTTCTTCAGGCGCGTGATGAATGGAGAGAAACCTGGCTATCCTCGTTTCAAAAGTGGAGATCGCTATGACTCTTTTACCTATCCCCAGGGCGGCTATGAAATCATCAACAGGCGACTGCATCTCTCCAAAATAGGACAGATCAAGATCAAGCTTCATCGTGAAATCAAAGGCAAGATGAAGACGTGTACCATCAAAAGAGAGGGAGATCAATGGTACGCGGTGTTCACCACAGAATATGAGTTTGATCCCTCCACAACCTTTCATCCATCTGAAGAAGAAGTGGGCATTGATCTTGGCATTCACTCTTTTGCGGCACTTTCAGATGGAACCTTCATCGAAAATCCGCGTCTTTACCGCCATGCTGAAGAGGATATCCAGCATGCTCACCAGAAGATTGCACGTCGCAAGAAAGGCAGCCACAGACGGGCCCGTGCCAAGAAAGAACTGTCTCGTGTGTATCGCAAAGTGCGAAACGCGCGCCGTGATTTCTTGCACAAACAATCACGCAAGCTGGTAAATCACTATGGCACGCTCGTTTTTGAAGACTTGCAGATTGACAATCTGACGGCGGCTCCTGCTCCCAAACAAGATGAGCAGGGCAAGTACGTTCCTAATGGTGCCGCTGCAAAAGGCGGTCTCAATAAATCGATTTTAGATGCAGGCTGGGGAGCCTTCGTCACGATGTGTCGCCACAAAGCGGAAGAGGCTGGTGGTACCGTCGTGAAAGTAGCTCCCCATGGCACATCGCAAGCCTGTAGTGGGTGTGGATGCATCGTCCAGAAAGATCTCAGTGTGAGATGGCACTCTTGTCCGCACTGTGGAACCGAACTGGATCGTGATCACAACGCTGCGAAAAACATCCTGCATCGCTACCAGAACCAACATTTGAATGGGGCAGGAAGTGTCCCACATAAGCCCCAGCGGGTATGTTCCGCTGGTGGGACTGTGTAGAAGCTCCTTGGCTTTAGCCATGGGGTGCTTCACAAAGTGTGGGAACCGGTATCGTAAAAAGCTTATGTAAGGAAGGTGTTCTATGATATCCGAGCCATTTCAACCAAAAATTCAAGCTGATATGGTTATTCGCAATATCGGGCAACTGGTGACGGTTGCTCAGCAGCCCATCGCGGGGGCAAGTGGCCCTTTACAGGTGATTAACGATGCGGCCCTGGCGGTGCATCACGATAAGATTGTGTGGATAGGGCCGGACGATGATGCGGAGCCACTTTTTCAGCACGAGACTAGCACGCATAAAGATGGTATTACGATTGTTGATGCAGAAAGAGCGGTAGTTACTCCTGGCTTCGTAGATTCGCACACCCACCTCATTTTTGCAGGCGACCGGGCTGAAGAATTTCATTTACGACGCGCGGGTATGAGTTATGGAGAATTGCTTGCACAAGGACGCGGCATCCTTACCACGATGAATGCTACCCGTGCTGCCAGCACCGATACGTTGATGAAGTTGGCTCTGACACGCCTGAATGTTATACGAAGTTATGGCACCACCACTGTAGAGGTGAAAACCGGCTATGGGTTGGATATCGCCACAGAAGAAACTTGCCTACGTATTATTAACAATCTGAATATCTTTGAAGAGGCTGCCAGCCACCAACATAATCGGATACGGGTAGTGCCGACCTTCCTGGGGGCACACTCTATCCCACCAGAGTACAAAGAGCGACGTGCTGCCTATGTCGATCTAATCATGGAAAAGATGTTACCTTCTTTTGCAGGCATGGCTCGTTTCTGTGATGTGTTCTGCGAGCGTGAGGCATTTACGCTTGAAGAGAGCCGCCGCATTCTCACTCGCGCCAAAGAGTTAGGCTATCAACTGAAAATCCATGCTGACCAACTTAGTCCATCCGGTGGGACGCGACTGGCCGTCGAACTGGGTGCCGTCTCAGCAGATCATCTCGATTACGCCAGTGATACCGACCTTGATGCGATGCGTGAAGCCGGTGTAGTGGCAACCCTCCTGCCAGGTTGTGCGTATACGTTGCGCAGTCCCTACCCAAGCGCACGACGTTTTCTTGAGCATGGCTTGCATGTCGCTTTAGCCACCGATTTCAATCCAGGCACCTCTTACTGTGAAAATATGCAGATGATGTTAGGATTGGCGATGTCGGCTATGGGCATGACTCTGGAAGAGGCACTGATAGCTGCCACTATCAATGGCGCACGCGCTCTTCAGTTACAGGATGAAATTGGCAGCATTGAAGTAGGTAAACGATGTGAACTGGCCTTATGGTCTATCACCGACTATCATGAAATCGGCTATCACTTTGGCGTGAACCTCGTTCACTCGGTACTCGTACAAAGGTAGAGAGGGCTAAAATGTTTCACGTGAAACATTTTGGTAAAGAAAGTGGTTCTTTTTCTGATGAAGCAGGCCAATACCTTTGTCGTTGATCTTCTGACCACGCTGCAACAAGAAAAATTTAGCCCTCGTGGCTGGTGGCACTTTTTTCAACGTGCCTGGGATATGTCATGCCAGACAGCGCATACTCATCCCTCCTTGAAGCGTTCGTGGCTACACATCACGCTCTGCATAGCTCTACTTAGCGGAACTATTGTGTTGACCAATCTTTTCATTGAAGGGCTGGAGAAAACATTGCGCCTCTTACCGGTCTTCCTCTTCTGCGTTACCTGGCAACAAATGGACCTCTTCTGGCACCTGGGCCTCAATCGACAGACACAAACGGGAAAACTTTTGCCGAAGGTGGGTCTAGCTAACAGCTTCACCTGGTTGCGCGGCCTGGGTGCTTCGTATCTTCTGGGTCGTTTGCTCGGTGGCATAAGCACGCCAACGCCACTGGCTCTGCTGGTCTTTCTTGGTGGGATTATGACCGATATCCTGGATGGACAGGTGGCACGTTATACACAAACACAAAGTAAGTTAGGGCAGATTGGCGATGGCGAGGCTGATTTTTTCCTGTATTTAGCCATCGCCATCATCCTCATTCAGAATGGCGCGCTACCTCTGTGGCTAGGACTGATCATGTTGCTACGCTTCTGCATTCCGCTGCTAGCGGCACTCGTGAGCTATTTTCTCTTTGCACAACCAGTACGCTTTGGCTCTACGCGGTGGGGCAAGTTAGCCGGGCTGGCACAATGTCTCTACTTCCTCGTCTTGCTGGCCCCACCACAACTTAGCTCTTTTACAGAACTCGTGAACTTGCCATTGCTGATCTCAACACTTATTTTGCTAGTAATGGCACCACTCGCACAGATTGTGGGCAATATACGAGCCAGCAAGTAGCTTGAAATCCATTCGAAATGATGACCGCCCCCGCATGATGACCCTGGCGGTCAATCCATTTCAAATACAAGACCCTCTCGCTTTGTCATCCTGAGCGGAGCGAAGGATCTCTCGCCGGAGAGGGATCCTTCGCTCCGCTCAGGATGACACTCCTGCATTGGCTTCGTTTGACTCGCAACACGTCTTCTTTGAAATGGATTGACCCTTGCGGTCATCATGCTACTCTTTCGGCACACGACGCCCATTGCGGGTAAAGAGTTCGCACCAATCTTTTTCCTGGAGCTCGATTTCAAATTTTTTGGCGGCCTGGGCAATGCGTTTCCAGGCTTCATCGCGCTCTTTATTTGTCACACCTCTCACCTGGTCAAAGCGAGCGATAGCTTCTCGAACATGCCGGGCATCCACAAGTGGTTCTTTGCGTTCTTTAGGAAATGCAAAGTTACTCTCCGGCAATTTCTCGCGATTTTTATCTGTAAGTTTCGACATGAATTACTCCTCCTTTCAGAGAAAAACAAAATGCCTTCTGACAAGAACACGTCTTCCAGCTAATTTTCGTCTCACGTGCATCATGTTATACTCATTTACGATCAGGTTGCCTTTCTGTTACAATGCAAAGTAGCAGGGCAACGCAGCCCACCAGAAAGGAATTATTCTTCAATGCAGACAGAATACACATATCAGTTACCAACCGAAGTAACCATCCAAGGACAAGCACTAACGAGTGCTGATATCATAACTGTGACGCGGCACTATGCACCTGTGACTCTAGGTCATGAGTCAATTGCGCGTATTGAGGCAGCACGAGCAGTCATTGAGCGTATTGCGGATGAAAATCAGAAAGTGTACGGAGTTACGACGGGCTTTGGACATTTGAGTCGAGTGCGTATTCCCCACGATCAACTCATCGAGCTACAACACAACCTGCTACGTAGTCATGCAGCAGGGGTAGGTGAGCCGCTTACCGAGGAGGTTGCACGTGCCATTATGCTTTTACTGGCTGCCAGCCTGGGACGTGGCAATTCTGGTGTGCGGCCAGAAATCGTAGAGATGCTGCTGACCCTGTTGAATAAAAGAGTCTATCCACTTATTCCCTCACGCGGATCAGTGGGAGCAAGCGGCGATCTGGCCCCTCTAGCCCACCTGGGACTTGTCCTCATTGGCGAAGGGGAAGCCATCTGCAATGGGCAGCGTTTGCAAGGATCACAGATTTTACAAGAGGTGGGGCTGGCACCCTTGCAATTACAAACCAAAGAAGGGCTGGCCCTGATCAATGGTACCCATGTGATGGAGGCAGTAGCAATCCTGGCCCTGGCCGACGCACAAACTCTTATGCACACAGCCGAGGTAGCTTGCGCGATGAGCATTGAGGGCTTGATGGGCAGCCATATTCCCCTGGATGCACGCATTCATCAACGTCGTCGACAACAGGGTCAGCAAGTTAGCGCAGCCCATCTGCGCCATCTCGTCAGAAATAGCGAGATCAACCGTAGTCACCAAAATTGCGCAAGAGTACAGGACCCCTACACTCTGCGCTGCGCTCCCCAGGTATTCGGGGCAATTCGTGACGCGATAGCCTACTGCCAGGATGTGTTTGAGCGCGAGCTTGATGCTGTAACCGATAATCCCCTGGTTTTTCCCGAAGATGGCGATGTGCTGAGTGGCGGCAATTTTCATGGGCAACCACTGGCCTTGGCTCTGGATATGCTAGCAATCGCCCTAACCCAGTTAGCCAGCTTTGCCGAGCGGCGCATTTACGGTTTAATGGGGCCGCACGATTGGGATGAAGGTGGTGCGCCACTCTTCCTGACACCCAATCCCGGCCTCAACTCTGGCTTTATGATCGTGCAATATGTTGCTGCCGCCCTGATCAATGAAATGAAAATACTGGCCCACCCGGCCAGTATCGATTCCATTCCTACCTCCGCCGGAATGGAAGATTTCGTGAGTATGGGAGTAACCAGTGCTCACAAACTCCTGCGTGTGATAGAGCAAGCACAACAGGTAATCGCCATCGAGCTGCTGTGTGCTGCCCAGATGCTGGAGTTTCGCCAGCCCCTCAAACCGGGCGAAGGGGTACAGCAAGCCTATGAACTTGTCCGCTCCTATATACCCAAACTGGAACATGACCGCGTTCTCGCTCCTGATATTGCGACAATGACCAAACTGGTGAAAGAGGGCACGTTTAACAGCATAGAATAGAAATGTTTCACGTGAAACATTTTTCTTCCGAAGAAATTTTTCCAAAATGTTTCACGTGAAACATTTTTTCGGTCACGGTCTACTTTTTGCAAAACAATGAACCTCACCCAATTACTGCCCGTCAGCTTGCTATGCTTTTGACGATATGCTACACTTCTTAGGGAGTATAGTCAATGGAGACTATGCATTTCTCGAGTCGAGAACGTGCCACGATAGGCACAAACGAAGGGAGGACTTCGGTGATCACCCACGAAATTTCTGTGACTCCGCCTGACTCTTCCATGACACCGTTACCACTTATCCAGCAACATGAGCAACTTCAACAACTCCGTCATGAACTCCTGCTTAAATATCGCCCTGTTCTTCAGCAAGGAGCCGGGCCAATTCGTGTGATGGCCCGCATGGTGGCAGAGTTACAACAACGTTGTCGTGAACTGCATATAGCAGAAGAAGTTATGCAGACGGAAATTATCAACCGTACTATCGGTGATGTAGACGTGCGCAAGATTGTTGAATGCGAGGGCGAGCCAGGTGGATGCGGAGATTATCGCACGCTAGCGGAAGAGCTAGGCATAGCACTACCTCATGAAAACATTAATGGTTATATAGCTTCCGGTGAGACCTATCTCTGGTTGCGCAAGCAGATGCTAGAATGTGAACGGCTGCTCCTGGCAGAACATTTTGATGTACGTGTCTACGATATTCTAGCTATTGGTAACCCGCTTTTACGTAGCTGGCTAGCGGAAGATATGCAACGCTGGAGTCTGTCAGTAACGAAGGAGCAGGTTTATCTCGGTGTCGGTGCCCTGGATAGCATCAATAAGGTGCTGTGTGGACTACGCCAAGTATTCCGCGAACAAGGTCTCAACGAGGTGGCTGTCTTGTTTCCCGAGCCGGGCTTTAATGTCCCTGAGTGGCAGGCCCGCTCCTATGGCTATCGTTTACACTGTTTCCAGACTCGCGCTGAAGATCGCTTTAAGCTCACTGGCGCACAACTCGATAGCATCCTACAAGATCATCTTGATATTCGTATCATCTACCTCAGCGTTACCAATAATCCCACTACCTTTGCCTACACACCAGATGAATTGAACGCTCTACATACCGTCTTACATACATATTATGAAGCCGGACGAAAAGTCTATCTCCTGGCAGACCTGGCATACATTGGTACAGGTAAGCCAGAGGAAGATTATGCTCGTATGGCAACGTTTGCTTCGCCCGATGTGTTACGACACTGCATTCTTATCAGCAGTCTCTCAAAAACATATACACTCACCGGTGAACGCTTTGGCTGGGTCACGGTCGGCCATGCTCCACTGGCAGCAGCCATAGCTCCTGGCTGGTCAAATAGTATGGCTTCACTCCCCGCTGAATGGCAACTGCGCTTCATGGCCTACATTCGTCTGATACGCGCCCATCCGGAGCTTGGCGAAAGATTGCGAGCCCTCTACCGACTACGGCGTCAACGCTTCATTGCACAACTGCAGCACATCAACGCCGAACAGCACCTCTTCGCCCAGATCTTTCTTGACGACGACGCTACTGTCTATAACTGGAGCCAGCTTGTCCCTGGCGAAGATGCTTTCTCACTTTTCGAGAAAACAGGCATTGCCGGTGTTCCCGGCTCCGGCTTTGGCTATACCGACGATTATGTGCGTTTCTCCATTGGCGTCATCCCTGTGCCCCGGCTTCCCTTGACCTCAGTTGAACCAAGGTGATACGCTATATATAATGGGTTACAGAGCGGAGCCTCCTTGTCTACCCACGGAGAGGCAAAGGAAATGTTTCACGTGAAACATTTCTCTGTCTCTCCCTGGCTACTCCACCTGAACTCTACAATCGGCAGTAGTTTATCGTATCAACAAGGATCAAAGGAGAAAATATTTCCTATGGCAACTCGTGTAGGTATCAACGGCTTCGGACGCATTGGACGCCAGTCACTCAAAGCGATGCTTGAACGCCATCCCAATGATCTTGAGGTGGTGGCCGTCAACGATCTGACTGATACACAAACCAATGCTCATCTCTTGAAATATGACTCTACCTATGGCCGTTTCCCCGGCGAAGTTGAAGCAACCGCCGATTCCCTGATTGTCAACGGTCACACCGTCAAAGTTATTTCACAACGTGATCCAGCGCAGATTCCTTGGAGCGACTTAGGCGTAGACATCGTCATTGAGTCAACAGGTCTCTTCACTGACGCTCCGAAGGCCGCAGCCCACTTGCAGGGTGGCGCAAAGAAAGTGATTATTTCGGCTCCTGCCAAAGGCGAGGATCTTACCATCGTCCTCGGTGTCAACCAGGACATGTACGATCCGGCCAAACATCGCATCATCTCTAATGCATCCTGCACTACTAACTGTCTTGCACCAGCCGCGAAGGTCCTGAACGACAGCTTTGGTATTGAGCGCGGTCTGATGAATACCATCCACTCCTATACCAACGACCAGCGTATCCTCGACCAGGTACACAAAGACCTGCGCCGCGCACGCTCCGCTGGCACTAACATCATTCCCACCACCACTGGTGCTGCTCGTGCCCTGGCCCTCGTCATCCCCGAACTCAAGGGGCGTTTCGATGGCATGTCACTGCGCGTACCCACCATCACCGTCTCGGTCGTTGACTTTGTGGCAATCGTTCGCAAGGAAGCCACAAAAGAAGACGTCAACGATGCCTTCAAACAAGCGGCCAACGGTCCACTGCAAGGCATCCTTGAATATACTGACGAACCTCTCGTCTCCAGCGATTTCCGGGGCGACCCTCACTCCTCAATCATCGATGGTCAGTCAACAATGGTCACCGGTGGTAATATGGTCAAAGTAATTGCATGGTATGATAACGAGTGGGGCTACTCCTGCCGTGTCGCCGATTTAGTCGACTTCATAGCCAAGAAAGGCTTCTAAGCTGAGATATGCAGCCATGCATGTATCAACTGGCGATGGTGTTTCGTTAGAGTTCCTGGAAGGGTCTACCCTTCCAGGAGTTGCAGCTTTACAGGACAAAAACGATGAAGACAGTCACACGCACACAAATCATTGCAGGCAACTGGAAAATGAACTATGGCCCAAAGCAGGCAACCAGCTTCGCTACAGAAACTGTACCTGCTCTGGTTCAGATAGTACAGCACCAGTCCCACCTACTCTGTATTCTCTGCCCACCATCTATTTCGCTGGCTGCTGTGTACGATGTGTTGGAAGGACAAGCACACCCACATATCGAACTAGGCGCACAGAATATGTATTTCGAGGAGAAGGGTGCCTACACCGGTGAAATCTCACCAACCATGGTTCACGAATTGTGTAGCAGCGTTATCCTCGGCCACTCTGAACGGCGCGGCTACTTTGGAGAGAGCGACGAACTGGTAAATAAGAAAGCCCAGGCAGCACTTCATCATGGCCTGCGTCCCATTATCTGCATCGGTGAAGATCAGGAACAGTATGAAGCCGGTCAGACTGAACAGGTGATCCGCTCGCAGGTGGCAAGCAGTCTGGCAAATTTCCCGGCCAATGCTGTTCAAAGGGTCGTTATAGCCTACGAACCTATCTGGGCTATCGGTACAGGCAAGGCCTCTACTCCTGAAGGCGCAGGCAAGGTCATTGCTCTGATCCGCCAACTCTTCGGGGACATGTATGGAAGCGAAGCAGCCAATGCCTTGCGTATCCTCTACGGTGGTAGCGTCACCGGCGGCAATATTGGTGAGTACATGGAGCATCCTGACATTGATGGTGCTCTCGTAGGTGGTGCAAGCCTCAAATCCGATTTTGTGGAAATTGTACGTAAGACAGCTGAACTGTTACAGAATTAAGCAGTCAGCGGGTACTGCCATCGGCAGTACCCGCTGACTGCAACCACCACACTAGGGTGGCATCTTTTAACCAGCACCCCACACCTGTACATTCCCACTTACGCTACCACCTTCGTCATCGCCAGAGGCAATGAGCTGGCTATTGGGAGACCAGCCGATAGCATCTATATGACCCGCTTGCTTAGCGTAAGTATAGAGCCTTTCACCGGTGTCAGGCTTAAAAATATGCACGGTGTGGTCATAGCTGCCAGCAGCGACACGGGTACCATCAGGTGCCCAGGCCACATCGGCAACCCAACCGGTATGACCATTATAGGTCAAGAGGACACTGCCACTACCCGCATCCAGGATTAACACTGTTGTGTCACTACTCCCTATAGCAATGCGTTTGCTATCAGGTGACCAGGATAAACCGAAGAGGAAGACATTATTACCTGTGTAGGTAGCAATTGACTTGCCAGAACTGGCATCCCACACCTGCATAATGCCATCGTAGCCCGCCGAGGCAATGCGCGTGCCATCAGGTGACCAAGCGACCGCATAGACGCCATTGGTATGACCACGATTGACGACAAGCGTATTACCACTATCGACCTCCCAGACCTGCACAGTCACCACCTGACCACCGACACCCGATTGATCGCAGGAGACAATCCGTTTACCGTCGGGTGACCAACTGACGCGATTAACCCATTCAGTATGACCGTGATACGTATAAACGTGGCTGCCGTTAGTCGCGTCCCAGATTTGGGCCGTCCCATCGGCACTACCGGAGACAATGCGGCTATTATCAGGCGACCAAGCCACCCCTTCAACATAGGAAGAATGACCACGATAGATGGCCGCATTGCGTCCTGAAATAGCATCCCACGCATGGGCGGTATAGTCATCACTCGCAGTAGCGATGCGGTTGCCATCAGGTGACCACGCCAGGGCGCGTATCTTTCTGGAATGGCCGCTATAGGCATACACAACCGTTCCCTGTGAAACTGAAGGATACGATGGTCCTTGTCCCCTTTTAGAGAGGGTCACCCAGGCAATTCCACCCGTCGCCACCACTGCCGCTCCTCCCGCCAGACCAAGCAAAACTGCACGTCGCGAAAGATGACCGGTCAGTTTTACTCCACTGGAGAAGGTATGCTGCGGTGCAGCATATGACTGCTGCTGAGGTAAGTAACGGATAGGTTGTGATTGAGGGGTTGTTTGAAGAGAGGGATGCATGGTGTGAGGTTGAACGTGCGGTGATGCCTGTGTAAATCCAGATGGAGAGGCCGCAGAAGCTGCTGGATAATGAGAAGCAGCCTGTCCTCCACTTATATTGTCCGGCGCAGGTATACTGCGTATGACTGGCACTCCGCCTGCCTGGGGCGTTCCCTGCACCATCGGTGCATTGCTGGGAGAAGGTTGTCCACCACTTGCAGGCATGTTGGGCATAACTATAATAGTATTCTTGCTGTCATCTGTAGGTTGTCGCCTACCACAACTACGACAGAAGATGGCATCATCGGGGTTGTTTGCACCACAGTAAATGCAAAACACGGTGGGTCTACCTCCATATCCTGTTGAGCCACACTATTGACATCGGACAGCCCATGCATACACAATAGTCACGATGACTATAGTCCATGAGCGAAAATATCAAAAGTATCGCTACAAAAAACTGGACTATTTACCTACTCAACTATATCGTAAAAATATAGATAAGTAAAGAGTGTGGAAGTTGTTTTTTGTTACACAAGAATGATAGGAGGATTAAGAAGATTGCCTGGGTCTATAGGGCCCATTTATCGCCCCTGTGACATCATGTGTAGCTGGCCTGTTCCTTCCCCTCCCAGTCAGGCTCGTACTACGCACATTGCCAGTTGGGTTCCTACAGATTTTGCCAACGGTATTGGGATAATTCAGGTTACTCCGACTCTACCAAAGGTGGAGAGGCCGTTGCCAGAGGAGGTATCAACAGGTAGCTCATCAGCAGGCCGATAATCCCTGCCAGCACAATCGAACCCATCCAGAGATGGATCGACCAGCTAATGCCTTTCGTGAGCGAGAGCACCACGAAGTACAGTCCATAGAACACGAATGGTATCAGAAAAGCTGTGACGCGGAAAGCGACAGGGCGTGTCCTCGTCGGCTTGAGCCACCAGATCAGCAAGTCAGCCAGCAGACCTGCTCCGAGCGCAGACAGCACAAAGGGATATTGGTCAGTCAGGACACTGATTAAGGCACTATTTATCGTAAACATCAGGGTTAACGTCCCAAAGGGAAGCAGCCAGTGTCGCAGCAGCAACAAAACGATGCCCATCAAAATGGTAGTTTGCAGCAGAATACTGGCGAGACCTAAATCCTGGCTGAGGAAAGGATTCACCGCAGCGTGAGGCTGCACTGTATAGAGAATTTTGTTGGCTGTTGACCATGCAATACCGCTGCTCCCATCTTCTGCGCCTGGATCATTGCTCAGGTTGACCTGATGACTGCCATCCGCATTCATCACATAGACTTCATCATTGTGATCGCGATCCGAGGTGAAAGCAATTTTCTTCCCATCGGGCGACCAGACTGCATTGCCAGACCAACTATCTTGATTGGTCAAGCGCATCTGTCCGGCACCATCGGCGTTCATCACGAAGATTTCGCTGTTGCTGCCATCACGAGATGAGCTAAAAGCGATCTTACTTCCATCGGGTGACCAGACTGGCCATCGCTCATCACTATTGGTGTGTGTTAGGCGTATTTGATTGCTGCCATCCGCGTTCATCACATAAATCTGGGTGACGCCATCACGGCCCGAAACGAACACAATTTTGCTTCCATCCGGTGACCAGGAAGGTTTCCAGGCCGCATTGTCCGTTAAAAGCTGCTGGTTGCTGCCATCGGCATTCATGACGTAAATTGCACTCTTGTTATTACGACCGGACGAAAAGGCGATCTTGCTCCCATCCGGTGACCAGGTAGGAGCCCATTCATCAGTGGTTGTGTGTGTCAGGCGCCTCAGATTGCTGCCATCGGCATTCATGCTATAGATTTGTAGATTGCCGGTGGTATCGGAGGCAAAAACAATTTTGTGACCATCGTGAGACCATGATGGCACAGAAACACTACCCGAATTGCTGAGTAGTCGCGTCTGAAGGCTACCATCGCCATTCATCACGTACAGATCGACCGGTAGATCGGCAGCCGCATGGATATCTCCAGCGGCCCAGGTGGTGACCTGCGGATGGGCATATTGGGTGAAAGCTCCAAATGTAGCCAGTATAAAGATGAGCGCAAAAACAGCAGGCAAGAGTCGGAGCAGACTATGCTTTTGTTGCTCAGGAAGGCGTAGCCAGGCAGCTCGCAAAGGGCCGCTCACGATTAAGATCAGGCCAAATGCCAGCATCAGGTGCGTAGGACTGAGCAGAGCCTCGACGCTGACTTCAACGCCAAAGAGGATGTGCCAGATCATGTCCAGCACGCCACCAATGGCAAAAATCAGCACACCGAGAAAAGATGCGCCATATCCGGTCGGCAATGCTTCTTGCCAGGCATAGCCTTTACTATGGTTACGTATTAAGGTTAAAACGAGGAAGATGGCGACAACGACAAAGGCACTATAAAGGACAGCGTGCCAGGGAGTGAAAAACGTGTTATCTACTTTGCCATGATTATGCGCCCAGTTATCGAGCCAGACACCACCAATCAGAGCAGCACATAAAAAAGTGACTATCCAATCAAAACGCAATCCACCAGGAGCAGATTTTTTTTCAAGAGGCGATACCTCTGCAAGTCTGTTTTCTACTGTTGCCATGGTAGAGTCCTTTCACTTCCGTCTATACGGTACAGCTTCTTGTGAAAGTGTACCACAATCTCTATCTCTTATAGAGACCTTGCAAGCGCAGATTTTACGTGAAACATTTCAGCAGGCAGAGTAATACCCAGCCTCTCCAACTTTGGCAGAAACGTTGGAGAGAAGCCACTCGGCTCAAAAGTTCTTTTTAGCTCACCTGTTCTTGCATCAAAATCATCATCCTTACAATGAAATATGCTTTGCAGCTTGACCACATCGTTTTCCACACCTAGCACCTCAGCAATATTCACTATCTTATGAGAGCCATCAGGAAAGCGAGTAATATGTACAATAATATCCACACTAGAAGCTATGTGAGTGCGGACTATCTTTAAGGGTATAACCGTATCAGCTGCCTGATAGAGCGTTTCTAAACGACTAAGGCCATGGCGGAGATCGTTCGCATAGAGAGTCATAAGAACACCAGAAAAGCCGTTAGACATAGCTTGCAACAGTTCTACAACCTCGTTGCCACGGCACTCACCGAGTAAGATGCGTCCCGAGCCTGTACGTAAGGCATGCGCTACCAACTCGCGCATAGTGATTGCATTCCTACTATTAGGGTTGCTTAGTTGTGAGACGAGTCCTATAGCATGTTTTTGCGGCAAGCGTAGCTCGGCTATCTCTTCGATAGTGGTGATGCGCTCATATGCGGGTATACAGGCTCCAAGAGCGTTGAGGAGCGTGGTGCGACCAGAGTCGAGAGCTCCACAAATGACAATGTTGAGACGCGCTTGTATACAAGCTTGCAGGAAGTCGGCCATAGAAGACGTTAACGTGCCAGCCTCCACAAGATCAGCCATAGTCAAAAGTTTCCTTGAGCTTTTACGAATGGTGAGAGTTGGACCATTAATAGCATACGGTGGCATAACGACATTGACGAGTGAGCCATCTATCAGACGTACATCTAGAAGAGGTTGGCGCGGTTGTAGACGCCGTCCTGCTTGACGCAACATGTTTTCAATAATACGCTCTATATGGTGATCATCTACAAAAGGGCTGGCAACATCCTCTATTTTGCCAGCGCGTTGAACATAAGCACAACGCGGCCCTCTTACCATGATTTCAGTGATACCTTCGTCCTTCATCAATAGCTCAAGTGGACCATAGCCAAGTACTTCATTCACGATACTCTTCAATACCGATTGAGCTTCAACTATATTGTGTATCTGTTGGGCAATGGCAGGTTCGGCACGGAGCAATTCGATAGCTCGTTTCTGCACAACCTTGACAGATGCAGAGGTAAATATTCCTTCCGGCTTTCGATATAACTCTTGCCAGATACGTGTGCTGATACGCAGGACGAGCGGCCAGAGAGCATGACCGTTACCGATGTATTCAGGTCTCAGAGGCACCGTCTCCTGTTCATAAACGGTCGGCACCTGTGCAACTGGCGAAGGCAATATCGCAGATTTATCTTGTTGAGCAATAGGATGAGGTAAAGGTCCCACATCATTCAGCCATGCATCTTCCGGCGATATAACTTTTTCCTGTTCCTTTGATGGAGCAAAAGGTGCCACCTGATGTTTCGATACCATAATAAGGGTCTCCGTCATAGAGTTGTTGTATGTATTATCTTTATATTCAGTATAGCAAGGAGGTAATAAGTTAATGAGACCTCCTTCCTTTGTCCCAGATAAGAAATGCCTCTTTCCTCCCTTAGCTTTTCAAGCAAGAGAGGAAAGAGGCGAAGGTTCTATAAGACTATCAAAAACATCTAACAAAGCTAGCCATCTGATAATTGCTCTTTCAAATAGCGGCGGGCCGCGTAAACAATGTAGCGAACTACCCAGCGTTCAACTCCTAACTCAAGCGCAATCTCCGAGTAATCACGGTCGTCAATTAACGCCCAGTTCAGGATTTTCTCATCACGTACCACATCCCTACGCTCTGCCAGAAAGTCTCGCAGCTTCGTCATCGCTTCCTCTACCCGCTCATAGGTGAGGACATCGTCCTCGACAGTCCTGAGAGCGGCCACCTCTTGCCAAGTCGCTTCATCATCCATCTCTTCCAACTCCTCAAGAGAGGTGCTGCGGGTCCGATTACGTATATCGTACCTCTGCCTATCTATCACCTTGCGCACGGCAATTTGAGCCAGCCACGTCGTGAAGCGACACTCTTCGCGGAAGTTGGGAAGACCGGTAAGCACAGCTAGCATCACCTGCTGAACGAGGTCTTCTTCGAGGGAAAGAGGTAAATTCCTATGCATCATCTCCCTACGTACCAGCATAGGAACTACTTCATAGCACATATCCCAGTACTTTGAGGCAGGATCACTTTGCATTTCCTGTACAACACCCGGCTTACTCAAGAGCAACCATGTCGACGCCTTAACCTCAGTCATTTCAGGCTCCTTCTTTATAGGTGAGAACTCATCCCTTGAACTCTTGCTATAAGAGTACCCAAGGCGTATTAATGAGAACCTAAAAAGAAAGAGCCGATGTCTCAACAAAATTCTAAAGAAAAGGCCAAATAATCTAAAAATTTTCTAAAGAAAAGGCCAAGAACCATCAATAAAAGCTAAGGAAAGCAACCGATTAGGCACAAGGAAGCAGCCTACTTTATTGCTCTTCCAGTGTGAAACGATAGCCGAAGCTTCGTTCAGTACGAATGAAGCGAGGATGGCGCGGGTCTGGCTCGATTTTCCTGCGTAGGTGGTTTATGTAAACATGAAGATACTCGCTTGCTGCCCTATCGCTGTCTCCCCATACTTTGGAAAGTAGCATCTTCTTCGTAACAACTCTCCCCCTGTTTTTCACCAGTACTTCCAGCAACGCATACTCTATCGGGCTCAGTTTTACATCCTCTCCATGAAGTTGTACGAGTTCTTGGGTGAAGTTAATGCGTAGTTGTCCTGTCACGATCTCCTCCTGTGCCGCCTCAGAAAGCAGATCAGTACGACGCAACACTACTCTAATCCGCCGGAGCAGGACATCCATATTGAAGGGCTTAATAACATAGTCATCAGCACCCAGATCGAAGGCTTTCACGATGTCCTGGTCCTGGACATACACGGCTGAAATAACGATAATGGGGGGCTGAAATGAGTGAGCGCGTATCTTTTCACAGACCTCTAAACCGCTCATACCTGGTATTAATAACAGATCAAGTAACATCAAGTCAATTTGGTGAGAAGCCAGGAACGCCAGTGCTCCTTCACCAGTATTTACAATGTGGCACTTATAGTTGTTGAGCATCAGATGGTAGCGCAGAAGTCCTGCTACCTCAACATCATCTTCAACTATAAGAATGTGTGAGTCCTTCCTGGGCATATACTTCTACCTCCAATAAAGGTAATGGCAACGTAAAGGAGAAGATAGCACCGCCACCCTCTCGATTGGCTGCCCAAATCCGTCCACTATGAGCCTCAATAATACCTTTACAGATCGCCAGACCCAAACCTGAGCTTGCCGGAAGCATACGGTTGGACTGTGATTTTCTGACACGGTAGAACTTATCGAAGATGAGATCCAGATCCGCCAGAGCAATGCCGGGTCCACGATCAGCAATGCTGACAAGCAAATCCTTGCCATCAACCTGTACCTTAATTTCAATTGGTGACCTCGGTGGTGTGTAACGTAGAGCATTTTCCAGAATATTTGTCAAAACTTGCTCAATACGCGTAGGCTCTATCTTTATCAGCGGTAGCTCGCTGGGTAGAGATATCTCCAGACGATTTTCTAAGAACGTTTGCATATTTTCTTGTACATTATAAATCATTTCATCAATAGATAATAGTACCTTTTCAAGGCGTAACGTCTTTCCTTCGATATTTGACATATCAAGTAAGTTTGTTATGAAACGATCAAGGCGATCCCCCTCTCTCTGAATACCCGCAGCATGCTTCTGTAAGAGAGCATCATTTTGACGCATCCCTATCTCGCGCATGTTATCTGCCGCAATTTTTATCTTTAAGAGCGGAGTTCGCAGATCATGGGAAACCGAATCGATGAGAGATTTTCGCAGTTCATCCGTATGCTGCCACGTCTCTGCCCGCGACTTCTCATCGCGTAAATGGATGCGTTCAATAACGGCCATAGCCTGATCAAGGAAAGTACGGAAAAATACAGTCTGCGGGTTACTATCTTCAAATTGTTGTGGATCACCCTCTATGACAAGGCGCAAGCCTCCCACTACGTGTTGCTTTCTTTTAAGAGGAGAGATATAGATAAAGCGCGAGGCTGTACGTCCCTTCTTTGTCTTCGCAACGATAAAATGGATACGAGCATTGCCGAGGCTGGAAGAGATAGGTGAGGTATCATGGAGTATGAGCGGGTCTCCATGACTCATAGCCTGTAAAATTGCTGATTCTTCATCAGGAAGGAGATGCTTTAAGCATGGGCACTCAGGTGCCTTCGCTCTCAAAAGTAATTCCCCATTGGCATCTTTTTCCAGGAAGCTACATTCTCTTACTCCCCAGAGGTGGAAGACATCCACTATGGCCTTTGCGATAATTTGCAGTTGTACGGCCAGATTTTCCTCGATATCGATATCCCTCATCAGCTTATATAAGGTACTCATTTCGAGAGCCTGCCGTTTCGCCTGTTGTTCACGTCTGCGTAGTGTTGAATATAATGTACCCAGAAGACCTACGACCAGCAAGCCAAAAAGGAATATCACGCGCTTCTCAAGGTTGAAGCCGGAAATATTGGAAGTAAAAGGTATAACAAAGAGACCAAATGCCATGAAAGCAACCACTGAGGAGATGAAAGCCGCCCAGAATCCACGAAAACTCGCAAGTACAAGTACCACAGGCGTATATACCAGCAAAACTATAAGCAAGCTTGTAGAGAGAGAGAATGGAAGCTTATAAATCATGAAAGTGGCTAAAAGAGGTACTGGCAGTGCCATAAGCGCATCATAAAGATAGTGTTTCCAATTCCGCCGCTTGATAGGGGCAATGGCAAAGTACTGTTCAACTTGATTCATCATTTGTCCTCCATTGTGTAGGAACTAACTAACAGCTACCCATGTTAATTTGACGATGTCGTGAGCATTTTATTAAAAGTTAGCTGCTTGTTATGCAATGCTGCCTGTAGCCAACTTCCGAAGAACCATATAAGATAAAATATGAATAGGAACACAACATCTTGTGTTGTGGGAACCTACGCCTCCAATTTATAGCCATGAACGATTACAAACAACGATCATTAACGTCTCACTAAACAGGTAACTGACAATGAAGGATCAACATAGAGTAGATAGTAACACAAGAAATCAATTATCACAAGAGGAGAGTTACAATGTATCAGCCCATTTTTTATCACAGGATCGAGCATGTTTTGCGGATCTGCTTGGAAGAAACATTTCATGGAACCGAGTTTCAGAATAAACTGACGATGTACATCGAGATACTTGAAACACAAGGAACAGAACAAGCTCACCAACAGTTTCCTGAGATAGTTTGTCACCTGGAAGCATGTGAAGTCTGCCGAACCGTTGTTGCAGATACCCAATCTCTGCTCCATGAGATGGAAGAAATAGAAAACGTCATGCCAAGGGACGTTGAAAAAACACCGCCGGTTCAAGAGGATAGAAAGCTTCAAGCACCACCACTATCTGACCAATTTCTGAATACGCTGGTGACTGAACTGGATAACGACGATATTGTCGGTATCATCCTGGGTGGAAGTTATGTACGTGATGAGGCCACACCCTATAGCGACGTGGATCTTGCCTGTTTTGTAGCGGACTCATCCAAGCTACAACCCAAACGCTTTCTCTATCGAGAAGGACGATTGGTGAGTATTGCCTCGAAAAGTATTGAGGGTATACGTAGCGATCTGACAAAGCCAGAGTCGGCTATCCTCTTTACTGCAGGTCGCCGACGCATCCTTCTTGATAAAGATGGCTCAGTGACGAAGTTAATGCAAGATATTGACGAGTTCCAGTGGAAGCCATTACAAACAGCCGCCGACAAGTACGCCAGCTTTCACATGATGCTCCTTGCCGAAGATGTACACAAAGTATTGAGTGCCTTGTTGACAAGCAATCAGCTAGCTCTAGCCTATATCGTTGGAAAACTGCTTTTTGGGCTGACCGGCATAGTGGCTGTACAGCGGGGCATACTGGTAAAAAGTGATAGTACTTACTACCAGCAGGTCTATGAAATGGTTGGACAAGCTTCGGCATGGACATACTATCATAGAATCGCTAGTGGTATAGATATGGCAGCAACAGTCAGAGAGAGGGGTATGGCCTGTTTGCGGCTGTATCAAGAGACAGCGCAACTGCTGAGGCCTGTCCTACAAGCAGAGCATCGTGAAGTAGTAGAGGAAGCGGTAAGTGTAATTGATCATGCGAGAATTGGGGAGTAGCAAGCATATAAGTTCGAATACAGAGTCATAAAGCAGTGAGCCGTACAGCTTAGAGTTGTACGGCTCACTGCTTTATGACTCTGCAGGTCGTTTACGATGAAGTGACATCTTAATCCAGGTAGTCTTTGAGTTTGCGGCTACGGCTGGGATGGCGCAGTTTACGCAGGGCCTTGGCTTCGATCTGGCGAATGCGCTCACGGGTAACGTGAAACTCTTTGCCGACCTCTTCCAGGGTGCGACTACGACCATCGTCGAGACCGAAACGCAGTTGCAGAACCTTGCGCTCCCGCTCGGTCAAGCTATCGAGAACATCTTCCACCTGCTCTTTAAGGAGCTGATGGCTGGCGGCCTCGGCGGGTGCCAACGCTGTATGATCCTCGATAAAATCGCCCAGGTGGCTGTCCTCTTCCTCACCAATAGGTGTCTCAAGGCTCACCGGTTCCTGGCTGACTTTGATAATCTCGCGGACTTTCTCCGGACTAATCTCCATTTGTGTGGCAATCTCTTCTGACGTAGGTTCGCGTCCCAGTTCTTGCAACAAGCGGCGACTGATACGGATGAGACGGTTGATCGTCTCCACCATATGCACAGGAATACGAATCGTGCGAGCTTGATCAGCGATAGCCCGAGTAATAGCTTGACGAATCCACCATGTAGCATACGTACTGAACTTATAACCCTTCGTGTAGTCAAATTTTTCGACCGCACGAATCAGACCAATGTTGCCTTCCTGAATCAGATCGAGCAGGCTCATGCCGCGGCCAATGTACTTCTTGGCAACACTAACGACCAAACGCAAGTTCGCTTCGGTCAAACGACGCTGAGCCTCCTCACCATCCTCAATGTAGCGACGATTGGGGTTGGCTTTGAGTTGTTCAGTCTTGCCACGCTCCATACGCTGAGCCAGCCGTACCTCTTCCTCGGCAGTCAACAGTAGCACCCGGCCAATCTCGCGCAGGTACATCCGTACAGGGTCGTCCAGGCTACTTTCCAGGTCTGCTACGACAATACCCAGATCATCCCAGCGGGCGTTCGTCAGGGCATCATCTACATCTTCAGGTCCAGGCTCCCAGTCGGCGGGTGGCTCTTTTGTCGGATCCAGGGCATCCATAGGTTCGTCGTCCTGTAACTTAGAAAACAGATCAAATGACTCATGCTCATCGACCGGAGTCACCAAGCTTCCACTGGTGGCAGCATGGGCCTGACCTATAGGGTCAATATCAAAAACATCTTCCGTACCACTCAATTTAAAAGTTCCAATATCAAACAATTCACTCAATGGCTCTGCATCCATTACCCGCTCATCGCGTACCCGATCAAGCACTTCTTGTTCCCTATTCACCATTATGGCATCCCCCTTCAGAAAACAGGTCTGATGAAAAGTATAAAATTATAAGCTGGACATCCCGTTTTCTGATCCAAGTTGAAAGATGATTCCAATAGTCACCGCCATCATCACTGACGATCTCTCTCAACACACATTTTCAAAGCTCACTATCCCTGTAAATGCGTTGCTGAGTCAATTGTTCGCAACTGCTGATGTATTGCCAACAGCTGATTGCGTAGTTGTTGCATTGCTGCAACATCGTCGGTATCTTTTGCTTCACGCAAAACATACTGTAACTCGGTATTCAGTTGTAGTAATCGTGTGCGTTTAAGCCGGGTGGCACATTGGACAGCAGCCTTGACCTGTCCTGCTCCATCTAACGGAGACCCAAGCTCAACACTTTGCCGTGCTCTCAACACTGCTGCCAGCAGAGCCGGGGACACGAACTCTTCTACGGATTGATGTAAAGGGGAAGAACCACGAACATACACAGAGTTGAGAATGCGGTACAACTCTCGCGTGTCCGTCCCAGCAAAGTCACCATCATGTATTATACCACAAACATCATGACATAACGCTGGATTTTGCAAGAGTAGCCCGATTAGGTAGTCCTCCCATTGTAGCTTATTCGCTTTCCTTTTGTCAAGCCCGCTGGCTTGGCCTTGCTGCTGACGATGGACTGCCTTCTCTCCCGCCTCTTCCTCCATAATACTGGCAGATGACATCCCTACTGCTTGCTTGGCTCCCTGCTGTTGCCCCGATGATGCCGAAAACGTTGCTACTACGCTGTTCGCCTTCTGGCCCCTTACCACCTGCTGCAATTCATCATAAAGAAGACGTTCATCAATACTGATCATAGTGGCAAGCTTACGCAGATAGGCATCGCGCTTGATACGATCTGAAATCATACCTATTATGGGAAGTAAACGCTTCGCAGCCTCCGTTTTACCAGTCGGCTCTCGCAAATTTAGACCAGCCGTTTTCACACTAAAGTAGTAATCTACCAGTGGCAACGGATGTGCTACCGCATAGGCCCATACTGCCGGATTATGCAGAATAACCTCATCAGGGTCTTCGCCAGATGGCAGTTGGAGTACATTAATCTCAGCATCTACCTGCTCTTCCAGGCGAATCATACCACGCGGTTCATGATGTTTACGCCCATTAGTACTTTTGCCGCCGCTTATTTCGGCTAATGGCACCGGTACCACCGTGCGGTCGAAGGTTTTTAAGGCTTCCTCGATCCCATGTTCTGTGGCTGCGGCGCCGGCAGCATCAGGGTCTAAGGCAAGTGTCACCTGCTTGGTTAGCTTTTTCAGTTGTACAATGTGCTTCTCGGTGATCGCACTACCAATACAAGCTACGGTCTGTTTTGTACCGTACTGATGGGCGATCAGCGCATCCACATACCCTTCCACAATAATAACCTGCTTCGCCTGCTTAATGGCGTCTTTCGCCATATCCAGGGCATACAGCACGCTGTTCTTCTCAAATAACAGCGTTTGTGGCGAGTTGAGATACTTTGGCGAATTGTCGCCTAAAGCACGCCCCCCAAACCCAATCACTTGACCACGTATATCGCGAATAGGAAAGAGCAGGCGGTGTCGGAAGTAGTCATACACACCACTACCACCATCACCACCCATACCATCATCACGCGCTCGCGCCAAGCCCCCCATAACTAACTCTCGTTCGCTATAGCCCTGGTTCAGCAGATAGCCACATAAGCTATCCCAGCGATCAGGCGCATAGCCAAGCCCAAAGGCCACCACAGAGTCAGACGAGATCCCACGCTCCTGAAGGTAGGCACGTGCTTCAGCAGCTTCCTTCGAACGCAACAGCATCTGGTGAAACCAGAGCAATGCGTCTTCATTCACCTTACGAAGCCGCTCCTTAGCTGCATGCATCTCACGACGCTCTTGCTCTGCCTCCGGGCTACGTTGCCCTTCATCTTCCACCGTAACCCCAGCTTTCTCAGCCAGATAACCCAGAGCCTCGCGAAAATCCAGGTTCTGTTGCTTCTGTACAAAGGTGAAGATGTCCCCACCTTCGTTACAGCCAAAACAACGCCACGTTTGCGACTCGGCAAACACGTAGAACGAGGGTGTACGCTCGTTGTGAAATGGGCAGAGTCCCTTAAACGACTTTCCCGATTTCTGTAACGAAACAACCAGCCCAATTTCTTCGACGACATCAACTTTTGCCTTTATCGTATCAATGATAGATGCCATGTAGAAATCCTTCGATGTGCCTTTGAGTTCATAAAGCAAAGTTCAAATAAAAGTAATCTTGCTTAGAGGCTGTGTGTAAAGTGGTCTGAGAGCGCTTGACAAGGGCGCTGAGCAAAAAGAGTACATATCCTGTCAAGCCCCTCTCTGAGCGGATCGAGACGACCTTTACACACAGCCTCTTAGCACTGTTTGCCGCATGTGAGCAGAAAAGTGTCAAGTTCATTTGAACCTTGCCTAAGGTTGTTTTGTTCGCCTACAACACATATAACGAGCAATATAACAGAAAGTCGCGCCTCTTATACAAAAGTATGAAAATAGCAGTATGAGTATACCATTGGTACTATTGAGTTGGCTCCACAATAACCCAGATAGATACTCATTCCTCTTAGGAGAGCGACAAAATTGGTACTCGAAGTAGAGTACGAAAAAAGGGCTTCCTGGTTGTTTGCCACTTATTAAAACAAGTTTTCTATACGCTATCATCCATATTGCCTCTTGCACATTTCCCTATGCCTATGAGAAATGTCCATAGAGATGTCTGACTCTCGTTAGAAAGGTTCAGATTAATTACAAGAAAGTTATCCACATATCCACACCGCCTAATTACTACTAGATTCTATATTTTTTAAATAAATATATATTACCGTAGTAGTAGGTGATGTGGATATGTGGATAAGTATATCAAACCCTCTTCTATTTCCTCTTTAGCATGAGCATCCATCAGCCTCTTAAGCCATTTCATGTAATGTATATAAGGTATCCACAGCTTATTAGATTAGTGGATAAGCTGTGGATAAACAGGCAAATTATGGGGATAAGTGATAGGAGCAGTTTTGCTGTTATCCACAGAAAAATTAGGAATGGGGATAACTTATCCACAGGCTTTGGAGATAACTTTTTTGCTTATCCACTACCTCCTAAAATTGTGGATAACTTATCCACAGAAAATGGGGATAAGTTATCCGTGCCTCTATCTATGTGGATAATGTGGATAACTTAGATGGATGAAATACATCAAAAGCGGTATGAGAACTTATCCACATTTTTTTGGAGTTGTCCACATTTTTGTCGGAGTTATCCACTTTTGATAGCTATATCTGGTGATAGTAATATAACCACCTACTTATTTTACCCCCTTTAATCATGATTTTTGATGTGGAAATGTGGATAACTTATCCACATTTTGTGTGGATAAGTTGGGAACGCCGTTTGCTCTGTGGATAATGTGGATAACTTATCCACAGCCTTTGTGGATAACTCGCATGTCTCATCTCTTTTGTGGATAATGTGGATAAGTTATCCACACAAAATGTGGATAAGTTTGGGAACGCTGTTGCTTTGTGGATAATGTGGATAAGTTATCCACATTTTGTGTGGATAAGTTGGGAACGCCGTTTGCTCTGTGGATAATGTGGATAAGTTATCCACAGCCTTTGTGGATAACTCGCATAACTTTTAACTTATGTGGATAAGTTATCCACAAAAATTGTGGATAACTTGGAAATACTGCTTGCTTTGTGGATAACTTGGAAATACTGCTTGCTTTGTAAGTAAATGACTGAAAAGTGGTACTCGTAAAAACTGTTCCGAGTTATCCACAGCCTTTGTGGATAACTCGGTGTCAAATTGTGCAAATGTGGCTTTTTTTGGTTGAGATAGATCATGCATCTCTGGACGCATTTATCGCTTTTGGAGTAGGTACCTGCTCTGATTTGTCTCCATCTTGTCTCCATCTTGTAGGATCGGCTGTCGGATTTCCCTTTGTACCAGGAGCTGGTATATGCGTAGGAGTTCACCAGTAGTGAGGACAGAAGCAAGCAGGTATGGGAGAGGCTGTGGTGTTTCTCCATCCCCTGGATACACGCTGCCAGGCATAGCCAGAATACCCTGGCCTGCGCTAAAGCGTGTGCGCCACGCAGCCAATAGCGTATAGGCCGTTTGTCGCCAAGCTATGGCAACAGGTAGGGCTGGCGACTTATCTGCTGTTGGTGTTGCGTGTAATAGAACTGGTTTGGCTTCTTGCAGATGACGTAAAGCATCAATGTATGCTCCTGACAGCCACGGCCAGATGCTTCCTTGATGTAAGGCGTGTAATAGCTCTTCCTCACTTGGAGATGGTTGACCGCGATATGCCGGGTCTTGTGGTGCTAAAGTACGTAACCCACAGGGGGTTACTAGGTGTTGTGTAACCTTATCTAAAACAGGCTGCCAGTATTCTTTATTCAGTACGGGATAACGTAGGGACACAGCCAGCAACTGATTAGGGCGCATAGAAGCATCGTTTCCGTTGGGGCCATCAACTACGTCGTAAAGGTAGCCGCCATCGGCATTCCAGAAACGTCGCTGAAAGCTCTCCTGAGAGCGTTGCCTCAGTTCTTTATAGTAGTCAGGCTCTGGTTCGCTATGACCGTATTGTTGTTGTCGCTCGGACCACTCGTGCAAAAGCGAGAGAGCCAGATACCACAGGGCATTCACTTCAACAGGTTTTCCCTGGCGCGGCGTAACGGGAATGCTATTAAGAGAAGCATCCATCCATGTAAGGGCTTTCTTTGCCTGGGACGTTCGTAATAGCCCATCATCTGGGTCTACCTGGATGCCATATGTAGTGCCCTGGATATAGCAGTCGATAGCCTTAACAAGCCGGGGATAAAGTTCGCTCACCAACTCATAATCATGAGTGAGGCGTGCATAGGCATCCAGAGCATACAGATACCAGAGAGTGGTATCGACACTACCATAATCCTCTTCTGTCAGTGCTGCGCCAGGCTGTGGCAAGCGATCTGGTAACAAGCCCTGATGAAAATGACGTGCAAGGCGATATAGAATACGCCGCGCTTCACTGGCATGTCTGGTGCCAGCTATTAGTCCCGGCAGCGCAATCAACGTATGGCGTGTGCAGTCATTGGCACCATAGTAGTTCGAGAGTACAACAGGCGTGCGTTCCGCTTGAGCGAAGTCAAAAAACTCCTCTTTCGCCGGACCTGTAGAGCTTCCTGCAGCAAGAGTTCCACTGGAAGTAGTTACCTTACGCTCTATCAAAAAACGCTCTGCCGCCTGAAGCAGCAACCGTAAAAATTCTTCGTTACTTATATCGCTCCTTATAGAGGAAGCATTGGGTATTGCTGGTGAAGGAAGTGCTAACACCTCTAAAGAGACAGACGTTTCTCCTCCTTCACCAAAATAACGTTCTGGTTGGAGCACATCGCGCTGATGAGCAACGCTGCGTTGGTAAGAGAGGTCGAATTGTGTCGGGCGCAAGAGCTGTGAGGTTACTTCTTCCGTGGTTACCACGATAGTTAATGTGGTATCTTCACCTGGCCAGAGTTTAGCGCGGATCACACCTGGTAGATAGAGATCATCCACTGCTGCCCGTCCGGCTGCCCGTTCGTGGCGACGCAAGAAATGCCAGTACCAGACATTGGTAGGAATAAAGGTGGTTGAGCTATCTGGCTGGCCGACAACCACAATAGCATAGGGAAGGGCACCATCATAAGCTGTAATATGACAGCCAGCAATGCCAGTGGGCAGCGCAGACCCTGTGATACCTCCGGCTGCTAACGACTCGAAGGTTAATGGCTCTACCTGGAAAGACCAGTCATTATTACCGTACTGTGGTTGGGTATGCGGGCGATAGGCCGAGAATGGGAGCAAGGTCAAGGTGAGCTCCCGCTGCGCAGCTTCAGAATAACCGGAGTAATAGCTAGATGTTTTATACATCGTTCTATCTACGCCAGTAGAGTAAGCGGACCCTTGCGAACTGGAGAACTGCCTGGGTAGTACACGATATTGAATACAAGTGGTCTCGTAACCAGCAGGCATCCAGATACGTTTTTCAAGGATAATACCGTCGATACCTCCTATGTAGTAGGTAAAGACCGGAAAGCCCTCTTCGAGGCGAAAAGCCTCCAGATGGCCGAAACCCGCTGGATTGAGCGTGCCATCCTGATACTCATTTGTGCCAAGATAATAGGTACGCTGATCAAAAACGATTTCTTCGTCGATCTTTGCTAGTAAAAGGTAAGGTGTCATATGATCTGGCACAGGTGCCACCAAGAGACCGTGTGACATGCGCGTCAACACGCCTGCCATGGTCCCAGCTGCATAAGCTCCCTGGCCATTAGTGATCAGCCATTCACGTGCAATCGTCTGATCAAGATCACGACACACGCTGCGCTCATAGGCAATAGCCATCTATCGTCCCTCCAACATGTCATCTCCCCCTTTGGAGAATGCTTTTACAATGTCGACAACTACAACTACATTGATGTGGACGTCTTTTTGCATCAGGTATGGGCATAAGGCACTACCTATCTCTAGTGTAGCATAAGATCAGCAGAAAATGATATATTTCGCAGAAATATTTTCACAAAGTGATCTAATTGTGATTTTTTCCTACTTTTTTAATCCTGGTGAGACTTCTCATCCTTGATGACATAGTTAATGTGAGCAGTAGTTCCTAAAAGACATTTTGGGATAACTGGATGACTCACTTTCTTCTAACTTGTGCATACTTTGTACTATTACTGATCTCTGCATGAGCAGCTAAATTTACCTCAGCCAGATCATCCATAGAGGCAGAAGGCGATGTCAGAGAATTTACTTGTTGACCACCCTGTGGGGGCTATATTCAGAGTTAGATTGAAAATCGCCTTGATCCCAGAGTGACTTTCCTTCAATGTTTCATGTGAAACATCTCTCTCTAACTCACCAGAAAAAAGCTGGCTGGTTTGTTTTTCTGTGGTAGGGGACAGACGTGCTGGGGTAAGGTAAAATTGGGGTAGGTGTCCAGCAGGTGCAGGAAGGCCTCTACAATGGTGGGGTCAAAGCTGGTGGCCGAGCCAAGCATGAGCCGCTCACGAGCAACTTCTTCGGAAAGAGGCTCTTTGTAAGGACGTTGCGAGGTTAAGACATCGTAAACGTCAGCCACAGCGAGAATACGTGCGCTTAACGGAATAGCTTCTCCACGCAGACCCGCAGGATAGCCATGCCCATCCCAGGCTTCGTGGTGATACATCACTGTATCCACGAAAAACTGCTGAACATCGCAACCCACGAGAATACTCGCTCCGATCACCGGATGCCGTTCCATCGTGCGTCGCTCATCGGCAGACAAGGCACCCGATTTATTCAGGATATCGTTCGCGATCCACGTCTTTCCCAGATCATGTACCAGGGCTGCCAGGGCCAAATTGCGGGCCTCACGTCGACTCCAACCTAGATGACGTGCTAAACGGAGGGCATACGTCGCTACCCTGCGTGAGTGTTCGTAGGTGATGATATCACGTTCCTGAATGCTTTTCGCAAATTCCAGGATGACCTCTTTGGTCTCTTGCTCTTTATTAACCAAAACCACTCTGACCACGTTACTTCCCCCAGATTGAGTTTCTGCAAATTCTTCCATACATATTGACTTTGTATTCTTCCTTTGCCCTATTATAAAAGACGTTTGCAGCGGCCAGAATTTACTAACGTCTTTCTATTGAGCTGGTTTTATTATCTTAATATGCGTTTCTTTATGCTGTCCATGCTTCTTCCTGAATCGGTACTTTTGTATGATACCGACCCGATCATTCCCCAAATAGTCCTTTTTATGAAGGAAGAAGTTTATGATCGGCGGAGTTTGTGATAGACTCCTCTTGATACCAAATTTTTATGGAAAGTTGGCAGGAAAGGAGGAGCGGTAGCCGTGCACGATAGGTCAATAAGTGCCGGCAACTATAAAAACGTATATTTATGGCAGAAGATCAGCTCGAACAGAATTCTTCTCTCGAACAACCCTCATACATGGTACAGGATGATGTGGTGACGGTCGTTTTGACTGCTGACAACCATCTTGGTTACACGCGCCTAGGTCAACAGCCACGTAAACACGAAGAACTCCAACAACGCCTGCGACGAGCTTTTCAACAGGTAACGGATTTTGCTGTTGGGCAGCGCGTTGATCTCTTTGTCCAGGTTGGCGATCTCTTTCATACTCCAGTGCCAGACGAACGCGACCGCAGTTTTGTCGCAGCACGTCTGGCTCAATTGCGCCAAGCGGGCATTCGTACCTTTGTTGTTGGTGGTGTTCACGATACCCCGGCTGAGGCCTCCGCGTACCTCAGTGAAGCAGCCCTTGCTCCCCAAATGAGCTATGCTCGTTTAGGAGCTCTTCATTACTTTGCACCGTCTTCAACTGAGCTTGAACCCGTCGTTCTCAAGGTACGCAATGAACTGATAGGGATCTGTGGGTTGGGTGTAGTAGCTGGGCAGGTGGGCAATCCCCTAACTCAGGTACGCGTGCAGAGCGATCTCGAACGCGCTACTATTTCTCTCCTGCTTTTACATGCCCCCATCGAAGGTGTGACCAGTGGCTCATCGCTACTGGATAGTCGAGCGAAGGTAAGTCGCGCCAGTATTGAGCAGCAGTCCTCATTCCGCTATATTCTGGCTGGCTATGATCACTGCTACCAGCATGTACGCATCGGCCACAGCGAAGTCATCGTAGCAGGCGCGACACAGTATATTGATTTTCGCTCCCCTGAGCAAAAGCCGGGTTTTGTCTTTCTCGGCCTTGCCGCCGACGGTATCCGCTGGTCTACACATATTCCTGTTGAGACCTTGACCATGCAACGCTTGCTCATCTCTATGCAGGACCTCTGGTTAGATGAGACCCCCATTGAGCAAACTAACCCCACCGAGGCTATCCTTACACAGTTGCGTCCCTTATGCAATGAACAGACTATGGTACAACTGCGGCTGGTGGGCAAGCTGACACGTAGCCAGTATCATCAGCTTGATCTCAATCGTATACGTCGCTATGGTGAACAACACTGTTTTGCTCTGGCTATCGATGATAGTGACCTGGAAATCGTTTCCTCTGGAAGCAAAGCGGGCCTGACCCCCACGAGGGGGGTCACTACAGATGCCACAGGCCAGGTGAGATCAGATGTAGTAACCCCCCTTGTGGGGGCCAGGCTCTCTCATCAGATCGAACGGCTATCCCCTCGTGAAGAACTCGTCGCCCTCGCCGACCAATGGGTAGCCGAAAGCCTCGACGAACAAGAAAAACAAGCTTTGCATGCAACCAAAGAAGACCTCTTAGTTGCGTTTGATCAGATTGTAGGGGTGCAATGAATTGGTGGGCACTGCGTGCGGCCCCTACAATCACCCTAAAGGACTGTAGGGGTGCAATTCATTGCACACACTGTAAGGGGAGAGCTAGCCTTTCCCCTCCTTGTCAGGCTGTAGGGACTCAATGTCTTGCGTCCTGTCACTGGTGTACGGGCAAACGGAGTGTGATTTTATGATAATACTGAAACATCTCACAGTAGAACGTTTTCGGCTGTTGCGCGAGATTAACTTGCACTTTCCGCAACGCGGCAGTATTCTGATCCAAGGCCCCAATGAGGCCGGTAAATCTGCCCTCTTGGAAAGTATCTATTTTGCTCTCTATGGCGAACCTCTCGCCTCATATGGAGGTAGCACGCTAGATGATCTTATCCTCTATGGTACTACTCAGGCAACTATCACACTCACCTTGGCCATTGGTACCACCGAATTGAGCATTACCCGTATCATTGAACGCGGCAAGGGCCAACAGGTCACACTGCATATCCACAAACCGGGTACCCCGGCAGAGCCACAGATCACCTCGCTTGAGGTTGCTAACGAACGTATTCTGACTGAACTGGGCTGCCTGGATCGTGAAACGTTGCGCAACTCCTCTTTGATCGAACAAAAGGAACTGGCTCGCCTGGAACACCTTGCCGGATGGCAGAGAGAAACCAGCTTACGTCATCTCCTCGGTCTCGACGTCTTGCTCAGCCTGACCAAACGTTTTACTCTTACTACCGACGATGAGGAGCAGCTAGCCCAGTGCGCTAATCGTCTCAAACTGGCCGAGATACAGGCGCAGCTTCCATCGTTAAAACAGCACCTCCATCAGCTTGAAGAGGCTCTTGATGCTGTCGCTATTACCGAAGATTTGGCAGAGATTAACCAGCAAGAGGTTGAGATCGCCGAACAAGAGCACTCTTTGCAACAAATACGGAGCAAACGTACTAAGCTCAAAGGCAGCCTGGGTCGTATTCAACAACTCAAAAAGGCTGATGCTACCCTCAGTGAAATCATAGCCGCCTACGATGCTATGGCCGATGCTCGTGACAAACTGCCTGAGATTGAGCGACAGATGCTCGCGCTGGAACGCGAGGAACGCGAGGAACTGCCAGCTTTAGAGAAGCGTGTCAATGAATTGGCTGACCTCATCCGCTCATTTGGAACCTTGGAGCGCATGTCCAACGATCTACTCAAATCTGTCAATGCCGTCAAAGAACTGGAGCAGGAGTTGCAGCAACAACAGGTGCTGCATAACGAGAGCCAGGAACTTGATGAGCAGGTCATTGAGGCACGTTTGGAGGTGGATCAGGCACGACAGGCCCTTAATGAGCTAGAAGAGCGTCGTCGTGCCGGGCGTCCTACGCTGGTGGCTCGTTTACAGCGTCTACGGGGCTTGCAGAAACGCCTGGTTACTTTGCATGAGGCTGAGGAAGCATATGCACATCGCTTTATGAATCAAGAATTAGCCGAGAAGAACAGTATCGAGCTGCGTGCTATCAAAAACGACATCCTGCAAACCCAACAACGCTTGGTGCAGGCAGAGAATGAGGTCGAGCAGGCACAGCAGCAGGCCACTTCGCTGGAAAGACGCTTACATCAGTTGAACATCCGTCATCAGCTCGAGGAATGGCAACGTCTGAAAGGTCTATCTCAGCAACAGGCCGAAACAGAACAGCAGGTTCTGCTTGCCCATCAAAATCTGGCACGTCAGACTCAACTGGCGGTAGACGCTCGTGAGGCCTCACAAAGATGGCTGCTGTTCACCATTGGTAGTGCTGTGTTAGCCTTACTTGTTGGCATTACCTTTCTGTTGTTCGTCAGTCATAATAGCTTGGCTACCATCGTTTTGGGTATAGTGGCTCTGCTTTTGCTAGGAGGTGCAGCCTATAGCTATTATAGCTATAATAAAGTTCACAAGGATCAATTACTCGCTACCCAACAAATGCAAGAGGCCACCAATCAGGTCAGTACACTGGTAACAGCACGCGAAAATGCTGGGCGCATGAACACGAATCATGAAGCTCTGGCCCATGTTGAGCAGGAGCTTCGTTCTCTGGGTAGCAGCGTCCCGCGTTCCCGTGAAGAGGCCGAGCATCTTATCCAGCAGATTCATGATAACGATGAGAAACCAGATGAGTTGCAACTGCGTATGAATGAGCAACACTTGCTGGTTGAGAAGCTTCGTACAGAGGGCGATAGTGTCAGAGAAGCACTGGCAAAGGCACGCCAGGAGAAGACACAGCTAGAGGCACTACGCACCCAGGAAGATTGGGATGACATCGAGAACAAACTGCGTTCTGAACGTATCGCTATCGAAGATCGGCAGCATGAAATCGCCACCCTGGCTGGCCAGGAGGGCCTGCCCATTCCCAATTTTGATCACTCAGCATCTGGTCCACTGACCACCACCACCAACGCTGACCTGGAACTGGCTCTCGCCGACAGCATCAGAACCACCGAACGTGAGATCGCCTCTATTGATGGCAGGCTTGATCTTGCCACAGAACTGACCAATCAAGTCAGGCTGCGCCAGGAGAAACTTGATCGTCTGCTAGCGCAGCAGCGTGTGCTGATGGAGCGGCGTACACGTTTCCAAACCCATGATCCGGTAGAGCAGATCGAGCTCGCACGCGAACAGCAGTCTGCCCTGAGAACGGCCCTGCAAACCTTACAAGACTCGCTACGTCAGCGTATCAAGCCTCTTGGTGTGGTCTTTGGACAGACTGCGATTAGCAATGCGGAGGCTCTCGCTCGTGGCGAGCTTGAGGCTCTACATTTTGCCCTGGGACAGCGCGTCGAACTACAGAGCCAGCGTGCCAAGCATCTTGCCACGCTCAAAGAAGGTCATGATGCTCTGGCTGACTATTACAATCAACTAGCTCGCCTGAGTGGCTCGCTGGGGAGCTGGATTATGCCGCCCAATCCTTTCACCGAATCCCTGAACGCCCTCCGCAACCGCTGTCAGCGAGAGATACAAGAGGCCAATGAGAACGCGGTACAGCAAGAGCTGGAGCAGTTGCAGCTACAGGAAGGGGCCTCCAATGCAAAAATAGAGCTCTGTCACCAGGATATTGCTGAGGCTCAAGAACGCATCGCGACCATGCTGGCACAACACAATCGTCCTGACCCCCGCCCCAGGGACGTGATAAATCGTGTCCCTACATGGCGTGGCAGCGATGTAGTCACTGCGTGGTCACTCGTCGGTGAATATACTCAAGAGGACCGCACTCATCTGGAAGAGGAACGTGCCACCATTGTACAAGAGATACAGCAACAGCAAGAGCAGGCTCTGGCCCTCAGTACTGAACTGCACACCGGAGACAGTATTCTGGATGTGGAGCAGTCTCGTACACTTATGGAAGAGCAGGAGCGCAACTATCAAAGCAAGAAGTACGGTAGCCAGTTGTTACAAGCCGTTCATGAGCGCATTCTACACAAAATGCTGCCGCGTACCGAATACTACATGCAACAAATTTTGCCTCTCTTAACCAGTGGCCGCTATCGCGATGTACAACTCTCTACAGAGGAAGAAGAGGGTAGTGTAAGTGGTGGACCCTTCCAGTTACGTGTATGGGATACGGCGGCAGGCGAATATGTGCGTAAATCCGCTCTTTCCGACGGTGCTTCCAATCAGCTCTCGCTGGCCTTACGTCTCGCCTTCGCTATCGCCGCTCTTCCTCGTGAGGGACATTGCGCTCCTGGCTTCATCTTGCTCGATGAGCCGCTCAGTGCCTTTGACCCCCGTCGCACTCGGGCTCTTGTTGATGTTGTCACCGGCGAAGCCCTCAGCCAGCACTTTGAACAAATTGTGCTTGTCTCGCACAGCCAGGCCTTTGACGCGGCGATGTTCCCCTATCATGTCTATCTCGATGGTGGTACGGTTGTGGAAAGCAATTTGCCAGTTGTACCCGTAGCCCAGGTGGCGGGAGCAAATGGGAATGGGAACAGCACAGACCAAATGGAAGAGGTAACCGCGAAGGTACCAGTACCTGCTTCAGGCGATTATTGAAAGGCAGCCGATATTTCTTATGCCGGTTCTTCGTTGAACTGCCGATTATACAGCCGTGCATACAGTCCATCTTGTGCGAGTAGTTCCTGATGTGTTCCCTCTTCAACGATGCTGCCACGATTCAGAACGAGGATGTGATCGGCGTTTTCAACGGTAGTCAGGCGATGAGCAATGACCAGTGTGGTGCGATTACGCATCAGACGATTGAGGGCATCCTGAACCATCGCTTCGGACTCGTTATCGAGCGAGGCCGTAGCTTCATCGAGAATGAGGATGCGCGGGTCGCGCAGGATGGCACGGGCGATGGCGATACGCTGGCGCTGTCCCGCCGAGAGTTGCACGCCACGCTCGCCGACGGTACTCTCATAGCCTTGTGGTAGGCGAGCAATAAACTCTGCTGCATTCGCTGCCTCGGCTGCTGCCTCAATTTCCTGCAACGTGGCATCCAGGCGACCGTAGGCAATGTTCTCACGAATAGTGCCACCGAAGAGTGCTGGCTCCTGGGGAACAACGGCGATTTGCTCACGCAAGGATCGGATTTGTACGTCGCGTAAGTCATAGCCATCCACAAAAATATGTCCAGCGGTCGCTTCGTAGAGGCGAGGAATGAGGCCAGTAATGGTCGTCTTACCAGCACCGCTAGGGCCGACGAGAGCCACCATCTGTCCGGCTGGCAGGGTCATGGACAGGTCACTCAGCACAGGAGTATCTGCATTGTAGCTGAAGCTGACACGCTCGAAGACGATCTGGCCTGCCAGAGACGGCAATTTCACCCCATCCGGCGCATCTGGACGCTCAGGCTCAGTATCGAGCAACTCAAAGATACGTTCAGACGCGCCGAGAGCTTCCTGAGTCTGCGTATAGAGACTGCTTAACCCTGCCACAGGACCAGCAATGAGCACCATATAGATCACGAACGAGACCAGTTGACCAGGGCTGAGATGACCGGCCAGCACTTCACTGCCGCCGTACCAGATCACCAGAGCTACGGCTGCGAAGGAGATAAAACCTACCAGCGCACCAAAAAACGCTCGCCCTCCCGTACGTTGTATAGCTATCCGAAAAGCCTTCTCGACACCTTCATGAAAGCGTTGTATTTCATATGGCTCACGCGCAAAGGATTTGACCACGCGCATAGCCGAGAGCGTTTCCTCTAGAATAGTGTTTACCTCTCCCAACTCTTCCTGGACATCTCTCGTCAGTCCGCGAAAACGTCGTCCAAAGAACATCGCCGACAGGATGACTAGAGGAACAAGTGTCATAATTAAAAGGGTTAATCGCCAGTCAATCAATACAATGATCACGAAGGAGCCAATCAGCGTAACCACTTGTTGGAGCAGTGTCAGCACATTGGTCGTCAGACCATTCTGTACCACTACGACATCGGTCGTGACTCGCGACATGATCTCACCCGTGCGCCGTCTATGAAAGAACATCAAGGAGAGTGTTTGAAGATGCGCGTATACCTGCTTGCGAATGTTGGCTACTAGGCGTTCGCTGATAGAAGAGACCAGATAATTTTGACCGAAAGTGAAGAGACTTTGCACAAAGAAAACAGCGATTAGCAGCAAGGCAATCTGGTTGAGCAGGTTCTGATCGTGATGTACAAACACACTATCCAACAAATGCTGAATCACCCATGGTAGGATGAGAGCTGCCCCACTTGATAGAGTGAGACAGAGAGTAGCCAGGAACATCTCTTTCCAGAAAGGCCGCAAGTATCTGAAGAGTCTGCGACTGGTAGCAACGGGTTGTTTTGCTCTGACTTTGGCATGTGTGTACTCGGGCTCTGCTTCTGATGAGGACATATCTTCGGCTTCGGATATACTGGAACTGCTCATGGTGATCAGCTTTCCGTAGCTATATATCTACATAGTCGGTCTGAATGCGCAAGAATACCCAACAATATGTTATACGTATGAGAGGAGTACGGAGTTGCCTTGAGGTCCTCTACTGTTCTCGAGGCACGCAGGAACGGTTCATGACACACGTAAGAGATTAATCAGCCAGAGCACGACCACGAGAAAAATGTTCAAACTAATCACAGCAATCATAGGATCGAGCAGAGGAGCGCTGACGAGACCACCGCGCAGGCGCAGACGCTGAAACAATGTGGGTAACACCAGACCGCAAATAGCGGCAACCAGCAAGGTCAGGCCAAAGCCCAGGCCAATGGCTACGGCCAGTGGGACGGAATGGAAGAGCAGCCATGTCAATAGACCGACGACGATGCTTGCCAGCACGCCACCTACCGTACCCAGGCGCAGTTCACGAAAAACGCTCCGCCAGAAATCACTACCACCTGTCGAGCGCAACTGCCAGCCAGCTACACCAAGTGCCTGTGAACCCACACTGGCACTGGTGAGCAAGAGCATCGGTAGCAGGCAAACGATGCCGTCAAGAGCCACATGTGAGCGCAACCCGGCTACCAAGCTCGACGCTTGTATGTGGGCTGCATTTACCGTCAGAACTGAACCGATCAGTTGATTGAGCACCAGCGCGAGAATGAGACCGGCTACGACGTTGACAGAGAGCCATGTCACACGGCTGAGAGCCGCTTGCCAGGAGAAGTGTTCTTCCTCTTCAAACTCCTCCACGCTGGCACCGGCGATTTCCGAGAAGTCTTCGGCCTGCTCTTCGTGCAGCACGTCGATCACGTCATCGACGGTAACGATCCCAACCAGACGGTTGTCACCATCAACGACAGGGACGCCGAGCAGGTCATATTTGGAGATGATGCGTGCCACCTCTTCCTGGTCGGTATCGGTTGTCACTTTGAGTACATCCGTGTCCATCAGGTCGTGCAGGCGCGTAGACGGTTCAGCTACCACCAGTTGGCGCAAGGAGACGACTCCGACCAGATGTTGCTCAGCGTCGACGATATAGAGGTAGTAGATCATCTCCAGGTGTTCTGAGTGCTGGCGCAGGTAGACCAGAGCTTCTTCGACGGTCAGGTCTTGCGCCAATGAGAGTACCTCGGTGGTCATGATACCGCCAGCTGTCTCGCCACCATAGCGCAGCAGTTCACGGATAGGCTGGGCATCGGTAACAGGCATGAGGCTGAGCAGTCGCTCGGCCTCTTCCTGGGGTATATCCGCAAGAATATCGGCGGCATCGTCGGGTGCAAGAGCCTCAAGCAAATCAGAGGCCCGTTCGGGATCGAGTTCGCTCAAAATTTCAGATTGCAATGGTGCCTCGATCTCGTTAAGGGCATCGGCAGCCGTCTCCGTATCCAATGCACCCAGCACAGCACCCGCCTCTTCGGCATCGAGTTGTTCCAGAATGTCGGCGATATCGGCGGGGCGCAGGTCGGTGAGCTTGGTGTGGCTGACGTTCAGTTGCACCTGTGGCACCACGCCCGCTGCTCCTACACCAGCCCCTGCTCCGGCGAGAGCTAACTGACCTGTCACTCCAGCCCTGACCATCTGAATTGGCTCAACATAGTTCCAGGTAATTGTGCGCTCAGACAGCTGCATCGGCAACACACGTGTCAGCCTCTCGATAGGGGTAAGGATACCCAGGCGGCGCAATAATCCGCTCGCGCTAATATCCACGCCCACAAGACGTACTGTTTTCTTGATCTGAGCAAGCTTGAGATCATTGACTTTGACAACACGAAAGCCCTGTGTATCCACAATTTGCTTATCCAGAATATCGCGCCTCAAGAGCAACTCGTCAGGTTGCGGCGTATATTCTTCGATTTGTGATTGCTTGACGACAAGATGTATCTGTGGCTCCTCCAGACTATACACCTGGAACCACGGGATAATCAGATCAGAATGGCTATTACCCAGAGGCGTATGGACGATAAGGGCAGTTACTACCGGAAATGTTTCTTGTAAAGTAACACATATATCACGAATACCCCCCAACCGACGTCCCTCAAGATCGTAAACGCTCTGGCGAAGTAGTGTGCTTAAAAAAATCATAATATCACCACCTTCTTGTCAAGAGTAATAAAGTCCATAGACTTATCCACAATTATGTAGATAAGTGGATAACTCGTTCACCTGTGTAACTTTCGTTACCGAAAATCACTACATAGTAAGGCTGCCGTTTCTCAAACAAAGAGAAACGCCTGTTGCATCTACCATGCAAAAAATGATGCAGGGAACAAAGCGTGGGTATCCCTGGATAGCTAAGGGAGCTTAGGGCAATACCCAACTAGGACTTACTGGCAAGTGGGAAAGTGACCTACTCGACATCGCTCTCATCGGCAGAGGAGAAAATGATGTGCAGCCTATCGAGTAAGGTGGTGATATATCACCGGAGGAAGCTATAGCAAACGAACAGTCGTAATTTTCTAGCTTGTTACCATACTCGAAGGCGAGCAGGACAATCCCAGCAGCAGGCACATAGAAAGTTTGGGCCTACTATGACTAGGGCCAGCGTCCATGCGTTCCTCACCTCCTTTGCCCATCAATTGCAGCCCTCACCAATGGTGACGCCGTCAACAGCGTCTACAACCAATACTGGTGCGCCCTCTCAATTATGGGGTAAGACAAAAATCGTTACTGTAGAAAGTATAGCACGCTAACCCACCCTACGGCAAGGGAATTAGTGTACATAGTACCATTTGGGTAGGTGGATAGTGCTCGCAGATACCAGTTTTCTTTCGGCTGTTCTTGAATACAGCCGAGTTTACCATACCACTAGCGTTTTTGCAACACAACCCCCATGAGAGGTGCGTTTCATTTTTTGGCATGGCTGGGGTAGCTGCGCTCAATGCAAAAAAATGAAACACAACCCCCATGAGACCCATGAGACTTCCAGGGAGAGGGAGCGTGAAATGCTCTCCCCCCATAGCTTTTCTATAGAAAATATATTTTTGGTTCACACAAATAATAGATGAGATAATATAAATACTTGACAAAAATACTAGAGGCGAGGTATACTTTGTACGGTGAAGAAAAGAAGACCCCATTGGAACACACGGGCAGTCTTCTTTCAATACGACCAGCACACGGCCTCTCCCTGTGGTGATGAGGCTGTCAGGCATGGAGCCTGACAGAGAGCAGGCGTCAAAACACCGAAAGAATGGAAAGGAGACACGCAACATGGCGGTTAGCACTCGTACGGATGAAGATATTCAGACAGATATCCTAGAAGAATTGAAGTGGAATACACGCGTCCGGCCCAACGAAATCGGGGTCGCGGTCAAGGACGGGGTCGCCACGCTGACGGGCTGGGTCGATTCGTATGTGAAAAAGATGGCAGCCGAGGAGGCCGCTCACCGCGTTCCTGGCGTCAAGGCGGTGGCCAACGACATTGAGGTGCGCTTGCCCGGCTCTACCGAACGCACCGACGCCGACCTTGCCAAAGCCGCACTCAACGCCCTGATGTGGGAAGCAGCTATTTCGGCTGACAAGCTGGACGTGACAGTGAGCAAAGGCTGGGTGACGCTCAAGGGCGAGGTCGAATACGGCTTCCAGAAGCGATCTGCCGAACGAGCGGTCGAGCATCTCTCAGGCGTCAAAGGCGTCATCAATCTCATCACGATCAAGCCGCGTGTGTCGCCCAGCGACCTGAAGCACAACATCGAGAAGGCCCTGCTGCGCAATGCGGAGACGGATGCCAAACATATCACAGTTGAAGTGCAAGGCAGCAAAATCATTCTGCGTGGGACGGTGCGCTCGTATGCGGAGAAAAAGGCGGCGGAGGACGCGGCTTGGTCCGCACCAGGTGTCAGCGAGGTGGAGAACCGGATTGTGATCTCGCTCCCACTGTAATCCTTAGTCTAGCATTGAGCATGGGAAGACAAGCTCAAGCCTTCCCATGCTCTAAGTGCGTCAGATACATCTCCACGGTTGTCTGCGTCAACTGTAGTAGCTGAAACTGTCCCGCATTGCCTGGAATCTAAGCAACCCATCCGATCAGGTGATCCACCGTTCGCAGATAAGCAGCCGTCGTTCCCTGGGTTTTCCCTGAGAGAAACAGCTCGTACTCGCTTAAAAAGGCACGAACTTCGTCGATGGTATCCTCTGAATGCTCTTGCTGCACACAACGACATTACGATTGATGCACACGCAGCAGAGCGAGCGCGGTCCTGGGCAACGCCAGGGTGCTGCTGATCACGAGATACCGACTCTCCCAGCGGGGATGAAACTTCTGTTTAAAGTGAAACAGTGAGCGATGCGTCTTGAGCAGTTGCATCTGTTCAGACACCAGGCTGGCGAACTGCCGTTGCCTCGTGGGCATCTCCTGCTTCGTATCGGCCATGGCCACCAGTCCCAGACTGACGACGTTCGCTCCACACTCTCGGAAGCGCTCCACTGCTCGTACCAGCAACAGATCCATCACTCCCCGAGGGGCATCCGGCACCCGTCGCATCAGGTCTAATGCCCACCCCCAGGTATGCGCCGACCCATAAATCGGGGTAAAGGTGACAAAGGCACAGGGGCGTCCCGTCTGCTCGGCAGCCACCCCGGTCACCAGACGCGGCACCGCCTCTTGCGGAAGATCTTCTCCAGGGACTTGCGTTTCGGCAAGAGCGTCAGCACGAGCGGCAGCCTCCGCCAACCCGTCGAGCCGCCCCACGCTGAAGCCCATCTCTGCCCCGTGTTTGCCTACCTTGCGCTCCAACCAGGCGCTTGAAAGGGGTTCTAACTGCTCCAACACCTCTTTGGGAAGCGCCCCGTCGTACCACTGGATGGTCACGCCCTCCCGTTCGGCACGTCGGCAAGTGGTGCGCACATTGGCCATGGCCGAACCGGAGAGGGTAAACGCCTGCGGAGAGAGCAAGGCCTCCTCTCCGATTTTGAAGACGTGCAGACCGAGGGCCCGGTAGATGGGGAGGTGTTCGGGATGCACCTGGTAGAACGCCACCCGCCAGTCATTGGATGAGCACAGATCAAGGAACTCCCGCGTCACTCGCTCGCTCGCCTCTGGCGGGCAAATCGGGTCGCCCAGGACGACCGCGACATTCCCGGTGAGCCGGTAGCTCACCAGCCCCTCGCCGTTGGAGGCCAGGTAGCGCAAGTTCTCGGGAGCCAGCGCAAAGAAAGACAGGGTCTGCTTCCCATAGCGGCGCACCAGTTCTCGCGCCTGGTGGCGCATCTGCGCGGCACGTTCTTGTTGGTAGGCCGCCCACCAGCGGGCACTGACCGGCCGCAGCAGCAACACCATGCCTGTCAGCAGCACGGCGGCTCCCAGCCAGGCAAGGGAGTCCAGGAACCAGGCCGCATGCCTACTCAGTGGGATGATCTCACTGACAGGGCTATGGACCAGGCGGAGCAGCAAGGAGCGCACGAAACCACCGACGGTACTCGGCAGCAGGAACTGTGCCTGGAGGAGGGAGAGCCCACTCCCCGTGTAGATCGCTAGGAGCAGCGTGCCGAGGACCAGCAGGACCACGCCCTGCCGCAGACGCCACGGATCACTGGCAACACGGAAGAAAGAAGCGCTTCTCAGCAGTCCAAGCCACAGCAGGAGCGAGAGCAGGGCTTCTTCCACCGCCAGCCCTTTGGCCAGGTGAGCCAGGGCGGACAGCGGCAGCAGGAAGAGAGCGAACTGCCACGCACGCCGTTTCCCACGGGCCAGCCCGAAGGCGACCACGAGCAAAAAGAAGCCCAGGATGAGCGCCAGCGTCCGCCCCGTGTCAAGAACGGGCCAGATCGAGGGAGCAAACGGTGCCAGCTCGTTCAGCAGGCTCCCCAGCAGCGCGAGCCGCCCCGGTCGTGTTGGCAGCAGGACCGTCAGGACGTTGATGACGCCCATGACGGCGACTGCCAGAGCGAAAACAACTCGGAGCTTGCCGCTAGCTTGCGCTCGCCGTAACCCACGCACTTGTCGCATGATCCTGCTTTGCATCGTCTTCCTCCTGCTCTTGCTAAGGAAGGCGATCCATCCTGGCGGGAATGTTAGTTCTCACCGCTTTCGCACCGGGTTCTACTTTATTACTCATAGCTTTCATAGCTCCGAGGCTCCTTTGCAACTCTCCATAAGGATTACGGGGTGAGCGAGATCACAATCCGGTTCTCCACCTCGCTGACACTTGGCGCGGACCAGACCGCGTCCTCCGCCGCCTTTTTCTCCGCATACGAGCGCACCATCCCATGTAGGAGCCAAAAAGGAAGAGGATCAGGTACCAAACACCGCATGTCCATTTCGATCGGCCAGCAGGTAAATCACGATAATAATGGGGATGAGAATGTTGCTGATCAGAGAGGCTATGCTGAATCGACACACTTTTGCAATTCAAGCTCGACCGTGCTAAGCACCTTCTGGAGACTCTTGATGATATTGACCGTCTCAATTGGATTGACTGTGCCCTCGCGTTCCTCTTCTTCCACGCTTTCTTTCAATAACCTCAGTTCATTGGTAAGACGATCGTGTAGTTGACGTAATTGGTGGCACTTGTCAGTACTGCTGCTCATGATATTCATCTCCTTCCTACAGCTACGATAGGATCATTGGGAAAGGGCTGTTAAAACAAGCAGACTGCCCAATGTTCCAACGGGGTCTTATTGTCTTCACCGCACAAAGTATACGTCGTCTCTAGTATTTTGTCAAGTATTTATATTATCTCATCTACTACTCTATGAAATAAAAAATATATTTTCTATAGAAAAGCTGCGGGGCAAGCATTTCAGGGTGTGAACCTTTTGGGCAACCAATGCGATTAGATCGAGATAAGCCGGATGAGACGGCCAAACAGAAGGAGTCGCTCTCTCAGAGGGGAAGTGCGCTCTCTTCAATCGCACCCAATGCTCGCAGCGTGGCTTTCTGTGCCTCGCTGAGGCCTTTCGCCCCGGTAATATTGAGCCGTTCGTAGGGCCGGTCGCGTCGCAGTGTCCGCAGCAGCTCGCCACGCTCGAGATCCCACACCTTGACAGCTCTGTCATCGCCGCAACTGGCCAGTCGACGACCATCGGGGCTGATCCTCAGTGACTGGACCGCCCCCTGATGCGCTTCTCGCATGCTCACACACTCCCCACTCTGTACGTCCCACCATCGGAGCATCCCGTCGCTGCCTCCACTGACCAGCAGCTCTCCGCGTGGGCTCCAATCCAGGGCCAACACGCTGCCGGGATATTGGGCAAAGGTGCGCAGGCGCTCCCCCCTGTGCACATCCCACAGGAACATCTCCCCACTGCCTCTGCTCCCGCCACCACTGGCGAGCCTGCTGCCATCGGGACTCCACACCACGCTCGCAACCATGCCACGATGTCCTTGCAGCCGCTGGAGCAGCGTGCCGTCGGAGGCATCCCATAGGGACACGCTGCTATCATCGCCGCCGCTGGCCAGGCACGTGCCGTCCGGACTCCAGGCCACGCGACGGATCAGGGTCGGGTGCGCACCACTTACCCACCGTTGGGTGCGCGCCATCACGTTCCACACCTGCACCCCATACAAATAGCTCCCACTGGCAAGCCAGCGCCCATCTGGACTCCAAGCCACGGCATGGAAGGTGTTGTCGGGGTGGTCGGCGTCCTGGAGGATCTGGAGACAGGTCCCGGTGGCTGGGTTCCACAGCCGAATGGCATGGTCCCACCCGCTACTGGCAAGATACTGCCCATCTGGACTCCATCCCACTCCCTCCACGGTCAAGCGATGTCCGTGCGATATCCTGGGCGGCGTGCCGTCGGTCACCTCCCAGACGGTCACCAGCCTATCAGAGCCTGCACTGGCGAGCCTTTTGCCATCCGGACTCCAGGCCACGTCGTAGAGGCGGACCGCATGATGCGCACGCACTGCTCCCTCGCCACGTCCCACACCCGCAGAGTGCCATCTTCACTGCCACTGAGCAGGCGCTGGCTGTCGGGCGTGAAGGCAATGCTATACACAGGGGCGGTATGCCCCCGCAGCCCCGCTCGATAGGTGCCTCGCTGGGCGTCCCATAGCCAAATCGTGGCATCAAGGTCAGCGGTGGCCACTATGCGCCCATCCGGGCTCCAGGCCAGCGTATGTACCCGCTCTGTATGCCCCTCAAGCGTGTGGAGACAGCGCCCGCTGGCCACGTCCCACAGTTTGACGGTCCGATCCCAACTCGCGCTGGCGAGCTTGGTGCCATCAGGGGCAAAAGCCAGTCCCCTGACCCACTTAGTATGTCCCGAAAAGCGCGCGATGTAGGTGGCCGGCTTTGCCGCCCGCATCCCCCACACCCGAATGCGCCCATCGAAGCAGCCACTAGCAAGCAGGCGCCCATCTGGACTCCAGGCCAACGAGAAGACCGGACAGGGGTGCGGTAAGATCTGCAAGCGCTTGCCACTTTGGGGATCCCAGAGCCGGACGAACGCATCGTTCCCACTGCTGGCAAGCATGCTTCCATCGGGGGCAAAGGCCAGACTTACGCAGATGGGTTGCCAAACGGTCCAGAGCGGGGCCCCTTGCTCCAATTCCCACAGCGTAATCGTACCATCCCAGCTCCCGCTGGCGAGTCGGCGTTCGTCCGGGCTGAAGGCGAGGGCCGACACCGTGTCGGTATGGGCCTGCCAGACCAAGTGCAGGGTCTGACCTCCCTCTCGCCACACCCGCACTTCCCCGCGCCGGCTTCCGGCTGCCCAGTACTGCCCGCTCTTGCTTGTGGTGACCACCCAGGTGCCATCAAGGGCCTCAGTAAAGACGCTGTCACGCAAGGTGGCCCCGGCAATCGTCGTATCCTGCATCTCGACCCCTGCAAGTATGCCCCCCGAAGGGAAAGATGCGACAAATCGAGGCCGCGTAGGTGCCCGCGCTGCTGCACCAGCAGCGCCACTAGGTTCGCCGCCCCATAGCCCTGAGCATAGTCCGCCCGTTCACGCAGCTGGGCAAGCAGCGTGAGCAGGTGCTCCTCCACTTCGGCTCGCCCCGGGTAGACTCTGCGCAGGCGCGAGAGAAGCGGAGCCACGATGAGCCGCTCTTGCGTCTGCCGCACGTCTTCGCGGGCTGTGGCCTGGCAGAGCCAATACTCGATGAGGCGCGAGAGCCTCCCTTGCGCGATCTCGCTGGTCGCCTCCTCAATGAACAGCCCCGTCACGTACTCCAGCACCACCGCTTGCAGCGTCAAGCTGCCCGGTCGCTGGCCCCGCTCGATGAGCGAGCGGCGGCGCAGACTGTCGACCGCTGCCAACACCTGCCCCTGCGGCAGCGGCTCGACGAGCAGCGCTAGCAGCTCCTCGAGGCCGAGAGGCTCGCGCCCAAGCGCCAGCCAGCACAGCACGGTCTGCTCGACAGCGGAGAGCCGGTTGACTTGCTCGGCCAGTAGCTCCTGGATACTGGCGAAAATCACCGTGCCCTGCTCCAGGAACGGGCTGATCGTGCCTCCGAAGAGGTCGACGATCGTCTCTGCCACAACCTTCAAGGCCAGCGGGTTGCCCGCGTACGCCTCGACGAGGTGTGCCTGCTCTTGAGGAGTGCCAACCACGCCCTTCTCTGCAAGCAGTTGCTCGCAGGCGACGGCATCCAGCCCAGCGAGGCGCAACGTGCGCACACGGAAGCGCGTGCCCTCCAGCGGCACAAGGCCGATCGGTTTCTCCCGGCTAGTCACCAGCAGGCAACTCTGGTGCGCCGTTTCGCCCACCCAGCTCAGCAATCGCTCGTACTCCTCGTAGCCGGGGCGATAGTGTCCCCCGATATCCCCTTCCTGCAGCAGGGCTTCCAGGTTGTCTAGCACCAGGAGGGCCCGCCGTTCATGCAAGCACTCCAAGAGAAGGCTGAGGCGTCCTGGGAGGCTGGCAGGCACTTCGGCAAGTGGTTGCGGGGAGAGTACCTGCAGGCAGTCCACCAGCAGCGCTTCACAGGAGGGGGTATCGCGCAGGGAGCGAAAGAGCATCACCTCGAAGGACCCGGCCACCTGGTGCATGAGGGTGACCGCCAGCGCCGACTTGCCGATGCCGCCCATGCCCAGCACGCTCACCACACGGCAGTGCTCCTGCATCACCCACTGCTCAAGGGTGGCCAGTTCCGTCTCGCGCCCATAGAAACTCGGGACATCCACCGCCTCCCACTCCACCCGTCGACCGGGAGCAGGCTGAGCCACGGATAGTGTACTTGCACCGGTTCCCTCGGTTGGCTCAGGAGGCCGTTGGCCCAGCAGGGCGGAGAGCCACAGCTCAGCCAGCACCACCTTCTGGTGCGCCGCTTGCCATAGCGCACGGATCTCCTCTTCCTCGCGCCCGGCAGGAAACGCTCGCTGCTTTACACCGAACGCAATGAAGCACTTGAGGTGCTTGGCCTTGGGATAACTGCGACCTGCCTCCCAGCCCAGCACGGTTCCCCGTGAGACCCCGAGGACCTGGGCCAGTCCGGCTTGCGTCAGGCCGATCTCTGTGCGCAACGTAAGCATGGCCTGACCGAAGGCATAGTCGTGCTTACCGTAGGTATGGGTTGTCATCGGCATGTACTCCTTGGGTGACCCACAGGAGAACAGGAATGTACAGTAAGGTGAAGTGACATGTCGTATAATGTCTAGTGACTTCCTCAAGAGATACCTGTACACTAGAACTTGGATGGTGTACTCTGCGCGGGTCAACGCCTGTGTGAGGTGGTATGGGGGTGACAAGAACCCCCATACCACCTCTTCAAATACCTGCTTCTATAATAGCAGATGTCCTGGTAGAAGATCAATGAAGAGGCTAGAACCATGAGCCGAAGCGTTCTGATCACGGGTCTGGCGCCACGCTCACGTCTACGCAGCTCAAAGGGCAAGACAAGCTCAAGCCTTCTCTTTCTACATGAGCATGGTGCTTGACTTCCGCAAGACCCGGGATGTGCTCTTCAGCATGCTCCAGTTGGCAGAAAATGAGACCGCAAAACCCGTCACCACATTAATTTGAGAGAGAATGAGCCATGACATCTCCAGAAGAGGATGCAGTCGACGAGACTCGTGCCCTTGTAGGCGAGTACGAGCTGTTTCTCTCCGGGAAAGCCAGGGGAACGATAGATGCCTATCTGCGCACAGTGCGTCACTTGATAGGATGGGTTGCTCAGCGTCCCGGCAATGAGGGACAGTTTCAGCCGTCGCAGTTGACGAAGACGGCAGTAGAGCTGTATCTGACGCACTTAGAGCAGGAAGGGTTGAGTCTCAACCACCGGGCGCGGGTGAAATCGAGCATCAGCAATTTTGCCCAGTTTCTGATTGAGGAGATGGGGCTGCTCCAACGCAACCCGACCCGTGGCATCGATCTTTCCCCCGTGCTGCTCGTTCCTCAACCGCTCTCGCACGAGCAGCGCTCGATCCTGCACTCGTTGGTCGAGCACGAAGGCGATCACCGTGGGGCGGCCCTCTTCGCCTTGGGCTACTGGGCGGGCTGCCGGGTGAGCGAGGTCTCCTGGCTGCAGATGGCTCATACTCATGTGGGTTCCACGGAGGGATGGCTCCATATGGGCCATGATGGAAAGAAGTGGCGTGATATAGACCTGATGCACGAAGCCCGCAAGCCGCTCTATGCCTACTTGCAAGCTAATCCGTGCACAGAACGGACCTATGTATTTACCTCGCAGCGCAGCGAGCGTTTGACGGAAGAAGGGATCTACTATTGGTTTCGCACGCTCAAGGCTCAGGCCACCAAGGAGCAATGGGAAGTGATCGATGAGCTCAGCTTCAATCACTTGCGCCACGACTTCGCCGAGCGAGCACGAGAGGGCGGGTGGTCACCGGAAGAAGTGGCGTACTATCTTGGGTATGTCACCAAGCAAGGGGTACCTGCCATTCAAAGCACGGTCCGCTCGACGCCGGTCAGCCGGGAGCAAGTCAAACTGAAGCTCAAAGACATCAAAGGATAGAAAGGCTCACTTCGTGAAATGTTTGCAAAGTATCTCCTCTATAGAAAATATATTTTCGTTTCACAAAATAGTAGATGAGATAATGCCACAGTAATAGTAGATGAGGTAATATAAATACTTGACAAAGCAACGAATACACTGTATACTCTGTATGGTCAAGAAAAGAAGGCCTGCTTGTAACAAGCGAGCAGTCTTCTTGTAGGAAACAACAGATGAGATAGCATACAAGGAGGTACAGATCTATGGTTAATCGTTACGATCCCTTCCGCGAGGCACTCAGAGCTTTGTGCATCCCAGCTTGATGCCTGGCTCACCAACGCAGATGGCACCGATGGATGTCTGTGAAACGAAAAACGGTTATGAGGTGGATGTTGCGCTTCCAGGAGTGCGACCAGAAGATATTGAACTGACCGTTGATCAAAACACCTTGACGATTCGAGGTCGTTACAGCCATCAGAACGAGCATCAGAACCAGCCCGAAGGTCAGGCGCAAGGCCAGCAACAGACGCAGGGTGAGCCGTCGCAACAGCAAAGCCAGTCCCAGCAAGGCAGGACGGAACGCCACCGGCAGGGACACAACTGGCTCTCGCGGGAAATCACCTCTGGCACATTTGAACGGACGATCACCTTCCCCAGGCCTATCGATACCAACAATATCCAAACAAGCTTCCAGAATGGGATCCTCACGATTCTGCTTCCCATCAGTGAAGCGAGCCGCCCGAAGCGGATCAGCCTCTCAGGCAGCAAGAATCAACCGGAGCAGGTGCCTGTCGGGGCAGGGCAAAAACAAGGGTAATAGTGGGCGATAATCTCGGCTTCTGGATTGTCACAGCCCACTACGGGCAATGCCATTTAAATACCTAAGTTTGGCCCAAATTAACGACCACGTGAGCGCAAAGCAGGAGCTTGCGCAAAGGATGCACTAAAGCCGATGCCAAGGGAGCGGCCTGATTGAGCACAATCTGAGTCACCTGCCCGCAAGCATCGATCAGCAGAAAGCCACTGATATGAAAGACATCGCGCACCATGCGCCGCATCCCGTAGTGGCGCAACGCCGGGCTGACCAGCCAGTGGCGGGCCCAGACGATGACATTGTGCGCCAACGTGCCCAGCAGCATGACCATCTGTTGAGCGGCAAAGCGTTTTTTGCCGCGTTTGCCGATGCCCAGTCCTTGTTTGTCGCCCTTGAAGGAGATTTCGACGCCGCCTCCGCGTTGATCGTAGAAGGTGACGTACGCCAAGAGCACCGCCGCTGGATCATCGAGCAACGTGCGTGGCTGGCCGGTCAACACGAGCACCTGGGGAGCCGACAAGGTCGAGAGCAAGACACCGACCGCCCATGCGCCATCCTGTTGGCGGCACCGCACTGCGATACGCTTGACCGGACGCACATAGGCGTTGCTCACTTCAGTCACCCAGCCGAACGGCCGTTCGGGCTGCTCTTGATCGGTGAACCAGTGCTCCACCGTGCTGGCCAGGCGTTTGGCCTGTTGGCCCGAGTAGTCTTTCCCATGGACCTGATAGGCGCGCGAGAGCAGCCCATTGACGTCATGCAGACTGCCTCCGCCCGCATCCACGCGCACAATGGTGCGGCTGCGCTTGTGTGCATCCAAGTGCAAGGTCCGTTCTGCTGCTCGCATCAGCGGCTGCAAGGCACGGGTCAACTGCGTCTTGCCATCAAAGAGGCGATCGACCACGATTTCCCCGTAGTGACTTGCCAGCACGCGGCCCAATTGGCGACCACGCCGGTTGCGTGGTTTGGCGAAGTAGCCTTTGGTCGCAAAAGCCGCTTTGGGCCCACAGGGCAGACCGCTCATATCCACATCGAGAATCTGGAAGTCAGCCTCATAGTCATGCCGGTAGCCTTGACTGTGCTGGCGATAGATCGCGTCCAGCGCGTGTTCCATCTGCTCCACATTCTCAGGCGTACAGGCATTCAAGGTGTCCTGCACCACCGATTGCTCGGCACAGCGACTGCGCCCGAAGGCGCGTTGCAAGGCGCCATCAGCCCGCAAACGCGTCTTGATCTCCACCAGGCCATGGGCTCCTGCCAGCAGGCTGATCAAGGCATCGTAGAGTTTGTCGATCGGGCTCTCCTTGATCGTCTTTTGTGCAATCTGCACGCTTTGCTTAATCGGTTGAAACACTTTCAGTTCTCTCAACTTGATGCCAATGGCGGCCAACGTGGCGCAGCCAGGAAACTGTTTGATCAAAGGTGTGGTAGATTCGTTCATGATGATGCTCCTCCTATCGCTCAGTTTTCACTCTACGAGAGGTATAGCTCATCATTCTTCTTTTGGCAAGGTCCTTTCTTGGGGTTCTCTGCCACTAATTGGGGCCAAATTTAGGTAACTAAGAAGAAGCTCGCGAAAGGAAGAGCCTTTGAAGTCAAAAGACAGATGCCAGCAGCGTTTGCGGTGAAAGGAGGAAAAGGCACGTTTGACGACGCGAGGACAGAAGCGCAAGCGACGAGGGGCCAACAGGCTGCTCGGCTCGCGCAAGTCGGCCAGCAGGCGTTGCACGAAGCGGGGACGGTCGCAAGCTTGCACCAGGGCAAACTCATAGCAGGCGGTGTCCAGCACATGGAGCGCATGGGTGAAGCTGAGGCGATCGGGATCAAGGTCGGCTTGGAGGGCGGACTGATGCATCCAGGCCCGCACGGCGTAGTGCGCCAGGAGCAGTCCATAGAGTTCCTGATAGAGCAGTTCAGGCGACTTACTGCGCAAGGGCTCTTGACTGAGCCGCTGATGGGTTTTGATCTCATCAATGACCAGTTCAATTTAAGAGCGTTCGTGATAGAGGCAGATGAGCTCGAGGGCGGGAGCCTGCACCGGGTCGAGTAAGGTGGTGACCAAGCGATGCACGGCCTGCGGCTTGGCCGGATCACACGTGCGTGAAGTGGGCAGGCTGGCCAGATCCTGGGCCACGAGGGGATGGAGGTAATACTCAAGGACCCGCAAGGTCAGAGATGGTTGTCCTTTGGCCACACGCACACTGATCAGGTAGCTGCCATCAGGCAGGGTGGCCTTGCGCTGGGTGAACCGACCAGCGGCCAAGCGCGAGAGAGCATGGGCGCCGCGTTGGCCCACGCTGGCCAACCAGGTGAGCGAAGCAAAATTGCGGTCGGTCATCACGAGCATGCCCGCTTGGATGGAACGCACGATGATGTTGGCCAGAGTTTGTTCACTGGCTTTACAGCGAGCCAGCACGGCATCGATGATGGCATGCGTTCCCACCTCGGGAAGACGAGAGACAGCGCACTTGGGGAAAAGGACTCTGGCTCTGGCCCTGGGTGAGGCGGCCAAAGTGCAAGGCATTAGCCGGGGTATCGGGCACCTCGTCCAAGGTGCTATCCACTGCCATCAGGCGCAAGCCCAAGGCAAAGGCTCCTTTGGTCTCTTGAGTGGCCAGGGGATGACAGCAGCGACGGAACAACTGACGCAGGACGGCGATGCCCAGACTCTGCCGACGAGCCGTCAAGGCTCCCCGTGGGCAAGCGCATGCGATCATCGGGCCAGAGCCAGCGCAAGCCGCGACTGAGGTGGGCAAAGACGGCCGTGACATTGAGATGACGAAAGAGAGAAAGAGCGATGACGTAGTAGACGATGAGCAGTTGGCTCAGCTTGCGTTCGCGCTTCTCCCAGGCGCCGCAGGCCGTCAGCAGTTCACTGACCATCTCTCGCGGATAGCAGTGCTCGAGCACCTGCACATCGAGGTGATGAGAGAACTTGCTTTCCTCGGGAATCTGCTGTAGTTTGAACGACATGAGAGTGTCTCCTTGCTGTACTGACGGTTTCGATTTAGACTTTCAGTATCGCACATCGAGACCTTCTCCTTATTTAAATGGCATTGCCACTACGGGACGTTCACAGTGGACTCACCGCGAGGCCAAGGAGTGCAGGTTACTCTCGCTTTACCCATAGAAGATGAGGACTTATTTATGAGACGAGAAATGCCTGACCTGTTGGGTAATCTCTCTTGAGTAACAGGCCACTGGCAGCAGTGGCCGTGACGGAAGAGGAAAGGAAGGAGCCATGCAACAGAACCGACAGGAAGGCGAGCCGAATTCCGCTACCGTCTCTGCTCAGGTAGAGCAACGGCTTACTGCAGAGCAGCAGAAGGCGGAAGAGTGCCTGGACCTGCTGCGGCGAACACAGGCGGACTTCGTGAATTATCGGCGTCGCATGAGCCAGGAGCAGGCTGAGGGTCGCATCGCAGCCCAGAGTGCGCTGCTCTCCCACCTGTTACCGGTACTCGATGATCTTGGACGGGCACTGGGAGCAGCACCACCGGAGCTGGCCACGCACCCCTGGGTGCAGGGCCTGTTCCTGGTTGAGCGAAGACTCACGACGCTGCTTGACCAGCTGGGAGTGCGACGGATCGGCGCACCCGGAGAGCCGTTCGATCCGCGCTGGCATGAGGCAATCACGACGGAGGTGCGAGCAGATGTGCCTGAAGGAACGATCCTGCGCGTTACCCAGCCGGGGTACGTCCTGGGAGAACGTGTCATTCGTCCTGCACAGGTCGTGGTCGCACGCGCTCCCTCTCCGGTGAGCGAGGTGTAGGGGCAGCCAGCATAGGCGTGAACTTCAGCACGGCTGTCATCCTGAGCGAAGCGAAGGATCTCTGGCTGGGCCCAGCGCCGATCCTTCGCTTCGCTCAGGATGACAGGCTGAAGTTCACGCCTATGGGGGCAGCCAGGAGACCCGAGTCTTTCAAATCCCTTCCAGTAGCGGAAGGGGAGCGTAGGCGAGATGAGCCGATAAGGAGGTTAAGAGTATGGAACAACCGATTATTGTGGCGGGAACCTTCGCCGACCTGGAACGTGCAGTACGTGAGACCTGCGAGCAGATCGATCTGCTTGCCCAGCAGGTTCCCGAGGAGGAGGACCGTGCTTACGCTGAACTGGCGAAGGAGTATCTCTGGCGCATGTACCGGAGTGCTCATCAGCGTGCGCTTGCCCGTGAAGGGCTTGGACGATGAACTGAAGGAAGGAAGCGAGAAGCCATGGCAAAAGTAATTGGCATTGACCTGGGAACCACCAACTCGGTGGCGGCGGTTATGGAGGCTGGTGAGCCAACCGTCCTGGAGAATAGCGAGGGGTCGCGGCTCACTCCCTCCGTCGTGGCTCTCACCAAGAGCGGTGAGCGCCTGGTCAGCCAGGTAGCGAAACGACAGGCGGTGACCAATCCCGAAAATACAGTTTTTTCCATTAAGCGGCTCATGGGGCGCAAGTACGATGACCCGGAAGTGCAGCGCACCATAAAAAGTGTGCCTTATAAGATTACGCGTGCCTCCAATGGGGATGTCCGAGTTGTGCTGGGTGGACGCGAATACAGTCCACCGGAAATCTCGGCCATGATTCTGCAAAAGCTGCGAGTCGATGCGGAAGCCAAATTGGGCGAGAAGATTACCCAGGCCGTGATTACGGTGCCAGCCTACTTCAACGATGCACAGCGTCAAGCAACCAAGGACGCAGGCACGATTGCAGGGCTAGAGGTACTGCGCATCATCAACGAACCGACGGCTGCCTCGCTGGCCTATGGGCTGGACAAGAAGAAAGACGAGACTATTGCCGTTTATGACCTCGGTGGTGGTACCTTCGACATTTCCATCTTGCAGTTGGGTGAGGGCGTCTTTGAGGTCAAGGCCACCAATGGCGATACGCACCTGGGCGGTGATGACTTTGACCAGCGCATCATTGACTGGTTGGCTGACGAATTCCGCAAAGACCAGGGGATTGATCTGCGTAAGGATCGTATGGCACTCCAACGCCTCAAGGAAGCGGCAGAGCGAGCTAAGACCGAACTCTCTTCGTCGATACAGACGGAGATCAACCTGCCTTTCATCAGTGCTGACGCCAGTGGACCCAAGCACTTGGTGATGACCTTGACACGGGCTAAACTGGAGCAATTGGTCGCCGATCTCATCGAGCGCACCCGTGGCCCAGTTATGAAGGCACTGGAGGATGCAGGTATCCGAGCGAGCGATGTCAATGAAGTGGTCCTGGTCGGTGGACAGACCCGCATGCCAGCGGTGATTGAGTTGGTGCGGAAGATTTTCGGCAAGGAACCGCACAAGGGAGTGAATCCTGACGAGGTAGTGGCCGTCGGTGCGGCCATCCAGGCGGGCGTGCTCAAGGGTGAGGTGAAGGATGTGCTCCTGCTCGATGTCACACCGCTCTCGCTGGGAGTGGAGACGCTAGGTGGCGTCATGACCATATTGATCGAGCGCAACACGACTATTCCGACACGCAAGAGCGAGACCTTCAGCACGGCCGAAGATAACCAGCCGGCAGTCGAGATCCATGTGTTGCAAGGTGAGCGTGAACTGGCCCGCGACAACAAGAGCCTGGGCCGCTTCCGCCTGGAAGGCATTGCACCGGCTCCGCGTGGGGTACCGCAGATTGAGGTGACCTTCGACATCGACGCCAATGGCATTCTCCATGTCACGGCACGCGATAAGGCCACTGGACGCGAGCAGAAGATCACGATTACCGCCTCGAGCGGCCTCTCCAAGGAGGAGGTCGAGCGCATGGTACGCGAGGCCGAACTGCATGCTCAGGAGGATCGCCAGCGCAAGGAGGAGATTGAGACGCGCAACCGCGCCGATGGCCTAGCCTACCAAGCAGAGCGGACGCTGCAAGACCTCGGAGAGAAGCTCTCGGTTGGCTTGCGCAGTGAGGTTGAGGACAAGGTCAAGGCCGTGCGCGACGCGCTTAGAGCCAGCGATCTCACGCGTATCCGAACTGCCGCCGATGACCTGGGGCGCACGATGCAGCGCATCGGTCAGGAGGCCTACAGTCAATCTGGAACAACCTCGGGCGATGGAACATCCCCTGGTGAATCTGGTACTGTCGAGGGAGAGTACCGCGAAGTCTAAGAGCTTCTTCGCAAACCTCTCAGAGAGTGAGGAGGAAAAGGAAGGAGCAGCCATGGATGAGGAGTATGTGACACACATCGTGCTCCAGCAGTACCGCTCTTCCTCATCGTATAGCGAGCGGGAGACGGCTGCGACGAGCCATGTGGGTATTGGCGCGCTTCGCCATCTACGTACATTGGGCCTGATCGAGGGGGAAGAGACTGGCGGAGAACTGCGCTATAGCGAGGAAGAGGTCACACAACTGCGACGGATCCGCCGCTTGCAACACGACCTGGGCGTCAACCTGGCGGGGGTCGAAGTGATTCTGCGTTTGCTCAAGCGCCTGGGGGCTCTCCAACAGGAGTTAGAGCAACAAAGGAGTACTGACGATGAAACTTGACATAGCGCCTCCTCCTACACCTCCGACCGAAAAGCAAGCCACGACAACCGTCGCAGCAGATCAGAGTAAATGTAGTGACCCCCCTTGTGGGGGTCTGGAAAGGCTTAATCACAAAGGAAGCTGCTTTTATGGATAAAACGACGAGAGAATCTGATGGACCACGTTTCCTGCGTGGATGGTTCTCGGCCAACGATTCCCAACCACACAGAGACAAGCCGTCCGGTGAGTCCTCAGGTAGAGGAAACTCTCCCAGGAGATTAGGCTTCTGGGTGCGGTGGCTGCTGCTCGTGTTCCTGATCAACCTGTTCTTTTACGGTCCACTCTTCTTCAGCCTCTTGAGTGCTCAGTCGACAACGATTGACCTGTCGTACAGTCGCTTCCTGCAGCAGGTGGAGCAAGGCAATGTGACCAGTGTGACGATCAACAGCGATAATTCCGTCACAGGCACCTTCAAAACTCCTGTCCGAGAGCCTCCAACTGGGGCAGCAAACGGCTCGGTGGCAGCGACCCACTTCACCACATTTGTCCCGACAACGGGTGATCCCAGTCTGCTGCCCTTACTCGAGAAAAAGGGGGTCGAGGTGCGTGCGCAGCCCGTGCAGCCTCCCTGGTGGCAGACAGCACTGGCCCTGCTCCTGAACGCCCTGCCCGTGCTCCTGCTGCTCTACTTCGGCGTGATGAGCTGGCGGGGTATGCGCCAGATGCAAGAAGGAGGTGGGCTCTTTAGCATTGGGCGTAGCCGCGCCAAGCTGTACAGCGAAGAACGCCCAACAACCACTTTCGCCGATGTGGCAGGCGTTGATGAGGCCAAGGTGGAATTGCGCGAGGTGATCGACTTCTTGCGTGACCCACAACGCTTCCTCAAGATCGGAGCGCATATCCCCAAGGGTGTCTTGTTGGTTGGCCCACCGGGTACCGGCAAGACCTTGCTGGCGCGTGCGGTCGCCGGAGAGGCCAGGGTGCCCTTCTTCAGTGCGAGCGCGACCGACTTTGTCGAACTCTTCGTCGGTGTGGGAGCCAGCCGTGTGCGTGATCTGTTTGCCCAGGCACGCAAGAACGCCCCGTGCATTATTTTCATTGATGAGATCGATGCTATTGGGCGAACACGCAGTGGAGCAGGCGCGATTGCCAGCAATGATGAGCGTGAACATACCCTTGAGCAATTACTCGTCGAGTTGGATGGTTTCGAGCCGCACGAGGCCATCATAATCCTGGCCGCCACCAACCGTCCCGATGTCCTCGACCCGGCCCTCCTGCGGCCAGGTCGCTTTGATCGCCAGGTGGTGGTCGATCGACCCGAGCGGCGCGGCAGGGAGGCGATTCTCCGTATCCATACACGCAATGTGCCCCTGGCTCCTGATGTGAACCTGGAGGAACTGGCTCGTGGAACACCGGGCTTTTCGGGAGCTGATCTAGCCAACTTGGTGAACGAGGCGGCCCTGGTGGCTGCCCGTCGGGGCAAGACCCAGGTCGATCACCGCGATTTCCAGGAGGCGCTCGACAAACTGATCCTGGGCGGCAAGCGGGAAGCTCTCATGGATGAACGCGAACGGCGCATTGTGGCCTATCACGAAGGGGGACATGCGCTGGTCGCGGCGATTCTGCCCGATGTCGATCCACTCTATAAGGTCACGATTGTGCCACGCGGGCGGTCGCTTGGCGTCACTCAGTTCCTGCCGGAGGATGATCGGCGCAACTATCCACGTTCCTACCTTCTGCAGCGCCTGGCGGTTGCCCTAGGAGGTCGTACGGGAGAAGAGGTAGCCCTTGGTGAGATCACATCGGGGGCGGAAAATGATCTCAAAGAAGCAACGAAGTTGGCGCGTCGCATGGTGACCGAATGGGGCATGGGTGAGAAGACGGGTGTGGTTGCCTATGATCTGGAAGCCGAGAATCCTTTCCTCGGTCAACAGGCGGTGGGAGAAGTCGGCCGGGTGTACTCTGAGGTGACCGCAGAGCGCGTGGATGCAGAGGTGGAGCAACTTCTTGAACAGGCACACCAGCAAGCTCGTAGCGTGCTTTCCGAGCATCGAGCATCACTGGAGCGCTTGGCGCAAGCGCTGCTCCAGGAGGAGGTATTGGAACGCGATCAGATCCTTGCCCTCATCGCTGATGCCCCCACCGCCCAAACGAAGGAAGAATTAAGGCTGTGACAACTCCCCATGGCTCAAAGCCAGGGGCCCTCAGGCCGCGATTGGTAGGGACCGTCGCGCCTTCACGTGACGCTTATGGGACGCGATCAATCGCGTCCCGACACTGACGATATCGCGAGTACGTACACAAACAGGAGAGAGAAAGAGTCATGAACGTTGAGCACTTTACTGAGAAAGCTCGTGAGGCGATCAGTGATGCAGCCCAGGTAGCCAAACAGTACAATCATAATCAGGTCGAGGTGGAGCATCTGCTTGCTGCCCTGCTTGCCCAGGAAGGCGGTGTGGTGCAGCAGGTGATTGCGAAGGTCGGTGGCAATCTCGCACCAGCACAGCGCATCGTCAACGACGAACTTGAGCGCATGCCGCATGTCTATGGTGGCAGTGAGCCGGGCGTTTCGCCTCGTCTGCGCAAGGTGTTGGAAGATGCTTGGCGCGAGATGAGCACTTTCCATGATGAGTACCTGAGCGTGGAGCACATGTTGCTGGCCATGTTCGATGTCAGCGATGGAGCCGTGCCGCGTGCATTGAGAGCGGCAGGGCTCACGCGTGACAACGTGTTGCGGGCCCTCACCTCCATTCGCGGTGCGCAGCGGGTGACCGACGCGAATCCGGAGGGCAAATACCAGGCACTCGAAAAATATGGCCGCAACCTCACACAACTGGCAGCGCAAGGCAAGCTCGACCCGGTGATTGGGCGCGACGAGGAGATCCGGCGCGTCATCCAGGTACTGAGTCGTCGCACGAAAAATAACCCGGTGCTGATTGGTGATCCCGGTGTGGGGAAAACGGCGATTGTTGAGGGATTGGCACAGCGCATTGTGCGTGGCGATGTACCAAAAACCCTGGTCGGCAAGCAGGTGGTCACGCTTGATCTGAGTGCGCTGGTCGCAGGAGCCAAGTATCGCGGCGAATTCGAGGAACGCCTGAAGGCCGTCCTGAAGGAAGTCACGAGTTCCGAAGGGAATATTATCCTGTTCATTGACGAACTGCATACGCTGGTCGGCGCAGGTGCAGCGGAAGGTGCGATGGATGCCTCCAATATGCTCAAACCCATGCTGGCCCGCGGCGAATTGCACTGCATTGGTGCCACCACCCTCGATGAGTACCGCAAGCACATTGAGAAGGATGCAGCCTTGGAGCGACGTTTCCAGCCGATCCTGGTTGATCAGCCCTCGGTTGAGGACACGATCAGCATTTTGCGTGGCCTCAAGCCGCGCTACGAGGTGCATCACGGTGTGCGCATCCAGGATAGCGCACTCGTTGCCGCCGCCGTTCTGTCCAACCGCTACATCACTGATCGTTTCCTGCCTGACAAGGCAATTGACCTGATAGACGAGGCAGCCAGCCACCTGCGGGTGGAATTAGAGAGTACGCCCTCCGAGATTGATGCGCTGGATCGCCGCATCCGGCAGCTGCAGATCGAGCAAGAAGCGTTACGCAAGGAAACAGATCCCGCCAGCCGTGAGCGGTTGGCCAAAGTCGAGCAAGAGATTGCAAACCTGAATGAGCAACTGCACGCGCTCAGGCTCTCGCTTGAGAGCGAACGCGAGCCGGTCGAGACCATTCGCCGCCTGAAGAAAGAGCTAGAACAGGCACAAGTTGACCTGGAAAAGGCCGAGCGCGAATACAACTTTGGCAAAGCGGCGGAACTGCGGCATGGGACGATTCCACGGCTGGAGCAACAACTGCGTGAGATGGAAGCGAAGCTCTCTGGCATCCAGGGTCACGGTGCGCGTATGCTCAAGGAAGAGGTCGATGCCGAGGATATTGCAGAGATCGTCTCGAAGTGGACGCATATCCCCGTCTCCAAGTTGATGCAGGGCGAAGTGCAGAAGCTGATCACGATGGAGGATCGCCTGCGTGAGCGCGTTGTAGGACAGGAGATGGCGTTGCAAGCAGTCTCCGACGCGATTCGTCGTGCGCGTGCTGGCCTACAAGACCCCAATCGCCCCCTGGCCAGCTTCCTCTTCCTGGGACCGACAGGTGTTGGGAAAACGGAATTGGCACGCGCCCTGGCCGAATTCCTGTTCGACGATGAGCATGCCATCGTGCGTATTGACATGTCGGAGTACATGGAGAGGCATGGCGTCTCACGCTTGATCGGGGCTCCTCCCGGCTATGTCGGCTACGAAGAGGGAGGCCAGTTGACGGAGGCCGTGCGCCGTCGCCCCTACAGCGTTGTGCTCTTCGATGAAATCGAAAAAGCGGCACCAGAAGTGTTCAACGTCTTGTTGCAACTGCTCGATGACGGTCGCCTGACGGACGGACAGGGCCGCACCGTCGATTTCAAGAATACGGTCATCATTATGACCAGTAACGTCGGAACGCGCTGGCAGCACGAGTTCGATGGCATGGATGAGGACGAGATTCAGCGCCAGGTACGGCAGCGCTTGCGCGAAGAGGGCTTCCGCCCGGAGTTCATCAACCGCATCGATGAGATCATCGTCTTCCATCAAATCACCCGTGCGCAGATGAAGGACATCGTGGACATCCAGATCAATCGCCTGCGCCCGCGTCTAGCCGAGCGGCACATCACGCTGCAGCTCACTGACGCCGCCCGAGAGCTGCTAGCTGAGATGGGCTACGACCCGCAGTTTGGGGCCCGTCCCCTCAAGCGCGTCATCCAGCGCGAGGTCGAGAACCGTATCGCCCGCGGCATTCTCGATGGCACCATTCTCGATGGCGATACGGTCGAGATCGATGCGAAGAACGGCAAGCTCGTCATGGAGCCCGTAAGATCGCAGGAAGAAGCCCATGCCCACTGATAGCTTCGCCACACCTACCCTAAAAAGTGCAACAGGGCAAACTCATATGGAACCCTGGCGTACTGAACCCGAAATTGGGCAGGTACGCCAGGAACAACTGACCCACTGTCTTGCGACGACCCCTGATATTACACGAGGTATCTACCCCTTCAAAGGGATGAAACTGAGCCGTGCTGATGTCGAGTGGCTCCTGGCAAGAGACGAAAACGGACATGTTCCCTCGGCACCTATCCGTCCGCTGCCTTCATCGTCCCCCAGACGCGGCGACGACGCTAGCGCGTCTAGCTTCGCTCAGGCGGGACGAGCGGAGAGCGAGCAGCAGCAGAATCGCCCGGGGTTGGATCTGCGGGGTGCGGACATGCGTTATGCAGACCTGCATGCCCTTCCGCTGACGCGTGTGCTCGGTAGCCTCACCCGCCAAGAGTGGGATGAGGCCACGGGAGAACAACGAGCTAGGGCAGCGGTTTTGCTCACGGGAGCCGATCTGAGCGAGGCGCACCTGGAAGAGGCTGAACTCATCGGGGCACACCTGGAAAAAGTGTCTCTGCACGAAGCGCATCTCGAGAAAGCCAACCTCGCCAGGGCCCGCCTGGAGCGAGCATTCCTCGCCAGAGCGCATCTAAGGGAAGCTGACCTCAGCGAAGCCCACCTGGAGAAAGCTGACCTCAGCGAGGTGCATCTGCAAGGTGCTACCCTCAGATGGACCCACCTGGAGCAAGCCTATCTCAATGGGGCGCACTTAGAGAAGGCCGACCTGAGTAGGGCCCGTCTGGAGAAAGTCTACCTGAGCGAGGCGCATCTGGAGCAAGCGGTCCTCAGCGAAGCCCACCTGGAGGACACCTTTCTGTACAAGGCCCACCTGGAGCGAACGTTCCTCTACAAAGCCCACCTGGAGGGGGCCAGACTCAGCAAAACGCATATTAAGGAAGCGCAGCTGAAAAAAGCCGTGGAAAGTGGTGAGCAGCACATCGGTCCGTCACTGGCAGATGCACAATGGGGCAACGTCAATCTCGCGGTCGTGCCGTGGTCGCAGGTGGACATGCTTGGTGATGAGTACGAGGCACGACACGCTACACGCGCTGGGAAAAGGAAAACCAGGGTGAGCCGCTTGGAGGAGTATGAGGCATCTGTGCGGGCCAATCGCCAGCTCGCCGTGGCACTGCGGGCACAGGGACTCGATGAGGAGGCAGCCCGCTTTGCCTACCGTGCGCAGCTCCTGCAGCGCATCGTCTTGCGTCGGCAAGGCAAGTTCGGCCAGTATCTCTTCTCACTGTTACTCGATCTGCTGGCAGGATACGGATATCGGCCAGGCAGGAGTGTGATGGCCTATCTCGTCGTCATCTTCACTTTCATGGGTCTCTATCTGCTCAACGCCCATGGTGCCGCAGCCCATCTCAGCTGGGATGAAGCACTGGTCCTGAGTGTGAGCAGCTTTCACGGACGTGGGTTCTTTCTCCAGAACGTGGCACTAGGAGATGCCTTTGCTCGACTGGCTGCCGCCGAGGCGGTGCTGGGCCTGCTGATCGAGATCAGCTTTATTGCGACCTTCACCCAGCGCTTCTTCGGAAGGTGAGGAAGGATAGTGAAAGGAAATATATGTAATGAATGCAACAGATCTTGCGCAAGCCGCGATAAGGGCCTGGGAGTCAAAAGACGCGAACAGCCTGAATATCTACCTGTCGGATGATTTTATCTGCCGGGGTCTGCTTCCTCAACCTGCCGAGAAAGCGCAGTATATCGACTTTATGCAGGCGATCATGACGGCCATGCCTGATTGGTCATTTCATGCACACTGCTTACACGAACAGCCCTTGACGGGGCAAGGCCATAGTGTGCTCTTCGTCACACAGATTACGGCTACGCACACCGGCGATCTCATCCTGCCTGATCTTCCCATTATCCCTCCCACAGGCACAAAGATTTCACTACCGTACAGACACCTGGACTATCGTGTCACAGGCGAGACCATCACCGCACTCACAGCAGATTTCTCCCCCAATGCTCTAGAGGAGATACTTGCGCAGATGGGAATGGTGCTGCCGTGGTAACATGCTCCGAGCACTGTATCAGCCATCAGCGGGTGCGTGGCAGCGTCTACGCCGTCGATGGCAGTGGGCTGGGAAATGTCTGCTTCGAAATGGCGCCATTTGAACGGGTTTGGATGGCTCATGCAGGGAACTCCTCGGCTGTTCTTGAATACAGCCGAGTTTACCATACTACCAGCATTTTTCAACACACCCTTTACAGCTTCCTAGGCATGCGTTTCAAGCGTGCGATTGATGCTTGTCAGCTCTTGCTCCATCATGGCTTTTCGTTGCTCCAGAATGATAAGTTGTTGTTCGAGTAACACTTTGCGTTCCTGGAACAGCGCAAGCTTGTGGGCTATTTCCGCAAGCTGCAGCTCCATTGTTTCACGCATCTGGATCATCTCTTTTTGTTGGTGCTCACGTAATTTCATGTTCTTTTCCTCCTAATTATTGAGCACACAAGGCTGTCTCCATCTACAGCCCCTCCTGATGTCACACGGAAAAGATACAAGGAAAGTAACAGTTTGTCAAATACAGTCAGAGGCCCCGGCGTAGCGCACAAGTTGCAGATGGGTGACAGGGGCTTTAGTCAGTTTAGGAATCTCATCACCAACCTGTACATCTTCATAGTAGAGCTTCGTTGAGGTTTGAGCGTTGGTGGTCATATCTATTCTCCCTGGTGCTTATTGGCGCACCACGATCACTTCACGGCTGTTGAGGACAGGCTGGTTGTGCTGGTTAGTGTAGCGTATCTCAAGAGTCAAAATATCCATCGATGAGCCGTCACGGCCCTGGCGGCTCTTGCCATCGATAACAGTCGTGACGCCTGTGAGCGTATCACCCGCGTTGATAGGAGCAAGATATTCATACTCCTCCTCACCATGCAGGATACGCATGACGTTGATGCCGATGCTAGTCAGTTGCTCCTCCATCTTGCTATTACCCCAGAAGTTGAATATGGTGGGGGCGGTAGGATAAAGCGGCACATCAGGATAGCCAGCCGCCTGTGCCGCTTCACGGCTCTGATAAATAGGGTTATCATCACCAATAGCGAGGGCCAACTCACGAATCTTGACCCGTTCAACCTCAATGGTGAAAGGAGGGAAGCTGTGGCCTATCTTGCTTTTGTCGAACATATGCATACCTCTTGCTGCCTACGTTTTTCTATAATACTTGTATAGTATCTGACCTGGACACTAAGATTGTCAAGCAAACCTATCTTCAACGCATCTTCACATCCTTGCGTTTGAGGAAGTAGGCCGTGGCCCAACCGAAAACGACGCTCATCAGAATCAACATGAACCAGGCCAGCAAAAGGTGCTGCGTGGCTTCGGCCTGTGAGTAGGCATTGTCGAGGGTACCGTGGAAGGAGAAATCGTCGGCACCGAGTTGGGCTCCATGCAGGCCAATTGAGGAACCCATACCGATCATGGCCCACCGTGCGGCAAAGAGCCCACCTAATACCTGAGCAAAACCATCGAGTTTGAACAGAATACCGGAGAAGATAACCTGGGGAATGAGCAGCAAAGGAATAAACATGAGTCATCCCAGAAACAGAGAGGAAGAGGTTATCGGCGATAACCTCTTCCTCTCTGTTTCTGGGATGACTCATGTTTTCTCTCTATTCACAAGTCCTCTCACTCGTAGTATACTACGCATGACGTTTATGGAAGCTTGATAAAAGGAGAGATAATATATATGCTGAAGTTTCGGAAAAATAATGTAGGAAAGTCACTTATTACACTGCTATGTTGTCTTCTATTTCTTCTCAGTGCCTGTTCTCTCATGCCTGGCAATTCAAGTGGCGGAGCCTATCTTGCTCCGATTCCTTCTGCCACCACTGCTCGTCCCATCAGCCTGTCGCCTATTCCTTCGTCAACGCCATTGAGTGATAGCGATCTGGCGGCCCAGATGGTACAGAATATGACACTCGATCAGAAGCTGGGGCAGATGGTCATCGTCGAATTTTACGGTTCCACGGTGACCGCGGATACGAGCGCGATGCTTCAGCAGTACGGGGTCAGTGGTGTGTTGATCGAGAACCAGAACGGCAATGCCCAGACACGCAGCCAGTTGATCGCCCTCAATGCCGCCATGCAAAAAATGGCACACATCCCCCTCTTCATCACCACTGACTTTGAGGGTGGCTATGTCAACGAATTGCGCCAGATCACCAGTGAACGCGCTTCGGAGCAGGATATCGGTGTAAGCAACGATCCCCAGGTAGCCTACAATGCCGGGCATAGTGCCGCTGCCGACCTGACCGCTCTAGGACTGAACGTTAACTTCATGCCCATCGTTGATGTCTTGACCAATCCCAATAACCCTGGCCTGCCCATGCGCACCTTTGGCTCCGATCCCACCCTGGTCACCAACATGGGCCGCGCCTATCTCAAGGGTCTGACCGCCGGTGGCATTATTGGCTGCCTCAAGCACTTTCCCGGCCTCGGCAGTGCCTCCATTGACCCACATAAATCGCTGCCCTATATGGATCGCAGCCTGGCAACCATGAATGCCGTCGATCTCGTACCCTATCGCACACTGATCGATGAAGGCATCGTGCCGATGGTCATGGTAACGCACATCCTCAACCCCCAGCTTGACCCCAACCTACCCACCTCGCTCTCTCCCAACGTCGTGACCGGCCTACTGCGCAAACAGCTCAACTTCAAAGGTGTCATCATCAGTGACACACTCTGGATGGGCGGCATCAGCAACACCTACAATCTGGCCCAGGCCGCCGTACTCGCCGTCAAGGCAGGCACCGATCTCCTTCTCGGCCCACGCGGCCTATCAGACACAGCCGAAATGATCAACGGCTTAAAACAAGCGGTCACTAATGGGCAAATTTCCCAGGACGTGATCAACGCCTCCGTCGCACGCATCCTGGAGATGAAGTTACATTACAAAATTTTGTCACACGATAAGGCCATGCAATTGCTAGGAACAGCTACCACAAGCAATGCAAGTGTAACCATACAATGGAGCCAAGGCCCGACTGATGCAGAGGAGAGGAGAGCCCCTCTGTAGGGACTCGATTGATCGCATCCCAGAGGCGGTGGGGCCACGTGTGCTGATCTCTCCGACCGTGCCACAACCCCGCACCACCCCGTGGACGCGATAAATCACATCCCTACAACCTTAATTTGACACCTATTGGTCGTGCTCATTTGAGCTATCACTTTCCCTTTATGTTCATATTAACACCATCTACATCTCGTAAGGAGGAAACTATGATCACTTTACAGCATGAGCTCTATATCGGCAGTTATGCCGCCGCCGATCAAGCGGGCATTCATGCATGCACCTTCGACGACGCAACCGGCGAGCTGACCGCACGCGGCTCGTTTGTCGGCGTCGCCAACCCATCCTTTGTGGTCGTCCACCCGCATGGGTACTGGCTGTACGCCGTGAGCGAGACGAGCCAGCAGAAGGATGGCATGTCCGGTGCGGTCTGGGCGTTTCGCTACACGCACGAACCGTGGAGCATGGAGCCGATCAACCACCAGCCGAGCGGCGGGGACTGGCCTTGCCATCTCGTGATCGACTCGAGCGGGCGGTGGCTGCTGGTCTCCAACTATGGCTCTGGCACCGTAGGCGTGCTGCCGATCCTGGCAGATGGCACGCTGGGGGAGATGACCGACCTGATCCAGCACCACGGCCGCGGACCGCACCCAGAGCGTCAGGAGGGTCCTCACGCGCACTCGGCGACCTTTGCGCCAGACCAGCGCTTCGTGATCGTGGCCGACCTGGGTATAGATGCGCTGCTGGTGTACGCGTTCGACCCATCGGCGGGTCGGCTACGTGCGCACACGCACACCACCACACGTCCGGGTGCCGGTCCGCGGCACATGGCCTTCCATCCAAGTGGCCAGTGCGTGTACGTCGCCAATGAACTCGACAACACCGTGGCGGTGTACGACTACGACGCAACGAACGGCAGGCTACGTGAGCAGCAGATCGTCGATACGCTGCCGCCAACCCCGCTGGAGAACACGGTTGCCGACATTCACGTCTCACCACCGGGCGACCGTGTCTATGTCTCCAATCGGGGACATGACAGCGTCGCCATCTTCGAGGTTGAAGCGGACGGGCGACTGGCCCCCGTCGCCATCCGGTCGTGCGGCGGCCAGTGTCCGCGCAATTTCGCGATCGCGCCGGGCAACCATTTCCTGCTGGTGGCCAATCAGCAGAGCGACGAGGTCGGGGTGTTGCCCGTGCGGGGTGGTTCGGAAGCACTTGGAGCACCTATCGCACGCGCCGCCGTCACGAGGCCGTCATGCGTATGTTTCGTAACAACTCCCCACATCTAAAGACAAGCTCTTTTACACGAGGATGTCAAGGCGTGTACTTGACCTCCTCGCCCAGTATTTCATCGATGTGATGAAGTACATCTCGTCAAACTCTCTAAGGAAAAATCTCCCTAGCTTCGCAACGATGGCTTCCCAGGCGTGCAGAGAGCTTGCTTTTAGCGCTGCACGCGCCCGGAGGTATTACCGCCCAGCAGGCTCTGCACCTCAGAGAGGGTCACCAGATTCAGGTCACCGGGAATCGTGTGCTTGAGGGCAGAAGCCGCCACTGCAAAGTTCAGGGTCGCTTCATCCCCCATGCCCGTCGCCAGACCATAGATCAACCCGGCAGCAAAGGCATCACCAGCACCGACCCGGTCCACGATGTGGGTCAGATCATATTTGGTGCTGCCAAAGAACTCCCGGCCGTTGAAGAGGCAGGCCGACCAGCCATTATGACTGGCACTGTGACTTTCCCGCAAGGTAATGGCCTGGCACTTCAGATTCGGGAAGGTTTCACACACCTTCCTGCACAGTGCTTCGTAATGGGCAAGCTCTCCCTCTCCATGCGTGACCTCCTGCTCCCCACTCTCGGCTTCGACGGTGGTACCCAGGGAGAGCTGGCAATCTTCCTCGTTGGCGATGCCCACATCAACGTAACGAACCAGTGTACGCATGACGTCCGGGGCCTGCTTGCCGTACTTCCACAGCTTCCCCCGGTAGTTGTAGTCGCACGAGACAGTCACGCCTCGCTCCTTGGCCGCCTGCACTGCCTGGAGGGAGAGAGCGGTTGCGCTCTGGCTCAGAGCTGGCGTGATGCCGCTGATATGAAACCAGCTTGCGCCATCAAAGATCCTATCCCAATCGAAAGTCCTAGGGTCGGCCTCGGTCATGCTGGAGTGGCTGCGGTCATAGATGACGACCGAGGGACGCTGGTTGGCCCCGGTTTCCAGAAAGTAGATCCCCAGTCGCTCCCCGCCACGCATGATCCGCGAAGTATCCACGCCGTGTCTCCGCAACTCCGCGATGGCCGCGTCGCCCAGTGGGTTCTTGGGCAGCACAGTTACAAATGCCGCATCCAACCCAAAGCGGGCCAGTGAGACGGCTACGTTGGCTTCTCCACCTCCGAAGGTAGCTTCCAGGAGTGGAGATTGAAAGAAGCGCTCAAATTGCGGCGACTTCAAGCGCAACATCACTTCGCCCAGAGTGACAACTCTCATCATCGGTTGACCTCACTTTCTCCGCGTGCCTGACGGACAATCGCCCGCGCTTCCCTGGCCAGGTGTGCGATCTCGTCGAACTGGCCCTCGGAGATCATGCGGCTGGTAGCCATCCAACTCCCTCCGCATGCAACAACATTGGGCAACGCCAGGTACTCAGCAAGATTGGCGGCGTTGATGCCGCCGGTGGGGATGAACCGCACCTCTTGGTAGGGCGCGTAGAGGGCCTTAAGCATGCGCACTCCACCCAGTTCCTCGGCGGGAAAGAACTTGAGCAGCTTCACCCCCCTGACCAGTGCCATGTTGATCTCGGTCGGGGTGGCTACCCCTGGAAGCACCGGCGTATTCTGCTCCTGGCACCAGTCTACTACAGCGGCGTCAAAGCCGGGTGAGACGATGTACTGTGCGCCAGCTTGAACGGCCTGCTCTGCCTGCAGTACAGTAAGCACGGTACCTGCGCCGACCAGGATATCGCGCACTTCGCCGGTCATGCGCCGTATGGCCTCGGCTGCGGCTGTAGTACGGAAGGTGATTTCGGCGCAGCCCACACCCCCAGCTAGGAGCGCACGGGCAAGCGGCACGGCATCCTCTGCCCGATCGATCGTAATGACGGGTACCAGGCCAATCTGACCCAGTGCCTCAAATATCTTCGTCATGATATCAACCTGTCACAAGCGAAGAAGCACCATCAATCCAGACTTCTGTCCCGGTGATGTGGCTAGCTGCGTCCGAGGCCAGGAACAAGACAAGCTGGGCTACCTGCTCGGCGGTAGCGGGCTTTCCCCCATCTAGAGGGATCGGCCCCTTTGGGTACTGAACTGGAAACTTGATCCGCTCCAGGTGCTTCCTCTGCGTGTTCTCTCTAAGCTCAGTTTGCGTCGAGCCGGGACACACGACATTCACTCTGATGTTATGAGGTCCCAACTCAACGGCAAGCATTTTTGCCATGGCAACCTGGCCCGCCTTCGTTGCTGAGTACGCTGTTGCTCCCGTGTTACTAAAGACCCGTGTGCCGTTTACTGATGAGGTGATGATAAGACTTCCTCCCTGTTTCTTCAGATGTGGCACCGTATATTTGATTGTCAGGAAAGTTCCTGTGAGATTGATCGTGATGGTTTGCGACCACTCGGCAAGCGAGAGTTCTTCAATCGGAGCCCACATGCCATTGATGCCAGCATTGGCAAATACAATGTCGATCCTCCCCCAGCGGTCAAGCATCTGTTGTACTGCCCGTTGCATTTGATCTTCCTGAGCGATATCCGCCACGAGAGCTATCGCCTCTTTGCCGTCACGCTCGATCTCGACTGCTGTCCGCTCGACTTCATGAGCGGTACGGCTCAGTGCCGCAACTCGGGCACCCTGCCGTGCTAGCAGAACAGCTGCGGCCTTCCCGATCCCAGACCCGGCTCCAGTGACAAGGGCTACTTTGCCTGTCAGTTCCATTGTACGTCCTTTCTCTTTCATATTCCTACGTGGAGGAGATCCTCATCTGCCTGTTTGCCCGGCTTCCATCAGTCCCCTCATGTATCCAATAGCGTACAATCGACCACGTGTGGTGTAGCCTGGGGTAATGTTGTCGTCGCCTTCCAACGTCGGCACGT
>WNGR01000158.1_pt1 | contig 91067 bp, 99 predicted proteins | sample 5407581 | NCBI WGS metagenome assembly WNGR01 (sample SAMN13153383, study PRJNA577476) | soil metagenome | isolation source: 80 cm soil or saprolite under Garry oak tree replicate 2 | place: USA:California | collected 2016-06-15
ATGCCGTTGGAATCGAGAGATATTGCGTTAGGGAGCCCGACAGGACAGTCTGGATTGTATGACTCTGAACAATACCCGATGCCAAATACTCTCCACTCTCCAGTCGAAGGGTTGAAGCTACCGAACTGGCCGCGGCCATGATCGGTAAACCAGACTACGCCCCCGCTGTCGACTGCCAATTGGATAGGGAAGGCAATTTCAACGCTGGGCGGCGGACCGTAGTCAGTAACGTTGCAGGACCCTGTAAGGCAGGGAATTATGTGTCCGATCCTCTTTGCGGTCGTCTCCGCGAACCATATTGTGCCGTCTGGTCCGATTGTAATTCCCTGTAGCGACGCGCTTGATGCTGGCGCATCAAAAAATTGTGGAGACACAATCCCTGAAGGATCGTATGCAACGACCTGGTTGCTTCCTAGGAGAGTGATCCATATCCTTCCGTAGGTATCGTTCGTCATGTATTGAGGGCTACCCCCGGGAAATGTGTGCTCTATGGTCGTGTATCCCTTAGTAGCATCATAGTAGGCGAGGCTGTTATTTTCGAGGAACCAAACCCTGTTACGTTTCTGATCGTAGAAAATGTCGGACGGAATCGCGTTCGTGAGGTTAACAACTGGATGCGGCTTTGCGCCAATTGTGAAGTTTACTATCTGTGCTTGGGGAGGCTCAACGACATTATTTGCAATATTGCCTTCCTTTATCGTGACAATCCAGATACTCTTGTTGCTGGCTGGATAGAGGACAAACGGCGTAAAGTCGGACGAATTCTGCGAAATACGAAACGTAGTCACGTAAGGATTGGTTGATGAGGATCCAAGTATGACATTGGGCGCCATGGGGCCAGCGGCTCTTGTCGTGAAGACTCCAACGAATTGAAAGGAGATTGCTAGAAGGATGATTGAGATCGTCGCCGTTCCTACGCCGCTCGTCGGAGATCCCTCTATCCGACGTTCAACAATCCGTTCTGCATGAATGTATGGGCAGTACAGAAAGAGATGCAGAACACTCTGAACTGGCCGATCTTAGATGCTAAGAATGGGGGCACTGAAAGGGTTTGTCCGCCCTGAATCTCTGTCCCCCGTATTGCATAGTTGTCTATTGCAAAACCGTGTGTTTGAGTATCACCGTTGATGATCGTAACCTTGACGATGTCGCACCGATGCACGCTCATGATCGGCCATTGTCCTTGATGATCCTTGCTGTCGTTGAACCCGTTGATGCTGGCCAAGATAGAGAAATTGCGGGTTGTGCCGGCTATTCCTTCGCAAGGTGAACCGGGAAGACCAACGGCGAACGTCATGATCCCGCCTCCCAGAGCCGCAGCTACTACGATGACGATAACTGCAAGCATCTTGTTCTTCAGCACTAGTCTGCCTCGTACCTCGTAAAGGAGAACCAAAGGCTCCTGGAGGAAAACTCGCTAATAGGGTCTTCGCCCATATCATGATCTAGATCAATATTGTTTCGTCTAAGACTCTCGCGCGCTGGAATTCCTGGTCGAAGATATCTCTCACCCTCGCCAGCCGTTATCTTTGGCCAGACGCATTTATATGATAAACTGAGCTAGGCGATCATCGATCGTTGCCCCACTCAAGATATATTTGCATAATAATAATAGGAGTTTGTCTTACAGCGGGGGTACCAGAGTCAGGTCAAACGCTGACCACATGGGCGGGTCGCGCCTCTAGCATGCGCGCGCTACACTCAAGACCCAAATGAAGAGAGGTGTCGCATGTTTGATGCCTCTGGGAGCGCGGGTGTGTTATCCCGTGGCGTAGGCCTTCGTGGGTTCGAATCCCACCCCCCGCACCACCTTCGCACGCGGAAATTACTAGTTCAAACCGACCGGTCTACGGACAATTCGCCACTTCATTAGAGATAGAACTCGCTCGGGCGAACGAATTCAAAATCTAAATCAACTTGTGGCAAGGGACTGTTCACGGCGGAATGGTAGTAGGCAGAGAAAATTAGCATTGCAGGATGAGACTAGGGGCTTCCGAGAGGGGGAGCGGATTGCAAAGATCTCGGTCTGGACTCTCTTGGCTCTAGGTATCATTGAGATAGTCTTCAGCCTAATCAGTAGTAGCATCTCGCTTCTCGCCGACGGAATAGACTCTGTATCCGACGCGGTAGTGAGCTTCTTCGTGTGGACTGGCCTACGCATCATCCGTCGGAGGCCGAGTCGGAGGTTCCAGTTCGGCTACTATAAGGTCGAGAGTTTCACTGCTCTAATCACGGCCATCATACTCGTGGGAGTCTCTGCCTACATTTTCCTCCGATCCTACAGAGCACTGCTCGACCCCGCACCTATTCGGCTGCCCATACCTGCGCTCATCGTCCTCTTGGCTGCGGGTCTGGGGTCTCTCTATCGTGCACTCCAAATGCGCCGAATAGCCAACAGGTACAACATTCTATCCCTCAAGGTCGACGCGAGAAATTCTATCAAGGACTCGACTTCGTCCTTCGTAGCTTTTGCCAGCGTCCTCCTCTCGACGTTCGGAATACATCACGCAGACGCGATCGGAGGAATGTTGATAGCCGTTTACATCCTCACGGTCGCCTATGTCGCCTTGCGAGAATCCAGCCTTGTACTCCTCGACGAGTTCCATGAGCCAGATCTCTCTCGCGAAATAGAACATCTCATAAGAGCTCACCCGGATGTGAGGGGAATCAGGGACCTGAGACTTCGCCGAGCTGGACCCTTCGTAGTAGGAATACTAGAGGTAGAGGTTGAAGGGAACATGACACTGAATGAAGCCCACGAGGTCGCCACTGAGCTGGAAACCTCGGTCCGGGCGAGAATCACGGGACTACGAAGGCTAGTCGTTACTCCCGTCCCTGTAGTCGACCCTCACAAACACCCTCACGAACACTATGCGCCCTGAGACTTGCGGGCGGGCTAGAATAGAACGTGTCTGGCCTCATCGATCAGATTCGCCTGGGAATATTTGTTAGCATTCTCTCCATTATTTGTAAGTCGCTCGGATGTCACTAGCTGGCCAGAGCGGAGGGTTGATCCAAATTGGGGCGTAGAGAAATTGTGAGAGATGGCTACAACAAAATTGCGTCCAAATACGCTGCTAGGCGGACTGCCACCTCAGAAGATATTCAGCTATTGAACCTACTCGTAGCGCGTTTGCCTTTGCGAGCCAAAGTGTTGGACGCAGGCTGTGGCTCAGGATATCCTGTTTCCCAGTTTCTCTCCCAGTATTTCCAAATCACTGGCGTCGACTTTGCCGAAGAGCAGATTCGACTAGCGAAAACAAATTTGCCGGAATCAACGTTTGTCAGCGGCGACCTTACAAAGATGCCCTTCAAAGAGGATGTTTTTGATGCACTCGTCTCATACTATGCGATCATCCACGTGCCCCGCCAGCAACATTCGACGCTGCTAATCGACTTTCACCGGATTCTAAAGACGGGCGGGCTAGCCTTACTATGCCTGGGGATCGGCGATCTTCCGGAAGATACCGCGGATTATCTCGGTACCGAGATGCTCTGGAGTCATTATGACAAGGAGACAAATCTGAGGATGATGAAACAGAGTGGATTCAGCCTGCTATGGTCGAAGGTTGTAGAGGATCCAATCGACGCTCACGCGGCTCATCTCTTCGTGTTGGGACAGAAGGTGTAGAGAACTGAACGATTCTCGGACTCGAGCAGGGTTTCGGTTTGCAAACTTCTACCTCTACCGAAAACATTGTCGCCTAAGTGGATCGAGTCTTCCTGTGAAAAGGCTCAAGGTTTCAGATCCTTCACAGTTGTAAATCCGAGTCTCCTCGAGTAAATCGCCGCGGTAGCCACGGATACAGCGGTTAGTGCTGATGCAGACACGAGTGTTGAAAGCTCCAAGTCCGCGACCGATACGCTAGGGTCAGGTACAAGGAAGAAGATCGAGATGGCCCATGCAACCGGGATTGCGATCAGCATAGAGATCGCGAGGACTCCCCATGATTCCCATAGCAATAGTCCGAGTCTGTACCAGACATTTGCACCTAACACCTTCAAGACGACGTAGTCGTTGAACCTTCGAGAGAAATTCGTTGCCAAGTAGCTCAGCAATATCCCACAGGTTAGACCCAATGCTAGGATCGGAACTAGGAAGATGTGGGACCATGTACTGTTCAGGAATGCCAAGTTTGAGCTCAGAATTGCATCTTGGGACCTAACTACCAGTCCGAATGAGTTTGCCAGTTGCGACACTGCGGACAAGACTGTTGGGTCGTTATTCGTCTTCAACAGCAGAATGTTGTACCCGTTTACTCCAAGATTCCTTTGAAGCGCTTTGACCGGCGCATACAGAACCCGTCCAGCATTCAGAGGATCCACTAGGGCGCTCTTGACGTCATACCGATAGCCGAAGGCGCTTACCTGAGAGAGGTTGAAGGGCATCTGGACAATATTCCCCACAAGCGAGTCGCCGGCGATCATAGTATACTGTGCATCGCTGCTCTGCAGAAATCCGTCAGAAGTGTACCAGTCACCAATTGCACTGGTTGCATTGATTCCTACGATGAGCGCATTGGTTGAGCCGGTCTCCGCTTCAGGGATGATCTGTGTGTTGATGTTTTCTCCAGTGTCTTGGTTGCTGGCAAGATGTGCTTTGACGTAGCCCGTTATAGGGGTCATCGTAATGAGTCGTGTGTCGACCGTCTCGACGCCAGGAATCGTGCTAAAAGCGGACGCGTTTTGAAGGGAGATGAGGTATGATTCGTTCACGTAGTTTATCGATGGAAGACGAGTTAATCGGGAAAATGACGTTGCGAGGCTAACGTATTGGTTGTAGACGTTGGCGTTCGCCACGATTAGGACATGTGGAGGCATAGCCCGGACCACATAGCTCGCTGATGTATCTGCTGAGACCAGCGCTCCGGATAGGACGATCATGCTTAGGCAGATACATACGCCCATGCTGAGCAGAGTTTTGTTGAACCCGCTGTCCCGCGAAACATTACTCGTCGCCAAGTTGAAGGCGGAGCCGAGCCACCTAATTCTGAGGGGTTTTCCGAGACTCTTCAGATCTAAATTGGCGAGTTGTTTTGAAATCGCATTAACGCTGGAGGACCCGACAATTCTTCTTACTCGAAAACTAGCGACAAAGTAGGCGAGCAAGAAGGAGATCATCGGAACCACAATCAGAATAGTTGCACCCGCATCGGCAATTGGCCCTACTTGTTTGTATAGTGAAATTGATGGCCAGGACCAGAAGGCATAGACTAGGAGCGCAGAGAGCGCCCCTACCAGACAGCTGGAAAGTATCACGAGAAGAGCCTCGAATGTTATGTATGAGAGAAGACGTCTAGGGAGAGCGCCGGCAGCTTTGATCACGCCAATGTCCCTCATCCGCTGGTTGATCATCGATGATACCAAGTAGGAAGTGGATAGCAATCCTACGATACCAATGAGACCCAGAGCGAGGACCAAGTAAGCGAAGATCAGCCAAGAGATGCCGAAAGTCGATCTCATCGACGAATCAACCCCAAGTCTTGTGGCTAGGTCTTGACCGAGGAGAAGCAGGAGTGTAGTCGCTGCGATAGTGAGAGTCAAACCTAGGAATGCGAGGTAGGAATGAAAACCTCGCCGTTGCAGGCTTTTAGTTGCGAACCCTAGCGGGCCTATCAACGCTTCCCAAACTTCCATTCTCGAGACGAAAGATCACATCTGCCATCTCGACTATTCGATCATCATGAGTCGTGACCACGAGAGTCTTCCTCTTCTCTCCCTTCAGTCTAGCGAGAAGTTTGACGATTTCTAGCCCAGTCTTTTGGTCAAGGTTTCCCGTAGGCTCGTCAGCGAGAATTAGAGGCGGATCATTGGCGATTGCACGTGCAATCGCAACGCGCTGCTGCTCTCCCCCGCTAAGCTGAGCGGGAAGGTGCTTTGCTCTCTCGGTTAGCCCGACCATGCTGATGAGCTCCGCGGTCAATTTCTCATTCCTTCCGCTATCACTCCATCCAGCCAATTCCATCATCAATTCCACGTTCTCTTCAGCGGTCAGAGTCGAGACGAGATTGTAGGATTGAAAGATGAATCCTATGTTTGCGGATCTGAATGCCGAGAGAGAATGCTCATTCGACCCGTTCAAATCAAGCCCTAGGACCCTGGCTTCTCCCCGAGAAGGTTTCTCTAGTCCCGCGATGATGTTGAGAACGGTTGTCTTGCCGGCTCCGGACGGTCCGACGATCGCGGCGACCTCTCCTTCCTTAATGTTGAGCGTTATTGATGAGAGAGCCTTGAGAGGGTTACCATTTACCAGGTACTCCTTGGAGACATCCACGAAATCAACTGCGAGCCCTGGGGCCCTAACCTCGATCCCTTCCTCTTGGGAGGCCATTGGGGTTCTTCAGATCTACTGTATCGATGGAGCTTATACTTACCGACAGGATAGATGTGGGATGAATGGCAAGTTTGGCTAGTACGAGTCTAACATGAGAAGTTCTGGGTAGCGTTCTGGTCGGATGAGCTGAATGTGCTCGGTCTCGCTGTGCAGGTGTAGACTGAAACGGACCCCGCTGTGACGTTTGTCCATTGGATTGTGACAGTGTAGCCTCCACTTGAGAGGATTGGGAGGTATACTTGGTAGGACTTGTCCTGAAAGACGCCGGCGCTCAGATTCCCTGTTAGTGCGTATTGAAGACCAGGCGGTTCGGTATCCCGTTGTATTGGGTGGCGTATGGCTGCCGAAGGGTGACTGTCCCGGTCACATCGGTGACGTCAGGCCCTATTAGGAATGTGCTGGTAACAAGTCCTCCGACAATGAGACCGATCAGCGCGACTATGATGATTGCAATAATGTACTTTCTATGACTGTGGGGCTGGCTCGCAGTTGGCATTCCATAGCCTTGTTGAGGATAAGAATAGTTTGGAGCGTATGTTCCAGTCTGCATGGATGCACCGGTGCCAGTCGGCTTGAGACTCGTACCGCACGCCGGGCAATAGGCTGTTGTTGACTGGATTCCTTTTCCGCATACTGGACAGTTGGGCATAGGGCGAGTTCGGCTTTTGATTATTTCAGGTTATTCCTAGATGAGTCTCGTTGCGCTTGCAAAAATTCTGTATGATCATAATCTCGTGTACCATAGATAGCAAATAGCCCCGAGCAATGCAAACGCCAGCGAGGGTCCAACGAGGACTGAAATCGGATACAATGTAGACCCTTGGCTCTGGAGCGCTCTGAATGCCTGCATGGCCCAGGTCATGGGATTCGTCTGCACAATCGGTTGAACTATTGCTGGGAAGAGGCTGACATCATAGAATATCGTACTCAGGAACGAGAGGTAGAGCTGTATCGCGCTTCTTACAGTCGCGAACACTTCAATGGTAGAGGCGAAAGCTGACACGGCTATTGAAAGTCCCACTATGCCCAGAGAAAACACTGCGACAATCACAAAAGCCTCGACAAGTCGAGGGCTAAACAAGATACCGTAGAGATACGATATGACGAGGGTGCCAGGAAACGTTGCGATGACGCTACGCGCTACTCCACCAATGATCCTTGACAAGGCGAATACTTTGCGAGGGATGGGAAGTGTCAAGAGATATGACGCGAGATCTTTGATGTACTTCTCCCGCCAAATGTCCCGCCCTGATTGAAAAGCAGCAACCATGGCGGTTATGAGGTTGGAGCCTGGAGCGATCCTAAGAAAGTAGCTGGAACCGATCAGATTTCCGAACGTCGCAGCCGTGACAAACAGGTCTATGCAGAAATTCGCGAACATTATTCCGATCAAGAACTTGTCGGAGAACAGTATCTTGACATCCCTCTCGATCACCCGCGGGATTAGGTGGACCGAGCTCACGCGTAGACTCCTCCCTCCAGACGGCGAAAGTAGAACGTCGCTCCAAGGCCTAGGAAAATTGCCACGAACGCAAATAGACCTGCCAGACCTGTAAGGTCTAGGCTGAACCCGGACAAGGCTGCCCTGGTGCTGTCTGCAGCAAACGTGACGGGCGAAAATGGCGCGAGAGCCGCGACGTAGCTTGGCATGAAAGCCAACGGATAGAGTGCAGTGCTGGCTCTGGACACTGCTAACTCCAATAACGCCAGCACGACGTCGAACCTGTTGGCGCTGCGAACGCTTACGGCTACAGTTATCGAAAGTCCTGTAACGCCAAACGCGAGAAGGAACAGATCGAGAACCGCCGCTACGAGAGATAGCGGATTCGAAAAGTTCTCCAACACAGCGACTATGGCAAACATTGGAATGGTGTATATCATCGCGCGGACTGCCCCACCGAGGGCGCGGCCTATGATGAACTCGCGTCTAGGGATTGGCAGGGTCAAGAGATAGTCGAGCAGTCCTTCTTCGGCCTCTTCAAAAATGTCGTACCCGATAATGAAAGAGATCGACGCTACTACTGAGACGACGCTTCCCACCGCGTAGTAAGGAAAGAATCCGGGGAACTTTACGACTAGGCCGCTGATCAAGTATGCAAAGACGAACAGTTGGATGATGAAGGCTAGTGCTCTTGAGATTATGATCCACGGGGTCCGAAACAGTGTCGCTATGTCTCTCCGGGCCATCTGAAGGACAAGCCGGGAGGTCTTTTGACCCGACAGGTCACTCGAGTCTGTGACCTGTGTAGTTGAGGAAGACATCCTCCAATGTGACCTCCTTCAGATGAACACTGTCTATCTTGACTCCACGGTTTGTAAGCGTCTCCACAATCTTCGGGAGTAGTAGCCTACCACCACTCAAGTAGACAGTGACCTTGTTGCTCTCTTGAGTCACATCCTGTACCTCGCTAAACTGCGTGAGCAGATCGGTTGGACACTCCTGCCCATCGCCCAGCGTCAGTTCTAGGACCTCGCCACCTTTCGTCTTGCTCTTCAACTGCTCAGGCGTATCGATCGCCACGAGTCTGCCAAGATTTACGATCGCTACTCTGTCGGATAGCCTCTCAGCCTCATCCATCATGTTCGTCGCAACAATTACAGTGGACCCCTCGTCTCTAAGCTCCCGAATCATCTTCCACATCAGCAACCGACTAGGTACGTCGAGGAAGGCAGTCGGCTCATCAAACACCGCAATCTTTGGTCGCTGAGCTAGGACTTTGCAATCTTCAACCTTCTTTCTCATTCCACCGCTCATCAGCCAGGTTCTCTTGTTCCTCGCCTCCCAGAGGTCGACCGCACGCAAGACCTTTTCGACGCGACCCTCACGCTCAGCCTTGTCGAGATTTGTCGTCATTTTCAGATGCCAGTTGAGGACGTCAAACGCTCCGAGTATTCCGTCTACGCGGGGATCCTGGAACGCGATTCCAATGATCTTTCGCACATCATTCGGGTGCTGAACAACATCCAATCCGTTCACAGAGATGTTGCCGCTAGTCGGGCGATAGACTGTGCCCATCATCAGCATTAGGGTCGTCTTGCCCGCCCCATTCGGACCAAGGAGTCCAAGAATTTCTTCATCCTCAATGGTCATCGAAAATTCTTTGACGGCGTCAACTGTGCCAAATCTCTTGCCAGCCTTATCGAAGCCAATCAAAACAATTTTTTCACCGTGGAAAGATGAGTTTCTCTTGACGTTTGGTAGCACTGTTTGAAATCTCGATATTTCAACGATTGCCAGAACTAGACGAATACATAACACGGTTTAGCCGAGCTGGCGTTTCAAATCTGAATTGGGAGGTTTCATCGGCCAAATTGCGCTGAACACATTCAGGTCGACGATATCACGCGTTCGCGACATCATAGTAGAGTCGACGGTTCGTCTTTCCCTTGTTCTCTAGCTTCAGAAGCTCAATCCGTCCGATCTCGTTCAAGTGGGCTACGTGGAGGCCACCATCAGCTTGCCGATCTATTCCGGCGATTTCGACGACGCGTAGTTGCGCCTCGACTGGTGGGGCAGCTTCGGCCAATTTCACCATTTCCGGAAACTTCAGAGCCTCGCTTCTCTCCAGGAAATAGGATTTGACTGGGGCGTCATTAGCAATCAGCCTGTTCGCTTCTTTCACGAAGCCTTCAATCTGCGTCCGGTCGAATACTTCGAGGCTGAAGTCCATCCGAGATTTCTCAACATCAATCTGGTTACCGGTAATCAGACATTTAGCGCCAGAGTAGAAGAGAGCACTTAACAAGTGGCCTGCTGTGTGCATTCGCATTAATCGGTGCCGTCTGTCCCAGTCTATTCTACCTGTGACCGTTTGTCCGACAGTAAAGCCAGCAGAAGATTCCAAGATATGGAGAATCTCGTCCCCGTCCTTCGTAGTCTCTTTAACTTTCGTCCCATCTATGACGCCTGTATCGCAAGAAACGCCTCCACCCCTTGGGTAGAACAGGGTCTGGTCAAGTTCGGCGCGGGTCCCATAGGAGCTGACTATCTTCGCAGTGAAGTCTTGTGAGTAGGGTTGTTCCCAGTAGAGCTTCTTCGTCAAGCGAGGGTCACTCGTGAGTTTAGAGGATCGAAATATTGCGAGTTCAGCATTCATGTTGAGAATGAGTTTACATGACGGGATTCTTCGTTAAGATTGGAGTCTTCGTTTTCTTCGCTTCCTCGAAGGCTTGCTGCGCCTCTCTCACACTCGCCCCGTTGTGAACTATTTCTCGAACGGCAGTGATCATTGCAACTGGGTGCTCTGACTGCCAAATATTCCGTCCCATGTCCACGCCGATGGCCCCCTCCGCGATTGCGTCGTGGGCAAGTTCGAACGCGTCGAGTTCTGTCTCTAACTTCGGTCCTCCAGCAACGACAAGGGGGACAGGACAGCCTTTGACAACCTTTCCAAAATCTTCGCAGAAGTAGGTCTTGACAAAATGAGCTCCCATCTCGGCGGCAATTCGACAAGCCAGCCCCAGATACCTCGCATCCCTCTTCTCCAATTCCTTTCCAACAGCTGTAACCGCCAGCACTGGAATCCCATAGTCCTCTCCGAGGTTCACTAGATGACCAAGACTTTTCAGAGTCTGATGCTCATGCTGGGTCCCGACGAAGATCGATAGGGCGACCGCTGATACGTTCAGCCGAATCGCGTCTTTGAAGGAGGTGGTGGTCGCTTCGTTCGTCAGTGACTCCCCAACTACACTGGCGCCTCCAGAGACCCTCAAGACGATTGGGACGTTGGTCTTGGGGTCGACCGATGTGCGAAGAACTCCTCGAGTACACATTATGGCATCAGAGTAGGGTAGCAATGGTTCGATGGTCACTCGAGGCTCCTCCAGCCTGTGGGTCGGACCCATGAAGTAGCCATGGTCTACAGCTAACATCACTGCGTGACCGGTCGAAGGCTTGATGATTCGTGACAGGCGATTCTTCATTCCCCAATCCATTGTGAAAACCTAGCTAGGAGAAGGAACAACGAAATATTATGGTTTCTTCTCGGAGTTACAACACTCCTATATTGTTTAACACTCTGGGCTCCAATGCACTCATTGCCAGTGTCCGAGGACGCCTGACCAGATGATCAGAGTGGGATGGCCGTACTTTGAAGGGTGGCCGTTTCAGGAGCGCTGGGTCCAGATCGACGGTCTCGGAATTCATTATGTGGACGAGGGTTATGGCAGCCGGCCCATACTGATGATCCACGGCAATCCCGCCTGGTCCTACATGTGGAGAAATCTCATACCTACAATATCATCCGGTCATCGTGCGATCGCTATGGATCTGATGGGGTTCGGTAAGTCTGACAAGCCAAATCCTTTGCTGCACGACTTTCCTCATCATTCCAGAATAGTCACGGGATTCATTCAGTCCCTAGGGCTTAGAAACATAGTCCTAGTCGTTCACGATTGGGGAGCTCCATTCGCATTACAGTATGCTGTCCGTAACCCGCAGAACATTGCTGGACTCGTCGTTCTCAACACGTTTCTTACAACAGATTTTCGCTTGCCACCTTCTGTTGCCGCGAAAATTACTCCCTCCATAATCAAGGATTCCGCGATGCATCCGGAAAAAATATCCGAGGAGACTATGAAGGCCTACTGGGCGCCTTTTCCTGATGACGATTCAAAGCAAGCTTATCAGGCGTTTGCAAGAATGTTTCCTGATTCAAATTATCATCCCAGCTTCAAACCGCTGAAGGAGGTCGAGCAGGGTCTCACTAATCTTAAGGTCCCAACGACCATAATTTGGGGCACAGGAAGGTCGGGGACGACCTATGCCGAACGAATCTCGAAGATGATTCCGGAATCGAAGCTCGAGACGGTGAACGCCGGGCATTTCGTTCCAGAGGATTCACCGCAAGAAGTCGAGAAGCTCGTTCAGAATTTTCTTGAAAGTCATAGTCTGTAGACCCTGCTGAATTCATTACCCCACTTCTTCGCCTCTCTCGTCTCATTCTGAGGGGAATGAATTAATAGCCAGTAGCCCGAACCAGAGAAATCGCTGAGACGTCATGAAATCTGAGGTTCTTCCGATCGAAGGAATCGACTATGTGGAAATCTACGTTGGAAACGCCAAGCAAGCGAGCTATTTCTACCAAAACGGCTTCGGATTCACACCTATAGCGTTCGCAGGACCCGAGACAGGGGTCAAGGACAAGACCTCCTACCTAATGCAGCAAGGAGACATTCGACTCCTTCTGACTACAGGCCTCAACCCTGACCATCCCATCTCAAGGTTCGTTCTCACACACGGAGACGGCGTCGCCGACATCGCGCTCCGTGTAAAAGACACGGAATGGACCTACAAAGAAGCAATCAAGAGAGGAGCCAAGGGAATAAGAGCTCCCACCGACCTAAAGGACGACAACGGTGTTCTCAGGGGCTCGGCAATCGCGGCCTATGGTGATACAGTTCACACTTTCATCGAACGGGACCACTACAAAGGCGTCTTCGCTCCGGGGTTTGTCCCGATCAAAGGAAACGCCGAGCCAGTTGGGCTCCAACGGGTCGACCACGTCGTGGCAAATGTCGAAGAGGGAAAGATGGACTATTGGGTCGAATTCTACGGCAAAGTCTTCGGATTCTCACAACTCATCAGCTTCGACGATAAGGACATTAGCACAGAGTACTCAGCTCTCCGTTCCAAAGTAATGCGGAACCCGTCCGGAACAGTCAAGTTTCCGATAAACGAGCCCGCGAAGGGAAAGAGAAAGTCGCAGATCCAAGAATATCTCGACTATTTCAAAGGCGCTGGTGTCCAGCATCTCGCGATATCAACCGACAACCTTATCGCGACAGTCTCGCGCCTCCAACAGAGAGGCATCGAATTCCTAAACACGCCCGACTCATACTACGCGGAACTGCCTAAGCGAGTCGGAGGAATCTCCGAGCGCATAGACGATCTAAAGAAACTCCGCATCCTCGTCGACAAGGATGAGAAGGGATACATGCTCCAGATCTTCACCAAACCTCTCCAAGACAGACCCACGCTCTTCTTCGAACTAATACAGCGGAGAGGCAGCGAGTCCTTTGGAAAGGGCAACTTCAAAGCCCTCTTCGAATCGATAGAACAGGAACAGGCAAAGCGCGGCAATCTCTAACAACGCATGAAGCTGGTCACCTACAGCGAGCACAAGACCCCACTGAGGACCCGGCCAGCACTCCTCTGGGGAGAATGGATTCTAGACATTCGCGACCTAACACGAGTATCCGCTCCTCTCGGCATTCGTATCCCACGCGCAATACAGACATTGTCCAAAAACGCCTCTTCAACTCTCGACGTACTCGCGAAGGGTCCGAAAGTCCTTGAAGATCTTCAGAAACTATCTTGGCGGATTTTCAACCGAATCGACCCGGAAAAAATCCCCCGAACGATGGAGAAGCTGAGCGAAGTTAGACTTCGGCCCCCCATATCCCGTCCTCCAATTATCCGGGACTTTTACGCTTTCGAGGATCATGTAAAAGCGGCAAGAGCTCGAAGGGGCCTTCAGATGCCAGAAGAATGGTATGAGTTCCCGGCATTCTACTATTCGAATCCCACGATGCTATACGGTCAAGACGACCAGGTCCCATACCCTTCGTACACCAAAACGCTCGATTATGAGCTCGAGGTCGCCTGTATAATCGGAAAAAATGGTACGAATATTCCAGAAGAAGAGGCAGAAAGCCACATCGCCGGATATACAATAATGAACGATTGGAGTGCACGGGACATACAACAACCAGAAATGAAGATTGGGCTAGGCCCGGCAAAGGCGAAAGACTTCGCAACCTCATTTGGACCCTGGCTCGTCACTCCGGATGAATTGCAAGACAAGAAGATTGGGCCCGGAAAATTCGACCTGCGCATGAAAGGAACGATCAACGGGAAACAGCTATCGGACGGGAACATGAATAAGATGCATTGGACCTTTCCTCAAATGATCGCTCGAGCCTCACAATCGGTGGAGTTGAGGGTTGGAGAGATTTTCGGGTCGGGCACGGTAGGAACTGGTTCTCTGTTGGAGCTTGGACAGGAAGTTCATCCGTGGCTGAACCCGGGAGACCGCGTGGATCTGGAAGTCGAGCGGTTAGGAGTCTTGAGGAACAGAATTATAGAGACCGCAAAGTCGTAGCGCTAGGCGAACTTGCCAAGTTATCAGCGACTGGGAAAACTTCCTCAGAAGCGACACACCCAGTTTAGGAAACCCGATGGATCGCTGTACCATGAAGAGATCTTCGGGACAGAAGCATTCTCCGGGGTCTACTCGACCCTCTATCACGAATATGCCCCGACCCGGGTCTCACACATCAAGAAACTCAGAGATCTCGGTATATCTGAATGGCAACCAAGTGAACACCGTCACCACCACATTCGCACGAAGAACATTGAAACCGCGAAAGATGTGGTTGAAGGCCGACAGGCCCTCTTCTACAATAATGACGTGTTCATCTCGTCGGCCCGTCCAACCCAATCTATGGAGTCGTTCTTTCGAAACGCGCAAGGCGACGAGCTCTACTTTGTCCACGAAGGGAAGGGAACCCTAGAATCCGTATTCGGCCTCCTTCCGTTTCACGAGGGCGACTTCATCGTAGTTCCGCGGGGAACAACCTACCGGATAACGCTCGACTCAAAGGAGAGTAGGTTCTTGGTAACTGAGTCAGCCGGTCCAATTGAGATACCGCGACGATACCGGAATGATTACGGACAGTTGGTGGAGTTGGCGCCCTATTCGGACCGCGACTTTCGAGAACCCGAGGAACTGACCATTCACAATGAAAAGGGAGAATTCGAGGTGCGCATGAAAGTTGACAACGCCCTGATGTCGTACACCTTCGACTTTCATCCTCTTGATGTAGTAGGGTGGGACGGCTACCTATACCCGTGGATCTTCAACGTCAATGATTTCGAACCCCTCACTGGCAGGGTCCATCAGCCACCACCGATACATCAAACGTTTGAAGCTCCGGGCTTCGACGTCCTATCCTTCGTCCCGCGAAAACTGGACTATCACCCACTAGCCATACCCGTCCCCTACAATCACAGCAACATCGACAGCGACGAGATACTCTACTATGTTAGTGGCGATTTCGGAAGCCGTCGAGGGATCGAGATAGGCTCGTATACGCTGCACAGGAGAGGAATCCATCACGGGCCCCAACCGGGGGCGATAGAGGCAAGCTTAGGGAAAGACTCTACGAACGAACTTGCGATAATGATTGAGACAAAGAAGCCTCTCAGAGTCACCAGTAATGCGGAGAGGTTGGACGATCCGAATTATCCATTCAGCTGGACTGGGCCTGTAAAGATAGGCGCAACCGTACCATAAGAGAACGCTTGTCCGCCATCGAGACTGGTCCGGCGCCAGGCGAGTACAGCTACCTGCCCATCGAGCGAGTATATTTCGGGCCAGGAACGATAACCAAGCTTCGATGCGAACTCGACAAACTAGGCTCGAAGAGACCCTTCTTGGTAACAGGACAGAGTATCGGGAAAAAAACAGATCTAATTACGCGAATAGAGCATGCCGCGGGAACGAAGCTCGCTGGCGTGTTCTCGGAGATCAAGCAGCACGCCCCGATGAGTGGAATCAGGCGGGCAGCGACTGCTGTTAGAGAGGCCAAGGCGGATAGCCTAGTCAGCCTAGGCGGAGGCAGCCCGATCGACTCGACCAAGATCATTGTCAAAGAATTATCCGAAGATTTTCAGCGTCCCTCAATTCCACACATCGCCGTCCCCACGACTCTTTCCGCTGCCGAATTCTCCCACATCGCTGGAACGACCGACGAGAAACTGAATCGGAAAATAGGGTTCCGAGACCTGCGCATGGTTCCGCGGCTGATCTTTCTCGACCCTGACCTGACCATTCCTACACCAGGCTGGCTGTGGGCTTCGAGCGGGATCAGAAGTCTAGATCATGCCGTAGAGGCTGTGTACTCGCCGAACCATCAATCGTACGTTGACACACTCGCGCTCAAAGCCATTCATCTACTCTTTCAAAACTTGAAAAACTCGACTGAGAATCCTGCAGACCTCACGTCTAGATTGAATTGCCAGCTGGCTGCTTGGATGTCTTTTGCTGGAGTTGTCAGCGTGGGAACTGGATTGAGCCACTCAATAGGACGGGTGATTGGAGCAACTTGGAATATCCCTCACGGTATTACGTCATGCCTTACGCTTTCAGCGGTGATGCGGATGGAAGCTAAGCGAAACCCGGAGAGGCTGGCGCTCATAGCAAGCGCTGAAGGTAAGAACACGGAAGGGGTTCCTGTGGACAAAGTAGCGCTGGAAGCTGCCGATGGGGTCGCTGACCTGGTCCGTGGACTGGGCCTGTCGAAGAGACTAAGAGACTATGGGATCACAAAGGATGATTTGCCAAAAATTGCCCGTGACGTTGGCGGTCGTGAATCGGCCGACGCTCTAGAGATTCTGGAGAGAATCTGGTGAGGAAACATTTGAAGCCTTTCTCGATTGGCAATCGAAGGGGCCACTTTCAGAACGAGACTGTCTGAGACCCCTCAACGATGACACGAATCACTGAACGCCTCTTCTACCGAATCGCCAAACGGTGGATTGCCGGCTACACCCTACAAGATGCCATGGAGGCAGCTCGCAATGCAAATCAGAGAAAGATCCATGCTATCCTCAACCGTTTAGGGGAACATACTCCAGACCGGAAGCTGATACAGCAATACGTGGACGAATATCTGAAGCTTCTGGGGACGATCCAGAGCGAGAACCTTCAAGCCACCATATCTGTCAAACCTTCGCAGGTCGGGCTTGCGGCTGAGATTACGCTCTACAGAGACAACCTTCTCAAGCTAATAGCGAGGGCCGAGGAGGAAGGACGTTTCGTCTGGATAGATATGGAAAACTCTCCTTACACTGAATCAACCGTGGAGGTCTACCGCGAACTGCTAGGCGCTCACAAGGATCTTGGTCTGTGCCTTCAAGCAAACATGAAGCGCACAGAAAATGATCTCAAGGACCTCGTGCCACGAGGGGGAAAAATACGGCTCGTGAAAGGCGCGTACCCTGAGAATGGAGAGGTCGCCTTCAAACGTCGAAGCGAGGTCAACGCGAACTATCTCCGATTAATGCACATGCTGTTCGAACATGGTGGATTCTTTGCGATCGGCACCCACGATGAGAAAATGATTACTGAAGCCAGGAATCTCAGCAGCGACTACAGGGCTGATTTCGAGTTCCAACTCTTGAAAGGGATTAGAGACGATCTCAAATCGAATCTGCTCGCCGATGGTTTCAGAGTGAGTGAGTACATTCCATATGGCCCTGAATGGTACAATTACAGCAAGAGGAGGATGAGGGAGAGGAAGAGAAACATTCTGCTCCTCATAAGATCCATAACGGGCTAACCTAACGGACGCTACAGAAATCTCAGATAGGGCTTATCTACGAATTCAGCAGCCCTCCAAGAGAATCTGAGAAATGAGTAGCCCCGGGAAGCCTGCCGCCAAAGGCCGGTCTAGACTAGATCAAGTTGACAAGAGGCTGTTGAGCGACATTCTCGCAATTCTAGTAATTCTGCTCTTCACCATCGCCGCGTTCTGGCGTTATCCGGTCCCAGGTGTTCTCCTCGCAGGCAGTCTAGCTATCACTGTTTTTGTTGCCGCCGACGTTGTACTGTTTCGCAGGGAATAGACTTCCTCTCGTAACATTGGATTGGGCGCGCCTTCGGCGAATGCGCCTTTCTCTCCTCTTTCTCTTCTCCTGCCGGAGAATCCTGCTTCGTAACGCAGTCATGAGCTTCCTGACCTCTCCTGCATAGCTTCCCTTGGGACCTTTGATGTGGCGTCCAGCGAAGACAGCAAGGAGGAGGCTGGTCCAGGCAATGACGACTAAGTAGATCGGGCCTGAGCTACTCGATCCAAGTGAAGGTATTGCCAGCAGGAGGTCAGCGAAGCCGAAGGTGGTTCCGATTCCTACGAATTCTTTTCCAGATCGAAGATGCTTCTTGTAGCATAGCAAGCCTCCGATGAATATTGAGACTCCTCCGAACTGGACGAGGAACGATATGATACCAGCTAGCACCGCGAATAGTGTGAGGCCGCCACTGGATAGCTGCGCGAAGAGATTCGCCCAGCCGTTGGTAGCCTGGGATGGATAGAACTGGGGGATTGCTAGCCTAGTGGCGGTAATCATGACGCCGGAGAGCATGGCCAGTACAGTCGAATACCGATTATCGATGTTGACGATGGCCAAGCTTTAGAGCCCTTCGGAATTTTTCGAGATTCCAGCTAAAAGGATAGGGATACCAGGGTGGGCGGCTGATAGAAAAATCGTACTACTTGGCGCGACCAATTCGCAGCTTGAACAGCTGAACCTTCTCAGCATCTAAGATGCCATCGATATTCCCCTCAAGACCGTCAAAGTCTATCACTTCGCAAGCCCTGACCAAGGCCAGTTTTGCTCGTGCCCGTTTCATGATGGATAAGCAGATTTCCTCTTCCCCCTTCTGATAATGTACGAATGCGGCCGCCGTCAGGATTACGCTCTGTATCGCATCCCGCTCGACACCCTTCGCTATGTGCCACGCCTGCTCGAGGGCTTCGTGGGATTCCCAGAACCTTTCCTCGTTGAAGAGTTGAATCCCTTCTTCCAACGCCTCCTCCTTGTCAACAGCCTTCGGAGGCGTATCCAGGAGCCTTAGGCTAACTATCCTGAAAGAACTCTCTGTGAGGAGCCTCTTCCGCTCCTCCAGTTCCTTCTCGTTATCGGCGAATATGTTGAATTCGACTGCGTCAGTGCCTACCCGGAAGTGGCTAGCGCTCTCCCGGGAGCCGAGAATCTTCCGGATACCAGCGGAGACCTGTTGAACATCTCTCGGAGTGTATCCCTCCTTGTTAGCTATTCTGAGAAGGTACCTAGCCGATACTGTTCGACCTCAGGCTATGCAAATCCTTTCTCTCTCAGAATTCTGATTCTCAGTAGCTCTTCTCCCGTCAGGGGAGGTAGGTCCGATGCTCTGATGTTCTCTTCTGTCTGTTGTGGGGTCTTCGCGCCAGGTATTACCGTTGACACGTCCTTATGATCAAGCACGAATCTTAGTGAGGCCTGAGCGAGAGTCCTCATCTTCGATTCGAGCAGCCTAAGCTGTTGAGCCGCTCTTATCAAGCCCGCCTGATAGTTGCGAGGAAAATTGCTACGGATATCGCCGGATGGGAAGGTTGAGTCGAGGGTGAATTTCCCGGTCAGGAATCCGTTCGAAAGTGGTTCTCGTGCGATGATCGCGACATCTCGCGCTCGGGCTGCTTGGAAAAGCTGATTCTTAGCCTCTTGGCGTAGAACGTTGAATACTACTTGGATGGCTGCTGGTTGTCCATACTTCATTGCGAGGAGTCCTTCTTGAGGATCGTGGATGGAGACGCCGTAGTGCCGGATTCTCCCTGAGTCCTTTAGCTTCTCGAGACTCTCAAAAATCCTTCTGTTTTTCAGTAATTGGACGGGGGGATTGTGAAGTTGGTAGAGGTCGATGTAGTCAGTCTGCATCCTTTCGCAACTTTTTTCAGAAGCGAACGCAAGATAGTCCGGGTTGAAGTTCATGCGCGGAGGATCATGGTAGAAGTCGCCTCCTACTTTTGTGGCGAGCACAACATCTTTCCGGTGTTCTTTCAGGGCGTGGCCCAGGATCTCTTCGCTGTGTCCGTGTCCATAAACGTCGGCCGTATCGAAGAAGTTGCATCCGAGCTCAAAGGCTCTTTCAACCGCTGCGAGCGAGACTTTGTCGTCGGTGGGTCCGTAGCTGTTCCCATAACTGTTTCCTCCTATCGCCCAGGCTCCAAATCCCACCTCGCCGACTTTGAGACCTGTCTTTCCCAGGGTCCGGTATTTCATTGTGGGACTCTATCCAAAAATCGTGCGATTCAAGTAATGAACTAGTAGCTGAATCTCGCCTGATTGAGCTTCACGTGACAAGAAGAAAGAGGAGGAGCGGAGACATGCTCCGCTTCACGTCTTCTACTTGCTTTTCGGGAACCTTTGGATTTGAAGGTGGCGGTGTCTAATCACTAGGACCGCTGCGAGTCCTGCGACTCCCGCACCTCCTGCAATGATGTAGAGGGTTGGTAGTCCGCCTTGAAGGCCGAAGCTTGGGTCATGAACTAGGGTTGATCCGCTGGGGAAGTAGGGATAGACTAGGTATAGTTTCAGGAATGTTTCAGGTCCGTCCTTTTCCGCCTTGTACGCGGCGACTACTGGTACCGATTGTGGAGTGTCGCTGGCCGGTGCAACAGTAGCAGTATTGACGAAGTGGAAGAACCCAATGTTCATGCTTGACGTGACCGGTCCAGAAGCATATCGCACATCTTGTTCCGTGTTGGAAGTCTCAGTGTAAGGATGCTCCATTACTGTAGCACCCTCGTCATTGGCTGCGTCGACAGATGTCGTGCCAGTAGACTGATCCAGATAGAAATGGTTGTAGTCGCTGTGCATGTTCACTTGCAAAGCCAGTTTGTCACTGGCTGATGCGAAGGGCCAGTTGTTCAGCACGAAGTCGATCTTGATCTCAGCGGTGTTAATTGTAACAGATTGTCCATTTACGGTTAGGGTCCTGGTATTGTTGTATGCTTTAACGACGAGTACTACGTCTCCGGCGTTGAGTGACTTGGGTGGAGGTGTCTGTTCGACAATCTGCATTGGACCATTCAGGGTGAAGTTGAATGCCATTCCTATCGTGCTTCCCGTGCTGTCCTTGATGCTGTAGAAACTACTGGGCCTCCAGGATGCAGAGTCAAAGTCGGCCCGAGCGACGAGCAGAGGACTCTCATAGGTCTCTTCCCCAGTGCTGGTGCTCATAGTGAACTCTATGAGAGACCTGAAGTTCAGCTGGTAGGTTGTTCGTCCAACCTCGTTTGTAGCGTAGAACGTTATGTGCGGGACATTTCCCTCAAACACTCCCGTTAAAGATCCGCTGTTGAAGATGACTCTGTTTGACGAGTCGACCGATCCCGTCGGAGCGGCCCCCGCTACGGCGGGGACCGCGAGTACTGAGATTGCGAGTGCAAAGGTTCCGAGCAGCATCGTCATAGTTCTTTTCACTGTTCTCGAATCATCTCCGTTTCTTCAAGCTAGACATATGTTTTAGACGCGATTTAGGCGTTTTTCTTCTAAATGGGGCGAAATTATAGTTTCTACACTAATAGAACCTGTTCTACGGGTCCAAACTGGAATGCTCTGAAATTCTAGAATAGTCCGAGCGATAATGCGAAGATGACTGCGGTGATGTTCAGGTACATCACGGCGAGGCTGATCAGAGCCGTCCGCTCCATCTTAAGACCCTTAGATATTGAGATAGCGCTTGAGAGCAGGCAGACAACCCAGACTTGAACCCCGACCTGCAGTAGAATCGTGAATGCTGTCGCTGATTGTATCACTGCCGAAAAAGGTTGGACCAGCAGAATCATGCCCGGGACCAGGAGAAGTGGCACCATTGCGAAGGCGGTTCCATTGATCAGGCTGAGTTCCCCTCCACTTCTATGATAGAACAAGTTGCACATGGCATCGGTGACCGCGAATGTGATGAACCATCCCAAGGGGAACAATAGCAGGAACCAGGTCTTAGTGATCCCTTGCGTCGGATTGAGATAGAAGAGAAGAATCGGCTCGAGGTTTGTTATGAAAGATATCGCTCCCCCGAGAGCAAGAATCATGGCTGCGATTGGGAGGCTCCTCAATGGTTCTTGGCTAAGATAATTGAATACGGTTCTCCCAAACAGAAGCTCTCTTGAAAAGAGGCCGAAGCGCGATTCTCTAGGAGAAGCTTGGGCCGCGTTTGCGATTATTCTCTCCTCGCTAGTGGTCAACGCGCTGATGGCGGCTCGGTCATCGTCCGTCAGCATGTATTTCCTGTCAGCCCCTTGAGCCACGAATCCTTCCAGGCTATCCAGGTGATGGTAGAGGGCACCTACGCTTATCTTCATAGTATCGTGGAGCTCTTTGAAACCTGCCTTTCCCTTCTCCTTCAGAATCTGGACGATCTGTCGCCGAGTTGGATTTGCGAGGGCATTGTAGACTCTCGTGAGACTGTCGTCAGACTTGTCTAGCATCGATGAATCAGTCCTTTGGAACCTTAAGGTCCACGATTCCGAAGGGTCTAGCGCGTATATTCATGCTGAAACTCGCGTGGAGAGTCTGAAGTTGCCTAATCGGAAGGGAAGAAGACTAGTGCAGTCACCCGCGGTACCGACCAGTGATGCGCTCTATTCTTCGAGGCGATTCTTGAAGTCCTAAACAGTCTCTGAACGATGTCCAGAGTACTGAGAGGAAACAGATTTCCTACGGACACAGAATGCCAGGCTATTCCTCGGCGAACTTCTGCAGAGCGTATTCCAAAGTCCGGGAATGGCGAAAAAATACGTTTCCTAAAACAGAAAAAGGATTCTTATCTAGTCCTCAGGGAGACCGCCCAAAATCTCCCCTCATACAAAGGCGAAAACATGAAGGATTGGAATGCCCACGCTATCCACGGGATGTTATGCCTGCCCTATGTTTGGGCACAGTATTGATGGTTCACGCTCTTCACCATCAGAGTTACAGTGGATTGATAGTTCCGACAAGGGGCGTAGTTGTAAGGATGAACGTTGGCAGTAAACGTTGAGAAAAAGCCAACAGCAGCCTTCGCGCTGTCAATACTCGCAGGGATATTCACCCTGGTAATCTCCATCACTGCTATCTCATCGCTTCTAGTACCAGGATTCCCAACCAGTATGCTCCTCATCTGGGGCAGCATTGCAGGTCTACTGACATTCGTAGGATCTTGGCTGCTGTACAACAACGCGGCCCAGAGAAAGCTAGGCAGCACTTTAGTGCTTGTCTTCTCAATACTATCCATGAACTTCATCGGCCTCATCCTAGGCCTCATCGGAGGATTCCTAGGATTCAGCTACAAGCCCTACCGCAAGCACGACCAACACTTCGAGCTCTAGCCGCGGGTACAACCCGCCCTGATAACCAGGGCGGACCCCTTTCTTTCATCCCCCTTCTCGAAACATTCATTGAAATCAGTTAACGCTTAAATTGCCATTTTGACAGACCCGTAACTATCCTTCCTTGACTACCACGATTAGCCTCTCAGTCTTGGATGATTTCGGAGGTAGTAAGCTTCTCACCCCTGACAAGATACGATATGTTCAGGCAGACCCTCTACCAAGCAAGCCCGCTGACTTGGCCTTTAGGGAGGCCCTCGCATCTCCCATCGGAGCTCGACCGTTTGAGAGAGAGAAAGGCTGGAGTCCCGCAATAATCCTCACAGACTCCACACGCAAACAATCACCCTTCATCAAGCAACTGATCAATCTGATCGAGCCGAAGACTGATGACATCAAGTTCGTTTTCGCGTGCGGAACACACGTACCCGCCGATCAGTCATTCATCCGGAAAGTCCTCGGGGAAGACATCTACAAGCGGTACGAGAAAAGTATCAAGATAAGCTCAACCCAGAACCCGGGAAGCAAGTACGAGTGGATCGGCCTCACCGGTCGGGGAACACCTGTTGAGCTGAACAAGGAACTGTTCGATCGGGACCTGGTAGTCTCAACGCTGAACGTTCAACCCCACTACTTCGCAGGCTATGAAGGAGGAGCCAAGGCTCTTCTCCCCGGATGTTCTGGTCTCAAGACCATCACAACGAACCACGGCTATGTTATTGGAAATCCGAGTTGTCACGAGCTCGTGGTAAAAGGCAACCCGATGCGAGAGGACATGAACGAGGTCCCAAACATTCTCAAGGAATACATGAAGATCGAACATCGAATTCTAGACTTTGTCCTCAACCAGGACGGCAGTCTTGTCAAAGCGGCATATGGCGACCCGAATCTCGCTCATCAACAGCTCGCTGAAAACTTTTCTCGGCGAGCTCACACTGTCCAGTCACGACCCTCACCCCTAGTGCTGACGAGGGCTGACGGGCCAATGGGTCAGAACCTCTACCAAGCATTGAAGGCAGCTACCTTCGCGGCCGGGCTCGTGCCGTCAGATCATTCACCTAAGCCGGCCGTCGTTCTCCTCGCTTCACTGGAGAATGGGATCGGTAGTGACGCATTCAAGACCGAGATGGAGACGTATGGCAAGATGGAACCGGGAAAGGTTGTCGAGGATTTGAAGAAAAGGGCAAAGGCTGGCAAGGTTACGGAAGCCTCCCAGAAGCCGAACCGGCTAGCGCTCGACGATGCAAAGACAGACTTTGCAGTCGTTTCTCCCAAAGCGCCAAGCGTAGTAGAGGAATTCCTCGGCAAGACCCGGATAAGATTCTACAGGACGATAGATGATGCATTGAGGTCAATGGACTCAAAGTTGTACGAGCGAGACGTAGGAATGATCCCGTACGGGTCGTCCACCATTCCCGTCGCCACCTGAGCATCAGCAGAGTTTCAGGAAAGAATCCCTAGAAATCGTCCAATATCGCGGTGCGAAACACGCTTTACAAGAAGCTCGGCTCGGGCTTTGTACTTCGCCTGGAACAAGGCGACGACATACTCAAGACGCTGCGAGAATTCGCGAACGCGCAAAGACTCCAGGCAAGTTTCTTTGAAGGCATAGGCTCCTTGTACAAGGCCGTGCTAGGCCACTACGACTTCAAAGACACGAAGACCTACAAGTATGAGACGTTCCATGAGGACTTGGAGATCCTTACATTATCCGGAAACGTCTCAACGATGAACCGTCAGGCCTTGCCCCATGCCCACGTTACACTTGGACGCCGAGACTTCTCGGTTATCGGAGGACATCTGGAGGAAGACTCCCTCGCAAACATGGTCGAAGTCAACGTTACCAGGCTACCCGGGAGGCTGTTGAAAGATAGAGACAAGAACGTCGGGCTGAACCTTCTCCAGCTACCTCGCAAATTCTAGCTGTTTCTAGAGTAAGTGAGGAAGGGCCAAGAGTCCGTTCCCCTCCCAAACCTCTGACTGGACCATCTAGCCTATTACGAGAAGCGGCTGCCATCCCAAGTTGTCCCCCCGGATGCTGCTATGGCCAAGAAGATCGGCGCGCGGATGATTCTATATCTCTACCTGGCAGTTTTCCTTACTCGGATAGGATTCGGCTCAGTGACGATACTATTTCCATTATACTTGCCAACTGGAGCCTTCCAGGTTGGCATAATCTTGGCGCTCTACCCTATCGCTGAAGCTGTTTCCGCCATGCCCGTCGGTAGACTAGCAGATCGTATCAGCAGGAAGAAACTTCACCTAACGGGTATGACACTCATCACAGTTCTGACCGCAGCAATAGGTTTCACAAGGAATCTGCTGAATGTCTCCGTACTCCACGCTCTGATGGGCGTGTCCGCAGCAATGGCCGCGGTGACATCTCTCACCCTACTGGGTGATGCCACCAAGCAGACTAATCGAGGGAAGAAGATGGGAGGGTTCGACTTGGCGAATCTAGGTGGGTATGGGCTAGGTTTCGGAGTTGGTTCAGTTCTTGTCACAGAGTTTGCGTCTCGACTGTCTTACGCTTTCTGGGTAACCTCAGGAATATTCTTGGTCACATCTATTCTTGCTACAAAGTTCCTGATTGAACCTGTGAGGAGTGATGAGCTGAATCAGCCTGGGATGCGTCGGCGTCGGATCGGATCAAAGATTCGTCCTGTCCTGCCGGTATGGCTTGGTCAGACGATTATTCTCGGGATGTATTTCCTCTTGCCAAAGGCGTTCAAGGACGCGAACATTACTCTCACAGGCCAGATGCTAATCTTTCTCGGAGCGATAGGAGGCTTGTTTGCTCTTGGTGCCATAGTTTTTGGCCACATATCTGACAAGGTCGGTCGGACGAAGATCATGGTGTTAGGAGCGGTCGGCGAGTTTGGCTTTCTTGTCCTGTTCGGATGGTCCTTCCCATACTTTCTAACGTACGCCCTGATTCTTGCTCCTCTCTTCTTCTTGGCCTCTGCAATAGCTCCTGCGATTCTCAGCTATGTCAGTGATATTTCCGGAAAAGCGAGGCGTGGTTCAGCCAACGGCTTGTATAGCGTGGTGCTCAGCATCGGGATGGCCATTGGCAACATTCTTGGCGGCTTTGTGGCCGAGTTTGGAGTGCAGTGGATCTTTTTTGCAGGCGCAGGGATTCTGTTTCCATCGATAATAGTCTCGTCCTCCCTGTTGAGGAAAAAGTAGAGCAGGGCTGTCCTCTGACTTCGAGAAATCGGACCTCCTATCGGCTTAATTCTGGACCTACAGAGCCAGAGACTGTTTCAGGGCCTCGCAGACCCGGACCACTTCATCTTCCGTGAGTGTCGGGAAGATTGGCAGGCTCAAGACTTCATTCGAGAGCGACTCGCTCAGTGGGAATGCTCCCTCTGTGTATCCATACATTTGCCTATAGGGCGCTTGTAGATGGATCGGCCTGGGATAATGTATGCCCGTCTCTATTCCATTGTCGGACAGACGCTTTTTCACTTGATCCCGCAGTTTTGTCCTGATTACGAACAAGTGGTAAACAGCTTTCTCCGTACTCCTCTCTAAGGGCGGAAGGATGACATCTCGCACGTTTTCAAGCTCTTTTCTATAATGTTCTGACAGCCATCTTCTTGCCTGAGTCCAAGCCTCCAGCCTCCTCAGCTGGACTCTTCCAATGGCCGCGTTGACCGTGTTGAGTCTCGAGGTAAAGCCGATTCGACCATGATAGTACTTGCTGTTCTTGTCTCGGCCACAGTCCCTTATGCTCCGTGCGGCGTCGGCCAGTTCCTCGTTGTCTGTGGTTATCATACCGCCGTCACCGCCTACGGTCATGTTCTTTGCAGGGTAGAAGGAGAAGCATCCGGCATCACCGATGGAGCCGACCCTTCTTCCGCTGAATTCAGCTCCATGCGCTTGGCACGCATCTTCGATCAGGCTTAGGCCTTTCTCTACTGCGATATCACGGAATTCGTCGATTCGAGATGGGTGTCCGTAAAGGTGTACGGGGATTATCGCTTTAGTCTTGGGGCCAATCTTTGCCCGGGTCTTACTGGGACTCAAGTTTATTCCTAAGTCTTCGACATCAGCAAAAATAGGATCTGCGCCAGCGTGGACTATTGAGTTTGCTGTTGCGATGAAGGAGAATGGAGTCGTGATGACTTCGCTGCCATGTCCGATGTTGAGCGCTTGCATCGTAATCGAGAGAGCGGCGGTCCCGGATGCGGTAGAGACCGCATACTTTGTACCGCAGTATTGAGCGAATTCTTCTTCAAATTTCATAACGCTCTCGCCCATGACCATCATCTCGTTTTCGAGGGCGGAGAGGGCTGCTGCCTTCATCTCAGCGTCGATGATTGGGGATGCCAAGTGTATCCTCTTTCGTGGCTCATTGCGAGTTCGACTCTCTGACTCGACTAAGGTTGGTGTATTCAAGGGAGCGTTCTCTGTCACTATATCTTTCAGCGTCCTTGTTCAGAAGGCTTTTTGTTAGTCTGACTGATTAATCCTTTCCCCGGGACGGGACAGTCTTAGATCTTCTGAAAGATAATGATATCTTGAGATTGATGATCCATACTCGAATTTCTGTGTTCTGACGTTCGATGTCATGTTGCCTTTGGTTTTGACTCCATCCATAGCTTAATTTCCAATCCGGACTTTCAGAGAGGCTTCGTCTACCCATGACGCTCGTCTACGCTTGCATCGCTCCCCACGGCGGAGAGATTATTCCAGAACTAGCATCGAAGTCCATGTTGGGCAAGTTCGAGGAAACTCGCACAGCAATGCGGGTTCTCGCCAGAAAGATGTCGACCGCTCATCCTCACACCATTGTTATTGCTAGTCCACACAATCTGAGGCTAATGTCGAGGATTGCTGTCGTGGTCTCCGAGAATTCCACGGGAATCTTAAGGGGCTCTTCAAATCGATCGGTCTCTCTTCGTGCCCATTGTGATGTCGATTTTGGAAAGATCGTAGTCAAGCAATCTGAGAAAGCTGGCGTGCCAGTGGTTGGAGCGAATTATGGGACTGCCGCCGGATCTTCCTCCGATATGCAGATGGATTGGGGGACCCTTGTACCGTTATGGTTTGTTTTGAAAGAGCAGAGGTTGAAGTCTAGGATTCTGATAGTTGCTCCGTCTCGTGAGATTCCTCTTCGAATGAATTTTGATTTTGGCCGACTGCTGGGCCGACTGATGAGCAGGGACAGGAAAAGGAAGTTTGCTTTCATTGCTAGCGCCGACCAAGCACACGCTCACTCTCGTTCAGGACCCTATGGCTTCAACCGGGCCGCCGCCGAGTATGATGATTTTGTACTAAACGCGATACGAGATAACAACCTGAAGCGAATCCTGAAATTGACTCCGAGATTCGTTGAAGAGGCAAAGCCAGACAGTCTCTGGCAGATGGTCATGTTAGCGGGGATAAACGAGGTCGTTCCATTCAGATCTCAACTATTATCGTACCAAGTCCCTAGCTACTACGGAATGGCCTGCGCGGAATTCGAACCATCATAGCCTATTTCTATCGTTCAACAGATGATGTTGAACGTCACTCGTGAGCTTGAAACGCTCTCTTGAATTTTCGCGATTGTATTTCACGCTCGATTAGCCGGAACGCTTCTGGACCTAAATCACCGTTCAGGAGGGAACTCCGAAACGCTTTGGTCTTCAATAGTTTCTGAATGGCCAGACCAGTCACAAACTTTCCATGAAACCATTGTTGTAAGAAGGGCGAATACCTTGAGACAAGCGCGTCCACAATCTCTCGAAGCCTTGACAAGGATCTAGCTGCCTTGGCTTCAACTTCAATCTCGGAGAGTCCCACAGTAATGTCGCCGAAAGCGTACCTCACACGATCAATCGCGAGCTCTGTCAAGATTGACACCGGGACCTTGTCTCTGATGACAATATCTCTCGGCTCTCTACGCGTTAGTCTTTCTTGGACGACTTCCAAGCCCATGGTCGCGAGTACTCTCGAGAGTGGGAGGTTCTGGAATTTCGTACTTGACATCATGGGGATGTTCAGCTTGAGATTTCTTGCCAGCAAGCGAATTGAGCTGTAAGACCAAGGTCGTTCCATCTCTCTCCTCTGAATGATGTCCCCTGCTATTCTTCTGATGTAAGATTTTGTCGAGAGCAACAGCCTGTCATCCATTCTCCTGATGCGAAGAGTGATTCTTTTTTCTCTCAGAAATCTTTCTTTTGTATCGTAGTAGGTATTCCTGAATGACCTGAGATGGTTTTGGCTTGAGGTCATACTCTGACACATGTTGCGTTCGAGAGAGTTCGTTCCTAATACGGTTCGAACTGTTTTTGATGATTAGTCCAATTTCGGACTCGAACCTTCTCGACGAGATGCTTCCTTTGGCAGGCAATGTCTAGTTCACTCTGACCGGGGATCGTCAGATTTCAGCTCTTTCGAGTGCCTTTCAAAGAATTTGCATCGGGTTTCAGTTCTAGCGAGGCACCAAACGCTTCCTCATCTATCCCTATCGACGATTAGTGCCAACATATGCCTCAGGGCGGGCCGAATTGTTAAATGACAGGCTGGGCTCCGCTTGCTCGAAATTAGCGAGGTAACCCGTTTATGAGCTTCCGAGACGCAAAGCCAACGGTCGAGGTTGAAGATCTACACAGAGAGTTCAGGGGCAAGGAAGGCACAGTACTCGCCCTTGACGGAGTCGATCTAAAGGTCAGAGAAGGAGAGGTCTTCGGCGTTCTCGGCCCGAACGGGGCCGGTAAGACTACCATGATTAGAATTCTCTCAACCCTACTTCTGCCTTCTTCGGGGTCTGCTCGAGTGATGGGCTGGGATGTTGCAAAACAGCCGGAGAAGGTGAGACCACTGATAAGTACGGCCAGCGGGGCCGAGAGAGCGGGATACGATTACATTACTGCTCGTGGAAATCTCTGGTTTTTCTCCCAACTCTATGGGCTCCCATCAAAGCTTGCTCACGAAAGGATCAATCAGTTCTCAGAGATGCTAGGCCTCACGGATTATCTTGACAAGAAGTTCTACACCCTTTCCACCGGTTACCGTCAGAGAGTCACTGTCGTGAGAGCCTTCATCAACGATCCAAAGGTGGTGTTCCTTGATGAGCCCACCATCGGGTTGGACGTGATGACTGCGCTGAAGATACGGGAGTTTCTATTGAAGCAAGCGAAAGAGTCCGGACGCACAATACTATTGGCGACACACAATATGGCCGAAGTCGATGCCATATGCAACAGAGTCGGAATAATTGACAAGGGGAAGATCTTGGCGTGCGACACTCCGATGGCGCTGAAGAGGTCTCTCGGTGCCCCGGCCCTCGTAATGGAAATGGCGCCTCCTCCCGATTCTTCCAGTCTCGAACCATTGAGCAAGATCGATGGCGTGAAAGGCTTCACTTCATCGATCGATGAAGAGCGAGGCGTCGGCAGAGTACAGGTCGTTGTGGATAGCGACGAGTCTGCGCAGTGCGCAATAGATTTTGCCCGGAAATCAGGGATGAATCTGGTATCGAACTGGAGACAACAGACCACGTTAGAAGAGGTCTTTGTTGCGCTGGTGGGACGAGGATTTAGGGAGAGGGAGCATGATTCCCCGAGCTAGCATATGGCTAAAGACGGTCTACGCCCGCACATGGGTGCGCACCAAGAGCATCTATGGAGAACCTCTGTGGGTCGCCGTCAATGTTGGCTTTCCTTTCTTCACTTCTTTGGCCTTATCCCTGCTGTATAGTAGCGCTGGTCTCAAATCAGGAATAGGTTTCGCATTTCTGGGCGGAGTCATGGTGTCGTTCTGGGGAAATGTTCTCTGGTCAATGGCATCCCAGTTTAACTGGGACAAACAGCAGGGGCTCTTCGAACTCTACATTACTTCGCCCGCGCCAATCTCGGCCATCCTAATCGGAATGTCGCTTGGCGGTATATTGGGAACCGCACCCTCGGCCATCACACTCGCGATTATTGGCTGGATCCTTTTTGCTCCCCCAGTCAACCCCCTGTGGCCGCTTGTTGCTGTGACGTTCGCTCTGACTCTCGCATCTTTGTACGCCATGGGAATGGCGTTATCCTCACTCTATCTAGTGTATGGACGCGAAGCAGATTCAGTCAACGAAGCACTGCATGAACCTGTTTCATTTCTCTCGGGAGTGTATTTCCCTGCGAGTCTAGCTTTTCCGGCTGTTCTGCAGGCCATCGCTCTTGTGATTCCTCTGGCAGTTGGAATGGATGCGCTTCAACGTACTTTGTTCAGTTTGAACTCAAGCGGAGTTGCGGATCTCACTCTGGTTTATCGCGATATCTTCCTATTAGCGGTCATGGGAATCACGTTGTTGTTCGCAGCTTCGAAGGCCTTGAAGATCTTGGAAGAGAAGGGCCGCAGAGCAGGAACTATCACGGTGAGACTCAGATGAGCTACGTTAGATCGTTGATAGCGTCGATACGAGTCGGATGGTCCCGAGACTTTGGATGGACGAACCCAATTCTCGGTTTCTCCCTCAAGACTGTCGCCCCAATTGCAAGTACCATGACCGCGCTTACCATTCTATATATTGGGTTCAAGAATGGAGCCTCAATTGCATCTGCCCAATTTCCATTCCAACTAGGATACATCGTCATAGGAGCCACTCTCTACGCTCACATCTCGGCCTATTCGTGGGTGCCAACCTTAGCTATCGCGGAGGGAAAGTGGACATTCGTCTTCCCCCAGGTCTACGTCTCAACAAAATCCTCACCTCCATACCTTGCTGGAAGATGCGTTGCATCCTTTGCCTCGTCGACAATCACGTCTATCGCGTCGCTGGCCGTGGCCGTTGTAATCTCATTACTCCTGTTCGGAGTTGCGATCCCTCTCGTGGTCACACCCCTCTCGATCTTCCTGTTCGGAATCGCTCTCGTCGTGAACATATTCGCTTCAATGGGACTGGGGTTCTTGCTGGGAGCATACGCCATCTTTGCCTCAAAATTCGAGTGGGCACTGCCAACCTACGTCTCGGGTCTTCTGATGGTTTTCTCTGAAGCTCTATTTCCCGTTACTAGTCTCCCCCATCCCTTTTCAGACATCGGAAATGTACTTCCATTCACGGAGTTCATTCGGGCGTCTCGTGCCGTCCTCCTTCAAGGAGGCATCGGCTCTTACCTCTTCTATCTCGGTCTGAGTTTCATAGGAGGGATTCTCCTTCTCGCCCTCGGGCTTCTCGCCTTCAAGTACGCCGAAAGGAGAGCTAGAAGACTGGGAGTGCTAGACCGCAAAGTTGTCTAACATTTCTGAAATAGGGCGTTACTACGTTCCCGTTAGTCAGTCGTCATTTGCTTGTATACGAAGCTCGTGAAGTTCACCGTCTGTTTTCATAACGGTGACGACAACGAGTTTCCGCTCGATATCTAACTTCAAGATCCTCCCACACTGTAGGATGTGTCTTGCTGCTCTAGGAATTTTCGTCTCTTGCTTAAGCTTCGCGCTCGATTGCCTGTCAAGTATTTTTCTGATACCGTCGTAGAGACTGATCACCGCTTCGTTGTCGGTGTCCAACTCCTTTGGTTCTTCCCAGGCTGTCATTATCGTCTCCTATCGTTCAGACGGTTCTCCCAGGAATTGACTAGAAATGACACCTGAGAAATGGGCGCTTCCTCCGTGTGAACCTTATCAGGTTAGAGAGGGTGGGCAAATTGTTGGTCGTTACCGGCGAGTCATCCTTGAAGTGACTCATGTTCGGACCAGCCGAAGCTTCGAAGAATAGCTGACCACCGACTGATTATCACTTAGCCGTCATTACCTCAACGATATGGGCTATGGTTACATAATGACGGTAGCTGGCTTTTGGTGGAGCGTTCGTGTCCCTGTTGACGAGTTCCGTGTTCACGATATCCTCTACAATCTTAAAGTCGTGTTTGAGAAGGCGGTGGCCTCTAGCGTGACTCTAGTCGACCTTTTGATCTCTCTCGGAAGCGCGGGGCTGGCTGTTTTCAGCATGCCAACAGTGCTTAACAAGGCATCTCAAGTCCCAAGAAGAACGGCGAGCATTCCGACGGCCGTTATCCTGACCTATTTCGTTCCCCTATTCGCGATCAGTGGGCTTGTACTTACATCGATCACCATTGCAGCCCAGGCGTTCGTGTGGTGGCTGATAGTCGCGCTTAGGCCTGTCAAGAAGTTGAAGTGAGTGTGAAAAGAGATAGTGGAGTCGGATGCTTGATCTGTCTCTCTTCCTTCTGGAATCTATGATCTATGGTGAGCCGCTGTGGCTCCAGTTTTGGTCTTGAGTCGATGACGACTTGGTATGCTTCGACTTGCTCTGGGGGGCTTTGAGAATCTTGAAGGCCACAGCTGCGATCGCTGCGGCTATTCCAGCCGCTACGAGGATGTATGTCAAAGTGCCGACGGATATGAGCGAAGTCGGAGCGGAAACGTCGTAAGCGAAATAGCTTCCGTTATTGTTGTTCAATCTACTGTTGCCCGTTGTGTCAAACGCCACGATGTAATACTCAACATGGCCGCCTGAAGCAAGGGCAGGTATTCGGCCAGTCGCGGTTGTCGTGGTCGCATTGTAAGTAGCGACTACGGTAGTGTTTGTGGATTTCCAGTTGTCGGTAGAGTATGTTATGGTTACATTGTTGATGGTGGAGTGTGCGCTTGTGACGTTGACAGCGACCATAACAATACTGCTTGAGGTAGGAGCCGTTGGACTAATGATAGGTGTACCTATCACCGGTGGTTGTGAAGGAGGAGCGTGAGCTACGGCGGCAGAGCCCATGACCAGAGCCAGGGTCAGAAGAAGTATGGATAGATTTCGCCTGGTGCTCATGTCCATCACCATAAGAGACGAGGGAGCGCTTGATTTTGATGCTGTTACTACGGAGTCTTGGAACGCGTTAATATTCAGTCATGGAGCGGATCGACCATGAGGAAGACCCGAAATCCTCCTCGAAAAGCGCCTCAAGGAGGGGCGTGGTCGTGATTGGAGCCTCGGGCGGGGTTTGAACCCGCGACCTTGCGGGGCAGAATTCTGCCTTTCCGCTTACGAGGCGGATGCTCTCTGTTGCGAGATGCATCTACCAGGCTGAGCCACCGAGGCGCTGGCCGAGCGGCGTCAATGTCTTGACTTAAAGCTCTACCATTGATGGACGGTGGGGGACCCGAATGGACAAGGTCGGGCTTAGCGAACGCGAGATCATAGAGGCTTTGAGAAAACGATTTGGCTCTAGGCCTTCGCTTCCGCTTGGGTTCGAAGAAGATGTCGCCGCATATCCCTTGTCCCCACAAAGATTGATCGTTTTGAAAACTGACATGCTCATAGGGAGTACTGATGTCCCGCCCGGAATGACTCTTCGACAAGCCGCTAGAAAAGCGGTGGTCGCAACCGTTAGCGACTTTGCCGCAAAGGGAGTACGCCCCAAAGCGCTCTTGGTGTCTCTTGGGCTCACTTCTCCCGTGAAGCGAGACGTGGTGGCTGAGTTGGGGCGGGGGCTGAGTCAAGGGGCGAGAGAATATGGTTGCAGAATTATCGGTGGAGATACCAGCAAGTCAAACGATCTCGTCATTGACTGCATCGGCTTTGGGCTCGCTAAATCCCAAACCATCCTGCGCAGAGACGGTGCTAAGCCGGGCGACACTATGGCGGTCACCGGTGATTTTGGCAAAGCCAGCGCAGGACTCCGAATGCTTCTCGCGAGGAAGACGCGGCTAGCCCACAAATTTGCGAGCTTGGTCCATTCCGTGCTCCATCCAGTCGCGAGGCTGGAGATTGGCCTCAAGCTGGCTCGGACAAGATCGGCAAGCAGTTCCATTGACTCAAGCGATGGACTTTCTTGGAGCCTTCACGAAATAGCTCGTCTCAGCCAAGTCAATATTGTCTTGCAAACGATTCCCGTGGCGCCGGAAGTGAGAGTATTCGCCAATGAGCAAGGTCTCATCCCCGAAGAACTAGCGTTGTTCGGGGGAGAAGAATACGAGTTAGTCTTGGCAATCAAGAAAGGCCGATTTGAGAGTGCGAGGAAGGAGATTCCTTCGCTCCGAAGAATCGGCATTGTGGAGAGTGGTCCTGGAGACGTGATTGCGCGTCTCGGTGGAAAGATTCGGAAAGTGGAGCGTCGGGGGTACGAGCACTTCAGGTAGACATGTTGGTGTTAGGTTTGAGCGATCCTCGAACTCGAAAACTTAGGTTAGTCGAGCTTTATTAGAGCCCACTAAAACACTATCAACTGTGTTCCTCCGACGGCGCCCCGGCTGGTGTTAGAGGTTGACGGAACTACTAGAGGCTCCTCTGCAGTACAAGTCCCGGAGCTTCATTCGTAACCTGGCCGTGTATTTCGGACCGGCTCTCGTGGTAAGCGTCGCCTACATGGACCCTGGAAACTACGGAACGGACATCGTAGGAGGGTCCTCCTTCGGTTACACAATGCTGTGGGTCGTATGGCTCGCCGGAATCATGGCCATGCTTCTCCAATACCTCTCAGGAAAGCTGGAATCGCCACGGGGCATTCTCTCCCAGCGATGATACGACTGCACCTGAAAGCGCCTCGCTACATCATCCCCTACTGGCTCGCATCGGAGGCGGCCGCTGCAATGACGGACTTAGCCGAGTTTCTAGGAACTGTAATAGCCCTATACCTGCTCTTCGGAGTTCCCCTGATCTACGGAACTTTCCTCTCAGTCCTAGACGTACTGTTGATCCTAGGTATCACCCCGGGGGAAGGCGAGAAAGCTCGAGTACGCTTTTCTGTTCTTTGTTTCAATCATTGGATTCGGATACCTATACGAAATCTTCTTGACGTCTCCTAGACGCGGGAGGAATTCTGAGAGGCTCAATCATACCCACTCTTAGCACGACCTCCGAGCTCCTCCTTGCAGTTGGAGTTATCGGAGCGACTGTCATGCCTCACGCTGTGTTCCTCCATTCTGCACTCACAAACGATAGGGTGACCGATCCGAGGGTGGAATTCAAGAAGTACGTATTGCGTCTTCATCAGGCAGAGAGTGTCATAATGTTCACGATGGCGGGCCTCGTAAACGCAGCCATAATGATAATGGCAGCGGCGGCATTCTACCCGAAGATATCCGTTCCGACGATAGACATAGCGTACCGGACACTCCTTCCCCTCTTCGGTCCTCCCGCAGCGGTGATCTTTGGAATAACCCTTCTATCATCTGGACTATCCTCGTCCACAACAGGCACATTGGCGGGACAAGCAATCATGGAAGGGATGCTTTGAAAGAAGATCAATCCGTGGATGAGGCGCCTCGTCACGAGATTCGTTAACACCATCCCCACCACCATCGCGATCCTTCTTGGACTTAACCCGCTCATCATCCTGGTCTACAGCCAAGTTGCCCTGAGCCTACTGCTTCCTCTCCCCCTCGTGCCTCTCTGGTGGTTCACTCGGAATAGGGATCTGATGGGAGTATTCACAAACAGGAGGATCACAACGATCTTAGCGGGAATCTTCGTCCTTCTGATAATCGGGCTAAACGTACTGCTCCTCTACTTCACCTTCACCGGCGCCTCATAGAGAAATCTGACAAGGGGACAACCTGGCGATTCCGAGCGAAGCATAAGTCACAAGAAGCCTCTACGTGCACGCTTCCTCCGGTTCCTTGACAAAGACTGCGGAGGTTTACAATGTCCCCCGGGGCACAGCCTATCTTACGAGCCAGCAAGTTCTTCTCTACATTACCTACCTAGTATTCTACGTTCTGCTCGCTCGAATTCTCAACAAGACGGAGGTCGGCGAGGTCGCAGTCCTTGCCCTTGTTCAAGCACTTCTCACAGGACTAATTTCCGGGTCATTGCCTCTTGCCGCAACCCGTTTCATATCTAGAAGCTTAGTCGGCGGCGATATTCAAGCAGCCGCTGGCGTGGCAAGAGTGACTCTGAGGCTGTCGCTCTCTCTAGCAGTACCTGTTGTCGCGCTTGCTATTCTTTTTTCTCCGTATCTCAGCGGCTTCCTCCAGGGTGCTGCGGACCCAGCGAACCTATTGCTCGTGACTTTCATTGCCTCCTTCTTTCTCGATCTCATGCTTCTCTACTCAGCATTCTTTATAGGCGTCGGACGATACGCACAGACTCTCTACCAAAACGCGCTTTTCGTTCCCCTTAGCAGAGGACTAGGGCTTATTCTGGCATACTATGGTTTCAGGGTCCTGGGCATCGTTTCCGGATGGGCTATCGGAGGAATCGCGACCGTTATTCTTTCGATCTATCTTTGGCATGGCCAGCTTCCGAAAGGAAGAAGTTTTCCAGTACGTCCAATCCTAGCCTTCACCCTTCCCGTATTCGCCTCTGCGTTGATTACTCTGGGACAGCAATGGGGTGATATGGGCATCATTTACATCCTGTTGGGTCCGACCATTCTGGGACCCTACTATCTTGTAGTGTCCAGCGTGAACTTCCTGTCGGTCCTATGGATGCCTGTGAACCAGGCGATCTATCCTGCGCTTTCCGCTGCTCACTCGACTGGAGACCCCAAAGAAGTCTCGGACAGATTAGCTACCGCTTTCAGGCTAATCAATTTGACAGTTCTTCCCATTGGTGCTGCTCTAGCTGCAATAACTCCGACTGCTCTCGACATCGTATATGGCGCGTCTTACGTAGGCGAGGCTTTGACACTGTCCGTCCTTTCGTTGTCTTCTATTTTCGTGGCCCAGGGGGTCTTGTTGGTTACAACTTTGCAAGCCGTTGGTCATACAAGGCGATACTTTGTGGTCACCCTCCTGTCTACCATAGCATTCATGGGATTCGTGGGGTTCGCAGCTTTGCCGATAGGAACCCTCTCCGGGGCCATAGGTCGGGCCCTACTTTCGATACTGATTGTATCGCTCGCGAGATTTTCTCTTCGCCATGAAGTATCGACGCATATCGATTCAGCGATGTCAAAGGCCATTCCCTTGGCCGCAGGGGTGGGACTGCCTCTGTTGGCACTTGATCAATTCTTCCTCATGTATCACCCCTTCAGACCGATCTTTCAGCTGATTGTCCTCTTCGGACTGTTTGTTGTCTTGTACGGCGGCCTTAGCAGGCAGCTCCAAGTGTTTCACCATGGAGATTTCGCGATGCTTCATGATGCGCTTCCGAGAATATTGCGGCCTTATCTGAAGATGATTCAACGTATCATTGTCAGCGGCCCAAGCTGACTGGTCTGGTTGCTATGAGCGGGCCCGGAGGGATTTGAACCCTCGACCTTCGGCTATCCTCTTTTGATAGAGGGCCGACGCTACTGTCCGTGCTGAGCTACGGGCCCGAGCGGTGGCTCAGCTAAGCATTGTACAAATAGCTTTACGAAAAAGAGGGGTTTCCCCACCTGATGGCAGGGAGAATTTACTTCTTGGAGAGTTTCCCGATTCCCATGAAGACCAGTGCAAGCATGACAACAGCGATGCCAAGCAGAACTATCTCGACAATCGGCAGTATTGAACTCGTCAGACTGAGAGGCTGGTACGTTGGTAGTGCGTATGCGATTGTGGCCGAACCGGAACTATAGCTGCCGCCACCTATGTCTGTCCCGACTTGGATCGAGATGGTTCCTCCAAATATGTTAGAAGCTCTACCGTCGGTCGGTACAGTAAACGTGTATTGCGTATTGTATGTCTGTCCTGCAGCAAGAGCTTGGGTGATACCGGTCGTGGTGAAGTTGCCGTCCCAATGATCCGTTATGAAAGCCTTCCAGGGATAGGTAATGCTGATGTTCTTCACTGTGAATGCTTGGGTTCCAGAGTTCCGAATTGTGATCAATAGAGTGCCGGAATCACCTGGAACATAACTCGCCCTGTCTGTGCGCGCGTAAGTGTTGACGATGAAGGAAGCATGGCTGGGGGTTAGCATTATGCCTGCAAGGATGCTGATCGCTAGCAGTGTCAGTGGTACGCTCTTCATTTTCATAAGAGCGCTTCGCCCTTCTAAGTCGGTAAAAGGTTAGTTGTTACTCTCGATATGAATCACACGTGGCTGTTCTCAGGAAAGCTTGATACGGAATAAGATCGGCGGTGTCCACCGGGGCTCGTCGTCTAAGACGCTTCTCAGCGTCGGCGAAGCCTGGTTAGGACGTCGCCCTGACACGGCGAAGGTCGCAGGTTCGAATCCTGCCGAGCCCACCAGCTTCATCACGGATTTCTAAACGATTCAAGATTAATGATCCGACGCTGCTTCGATTGTCCTAGAGAGCTCTATAGGTTTCTTGCGGGATATAGAACCCTGTCTCAGTTGAGGTTAATCAAAACAACAATATCAGATGGAATTGGGTCTCTTAGACGGCGATTAACTTATGCCACTAACTGTGTCCTTACGCTTCGACGGATAAGCCTTAGAGACACAAGTGCCGTAACCACTCCATAGACGAGGTGGAAGATGAAGCTCCCGCCTGCAAACATTAGATTCGACAAGTCTGTGGGAGCCAGCAGGTCAGCAATCGGTACATAGACGACGATCCAGATCGCGATACCTCCTAGCAAACCTACCCAGAAACTCTTTCGGGTCGTGTCAAGCGCGAACCTCTTGAGCAACGCCGTGATTGCGATGAAGACTCCTCCAGCCACGAGACCTACGAGGAAATGTAGCGCCCAGCCTGTCAAGACTGGAGACGACAAACCCAGCTTCGTCGCGATAGTCACGTAGAAGACTTCTTGGTCTAGAACGAACGCGCTGAGCCCAGCTAGGACGCCTAGGACTACAGCTCCAGCCAGGCCGCCTAATGCGCCAGCCTTCAGCCCTCTGAGGACTGAATAGTCGATTGACCTCATGACTCCTGATAAGAGAGGCCAATTTGAATAATAAGAAACTGGAACCATTCTAAATATCTCGAGTTACAGAACTAATGGCTAGCCTGTACGGTTGCAGGCGTTTCGCTTTCGACTAGACCGTTCAACTCTGCTTCGTGAAGGCTTAGAATGTAGCCATCATTGTCACAGAAGTATATCTTCAATCGTTGAATCCATCGCATCTCTCGATCGCAGCGAGGGCACTTGACCTTGTCCATTTTTCTCGCGTCTTTAGAATTGAGATTTGAACCGGGATAGCTTCGCGAAGCTGAGTTTTTAGACTATCCGTGTTCTATTGATCTTCTTGTTCTGCCACGAATATCTTCGGAGCGTAGTAGTTGCACCGAACCCGCAGGCTGCACATCTCTTCTTCCTGACGTGGTACGAGTGGCGGCCGCACCTCCGGCACCTGATGTGGGTTCCTTTTCCCCCAGCCTTACCGAATGAGGTGGTCCCTTTAGTCATAGGTAGAATCTCCTCCCCTGACGAAAGGGTTTCAAGATAAAGTCTTCGAGAAACAAACCCTTTCGCCCCTTGTTTCCTGGGGCTTCGACCCTACGGACCGCGTGAAGGTCGGCACAAGAACCAGGTGAGTCTCATCCTCGTTCAATATTGCCTTTGAGAATCTTCAGACTATAGTAGTTCTCGCCGGAGAACTCGCTCAAACAAACAGAGTCTGGTTCTTCGCTCCGACACTGAACGGATCCCTTGCCAATAGAGCAGGGAAATCGAGACCGAGAAAGAGAACTGGTGAGAACGTGAGAACGTGAGAACGTGAGAACGTGAATCGAAGAACCATAAAGAAAGAAGTCCTTGGAATCGTCATGTTCGCGGTTGGAATCAAGGCGAATACTGGAGATGATAGGAATACATCACCTCGACGAGCGCTTAGCTCATCATCGACATCCTGAAGAAGGACACAGTGGAGTTAGCTTCTACGGTCTCCCGGTCCCTCCATTTAGGAGGGAGTGATCATTCTCTTCTATGACTCCGTTTGAAAAAAAGGAAAACCCGAGACTTTCCAGTTTTGAGGGAGAAGGATTTTTCCTGTTGAAAGAAGCTATTGCGATTCATGGACAAGATTGGTCTGAAGTTCGTTGACGACTCTGCGGACCTCTTTCAGAGTCTTCTCGTCATCTGAAGTAGGCTTGTCGTTCAGTTTTTGAGGCGGGTCTTCGTTGGCTGATTTTTCGAATTGTTTGGCCCAGTCTGTTGGGATTTCGTCACTTGGCTTTACTCCAGCGAGGGTTGAGAACACCAGGGTCCAGACCCTTGGCACGTTTGCAAGCGTGTACCCACCCCCTCCGAATAGTAGCAGCTTTCCATTGCAGAGTTCATGCGCGAGATCGTGCATTTGGGTGATGACCTCTGTGTAGACTCCGGTTGTGAGTCTAAGGTGTGCGAGCCGATCATCAAGATGGCCGTCAGCACCGCATTGGACCAGAATTATTTCGGGTCTAAACTTCTTGAGTGCGCCTGGGACGATATGTTGAAAGGTCTCAAGGTAGGCTTCGTCTCCTGTATAGGGCGGTAGCGGAATGTTGAGCTTTAGTCCTCGGGCTTCTCCCCTTCCGGTTTCGTCCGGAAAGCCTGTGCCTGGAAAGAGGAATTTTCCGCTTTCGTGGAAGTCAATGTCCAAGACTGCGGGATCATCATAGTATCCGTACATGACGCCGTCGCCGTGATGCGCGTCTATGTCGAGGTAGACGATGCGTCTCACTTTGTATCTTGATTTCAGATGCGCAATGACAACAGCAGGGTCGTTGAAAATGCAGAATCCCGAAGCTCTTTCAGGATGTGCATGGTGTAATCCTCCGGAAGGATTGAATGCATGCGAGAGTCTCCCGGTCATAACTTCGTCAGATGCGACGATGGATGCTCCGACCACGAGGCTGGTTGCCTCGTAGCAGCCTTTGAAGGCCGGAGTGTCTCCCATATCGAGGAGGCCTATGCCTTTCTTGCTGTATCGTTCGACGAGTCTCACGTAATCGTCGTCATGGAAAAGGAGGATTTCTTCCCTGGATGCGGGGCGAGGCTTGATCGTCTCGATGGACTCGTGTTGAAGTATTCCGATTGACTTGATCAGCTCGTAGGTCAGCTTGACCCTTATGGGTCTCAAAGGGTGTTGGGATCCGAAGTTATAGTCGAGGAATCTCTCGTCCCAGATGAGACCGGTCTTTCCGGGCAGGGAGATCTGCCGTCCGACTTAATCGCTCTATTCTACGTGTACAAAGGCTAGGGGGGATTTTTCGTAGAGTCGGATCGACTTGATGTTCGTGAATTCTAACATTCCGTATCGTGAGAGTTCGCGTCCTATTCCGCTCTTCTTGACCCCGCCGAACGGCATTCGAGGGTCAGATACTACGATGTTGTTCACTGTGACCATTCCAGCTTGCATTTGACGGGCCACTTTTTCGGCTCGGCGAATGTCTCGGCTCCATACGCTCGAGCCAAGGCCAAACTCGCTGTTGTTTGCGTATCTTACTGCCTCATCATCGTCTTTGACGATCATGACCGGCGCTGCAGGTCCAAATGTTTCTTCTTTCATGACGGGCATGTCTTTCTCTACTTCAGTCAGGATTGTTGGTGCGTAGAAGAATCCTTTGCGTCTGAGCCGTTCTCCACCGAGCTCTATCTTGGCGCCCATCTTTACTGAGTCCCTCACTTGTAGATCGAGCTTATGGAGGGATTCTTCCCTGACCACGGGTCCAACATCTGTTTCTGGGCTCAGTGGGTCTCCAACTTTGAGAGATTTGGTCTTGGAGATAAATCGGTCTAGGAATTCTTCTGCGATCTTCTTGACCACGAAGAAGCGTTTGGCGCAGATGCAGCTCTGGCCGTTGTTGATGAATCGTCCCGCGACCGCACCTGTCGAGGCGGCTTCAACGTCGGCGTCGTCTAGGACGATGAAAGGGTCACTTCCGCCCAGTTCGAGGACCATCTTCTTTAGACGACCGCTAGCCTGTTCAGCCACGTCTTGGCCGGCTGGAATGCTGCCCGTGAACGAGATCGCTGCGGTGTTCGCTTCGATCAAATAAGATGCGACTTCCGAGCTTCCCAGAACTATGTTGAAGGTCCCCGGAGGGACGCCTGTTGAATCGAAGACTTCCTGCAGCTGGAGACCGGATTGCGGGGTCACGCTTGAGGGTTTGAAGACTGCTGTGTTTCCCACCATCAATGATGGTGCTGCAAAGCGGACGCACTGCCATAGTGGAAAGTTCCACGGCATGATGGACCCGATCACTCCTAGAGGTTCGAAGGTTACGTAGCTGTCAGTCGCGTCGGTCTTTGCCGCTTCCGGGTTCAGAAACCGTGGGCCGTTCTCAGCGAAATACTCCAAAGCCCAGGCGCACTTTGCCACCTCGGGGACTGATTCTTTGATCGTCTTTCCCATCTCAAGCGTCATGATCCGTCCCAGCTTCTCCTTACGGGATCGAAGGATCTTTGCGGCTCTCTGGAGAAAATCCGCCCGCTTGGCGGGAGATAGTTCGCGCCATTTTTCAAAGGCCTTCCGGGCTTTTTCGACTGACTTTTCGACATCCGTCCGAGTCGATGCTCGGAATCTTCTGAGAACCTTGCCGTTCGCCGGATTTACCGTCTCAATCCATCGTCTGGCTCTTTTCGCAGCCAAGAAAAAATCATCTCGGAACCACAAGTCATCACAGGACTCCTATAAGCTGCATCGGAGGGTACTGCTTCCGATACTCTGAACCCAATCGATGCGGCCAGGCTAGGGAACATGCAAATCGAAACCGATCCCCCACATTGGCGTTCTGAATCGTATGCTGGAATCGCTTCCCAAGACCAGTTCTTGGAACTGCCTCTCGAAATCGCTCCCCGAAACGAATCGGGATTCGCCTCTTGAAACAGTCATCAGGTTCCCTAGCTGAAACAGGTTCCTGAAACGCCATCCCCGAATCATCCAACTCTGGACGCTATCCAAAACCCGAGACAGACACCTGTCGCATGGTGGACCGGGCGGGATTTGAACCCGCGGCCCTACGGAGCAGGGTTAGTGCCTTCCCGCAAACAGGGTCCCAATAGGCGGACCTGCCAAGCGGGCGATCCTCGGCCTGACAGCTGTCAGTATACCAGGCTGATCTACCGGCCCACAAGAAAACGCGAGCAACGTAGGCTGTTAAATCGGTTTGCTCGGAGATGAATTCAGATCGACCGCACGTTTGGCGAAAACCTGTTGCTTGCGAAGCAACCAGGCAGACGTAAGACCCAGCCCTCCGAAGATGATCGCAGCCGAGTAGAATACGGCTTGAACGCCGCCCAAGTCGTCAGAAATACCCGCAAGAACCGTCCCGATAGCAATTCCACCGCTCAACATCAGACTGTAGAGCCCCATCGCCGAACCTCTGAACTCCTTCGCAGCCTTGTCTCCGATATATGCGAGAATAGAGGGTATGAGGGCGGACCCCAGAAAGAATAGTATTCCTCCTAGAATTATGATAGGCCCAACCATGTTGTAGGAGTCAACCCAAGGAGTGCCTGGCGGAATCACTATCAACCGTTGAAACAGATCCGGCAGAACAAGGAGAAAGCCCAACTCGCCTAAAGCTCCAATCAGCATCGTCTTCATCCTCCCAATCTTGTCAGAGAGCCGTCCAAACAGAACGGACCCCATACCAAGCACGATTAACGCGAGTATTATTAGCGGAGCCGATTGGGCGAGGTCAGTGACCCCCGCGTTCTTGACCAACCTAGGGAGGAAGAGGAAGAATCCCAGAACAATCGTCAGGGAAAACCAGACAGGGAGGATTCCAACAACGTCACCGGTAAAGGTGTTGTAGATGCCCCGTAAACTCCGCTCTTCCTTGGAAGAGTGCGCCGGCTCGTGTAGAGCAAAGTAGACAAAAACCGCCGACGCGCCCATTACCACGGAGACAACTAGAAAGCTGTATCCCAAGTTTGAGGCGAATATATGCGAAAATCCAAGTCCAAGGAGCATTCCGGCACCATAGCCAGCTAGGTTTGCAAGGTCAAAGCCACCCATACCAGCCCCTCGGTTCTCCTTCACCGTAAGATCTGTAATCATTGTGAGCGAGGCCACAGTTACCATCGCGGCCGCCAATCCCTCCAGGGCATGAGCACTCCCCACGAGAAAGAGGTTGTTGGAGAGGCCTATCAGGAAGGTCAGGACAGAAATCATAGCCATTCCCGCCACGAAAGCCCTTCTTCTCCCTCTTAGATCAACGAATGTCCCGACGGGGAGAGCGCTGAAACCTTCCACAGCTGGGTAGAGGGCTGTGACAATTCCTGCCAGAGACGACATCGAAGATGGAATGTTGAGATAGAGAGGAAAAATTATCAGAATCGATCCAAAGCCTATCCTGGTAAGGAACACAGAGACGTAGAGGATTGAGAGTGTCCCGAGCTTTGAGAGCCAGGACGGACCCTTGACCAACGGTTTTCTGCGCTCTTCGTGGCGTGCCCGCTTATTCGCCTTGTCTTACCGCCCTCGCGATGATCTTCTATTCGAGTCTGAAGTGGAAAGCTTAATTCCACCACTTGAATTTTCGAGAGTCGCCGAGGATTGCCGAGGTAGCTCAGCCTGATCCTTGAAAATGGAGGCTCTGGAGAGCGCCCGGCTGAAGATTCAGCTGTCAGAAACCGGGTTGGCGGTCAAGACTCGATCGGCCCATTCGCAGGTTCAAATCCTGCCCTCGGCACCACTCAAGATCTAAAGAAGAAGTACGCCAGAGCGAGGAACAAATTCAAACCTAACAAAGTCGATGTACTTCTCATAGCCGAGTCTCCTCCTTCATCAGGAGGATACTTCTATTCCGAGACCACGATCGGAAAGGATCACCTGTTCAGAGAGACGATGGGGGCCTTGGATTTCTGGCCGCTGGACCGTCCGATGAGGAAGGGTTGTGATAAACGACCGATGCTCAAACGGTTCCAATCGATTGGGTTCTTCCTCATAGACACGTGCGAACTTCCGGTCGACAAGTTGGAGCCCAGACTGAGAAGAATCACTACCAATCAAGGGGCATTGATTCTGCCGCATAGAGTAAGAGTGCTTGATCCTCGTCGAATATTGATAGTGAAGAAGACCGTGTTCAAACCAGCGAGGCAAGCCCTGAGCGAGGCAGGTCTCGGGGACAGGATCCTAAACAGAAAGCCGTTACCATTCCCTAGTCACGGGAATCAGAAGAAATTTCGGACAATGATGAGACGATTAGTAGGTCGGAACAGGCCCCGAAAGGGACAGTAAGAGACTTCTTGAAACCATCAGGGGTCATAACGTTCGATTGTTACGGGACCTTGATTGACTGGGAGACGGGAATTAGAAAGGCGTTCCACTCTGCTATGTTGCAGACTGGCGCCAGTCGGGGTCTTGAGTCCAAGGCGTTCGAGCTCTATGAGGAAGAAGAGCGGAAGGTTGAGAGAGAAAAGCCGCACCTCTTGTATCGGGACGTTCTGTCAAGGACCAGTCTCAATGTGGCTAGAAAGATTGGGTGGAACCTTCCGGAGCCTCAGTCGAACTTCCTTGCGAAAGAGCTGCCCACATGGACCCCGTTTCCCGACACTAACTCTTCACTAAAGAGGCTGTCAAGAAAACACGTACTGGGGATTCTCTCAAACGTGGACAACGATCTCTTGGCAGGTACCGTCAAGCATTTCACGAGTCCTTTCGAGATAAGAGTCACAGCCGAGAACGTCAGATCCTACAAACCAGCACTAGGCCATTTTGAAGAAGCTCGAAGGATCATAGGAGATAGACGGTGGACCCACGTGGCAGCTAGCGAGTATCATGATATTGAACCAGCCATGCAACTCGAAATAGAGGCCGTCTGGGTCAATAGAGTGAATGCTCCTCCCGCGCATGACTATTCGAAAAGGGGCGTCACCGAGATTAGGGATCTCAGCCAGCTCATAGAACTACTCGGGTCAGAAGAGTAGCTAGTTGAGTACGGAGAGGGCTTCCCGAACCGGGACGAGAATCCAGTCTTCCCATCCATGCATGAATTGTTCCTCCAACTTTTGGACCAGAGCCTCCTCCCCATATCTGCTCATATCCCTCTGCTGAAACTTCACGTGCAGAATTTCGTGAATCATTGTCGATATGGCACTCTCGGATATCTCGTAGAGAAGCTTCAGCTTTCTGTGAGACAGATTATCAGATCCCGCACGAAACAAGGTTAACCCTTCTTGCCGAATCCATTCCTTCGAAATTCTGAATGGGTAGAGGCTGATCTGAGAGGCTGATTCGCTGTAGCTTCCGTGGAGAATTCTGTTCTGTCGTCCGCGGAATGTACGGGCTGGAAAAACCATGACCCGGATGTCGACGGGTTTTTCGACTACGATTCTCTCAGCGGAAATAACCTGATGAATTCTATCAGTCACATTCTCATCTTGAAGAACGAGCAAGACGAAGTGGGCATAATCATAGAAGAACGCCTTCTCCTTCTGAGTGTACTTAGCTAGAAGAGCAGGGGGCGGGTTAGCTATCCTCACATCAATCTCCGGCGCCCAAGCAGTCTTGGACCTTAGTCCGACTTCTTGGTACATGGAGAACCATGCCCTTTGTCCTGTGATGGAGTCTTTAAGTTTCCATGACAGGAATCGAGAGATTCTATGGAAACTCAGGTGACTAATCTGACGATCAAGTCGACGGTCTGTCCGAACTTTTGCGAGTGCAAGAGCCTTACAGGATTAGCACTGGCGTCCAAACTCTCCATGGGGCCCGTAAGGTCTGAATGAAAACATTCGACCCGGAAAATCGCCCGAAATAAGCTCAGAGCAACGATCGGGGAGGGGGTCCCATATGCTGCCCAGTTCAGCTTGCATGATCCCGCAAATGCCGATATTGAAAATGGCTGATTCGGCTGTTCTGCCCGAAAAACCGATAATCTCGGCGGGAAAAGACTTCAGCCAGCGAATGAACCGTGCCTAGAATTTACAAAAAAAATTCTTCCGCGCGACACAAAACACGAATCTCTGAGGGAATTAACAAAGAGCAATCTGTCTTTTGCCAGGTTCTATTCAAGATAGAAACCCAGAGACTGTTGTTTTTCAAACGCGACAGGCGCAGAACAAGCCCTGATCAATAATCGGGGGGCCAGATTTCAGATCGCGACTTTTTCACGCCGAGCCATCCGCTTGATCTACCCCTTGGGAAAACGGTCGACTATCCTATTCCAACACGCAAATCGGAAGACTCGCCCATAACAGCTTCAACTGGCGAGATCCCTCTGCGAAAAAGGGGGGCCAACAATATGATTCTCAAGATACGAGACGGCTGTTTGAGGGAGAGATCATGGCATAGAATCCTATCAGCAGAAACCAGTCCCTTTCCGAAAGCCTATCTATTCTAAACCCCGGCCCCGCCGACATCGAGAAAATGCTCTCACTGGGCCGGCTAAAGCTACCGACAAGCGATGAAAGACTCACTCTTTTCCTCAACCAAGTCTCTCCCTTAGTCCTCACCAGCCTGATGAGCCTCGTCATCTTCCACGGCTACCTCTTGATCCAGCAGAGCAACGGCGGCTCTGATCTCGTCAGCGCCGACATTCCGAAGAGCCTGTTGCTACTAAACGGTCAGAACCCATACTCCACACAGCCCTGGGCTTCACCATACCCACCACTACTCTTGTTGACGGTATCAGGAATCGTCCGGCTGACCAGCCTCTTCGCCGCTCAATCCTCCCTCGACCTCATCAGCCAACAAATCAGACTCCTAGGTCTTTTCGCAGACGCTGCGGTCGCACTCATCATGTACCTCTCACTTCGCTCCCGAACCAGCGACGCCCTTCAAGCACTCATCGCAGCCAGCCTATTCCTAGCTCTACCCGCCATCAGCACGTCCCCCCTCTACTTCTTCCACAGCGACACATTCGGCTACCCCATCCTAGCCCTCGCAGCACTCACACTGGCCCAGAACCGATACTTCACGGGAACAGCCCTACTAGCAACAGCCATCATCTTCAAGGTCCACCCAGTCCTAGCCCTCCCCTTAGTCATGGTCTGGCTCATCCGAACCCAAGGCCTGCACAAGACCCTCCCAAGCCTCCTCACCACCGCAACCATCATCAGCCTAGGCCTAATCCTCCCCCTCGAGATTCCAGGCTACCAGCAATCCATACTCGGCTTCAACCTCACCAACCAAGGCAACGGATCAACACCCGCAATCATGATCCTGCTCAACACGATCCTACCCCAGACACTCCAGTTCGCCCCCACAGAACTCTTCACAAACCAAATCTGGATCGCCACCACAGCCGCGCTCTACACGATAATCCTTGGAACCGTCTGGACGAAAGCGAGAAGCCTCAGCCTGATCGATGTCGTCCTACTCGGACTAGTCGCCTGGCTCATCCCTCTAAAAATCGTGTACACCCACTATATCGTCTGGGCAGTCATACCGTTCCTCATGCGAGGCAGACTCAAACAGACAATTCTCATAGCTGGACTCCTCCAATTCGCCGACACACTAGCCTACTGGTCATCATCCCCAGCCAGCGGTCCCTTTCCCAGCATCGTCGCCTCCTACGGACCGGTACTGACGAGTTTAATCCTTCGGCTCGTTGGAGCAACAGCACTAGTCTTCGTCTTCTACTCGCTGAGGAAGAATCCTATCGACGTCTTTCAACATCGAAACTCACCAGTTTCAACTCCACTTTGAATATCACCAACGCCTCAGGGTCGTCCGGTCGCCAGATATGTGAAGCCTGCATCTTCAGACTCTTTCCTAGTTCGAAGATTCCTCGTATCGAAGAGGATAGGATTCGTATTCATCTTGGCCTTCACCTCGGAAAGGTCGACCTTTCGAAACTCAGCGTGGTTCGTCGCGATCACAACTGCATCTGCACCGTTAACCGAGTCCAGCACTGATCCCGCAGACAAATAGTGAACACTGCCCACCCTGATAGTCTCCACATACGGATCGAACACAACCGCCTTGACTCCAAAGCGTTGGAAGATCCGCAACAAGTCCACACTCGGACTTCTCCGAGTATCCTTGACACCTCCCTTGTACGCAAGACCCCAGAGCGCTACCTTCACCTTCCGCGGATTCTTCTTCAGTTTCCGGAGAGTCTTCAGCAACCTCTCGACAGTATGCTTAGGCATCCCATTGTTCAGCACCTCCGCCGCCGAAACCATCCGCAGAGGGAAGCCCGCCTTCCTTGCCTTGTAGACCAAGTAGAACGGATCCTTCGGAATACAATGCCCGCCGACCCCGGGCCCGGGATAATGAGCTATGAAACCGAAAGGCTTCGTCGCCGCCGCATCGATCGCCTCGATAAAATCTACACCCAGCGTTTCGTGCAGAACCGCCAGCTCGTTGACCAACGCGATGTTCACATATCGAAACACGTTCTCAAGCATCTTAGTCGCCTCCGCAACCGAAGGACCACTGACCGCCACAACCTGCGCCTGAAGAATCGCGCCGTAGAAGTCTGCGCCAAGCCGCGTAGACTCCGCGTCCACGCCACCGACAACCTTCGGAATACTCTTCACACCGAACGAAGCGTTCCCATAATCAATCCTCTCCGGAGAATAGACCAGAGCGAAATCGGTTCCAGCTTTCTTTCCTCCCCGCTCAAGCAACGGCCGAAAAACCTCCCCAGTAGTCCCAGGATAGCTCGTGCTCTCAACAACAATCAACTTGTAATCGGACAACCGGCCAGCCAAGCTCTTCGCAACCGACTTTAGAAACGAGAGATCGGGATCCCCATCCTTCTTCAAAGGCGTTGGAACACAAACGATCGCGATGTCCGCCTGGGGAACCGCCTCAGACACTTTCGAGTATGCTTTGATCTTGCCAGAGCTGACTAGATCTGGCAGGAGCTCCTCACTGTATTTGTCTTCGACATAACAGACTCCCCGGTTGATCTGCTCAACCTTGCTCTGATCAACATCGACTCCTAGAACGTTGAAGCCGGCTTGGGCCGACGCGACAGCGAGAGGCACTCCAACATAGCCCAATCCGATAACGCAGACTGTTGCATTCTTTGACGAGATCTTGTCTGCCAGGAGTGAGGCACTTCCTGCCAACCCTCAGTTGGCCCCCAACGGCTTGTCGAGAGTCTTTGCGACTCTGTCGAAATGAGTCTCCATGAAAAGTATTATTCTAGTTCCGCGTATTTCTTGCTTCGCCGCGCTTTCGATAATTACCGTTGCGGGTTCAGAACTTACTGCGAGGCGGGCTTCTCTTCGGTTGCCGGATCTTTCTTCTTCTGGGCCGACATAATTCCTGTTATGACAGTTGTCACGTTCGTCGGGATCTGAGGAGCTGTTGTCTGAGAAGGCTGAAGAACGTTTGACCCAGCTGGTTCTTGAGGCCTAAGAACCGGCGGAGACCGTTGAACCAGTAATGATCCCGGTTGTTCCCTTTGAGCCGTTGGCGGTTGACGACTAAGATCATGCAATGTCTGTTGGGGAAAAGGTGCTCCCATCTGCCCCGGCCGGGGACCTATCATAGGCACTGGACGGTTAGGAGTCAACTGGTCGAGGACTGAAGTCTTCTTGACTTCTACGCTAGGACCGGGACCTGTTGTTGGCTGCTGAGCCCCGGCACCAAGCGTTGGACCAAAGCTCATTCGTCTGTCAGCCATATCGGCCTTGAGTGCAGCCACCACCGGATGAAAGTCCAAGTTCGGCTTAGAGAAGGCTTCAGGCGCCTTAGTGCTCGCCTCAGCCGCTAGCTTGATCTTCGGACTAGAAGAGGCAACTTCTAGAGAGACTGCGCCGAACCTTTTCTCTCCATGCCTTCTCCTCACGAACATTAGACTTGAGATGGATCCAAGGACAAGCAGCGTCCCCAGCATTCCGATTATCAGACCGTCCGCCTGGAAGACGCCGTTAAGATATTCGCCGAGGTACTTGTTGTTTAGATACTCCTCCACAAACCACAACGATAGAGAGAGAATTACAACCGACTGGACCATGATAACAATCTTAGAAGCAGACCCGTGCCCAGCTGTAGAACCTGTGCTCACACTCGAATCCAACCCGCGGACTCCTCGCAACCACCTCAACGAAGCATAGATTCTCTGTTAAGATGAATGAAACCGGCGACGACAATCCCCAGTACCCGGATTTGGAATAGAACCAGAACTGACAGGAAGAATTCTGGATAACGGATTAGAGTATCAAGACTCTTTTTATCCCCGGGGTCATAGGGAGTGAAAGAAGAGTGGAGCCCGAACGCTCGTCGAGAAGCGTCTGGATCTTCGCTCCAAGACCCGAACCTCCCTCGCATGTAGCGATAGAAAACCGTAGCTGACACGAAATAGCGTGAGAAGCAAATGAGCGTAGTTCACTGGTTGGACCGTAAGAGCCTCGCAAGTGCACTCGTAGCTCTGTCAATAGCCAGTCTGATACTCCTTTCATCGGCTGGAAGGACCCATGCCGCTCCTACGGGCGCTAACTTTGATCATATTGTGATTATCGCAATGGAGAATCAGGATTATGCGAGTGTTTTGGGCGATGGCACTTCTGCAGGATGCCCATCCGGTACCGCTCCCTTCCTCTGCGGTCTGCTTCCACTAGCCTCCACGATTCCCAACTACCACAGCTACTGCATAGGGAGCAGTGATCCAGCCTGTGCTAGTGCTGGGACTCTCGGCAATCCTCCCTGTTCCGCCGCCTGCTATACCGCCGTAACTTCAGGGGCTACTTATGGATCGAGTGATGGTATTGGGACCGGAAGCATCAGTGCCACAAACATTTTCGACAGCTTGTCCTCCGCTGGACTCTCATGGACTGAGTTCTGTGAGAGCAACTGTCCCAGAGGACCAGACCATTCACCGTGCCTACAATACGCTGACACCGCGAATAGTCCTAGCTGTGTTACACTGTCAGGAGCTTTGATCGGTAATTCTCAAGTGCTCGGTAGCACGTCGAACTATGTCTGGATAACTCCTACTGACAGTCACAACATGCACGACAATACCGTATCTTCCGGCGACAGCTGGCTCAAATCATTCCTTGTCGGTTCAGGCTCGATCGCGAGTCCAGCATCAGGCTCGCTCTTCTCGTCTGGTCTGTTCACGAACCCTAGTTTCCACACTCTGCTCTGGATCTGGTGGGACGAGTATGATCCCAGCCCGAACATCCAGTATGGCCCAATGATTAGTAAAGGTTTCATCTCCACATCAAACAACTGGGACGAATATTCCCAGCTGAGAATGATCGAGAACAACTGGGGGCTACCTACCCTGTCGTATGATGCCCAGTCGCCAGTCATGACTGACATACTCGGGACTGGGGGTCCTCAAGCACTGTCCGCATCCTTCACCTACACCCCACTCTCCCCAGCAACCGGAGCAGTCGTGGGATTTTCCGGCATAGCTGCTGGAGGAAAAGCGCCCTACTCTTTCTCTTGGAGCTTCGGCGATGGGGCATCAGCCACAGGAGCGAGCGCCACACATGCATTCTCCAAAACCGGCACGTACTCTGTAACCGTGACAGTGACAGATTCCAACAGCTCGACCTCAACCAGTACTCGGCAAGTCACGGTTTCAAACTCGCTCCCAACGATAACCTATCTCTATATCGGCCTCATCGCCGGCGGAGCCATCAGCATCGGCGTATTTCTTGCAAAGTATCATTCTCGCAATCGAAGACTAGCGGCCGAGCTGAGGAGTCCTAGACAAACCCGCTCAGGCTCCGGCTCAAAATCCTGAACGGAAGAGGAAATTCCCGTCAAGAGATTTTGAAGACTTGTCAGACTTTGGTTTCGTAGTCGCTCGGGTTTAGGATAGGGCAGGCGGGGACGAGGCGGCGTATAGGGTTGCTATGATTCCTAGGACTAGAGCGATCACTCCCAGAACGAAATCGATCATGTAGATTCGGCTCGTCTTCGCGAACTTTAGCAGATAGGATATTACGACGATCCCTATCGCAGCCGATGTAGCGATCGCAATCAGGATGCCCGTCGGCTCAACAACTTGTATCGCGGTATCGACCTGGGATCTGCTGAGGATCAGAGTTACGAGGAAGGCGCCTAGTGAAGCGGGAATGTATGCTAGATAGGAGAGTCTGAAGGCCTGTTCAGGTTTTACTCCCATCAGCAGCATTGTCGACACAGTCATACCAGATCTACTCACTCCGGGAAGTGCGGCTATTCCCTGCGCGATTCCGACCATGACGTAGTTTCTTAGTCTCATCTCTTCGAGGCCGGCCACCGGTCTGAGTTTTGCGCGCGAGTATCTGATGTAGAATCCTGTTCCTATCAAGACAAGTCCGAGCAGGACCATTGGGATGCCTATGTTGTAGGGGCTGGTTGAGAGGACCTTGTCAGTCAAATAGTATAACGGGGCTCCAACCAGACCGGTTACTACTGTTACTACGAGGAGGTAGACGACTAGTCTTCGATCGTGGAAGAGGGAGTGGATGTCTCTCCGGAAGTAGACCAGTGCCGAGCCTAGTGATCCGATCTCCATGAAAAGGCCGAACGCGTAAGCCACAGCCAGAGGTAGTGAGAAGAGTAGTGTGGAGGCGAAGAGTACCTGGGTCTTGCTACTGATAGGTAGCCATTCTGATACTCCCTGGACGAGACCTAGGAGGATAGCATAGAGTTCATTCATCCGAATGATCAACCATTTCGCGACTATTCTGTGGGTTCGTGGACTGCGGGCTGAACCCATTCTTAGCTATTTGGAAGCCCAAACGGGGTGCCGCACAGGGTATTCCCATTGCGCGGGTTACAGCATCCTTTCATTCTATCCGTCCCACGGAAATGGTCCGTACTCGTAACAGGAGTAATTGATAGAACATGGCGGATAAGCCTAGCAAGGTCTGGGAGCCCTATTCCAAGATTGTTAAGATGACGGAGGAAGACTGGGCAGTTCTGGAATCAGTCTACAACGACTACCGATACCGTCAAGGAGATCTCCAGAGAACAGAATTCATCAAACGCCTAGTTGCGAAAGGCGTTACCTCCTACCTATACCAGCTCAAATCGAGAACGCCCGACGCGCTTGTGAGAATCGCCCAGGCCACCACCGCGTTCGGAAGCCAAGGCTCCAGATAGACCCTTACAGACCATTCCGGTTAAAGCTCCAACCCTGACCATTCAGAAATCAGTACGAAAAATCAGTATTTTTCATGGGCCGCGTCGCGATCGGCGCTGGGATGCCTGCTAGTCCCCTGTAGAGTGCCTGGGAATCGCCTTAGAATTGGAATCTTGCTCGTGATCATGTTAATTCTCTGAGATAGTCAAACGGCAATTTTGCCGTCTACGAACTCATTTCCATGCTAAATTCTGCGGACCCGTGAAATCTAGAATTTTCTGATCGCGCGCGATTCTCGTGACACAGATCCGGAGTTCTCCCGTCAACCGTGCTGGGTTCGGAGTTCGCGATAGACCAGAATCCCAGCTATGACGAGAGCCGCGACTCCTAGTGGAAGGAAGTATGCTTGAAGGGTGTTGGCGATCGCTGTGCTGTTCTGTCCCCCTAGTACGCCGAGATAGACCAGCGCGATATCCCAGACCAGTATTCCGGCGCCAGAGTAGACGAGGAAACGTTTCACGTCCATCCTTACGATTCCCGCGGGGAACGCGATCAGCGTCCTTAGCAACGGCACGAACCGCGCTAGTAAGACAACGCTCTTGCCATGCGTCGCGAACCATCTCTCGGTCGTCTCCAAGCGTTTCTCGCTGAATCTCACGATTCGGCCATACCGTAGAACCGCTGGTCTTCCAAGATAGTAGCCGATACCATAGTCCACCATCGTTCCCACCAAGCTCCCAACAGTCGCCACCGCGACCGTGGACCAGAACTCGAGCCTGCCTTGAGAGACAAGATATCCTCCTAGGGGAAGGACTACTTCGCTCGGAACCGGGAGGGTCGCACTTTCCATAACCATCAGGAGAAAAACTCCCAGATAGCCGGTCTGGTAGAGAAGGTTCACAATAGTGTTGAAGATCAATTCGGTGATTGTCATCGTTTACATCTCTAACCATGAATCCCGCTCGTGGTTCTCGCCGTCAGCGGGACACTGGCGAATAGTGTCTCGATCAGCCTGACAGTTCAGTAGGAGCCTCAGAGACCTCCCATTCGCCCATCCTAGGGAGTTCCTCGGTATCTTTCCATCCTCAGCATCAATCATTTCTAAGGGTTCGCCTCGCCAAGGTCGTAATCCAAAACGAGGACTTGACAATCAATGTTTCTGCTCGGCCACAGCTGCTGGAGCTACCTCTTCTCGAAAGCGACCGGGCGGAAGCTCAACGTCAACCTGCCAGCCTATCTCGCGCTCCTCTCCGGAATCCTACCCGACTTTGACATCTACTTCCAACCCTATCTGCCACATCACACCTACACCCATTCCTTAATCGTGATCATCCCGGTTGTTCTGGTGCTAACCTACTTCTTCGGAAGATTAGGCCTCGCCTTCTCCATCGGAATCCTTTCCCACCTACTCGGCGATTTCCTGGTTGGAACAATCCCGCTGCTCTATCCGTTGTACCACAACTTTGACGTTGGACTGAACCTCGGAATTCCCAGCCTAGCTGACACCATTCTCGAAGCTGGAGCGTTCGGCCTCGTCCTAGTCTATGCGTATCGGAACGGGGATTACAAACTGGTTCTGAAGCCCTCGCGGGACAGCCTACTGCTTGGAATCCCTCTTTTCGCACTCGTCACACTCACCTTACTCTTCGCCGGTGACAAGAGCATCCCTCTAGCAGAGTTAGCTTTCTCTCGGAGAGCTTTGACTGTGATCACTCTGGGTCATATTCTTCTCAGCGGAATTCTCGCGCTCGGTGTCCTGCAAGGTTTCAGATGGTATCTGGGAAATAGACGGCTCAAGCAGATGGCCACTGTCGAAGCTTCTTCAGCTCAACCTCTCGGATAATGGGCAGGGTTACGCGTCGCCTTAATCCATGACACTCCAAGAATTGATCCGAACTGGAGGTCCGGGTTATCCGGCTACTGGAATGGTGGGACATTCCTCGCAGAGGATGGATCATAATCCTCACGGAGCTGGCGGTAATAGTTGGCCTAGGCGGCTGGGTGTATTCTGAATACCTCAACAACCCCTACTTTCAAATCTATGTGAACAGCCTCTCACCCATTCTTGTTCCAATCGTTAGTGTGGGATTCGGTATAGCCTCGGCCACTGTCGCGACAGTGCTCTATTTCACGATGAGGAATATCACACAGAGAGGGGGGCTGAAGGAGGACGAGCTCTCTAGAACTCGGGGCCCAGCCAAGAAGACGGGCAAGAAGCCTCAGATCTCGTCCTCGAGAAGCGAGAAACCTGTCACAGGAGGACTCGCAGCGGCTCCAAAGTCCAAGCCGATTGCCGGGACCTCTAGCCTTAGGCGAGGAACAGCCCCCGCCAGTAGGGCGGATGAGGACGAGTCAGACTAGACGGCATCCTAGAAATCTGCCCAGTCTGGACTCTGGATACTATCAACTCATTCCCTAAGGCACAATTCGCCCTTATCGAACCGAAGAGATAGACGGGCTGGATTCGAAGTCGAGGGCTTCTAGTTCCGGTGGTAGTTTACGAGCGAAGAGATCGAGACTGCGAGAAGACATATTCCCAGTCCTGTAAAGATCCTCGTAGTACTCCAGTCGTTTGTTATTGCCTACCTTGGGTTCTGGATGTACCAGAATTATCAGAACGACTTTTACTTCCAAGCCTACGTCAACGCGTCTCTACAGGGAAGCGGGTTCGCCATCGTTGCTCTTAGCAGTGTGGGAATCTTCAGCGCCGTAGCTATAGGTCTCTACCTGAAACTCCGGCGCACCCACAAGGAGTTGGAACATCTAATCTCGACGGAGCATTCCGCTCCAGAAGAGCAAGGTTCTAGCACGATTCTGGAGCCCCACGTAGAACAGCACCTGATCAATATGATAAGAAGGGCGACCCCAACCGATACGACCGTCCCCTCATCCTCAATACCAGTTCTAAAAAGAGAGAACAGTCGATCTACGCCATAGAACTTCGGCGCTCGAAAAATCGCTCAAGTTATGACTTAGCTGTAAATCAAACCAACAACGAATTGTGCTGTCAAAGGCAGAGATCGGAGAGCCCTCAGAGTCAGGCAATATTGGTGCAGTCTATGATCGTTGAATCATGATTCTATATTCCTAGGCGGAATAGCAACATGACATATCCTATTCCGCTTCTGACAAAGCTCAGCTTACTCGTTCCCCTTGGGCGGCGTGTGAAGGTTATAGGGACTTCCGTGATTGAGAATCCCTTCTTCTTGGCTCTGATCAGTAGTTCAGCTGTGACTTCGAAGTTCTTGGCGACGAGTTCATCTCTGACGCTTTCAATCGCCCGTGTGGAGTACATCCTGAAGCCTGATGTTACATCGCTCGATTCCATCCTGAAGGTATTCCTCAATACCCAATTGGTTGAGGCGCTCACCATTCTCTTAAACCAAGGTAGCTCTTGGACAAGTCCTCGGGTTTTTGATCGACAACCCACTACCACGTCGGCCTCTTTCGTCGCTTCCAGAAGCCGTTCGATCTCTCGAGGATCATGGTTCAAGTCGGAGTCCATTGTCAGCACATAGTCAGATTTCGGGTCCACCATGCTCAGGCCTTTCTTTGTCGCTTTTCCGAGTCCGAGTCTCTTTTCACGATACTCGACTCTGACTCGCGGGTTCCATTTCGCTAGCTCGCTAACTTTTTGCAGGGTAGTGTCTGTGCCTTCTACTACGAATATGACTTCATAATCCCTGCTTAGTGCTTCGAGAGATTTGATTAGACGAGCTGCGAATTCATCAATTACCTCTTCTTCATTGTATAGCATTATGACCGTGCTGATCTTCACCATTCTGCTCTTCTCCTGACTACACTGGTGTCAAATGTGGAGTGGTTTCTCGACCTCAACCTTCTGAGGAATCACTGTCCTTGGCTTGATTTCTGGTTTTCCTGACATTGTCGAGACCTCCGTTTCCGAGACTATGAAGTTTGGACTTGACGGTTTCCTCGACAGCGTTCCGACTGTTGAGCCTCGGGATCCATCCCAGTGACTTTAGCTTCGTCACGTCGAGAAGCATCGATCTAACGTCTCCAACCCATCCCCTGCCGTCGCCAAGACCACCGTTGAACTTGAACCGCAAGTTGATCAAACCCATAGTCTTCGCGACAGCAGTACCGATGTCTTTGACGCTTAAGCTGTCCTCTGTTCCCACGTTGAAGGCTTCGAGGGGACGAGAGACTCGATTGACCGTTGCCATCACGGCGCTAATGCAATCCTCGATATGGATGTACGACTTGTTTTGTGAGCCATCTCCCATGATGGTCAGCTCTTGTGGATTTTGGGCGAGCCTATGGATGAACTCGGTCACGACCCCGTGATTACTCCTGGGTCCAATAACATTGGCGAATCGGAGAATGATGCCGCGCTTGCAAAAGGCGTGGCAGGATGAGCCTACGAGGGCCTCGCCGGCTAGCTTGGATGCTCCGTATACCGATATTGGGTCGAGTGGTGAGTATTCTTCGGGTGTTGGAAGCACCTTTGCTTCACCATAAACTGTAGATGTAGACGCGAACACGATTGTCTCTGCTTTACTCTTACGAAACGCCTCCAGGAGGTTGTGGGTGGCGTAAATATTCTGACGAAAACAATCTTTTGGATTGTTGAGTTCCATCCTTACTTCAGGATTGGCGGCGAAATGGAAAACTACGTCACAATCTTTGAGCGCATTCTTGAGAGTACTGGGTCGCGTGCAATCTCCAACGATAAGCGTCGCGCTCTCCCCGTGTTGATTTGTTACTAGTTGCTCAAGGTTCTCTTTCGAGCCAGCGGATAGATTGTCAAAGATCGTGACCTCCCATCCATCTTTCACGAGCCTCTCCGAGAGACTAGAACCAATAAATCCTGCACCCCCGGTGACAAAGGCCTTCAAAGCAGCGACGACGCTCTATCGTAGCGCGTTTCTAGTTTACCAATTTCGGTTGGTACCAGATCCCCTTGCCTCAAAGCTAGCCACGTCCCTTCAATCTTTTGTGGAATTCAACCCGAAGTACATCGGTATAAGAAGTACTATGATTCTTGACCCAATGGACAGGAGTGATTGACCGTGAATCGAGATGGCAACCTCTCCTATTCTCATATTCCGAGACCACGTAGAGTGGCTAGACTATTGTGTCGCTATGAGTATGCGTAGGCCTGAGCGAGGGTTGCATGAGTTCACGCCGTGAAACATCGAAGAAACCGCTCTCAGACCGTAACCGCGACTCTTTATTTCTGCTTCGGCAAACTCGCCAATATGGTGTATCACGTTTCTCAACGATCGCGTGAACAGTTTCCTCGTGTTCCACTCGCTGACTTGAAAGCCCACGCTTTGGAGTTGATGCAGTATACCTTGTCGAATTTCCTCCGTGTGAGTTTCAACGAAAAGACAGCGACACTCTTGGATGATCTTCATACTAGAGTCGAATATGCTCTTCTCCGTTCCTTCAATGTCCATTTTGATTACGTCCACTCCTGTTGGCACCACACTTTCAAAGAGTAGCACCTTAACCAGAATGTCTCCGTCAGCAGAGAGTGCCGAGGCGTCTCCGTCCGATTTCAGAAAGGTTGGACTGATTAACGAGCCGGTCACCGCTCCCCGAATAAGAGATACATTCTCAGCGTGGTTTAGTTGGATGTTGCGCTTCAAGAATGAGAATGCCGTGGGATTCGGCTCGACAGCCACCACCTTTCCTTCTGGTCCGACCTTTTCTGAAGCAATTAGAGTGAAATCGCCGAAACCAGCCCCGAGGTCCAATACGACATCGCTCTCGTTGATCAATGAAAAGGGATACGCTTCGGCAAAGTAGGTGCTGTAATAAGCCGCAACGAGATTTGGCGGCAAGCAAATCTTCAGATTATTGGCCCTGAGCGTTATTGGTTGGATTGTCTGATTTTCTCTGACCCTCATAGTCCTTACCTAGTAAAATTGGGCGAGAGCCGTCCCGTCAATCTTTTTTCCAATGAGTGCCGGCGAAGTGATTGTTACGAAGAAAATAGTGCTCATAGCGACGGCCGTGGAAAAATGCAACGTGTATCCATCCTTTTGCGATCTTCTGTTGCTTTCATGCATTAGAGGATCAAAACCTACTCGTATTCCCGGCGAGGTTGTTGCTCATTTATTAGGGGTCTCCCCGTCATTTGGCAGTTCGTCGACACCAATCCGCTTGAGAATGCTGTTAGAGAATGCACTGGCTGAAAAGAATGCGCCCCGGGCTCGGGCAATGGTAGAGTTTTCCTGCCATCCGGCCTCGTCATCCATCAAACTGTCGATCTCGCCTGCAAGCGATTCATAGCCGTAGTACCCTATCCCGAATCGACCTTTGGAAACGATGTCCACCCAAGGACCCCCATTCTCGCTCGCACACACGATTGGCACCGCACCTGCGTTCATCCCTTCGACGACAGATATACCAAAAGGTTCAAACCGAGACGCATGAATGATCAACTTGCTTCTTCCCAGTAGGGAAAGCAGAGTTTGCCTGGGAGCTTCCGGAAGAATGTGAACCTGTCGTTCAAGATCTAGATTTCTCACCTGGCGAACGAGGCTTCTGAAGTATGTGACATCGCGGAGGTTGCCTATTATGAAACATTTACAGTTTGTTTTCACCACGCTCATTGCTTGGATAACTTCCTCGAACTTCTTGTTTGGCTGTATCCCACCCACAGAAATCACGATGTTCGACTTTTGAGGAACCTTGTATGGGAAGGCATCAACCGGCGGGAAGATTGTTGTTATTTCTCTGTCATTGAAGGTCCTGCTCATGTATTTCTTCGTCACGCTAGAGTTTGCGACCGGCCAATCGACCCAGAGTCGGTCCATCTCGAAGAGCCTCGCCATGAAAGGCATGACGAGCATTTCTGACATACGTCTCAACACAGAAGAAGTCTCCAGCATTTTGTTTCTATACTTGACACGGCACGCGTAAGGAAAGTGGCTATACAACAGGCTCCTTACGTTTCGAGTCTCAAAGATTGAAGAAAGGGCTGGGGAATCATCGTTGAATACCACGAGATCAGGTTTGAACCGTTCCATTGTTCTCTCTACGAAACGAGTCACGCCCATCAGAACCGCCCCTACGTAGGGCGTGGTCATGGCGCCCATCGGCAGTTCGTGGCCGGTGCTACTGGTCAGAAGCGAAAAGTGCTGAACCCTAGATGTGGATAAGACGACTCCGAATATTTTCTCGAAGACCTCTGGCCTTGCACCCCAAAGCGAAACAAGGCCGACCTGAGAATTCGGGAGCCTAGATAGCGTCTCGGCAATCTTAATCGCAACAAATGACCCTCCACCTCCCCCGAAGCTCGCTCCGCCATTCGGACCAACAACGAGAAAGCGCTTCAAGCAGTTGCCATTTCCTCGTAAATGCGGAGGAGCCTGTCCGCGATCACATCTGGCGAGTTCTCGCCCAAAACTCTGCTCCTCGCATTGCGTTTCATCCGCCGTTTCAGGTTCTGATCCGAATCGAGGACCCTCATTGCTTCAGATAACTTGGCCGGATCTGGAGGGACAAGGAACCCATTCTGCCCGTTCGTTACCAACTCCCTCAAGACAGGCAGATCCGTAGCGACCACCGGGACGCCACATGAGAGTGCCTCCATGACTACCATGGGGGACATTTCCGAGAGAGACGGCGCCACAGCAAACTCCGCCCCTGAATAGAGTCCGGGCAAGAGATCTCGCGGTACAGATCCAATAAATCTGACCAGCGAATCGATACCGAGTTCTCGAGAGAGTATCATTAATGAGCTCTTCTCGACTCCGCTTCCTGCGATAACGGTTGTAAAATTCGGATGGAGTCTTTCAATAGCGCGAAGTAGAATTGATACTCCTTTGCGTGGATCAAGCCTCCCGACGAAAACAGCATAGGGGCTCTCACCGAGGTTGTAAGTCTCCCTCACTCTTCGTGCCCCAACCATGTCGGGCAGAAAGAAGTCCGTATCGATGGGGTGAGGGACAATGTTGATCCTTTCTTCGAGTCCAAGCCAGGCGCCGAACTCTCTAGCGACGATCGATGAGAGAGCAATGAACTTATTCACTCTCTTGATGACCCGTTGGGCCGTGAGCAGAGACAATGTCCGTCTGACGCGTGCTTCGGCACTGGATGGAATCTGCCCGATCCAAGGTGGAGGATTGTGAAGGGTGAATGCACTGGGGACGCGAGGCCTGAGACTTAGATACATCGCGGCGGAAGTCTCTTCATGAAAATGAGCAACGTCTGGTCTATGGGATAAGGTGACGGAATAGCCGGTCATTGCGGAGAGGACTCCACCAACTGAATGAGTCAATATCCATGTCGGGAATGGGGCAGGGAAAATCTTGATGGGAGAATGCACGGGATGGACTCTGACGTTTGGATGAAATTTAGCCCCTGGAATGACATCGCTCACGAAGTGGACCCTCGCGCCTTTCCGAGCAAGGGCGTTTGATAGGACGAACGCGTGGCTCTCTATGGCTCCTCCGTATGCAGGAGGAGCAGGAATTATGCCGGTACTAACCAGCATGATAGAAAGGTCCAAACCGAAGGTCACCGTCAATCCTGAGTATTGCGACTTCCGAATTCCTAAATACGCAAACGAGTCCATTTCCCATCCTTGTGAACCTTATGGTTTGGGCGTATCCTCGCAGGTCCAGAAAAATGTAGCTGACCGAGTATGCCTGCATAAGGCTAAAGGCTGAGTAGGAGGAGACGGGACCGTTGAAGGATAGATTTACCAGAGTAATCCAGAGATCCAACGAGACGATTGAAGAGCTAGACGTTGCTAGGATTCCAAGGGTCGGAAGTTTGGTTGTGTTATCATTCTCGTTGAAGAACGAATCGGCAGCTTGTCCCGGTCCTTGGCGATAGCTGATGGAGATCGGAACCGTTTGCCCGTTTGGCAGCGATATTTGCATTAACGTCGTGTTCTGAGAGATCCGAGAATAGTCGAACTTTTCGCCAGCGAAAGCGAGCATTCTGCACAAGAAGCTTGTCCTGGTCGAATTGTTCATCAATACTGAATAGCCAAGATGAATAATATTGGGTGGACTTGCTGAGATAGTCCGGTTGATTTGGCCGAAGGGCCAAGAGTAGCTGAACGAAAAAGAAGTTGAGTTGCTTGAAGACGATCCGTTTAGGACAGTTTTGAGCGGGGCAGAGACGAGGCTCTGAACATTTGTTCCTGCTGTGTTATTGAACGTGAGAACTTGGTAGTCGTCGTCGAAAAACAGAAGCCCCTGAGGCCCTGATGCCTTATTCAAGAAGACCGCAGGATTATAGATCGTGGATGGAAAGAAGTCTCCAATAGTTACAGATCGGCTGTCGAGAACATAGTTACCAGCACTTATGATGTTTGCCACTCGAATTAACGCTAGATCGGGAGAAGTTATTACGTAGTCGACCGGTTTAGGTGTCAGCTCCGTTCTTTCGCTGTATCCTGCAATCCAGGCGCCCAGGGCAGGATAGTCCGAATATATCGCATTATTTCTGGCCGTGTGGAGAGAAAGCCAATCCAGACCCTGAACTATCTGACTGTCTAGAACCTGATTGCTCGCGGTTGCAATCTGAAGCGTCTCGAAGTCCCCTATCATGAAACCCGCTAGAATCAGACAAATGAGCAGTCCAGCCCCAAGTTTGACCCACGACCTATGCCGTTCCATGAGACCAAGCAAATATCTGTAAGATCCGGCTACGAGCAGGAAAAATGGGATCGGGAGGAAGTAGGCCGCCCTCTCAAAAATTGTGGGGTTCAGCAGATTGACCAGAATTATCGCCGCAACACTCGACGCACCAATTATGCTAATCCCGGTCTTGTCTCTAGCTTGAGCAAGCATAACGAAACCGAAGACCGAGGTTGCAATCAAGAGATACGCAGAGATGCTTAGCCTTGCATTGATGTAGATCAGCTGAGCAATGACCGATTCTGGCGATAGAGGCGCACTGGAAAACAGGTTCACGCTGTTGGTCACGAGAAAAAGGTAGGTTGGAATATACGGCGCGCTGAAGATTGCCGCCAGCCCGGCCGTCGAAGCATACGCTCGAACGGGAGGCTTGAATCCCAGACGAGGAATGAATGTTAAGGCACCTACAACTATGAAGACGATTATCGTGTATAGTGCAGTCAGCTGATGGGAGCCGATGGTCAACGACAAGAATAATGCAGCGAGCAGAGCATCCTTCGATGTAGACCTTCGGATTATCCTCGTCAAATAGTACAGTGACGGTAGTGCGAATACGAAAGAGAACATGTTCAGTGTCCCTCCCCATCCCATAATTTGGTTGAATGCTTCGCTAAATGAGAACATGAGAGAGGCAGCTGATGAAGCGAGTCTTTTTTGGATGAGGAGCTTGCACAGAAAGTAGAACGGGAAAATTACAATGCTAGGTACGAAGGCGTCGACGATCTTCTGAGCAAGAAGTGCCGGGAAGAGTGTGTTCATGGGCAGAATAACGAGAAGGTAGTAGAGTGGCGGTGCCTCGAGCCTGAAATTTGGAAATACGGGATCCGCTTGGGTATACGTGTGAAGAACTACTAGGTCGCCTCCCAAGTCCTCGCTGGGCGGACCAACTTGAGTATTTATCGCGAGAAACCTTACAAGAAATACGGCCACGAAGAGTGCAATTAGAGTGATCGTGTACCTCGTGACTCTCGAGCGGACCGTCTTGGTTAGGCCTGTTATTTTGTCGGAAAGTGTTGAGACGCGACCTAAAAGGGCGCGAAACCGGCTCATCTAATCTCTTTGTCCTGGTTGAAGTCGGAAGTCGTTGCTCTTAGCTCCCGTTTTGCCAGCCAAGACCGCTCTTCTTAGATTGGAATCTAGAGTTGCTTTCTTAATTGTGCAAGTTTTCCCGCCTGTCTCCCCGCGGGTTGTCGATGACGGGTTACCTCCATCCCCAGTAGTCTTTCAGCGAGTGAGCCAACTAACACTCAGGACGTCGGTAATCAGAACCTTGTTGTCTGATCTACGGACGCCCAGATGGGAATAATTCATCGATCCGAATCCATCAATAAAAGCATCATGCTTGCGATTCGAGGCCATTTTTTGGTAACTTCTTCAACCGCGAAGACAGCAGGAAGAGCAGCACGGGAATGCCATCTCTCCAAAAGCCGAATTTCGACTTTGAGTAGCTGTGACGCATCTGATAGCCAACGGGGACCTCTGCCACGTTGTATCCCAAGAGACGGCCGACTACAAGGATCTCTGAACTGAGCGACATTCCTTCTTGCCGCAAGGCGCTTGCAATCCTGCCTGGAAAAACCTTGAAGCCTGATTGAGTGTCGGCAACTTTCTGTCCGAAAAGTAGCCTGTAAAATAGAGAGAGAACTTGGTTGCCAATTCTGTGAGACAATGACATTCCACCGTCCGATGCGCTTTCTCTGCGCCCAATTACCAATTTGCCCTGGTTCGCGAGGTCGAGCATTTTCGGCAGTAGTGATAGATCGTAAGTGTCGTCTGCGTCTACAATAGCATAGAGGTTCGCTGTAACCGATTCAATACCACTTTTGATTGCTCTCCCGTATCCCCTCTTAGACTCATGAACTACGTTCACCATGGCCCTCTGTGCCTTTTCGGCGGTACCGTCAGAAGACCCTCCATCGACCACAACAATCGCCGCCTCAGGGACCATGGCAGACAACTTGGAAATTACTCTCGTTATTGTGTGCCCCTCCTGTAAGGCGGGAATTACTATCGCTACGAAGGGCCGCGACCTAAGTTCAACTTGCGGCCATGATAGTTGTGTAGAAAACGGGACGTCGGCTGGCTTCTCCATCTCGGAGCCAGTTACTTGCATCCTTCAAGCATCCTCGGGATTACTTTCTACGCTGACTTGGCTCCGCGAGATTTTGAAAGCTCGTCCAGAAACGCCGACCAGAGACATTACCTGCGTAACTATCTTTGTGTCATCGCCTTCAATCTCGGAGTCGCGAGCATCTACGATGTTCTGAAGGTGAGGCGTGACGACATAGCCAAGATGGCTTGGGTGTCCATTCTCACATTCCCAAACCCCAGAGATAGACGCAGCCGCTGCCATCGTGCCATCCAAAGCGGGCGAAGATTTCCTAAGGCAGAAAAAGCTTGAGTTTGTCAACGATATGGCCTCGAGTTACAACCGTTGTGTCACGAAAGAGTTGTAGGATATGTGTTTGATATGTCAAAACTGGACCTATCGGCCACCAACCTAGTGAGGATTCTAGGTTCGGAATCCTAGAGATATAGAACTACCCTCGAACAATTCGACCCTTATTCGACTCGAAGCCAAAGCCGTTTCGTGGATGCGATGGCTATTTCTGAAGGATGGACAATCTCTATGTTGCCGAGTCAAAGACTGAAGAGGCGGCCACCGAGCTAGATGGACCTTGTCCGCGCAGCTACTAGTTCATTGCACATCGAGATGAGCCAACTATCTTGTTGAGTATGCTACTGCATGTTTCCATTTTCTGCTCGGGAACGGAGACAACTATTAATTCAAATGGTTGTCAAAGTCCCCGGTAATGATACACATTGCCCCTGCATAGGGCAGTCTTCCTCGACCGGGACGGTGTTCTAAACCGCGAACGGCCCGACTTTGTCAAATCTCCCGAAGAGCTCGAGATTCTTCCGGGAATTGAAGGCCCGCTTCATGAGATTCAGAAGCTAGGATTCCGAATAGTCATAGTAACGAATCAGTCTGTGGTTGGGCGAGGACTTACTACTCATCATGAAATGTCGAAGATACACGAGAAGCTCCGTCAGGAACTCGCACGATTCGGCTGCGCGGTTGACGGTGTCTACTACTGCCCTCATCGGCCTGACGAGGGGTGCGATTGTCGGAAACCTGAGCCTGGACTGATCTTGAAAGCATCGAGGGAGCTCGGAATCGATACGGTAAGATCCTGGATGATTGGAGATAAGGAGATAGATCTCGAGGCGGCGAGGCGGGCGGGATGTCGTGGTATCAGAGTCCCGACAAATGGAAATGGTCTCAAGGAAGCGGTTCATAGTATTGCTCTCGCAGAAGATGGGTCTAAGGCGATTGGAACCTCTTGACGAAGATCCGAGCTCGAGCTCCTCTCCGGGTTAGTTATGCTGGAGGTGGAACGGACGTTCCTCCATACCCTAGATTAAAGGGAGGCGTGGTGCTCTCGTCAACCATCAAGAATTATGCTTACTGCTCTGTTGCGCCAAGGAGTGATGGTAAGATCACTGTCTCTCGAGAGGATCAAGATGTCCGTTATGGCCCAGAAACTATTCAGGATCTGAAGGGTGGTGGTGAAGTCGAGTTTGTTCGAGCAGTTGCCAAGCGGTTTGGTACAGATCAAGGATTTGACGCGAGTCTTCGTTATGACGCTTTACCCGGCACGGGACTGGGGTCGTCCTCCGCTCTTTGCGTCTCCCTCATAGGCGCGTTTAAAGAGTGGAAGGGGAACTCAATGACTGATTACGATATCGCAAATCTAGCTTACGATGTTGAGAGGAAAGATGTTGGTGTTCCCGGTGGAATGCAAGATCAATACGCTTCGACTTTCGGGGGCTTCAACCTGATCGAGTTCAAAAAGGAAGCCACCATTGTAAACGCTCTCCGAATTAAGCGGGAGACCTTGAACGAGCTTGAGTACAACAGCCTCCTCTGTTTCACGGGAACCACAAGACGCTCTGGGGGCATTCTCCAGAGACAAATAGAATCTTACGAACACAGAAGCCCTGCAATTATGAAAGCGCTGGAGCGTATGAAAGAGTTGACCTTGCAGATGAAAGACTCCCTGCTTACGGGCAACCTCAGAGATTTCGCCGAGATGTTGAACGCAGAGTGGGAGATTAAGAAGAAGCTTGATCAGGCCATCTCTACCGAGGATGTTGAGACGCTCCTTCATGTCGCAAGACTGAATGGCGCCATCGGCGGCAAGCTGCTCGGAGCGGGTGGTGGAGGCTTCCTCTTTCTATACTGCGACTCGGGGAAACAGGTTCAGGTGGAAAAAGCGGTTGAGGGACTAGGGGCTAAAGCCTTCCCTGTCAGGTTCGACGAGGATGGGTTGCAGACTTGGCGAAGCCCAAAGTAACGGCGGCGCAAATGTTGGGAAGCAGGCCAGTCGCTAAGGGCCCGCCAAGTCATCGAGATAGGGAAACCGCGCTCGCCCTGGCGTCCATAAGAAAGAGTATTGAAACGAAAGAACGACTATCTAGGGATTGCGTGAACGAGATCATAGAAATGGCACACATGATGGCAATCGCTCTTCGCCAAGGACGAAAAGTCGTTTTCTTCGGAAACGGGGGAAGCGCGGCTGATGCTCAGCACATTTCAGCAGAGCTAGTCGGCAAATTCAAGAGAGCACGACCCCCTCTGAGAGCCCTAGCGCTAACAACAAACACGTCAATTCTCACAGCGGTCGGTAACGACTTCAGTTTCGATGAAATTTTCTCCCGCCAAGTCAAAGGCAACCTAGAGAAAGGTGATGTCGCTGTAGCCATAAGCACGAGTGGACGCTCTAAAAATGTGATTCTCGGTGTTCAAGAGGCTACTAGGATGGGTGCGAGGACGATAGCTCTTACTGGCGGGGATGGGGGACAGCTAGCTCCTCTCTGCGACCACAGGGTAATTGTTCCTTCGAATGACACTCAAAGGATACAGGAGTGTCATATCATGATAGGGCACGTCGTCTGCGAATTGATAGATGACGCGGTTGATGACCCAGCAGGCGAAAAGTAGCTCCCTCCTGCAAAAAACGATAAAAGCCGAACGTTGCCGTTTGAAACTACCATCTGAGAACGAAGAAATCGTCGCCGTTTCGGACTCATCTCCGGAACGTTATCTGCTCAATCGGTTTGAGCGAGATGATGGTCCATAGTTTCACTTTCCGCACAACCCTTAAAGGGGAAAATCTCGAGACTGGTCATCATTAGGTAATCTGAAGTACGGTTGTCGTGGTCCGCCGTTTGATCTTTTCCAAATTCCTCGAAGGATTTAACTGGGCGAAGACCAAGACCAAAGAGTACCTCGGTCTTACTGACGTTCTGTCTAAGGCGACGAAGGTCTCGCGTACCGGGCTTGGCCTTTCCGGCACACTACTGATTCTTGCTGGCTTGTGGCTTCTTGCGGTTGAACCTGACGTTATCGCTGGAATGGTCTTTGCTGCTGGGCTTATCAGCTTCGGCCTTTTCAACATGATTTCGGCACTTAGGAAAGGACTGCACCTCTCTCGCGTCAACCAGCTTTCTCTGTTAGGCCACTTCGTCGCCATTCTTACTTTCTATGTGGTCGTGTCGAGATTTCTCGTAGTGAGCTATACTACCGACACGATGGTGGGGACTTACATGGGAGTTTTGAGGGTTCTTCAATTTCAGAGTCCTTACGCCTTCTCAATCAAGCCACTATTGGACCAGTTTGGCTTCTCACCTTCGTTCTATACTCCGGGTGTCGACGGCTCTTTCGATTTTCATTTGGCCTATCCTTCCCTTAGCTTCCTTTCCGTGCTTCCATTCTACCTAGTCGGTCTACACGATCTGCGCGACCCTATCTTCATCTTCCATATCATGTCGATCCTCTTGATATTCGGTCTGGCTCCAGCGAGGCTCAAGAGCGTCAGCCTAGCCCCCTTCAGCCTATTTTCAATAGTAATCGCAGGGAGCTGGACGGACAGCGTCTGGGCCTTCTTCCTAGTTCTAACCGCCGTCCTCTGGTATCGTAATCCGAAGGCGAGTTGGGTGTCGCTAGGCCTCGCGATCGCAGTGAAACAAATTGCCGTTGTAATCGCTCCATTCCTCATGGTTCGGCTCTGGTACGAGAGACCGGGGTCAGGGCTCCGCAGTCTAACTACCGGCACGAGCTTGGTGCTAGCAGCGTTCTTCTTACCGAACCTGCCATTCATCATCGCGTCTCCAATTTCATGGTGGGCCGACATTGTAGCTCCCTACCTGCCAAACGCCACGCCACAAGTTCCTGGAGGAATAGGTCTCTCCGGCTTTCTCCTCGACCTCGGTATCGCGCTTCCCTCTACGTTCTTCCTCGCTTTAATGCTCGGTACATCTGGTGTCTTAGTGTACCTCTACGCTCGGCATTTTCGCGGCTTGAACAGTACGGTTTTTGCATTCCCGATCCTCCTGTTCTTCTTCTATTATCGATCCTTCCCGAATTACATGGCTTATTGGTTATTCCCGCTCGTCTTTGAGCTAGGCCGCCTTGGAGGTCCAAGACTCAAGTTCCATTTGACAATGAGGCTCCCTAGCATTACGTGGCGTCCACCAGGCGGGACACTTCTCCGGATATTCCGTCAGAAGCTAACCCCATCAATCATGCTCGTTATGGTGTTAACATTGGCTTTTGTTGGAGTCTCAGGCGCCTATATCTCACAAGTCTCAAACCCTAAGGCCTCAATTCAGATCAACGGCGTAATGGATCCGGACAGTATCGGAGTCGCAACACGAATCAACGTAACTCTCACGAATCTCCAGGCCACTCCCATCTCGCCGACCTTTTTTGTCAAGTACGGTCCCTTACCTTTCTACTGGGCAACCAACTCTAGCACTACGCTGACAGGCGGCGCCGAGAACACCTATGTAATCAGTGCGCCCGATGCGCTGAGTGCGGTGCCTCGCGGTAACCAGTTCCACATCATGATTTATGACAAACTTACTGGCCAGTTGCTCGGCGAGTCATCATCTTGGAAGGTCGACGTACCAGCTCCACCCCTTGTTAATCCGAGTTTGAAGTGGTGGGTTTTGGAGCAGAGTATTGGTAAGAAAGTGCCTTTCGGCTGGAAGTTGTCCCTATCCAACACCGACCCACTAGTCTCAAGCGTCACTCCCCTTGGGGTCAATGAAACAAGCGGGTTGCAAATGACGCTGAACTACACGTCTACTGGGAAGGGACTAGTTGAAGGAATAGCGCTGTCGCAGAAGGTCTTGCTCAACGCCACGAGCTTGAACATCCACTTCAACCAGTCACTGGCGACCGACATTACGACCAAGACAATGTTTGCGGCTAGTGTTATGGATGGCACCCATACACTGTTCTTCATCTTCTCGAACAAGGTAACACAACAGACGATCACGCCCTACGCGACAAACACCACAATTGTTGTCCCGACACAGACATCCATGTGGAACACGATCAGAATAGATCCCCAGAGCGTCTGGAATAATCAAGGCTGGGCCACGCCTCAGATAGTAACATTAACGGTATTCGTACAGTCGAGTTCTGTGGGAGTATACTACGCCAGTCTTGACGGGATCAACCCAGTCTAATCGCTATTTCGTGAACAGTCGCTCTTCGCAGTTAGGATTTTGAACTGAACCCATTTATCACCAGTCTTTTCCACCCGGCGATAGAAGAGTCTGGGTGACCAGTGTGAAGGGTCTGCTACTTGCTGGCGGGCATGGAACGAGACTTCGCCCCCTGACGTACACCGGGAACAAGCACATGCTGCCCATCGCCAACAAGCCTATGCTGATGTACGGATTCGACCAGCTTCGAGCATCTGGCATCACAGAGATCGGCGTTGTCCTCGGACCCTTGCAGGAGGGGATCGTCGAAGCCCTGGGGGACGGTTCGAAGTTTGGTGTCAAGGTTACTTACATCGCCCAGCCGGAACCTAAGGGCATAGCTCATGCAGTTCTAATCTCCCAGAAGTTTCTCGGAGACTCACCGTTCATTGTTCATTTGGGCGATAATCTGCTCAAGGATAATATTCCGGAGTTAGCTCGCGAGTTCTTGAGGTCCGGAGCAGACGCAAGTGTCATTCTTACCCGAGTAAAGGACCCTGACCGGTTCGGGGTTGTTCTAATAGAGAGAGGAAGGATCGTCAAGCTGGTTGAGAAACCGAAACGGTACATCAGTGACCTAGCTCTGGCCGGAGTCTACTTCCTCCGCCCCACTATCTTCCCCATCATTGAGAAGTTGAGGCCGAGTTGGAGAAACGAATTGGAGATCACTGACGCTTTGCAGCAATTGTTGGATCTGGGTGGTAAGATAACCTATCACGAAGTTTCAGGCTGGTGGAAAGATACTGGACGTCCGGAGGATATTCTAGAAGCTAATCAGCTCGTTCTGAAAGAGCTGAAGAGCTCCTTCGGCGGTATGATTGAGGAAGGCGTCGCCATCTCTGGCGAGGTGGATGTGGGTAAGGGAACCGTTGTGCGGAGGGGTGCGACTTTGCGGGGACCTGTAGTGATAGGTGACCACTCTGAGGTCGGTAATGGTGCTAGTGTCGGCCCGAACACTTCGCTGGGGAGCCATGTGAGGATACTTCGTGCGAAGATCGAGAATAGTATCGTGTTGGATGGGACTGTAGTGGACTGCATGGAGCGAATAGTTGACAGCATAATTGGGAAGGATTCAAGTATTGTTTCCAGCCAAGCGACGGTGTCCCCGGGACGAAGGTTCGTTGTTGGCGAAAGCACTTTCGTGAGCCTCTAAAAGAGTGGAGTCTCGGAAGAGGAGGACTCTGAATCTAACTAGATAGGACGTATCTCAGTTTTGACTCTTCTTCCGTGTGCATTTTAGATCGCATATCATAGTTGCGAGTCATATTCCTTTTCAGTTGTTTCCGAAAAGCTGAATCCTCAGTTATCTTCGCAAGCGCTCTCCTAACGGTTTCTGGTCTAGTATCATCTATCTCGACGATCGCACCGTCGAACAGTGAACGGAGAAGTGGATCCTTCAAAACTATTGTAGGAACGCCGTACGCCAGATACTCGTGTATCGCGTGGGGAACTGTGTTCAGTTCAGTGCTCAACGACAAAGCGGCATCAGCATTTCTTTTTAGCGCGTCGTAATGGGCATCGTCAATGTAACCAGGGTAGATTACATTGTTCGGGGGGTTGAGTTTGGCGATTCTACGTGCTAACTTTTCCCGTTTCCCTGTGATTACGAGAAGATAACCTTCGACTCCTCCGATCGCTCCAACCTCCTCTTCCAATAGTTCTTGAGGATGCCCACCGTGGGCGGCGATTATCAAGAATCGGAAAGGAGGTAGTGGCAGAGTGGCCCACTGCTCTTTAGGTCGGTCTGTTTTCTCGGTTGACTTGGGGATGAAGTCGTGATATGTGAAGGCGTCAGATGCTCCCCTAGCTTGAAGCTCTCTGGTCCAGCTGTAGTTGGGTGACATGTTCGAGTTAGCTTTCTTCGAAACGAAGCTTTCTAGGACTGCAATCCCTTGCGACAGCAATGGTTGACGTAGGGTCTTCATGCTCCATACAGCGTGGTGGTCGACTATCAGCCTAAACCGGTACAAGCGTTTTGCCAGAACGAGCAGGAGAGGTAGGAATATGGGTGGGTTCTGAGCAACCACGACTCTCGGTCTTTCTCTCGAAAGGAGTGAAAGGGTTCGGAGAGCTAGGAACGCGTAGCGCAAAGGTGCAGCCAGTTTCTTTCCAAAGAGAACGTTGAGAAAGACAACTCGTCCCCCAACGAGGGAGCCCAATTCGATGAGGGTGGGCGAGAACGGAGCCCACGCTACAAGTAATAGTCGAGAGGGTGATGAGAATTTCTTCAGCATTGTCAATTTGCTCTTCTAGATGTTTTCCTGTCGACAAGCGCTGTCGTCGGCTGTGCCTGTTGTGCAGTAGAGAGTGCGAGGCCTAGTTCCTCGTAAAGAGACGAGTATCTGTGAGTGTTGATCACCTTACTCTATGTTTGTGGCTAGAAAGTAGACCAAAGCCACTGCCAATGGAAAGAGAAAGATAGGATAATAGAAAACCAAGATTCCACTTGCGAACATCACACCAAGAGCTACGAAATCTGTCCTAACCTTCCGACTTGAGAGATCAATATCCCAGATTTCCAGAGAATAGAGGCTGAAGCCGAGCAACGCTATCAATGCGGCGAGGTTGAAAAACAGGACAGGAAGGTAAGAGCCCCCGATTGGCTTATCGTTAGCCGGGAAGGGGATGTTAGTGACTATCGGTCCGTACAGAAAGTTGAGGACTATTACTTCGCCGATGCCATAGGCTCCCCAGATCAGAGGGAGTAGTAGAATCCGTTTTTGCAAAGAGCTAACAGTTTCGGTTTTTGCCACATATTGATATAAGGATTCTCGGAGTTGTTCCGATCAAGTGAGTATTGGTTGAACTTCTGGAAAGCGCTATTTCGTGCTTGGTTCTATTTCAGACAGGGCTACAACCTATACCTCGCATTCCTCATCGGATTCGCAAGCAACATCGTAGTCCTCTTTAGACTCGGAGTGGAACCAAACAACCCCCTTCACGGTATCTTCCCGACTCTGGGAATATTCACGGCGGTGGGACTTCTCGTAGCGATCCCCGTCGGCATTCTTACGGGCCTCTATCATATGAAGAGAACTGGGGCTTACGCTGCTGACGCCTCGGTAGCAACTGAGGCCAACCCCTACATATACAAGGTTGTTCCGGGCAAAGAAAAAGAGGTGTTTTTGCCCCTGTGGATCCTCACCGTAAGGGGCCTGGCAAAGATGCTAGACCAGCAAAAGACAATGACCTCAAAAGAGAAACAAGAGCTGGAAGACCTTCTCAGCAAAGCCAGCGCATTAATGGAGGGACAGTACGTAGGCTTGCCGAGGGCGCAGGGGGTACGGAGCTTCCCTGTGACCGAAGGAGATAAATGAAGTTGGAATGCACTCCGTTCAATACCGCCCAAAGATTTGATGAGAAAACGATACGCAATTCCCGTGGACTTACCAATGATCCTTCCATGGAGTCGCTGTTAGGACTTTCTTTGTCGCTAGAGGTTTCCACCAAGAAACATTTTCTCGATACCATTTGACCGTCATCGCCAACGCTTGGTCAAGCGAGTGGTCGGGTTTCCAGCCGAGAGTCTGCTTAGCCTTCTCGGAGTTCAAGCTATACCTGAAATCGTGGCCGGGTCTGTCCTCTACATCGACTAATTTAGTCACAGGAAGGCCGAGTTGCTTGACCAATCTTTCCGCGACTGCTCTATTCGACAGTTCGTTCCCAGCTGAAATATTGTATGCTTGCCCTGGGACCCCGCGCTCAATTGATTTTTCGATAGCTCGGCAAAAATCGTCCACATAGATCCAATCTCGGACTTGCTTTCCTCCGCCGTATAGTGGAATCTCTTTTCGGTTTAGTGCTCTGATGATTGCCTTGGGGATGAACTTCTCCGGATGTTGCCGAGGTCCGAAATTATTAGTGCAGCGAAGAATAATAACTGGTAGCTTGAAGGTCGCGCTCCAAGCTTGAGCCATTAGGTCAGCAGCGGCCTTTGTGGCCGAGTAAGGGCTGGATGGGTTAAGGGGGCTCTTCTCATCGAACGACCCGGAATCAATCGACCCGTAGATTTCATCGGTTGAAATATGCACTAACTTGTCGACTTTCCTCTCTTGAGCCGCTCTAAAGAGGTTGAAAGCGCCCTTTGCGTTGCTTTCAAAGAATGGTTCCGGGTTGGCGATGCTTCTGTCCACATGAGTCTGCGCCGCGAAGTTCACTACTAATTGCGCTTTCTTCAGAATCTTGCGAGTAAAGGCGTAGTCGGCGATGTCCCCTTTTAAGAATCGGTAACGGGTGTTCCGTCTAAGGCTCCGATCGTTGTCAGGGTTGCTTCCCGGTCCCATGAAATCGACGTTAGTGACTGTCAGATCATTGCGGGATCCTATGATATGGTGAATGAAGTTGCTCCCAATGAAACCGAGACCACCAGTGACGATGAGGGTCTTCATGAACAACACCTGCTGGTTTCAACCTGGAAGTTTGAGACCTCCGTGACAGCCGAGTCGCTTAGCTTAAGCTTGAAAAGTCTACGCAAGAGGATTGAATCTGCTCTTGGATAAGCTTCTAGTCATAGGTGCCACAGGACTGGTTGGGTCGAAAATAGCATCTATGGCGATCAGTCATGGCTTTGCAAGCTACACTACTCAAAACCATCGAAAATCACCCTTCCCAAACTCAGAGCAGTTAGACGTAACAGACCCAGACTCGACTCTACGCTTAGCGCGAAAAGTCCAACCGAAGGTCATTATCAACACGGCAGCCCTAACAAATGTTGACTATTGCGAGACCCATCAAGAAGAGGCCCAGAGAGTCAACGTCGGCGGAGCAGAGAATCTTGCTCAGGCTGCCGACGAGAATGGCAGTAGACTCATTCAAATATCAACCGACTCTGTGTTCGACGGTGCATCCGGCCATTATACTGAATCCGACACACCTCACCCCCTCAACTATTACGCGCTGACAAAGCTGGAAGCTGAGAGGGTCGTATCTGAGCTCTCGAACTACGCTATCGCCCGGCCGAGTGTTGTTTATGGTTGGCACTCTCAAGTTCCCGGGACATATTCCGAGTCGACTAAGCAGATGAACTTCGGCATGTACGTCTTGGACAGGCTAAAAAATAATGAAGTGGTGAAGGCAGTTAGGGACCAGTATAGCTGTCCGACTTTTGCCGACAACTTCGCAGAGGCTCTCTTAAGACTTGCAAAGAGCCCTGAAAACGGAATTTTTCACACAGCTGGAAGATCTTGTCTGAGCCGGTACGAGTTCGCCACAAAGCTGACTCAGTTCTTCGGCTATCCTATCAAGCTAGTGCAACCAGTCTTCTCAAGTGATTTCCCCCAAAAAGCAGTCCGACCCAAGAACTGTTGCCTGCGGATGGAGAAAGCTGAGAAAACTCTAGGGATGCGATTTCTCACCGCTGAAGAGGGGATTCGGGAGATGAAGGGACAAGCAACGTACCTAGAAACGAATCGATCCTAGAGTCGCCAAGATTACTATTTGTGGGGAGGCTTGTTCCAGTCGAAAGGCTTTGACGTTTTCGGATCGAGAATACCCGGATCATTCCACGCCCTTCGCTCCTCGTCTGGATCCTTTACGTCATACAGATTGTTTACAATATAGACCGTGAGCGACGGTTTGACACCTAATGTTTTTGTCCCGTGCCAGTAATGCCCTGGCACGCGAACGAGTTGTGGTTTCTCTTCGCTTGCTATGATTTCGTCTAAATGTCCCTTCGTTGGGGATCCTTCTTTGTCATCGAAAGCGCATATCTTGATTGTTCCCCGTACCACTATCAAGTAATCCACCTGGCCTCTTTTGTGCCTGTGCCAGGCCCTGATCATTCCAGGATTACTGAGTGACAGGTTAGCCTGTGCAATCCTGTCATCTCCTAAGAAGTCCTTCCAGTCACTTCGCATGATTTCTGCGAAGAAACCTCGTTCATCTATCATCTTGTTGATGTCGTGAACGCTCACACCAGGCAGCATGATTGACCTACACATTCAGGATTTATTAAAGCAACACGATGTGGTTCATCGGTTGAACGTGGACAGGGTCAAGTCTACCGTGTCGGTCAAACCTAGTTGCAGAGCTTGTGGCGGTACCAGGTTGAGACTTGGACTCGATCTGGGAATGCTGCCACTAGCGAATTCTTTTTTGTCTTCGGAACGTGCACGAGATCCGCGCCCTGAGCCGAGGTATCCTCTGAGAATATTCTATTGCAGTGATTGCAGGCTCATTCAGCTATTTGACATCGTAGATAGAAAGGAAATGTTTGGTGAATACGCCTTCCTAACTGCGACCGCCAACACCTCATTGGTTCACTTCGACCAATATGCAGAAGAGCTTTCGAAGCGACCTGCGCTGAACAGTGGGGACCTTGTTGTCGACATCGGGAGCAACGATGGGACTCTGTTGAAGGCGTTCAAGCGGCGGGGTGCTTCGGTGCTTGGCATCGAACCAGCCCGCAACATTGCAAGTCTAGCAATTGCATCGGACGTCCCAACCCTAAACGAGTATTTTGGTTCTGCAACTGTGCAGAGAATTGGGGCGGGCAAAGCTCGGATCATAACCGCGAATAACGTTGTGTCACACGTCGGAGACCTGAATGGTTTCATAGATTCAGTCGATAAGCTCTTGGCGCCTAAGGGACTGTTTGCCTTCGAAGTTCCCTGGGTGGTCGAGGTCCTTCGACACTACAATTTCGACATAGTCTACCACGAGCACCTCTCGTACTTTGGGTTCAAACCCTTATCTGAGGTCCTAGAGAAGCACGGCCTAGAGCTCATCGATCTCGAGTACTTTCCCGAGATTCACGGCGGAAGTCTTCGAGGGCTAGCGGCCCATCCAAATACTTACCCCAAACACTTGAAGACACTGGAACGAGTCTTTCGCGATGAAGAAAGGGGAGCTGACTTCAACGCACTCGAGCAATTCTCCCACCGTGTCGAAGAGATTAGGGAAAAGCTGATCGGGCTTCTCCGGACGCTAAAGAGAGATAGAAAGAGAATCGTGGGCTATGGAGCCCCGGCGAAGGCAACTATCCTCCTTAATTACTGTTCCATTGACAATTCAATACTCGACTTCGTAACCGATACGACGCCCTTCAAGCAAGGGAAGTTTATTCCGGGAGTTAGGATCCCAATCGTCGCCCCTGAAGAGTTTCGAAAGATCGTTCCCGACTTTGCGTTACTTCTTGCATGGAATTTCAAGGATGAAATAATGGACAAGGAGCGAGAGTATCTCAAGTCAGGTGGAAAATTCATTGTACCATTTCCTGAGCCTAAGATAGTAGGTTCAGTTCCTTAGATCAAAGTACTTCGATCTCCAGACAGCCTCTTTTCAGTCCACGACTGGAATAGGGCGCTCTCTCTATGTCCTGATTTTGCCTAGCTTGAACCTCTACCTTCCACTCGTAGAAGTATTTCCTAATCGGTGTCTTGAAGAGTCGCCTGAACAATCTAGATTTCCTTCCGGAGAGAAGAATCCGAGGGGCGGGATAGCTGATGAAACGATCAGAGATTGTTGAGGAGGAGATCAGAGAATATTCCGTTTGTCCTCTCAATGATCTCTCGACGAAGGCTGGACCTATTCTCCATATGTGAAAGTGACCTCTCATGGTGCTAAAGGCTCGCCGGAACATCTGAAAATCAAGATTTAGGATTCCGATGATCATCTGCATGTAATATCCGTCGTCTACTGGGAAGCGAACATCGAATTTCTCGCAAGTTCTCCATAGCTCAAACAGCACTTGTGTAGGGTTGTCGAGGTGCTCCAAAACATGCCAACAGCGTCCAAATGAGAATGCGCTATCGCGGAAGGGAAGATGATGGGCGTCTGCTCGAACGTTGAGTTTTGACTCCACATGCGTCTGGGTCTCATAGTCGACATCAACCCGAACCTCGCCCCAATCGTCCTGACCGCATCCAACATTCAGCGTCGTCAATGAATGCTGCACCAGAACTTCATGATGCGCCACCTGAAAGTAGGAACAGAACGAGCTGTTTTTCCTTCGCTCGCATCGCGCGACCCACGCCTGGCGATTCTTGCGACAAGGCCCAGAGCCACGACGAAGATCGAGTCCATGAACAGGATCGCTTGAATGGCCCGTGGATGAAGCCTCCACTTGTTCGCAAACCCTACCAATCCACGTTCGCCGAAAAAGAGCATTAGTAGCACTTCCTGATCAAGATTCTTGACAGAGTGTCCGAACCCGTGGAGAATCCTCACTTCTGGAAGAATTACGAACTTCACACCTTCAATCCTAGCCCGCATAGCCATGTCAACGTCATTCCAAAAGAGGGGAAAACTCTCATCAAACAATTTCCCATCTTTTGACAGGCGGTCCAATGTTGTTCTGTGGAGGAGCAGAAAAGTTCCCCCAGGTTGTTCGATGACACCTGCGGAGGCAAATTTTTCATGAGAATACTTGTAGTCGTTTCGAACGAACGGGAGGAGACGTGACGCGTATCGCCCAATAGACGTGTACTCGAAGAAAATCCTCGTGAAACTAGGGTACCGTCGATGAATCGATCTTTGGGTTGTGCCGTCTGGATTCTTCAGATCTGGAACGATGCCATATTCTGCATGGGATGATGCGTATTCTAGTAGGTTAGAAACCTCGTCGGAAAATTCCACGTCAGGGTTGCATAGAAGGACCCATTCTCCGCTGGACATCGAGATCTCCGTGTTCCACGCTTTGCTGAGGCCTACATTCTTAGGGGAAATGTTGAGGCTCATCCTAAGCCCGGGCAGAGCTTTTTGAGAGCTCAAAAGATACTGTGCCGTTCCGTCCGAAGAAGCATTATCCCAAATTCTCGTTTCCGCCTCTATCGAATCGCTCCTCAGCATCTCGGAGAGAGACAGTACGAAACGCTCGATTTCCAGCCTAGAATTGTATGTAACTGTAATTATCGTAAGCATCGGGTTCAGTCATTCGCAACCATGGTTTGCGAGAAAATAGAAGATGATATCGATATTCGAACTAGTCATTATCTGTTTAGAGCCACCTGAATCGCCTTTTTGACTCCGATCCAAATACGGAAAACTGGGAGGTCTTGATACCAGAGGTTCCTATAAGTAAATGGGCCTATGTGATTATGTATTATTGGGAAATCGACCAGTCCGTGCGGATCTTTCGGCGTGATTCTCTCATGAACTCGGCCAATGAATTTGACCCTATTCGAGACAAGTCGGGGAGCGAAGTCTGGATTCCACGCTTCGCGATATCTCCCGTTGTGTAGGTTGATGCGTCGAATCCAATAGTACGGATAATTAGGCTCTAGTTGATCTAAATAATCCAAGAGCATCTGGCTCGCTTCTTCATCATTGTCAATGAAAAGTACCCATTCATGCTTTGAGAGGAATGAATTCCTTGCAACGGAGAAATCGTCAATCTTCCCAGGGTAATCCGTCCTTAGTCTTACCACTTTGAACTTGACTGCTCACAACCTCCTCTCATGAAAGGCTACGACCCGACACTCATACGTCGTCCAAATCGACATGATAAGTTACGCGCGGTAGCCCACGAAGCCATCCGCCCCATGATTCGGGTGTTTCATTAGGTCAATCTCATGGGGCGGAATCATTCATGGGTTCGAGAAAGTTCTGGATGATCCAATTCTCTTTCTGGGGCAAGACTTTCAGTTCAAATCTTCGGGTAAGACTGTCCAAGACGGCCTTTTCGTGTACCTCAATTGCGCAAGGTGGAATTCTCTCAGCCTTCAATAGTAGGTCCTCACAACCTTCCCCGTCCATTTTCATGAAATCGACATTCCACTCTAGCATGGAAGGTTGGAATAGGCCTTCGACGACTTGCATGTCCCATCTGTTACGCTCCATATTCTTTTTCAGTAGGCGTGTTAGAGAGGTTTGAGGCTCTACAGCAATCACTCTCTTTGCACCATGATAATAGTAGAAGAGTGCAGTTTCACCGCAACCAGCACCGACGTCCAGCACCGTCTTCCCGTTTAGGGACCAAGGTGGGAGATACCAATTCTTCCACGCCTGCCATTCCCGCCATAATAGTTCGAAATAGTATGGAGTAAGTTCGAGCTGATATGGTCCAATCTTGACAACGTTCTCATCAACAAATTTCCAATTCCAAGAGATAGCAAGACGTTTCAGCCAATCCGAGATCGACCATTGTGGGGGACGTTTACGGAAGATCAAATGGATCCTTTTGGCTTGACTGAAAAGCCGACACTTGGCCAAATTAGATGTTTCGGACATCAACCGCGAATCGAAGACAACAGCACCAAGTTCGTTTGATGCTGTCGGATGATGCAATAAGCTAAGTCGAAGAGTGCAGGTGTAGATTTTGTAGATGATGTGATCCTAAGAGTGAAAGTCCCCGACTGGAGATGGATCTTGAAATGGAGGCTAATCTACCTCATTCGCCATGGCCACTCATACACGCGTGATTACGAGATTAGGGTACGAGAGGTCCTGCAGCGGCTCTCTGGCAATGAGTTTTGGGATGTAGGAGCTAATACGGGATACTACGCCCTCATGCTCGCTAAGAACTTCGACCGAGTCAGAGCATTCGAGCCTAACCCTGATGCTGTGGACATATTGAGGCGGAAGACTGCGAAGGCCCGTCTTCAGAATGTGCAAGTTACCCCGGTTGCACTATCTGATTCGATCGGAAAGTCCAGATTATATCTGCACACTGAGGTTCGGGAGAAGACGATTGGTTCCAGCAACAGTCTGATTCCTTCCACTAAGATCGCTGGACAGAGGAGCGAAGATGGAAAGGGAGGCAGTTTATTGCTTTCCGTTGAAGTCGAAACAGATACCGTAGATAACTTGCTTGGGAATGGGCACGTCGACTTGATGAAGATTGATGTCGAAGGTGCTGAATTCATGGTTCTTAGAGGCGCAATGAAGTCCTTGGATGAAGGCCGCGTAACTAATCTAATGATAGAGCTCCACAGCGGAGAGCGAAAGGACGAACTGGACTCTCTCTTGACGAATCGCCATTACCATACAGAGTGGTTAGACTATGCTCCGGGAGTAGATGTCTGCAGGGTCTTCGCAACTCTCGCCTCGCGATCACTTCAAGACGATCGCTGAAACTCGCTTAAGACCCTCGCCAATCCTGACTCGAAGGCTTCTGGTCGAAACAGCTTTGAACGGGCGGCTGCGGCCTTCGAAAATTCTCCTCGCACAGCATCATCCTCTAACAAATTCGCGATTTGTTTAGAGGCTTCATCAACTGTGTCCCATTTACTACCGACACTGTTTGTAACAATCTCGCGAGCCCCTCCGCTATTGTGAACTACAGGGACGCACCCAGCGGCCATCGCTTCAACAATGGTGATTCCGAAGTGCTCATTCAGAGCAGAGTGAACGTACACCTTCGCCTTCCCAAGAATATCCTTCACCTTCCTTAAGGGCGCAAGGACGAACGAAACGTTGCTCGGAGCAGTCTTCTTCAGCATGTCAGAATAAGATTTCTTATCTGGCGAGAGGCTTCCGATTATTGCGAAATTTAAGCGGGGCATTCTCCGGGCGATGTTCAGGAAGACTTCCATGCGTTTCTCAGGCCCAATTCTGCCTACGGTAATAACCAAGTTTTCCTTAGGCTGATCGCGAAGACCGCTGTACAAGTCTACGGGGCATGGAGGATAAAGGGTGGTGGAGTCTCGTCCCCACTTCTCCTTGACAAATTCTCGGGTGTAGTCCGAGACCGCGAGCAGGCGGTCTATATGGCTGACACGCGAGTGGTAGAATGCTCTGGCAGGCGAATAATAAAGCTCCCAGAGATTGGGGAAACCGTTAGTTTCTAGGTGGCTGAAATAATCGGGAAAGTAGCAGTATTGCACTGTAGGCAATCGGGCAGCTGGCTGATTGCCAATTTCCGCTGTATTCATGATAAGGTCAAAGCGTCGTCTCTTGGAGACTATGCTTCGCACCATTAACTGGTAATAGATGAGTCTCTGGTAGAGCACAGCTCTCCGTACTAGTGGGCGAAAGGGCGGGTAGGTGAGAAGTCGAACGTCGTTGAAGAGACCCTGGACCCCGAAGAAGTCCTCAAACGCATCAACGTCGAATTTTTCACACGCTAGATAGACTTCGTGCCCTTCTCTCAATGCCTCCTTGATCGAATGTATTGCGACCCGTTCTCCGCCTCCCATTACGTTCATTCGTGGATGTACGAGCACGATTCTCATTGCTGCGCCAGAGAATAGAGGGGCGAACCGCTGTTCCGCTGAACGTAGGCTTGGAGGACGCCTTTGAAGATGTTCAGGTCTTTCTCAACCGCGAATGTGCCGGTACGAATGTTGCCCGTATATGCCATAGCGAATAAGATTTTGACTGGCAGTTGAGCGACTCGCTTGAGCTGGGTCCTCGCGTTCAATCGTCCGAGATAGTAGCCGTACTTGCCTACATTATAGGAGGGTTTCAGATTGTAGGTCCGAAGATGGTCGCACACTACGTGAGGTGTTCTGAGCCATTTGAAACCGTTCTTCTCAGCCCAGCCTCGGATGTACTCATCCTCCCAGACAGGGATGTTCGGCATGTGAATATTCCTAACAGCTTCCTTTCTAACTAGCGTATCTCCGGTGAAGGCTCTGTCAATCCTGTCTCTCCAGGATTCTTGTCTCAGAAACCCTGCCAACCGCGCCATGGCACGGGTGTAGTCGTCAACTCTCTTGTCCCCAACAAGATAGCTCCAGAGGCCCTCAACACCGCCAACATCTGGACCGACCATTCCAGTCACTGTCGACCACCAGTCGGGTCTCAGCTTGACGTCGTCGTCGACGAACGCGAACCAGTCGGTGTCAACGCGTTCCATGAGTTCTTGGCGCGCTCTCGCGGGTCCGATTACTGACGAGGTAAGGATACAGTGAACCGGGATTCGACTCCGAAGGTGCTCCACGAAATCGCTGGAAAGACCCTTCAGACTGGGCACCAGTACGTCGACTCTTGTTGGGACCTGAGCTTCCCTTTTTCTATTCAGGGAAATGGGAGGGCTCGAAGCTAGATTGGTTCGCATTAGAGTTGCAGTCTCATTTTCTGAACATCAAGCATCCTTCCCGCTCGTACGTAAGATAATTCTTCTCTTCGAAACTTGGATCCTAGAAACCTTTTCTCAGTGTCGAGCGTCCTACTGCTATGGCAAACGCGTCCGTCACTGAAGGAATCCGTCGTTTGGCGTCCGATAGATGTGTTCCTTGTAATGACGCGAAACCGTTTTCGGTCGAGGAGGCTACTAAGCGTTTGAAGGGTCTACCGGGATGGATTCTCCAGCTGGGTACGATTCAGAGGGAGTTTCGTTTCAAATCGTATCTTGAGGGTCTTGATTTTGCGTATTCGCTGGGCAAGATTGCCGAGCTGCAGAATCATCATCCGGACCTTTTCATCGGCTGGCGTCGCGTTAAGGTGGTATTGTCGACTCAGGCGATTGAGGGTTTGAGCCAGAACGATTTCGTGATGGCTGCAAAGTCTGAGCTAGAGTACTCCAAGTATGAAAAGACTCTTTGAGACACGGAGTGCAGTCAGTGTCTTGTTTTGATTTGTTCTTCGATTGTTTTGAGTCTGTTTTCTATTGTTGTTAGTCTGTCTAGTATTTCTTTGAGTATTCTTCCGAGTTCTTCTTCTCGTGGTCCGATGTAATGTCCCGGTCTGAGTGGTGAAGGCAGAGGCTCTATAGGTCGGGGTCGGAGTGGATCTGGAAGATTGGGTCGCTCCAATTGTGGTCGCTAAGTTCTGGTGCGTTCCGTGTTTTCAGGGTTTTCATCTCACAACACCATACTTTTCAGAGTAATAATAGTAGAAAGATGATCTCTTGTAGCCGATCTTGGTCCTATTTCTCAGATCAGCAGGGCCAATGCAGTTGTCACGGCGCTGTCATGATTGGCCGATAACGAGAGATCCCTTTGTGGTATCAGTCGACAGGTTAGACCTTGCTTAGGATGCTAAGATTGGATTCAGAACTGAGTCGTCGAGTCGCAGAATGTCTCGCAGCATGTCTGGCTTGGGGAAACCGTTTTTCAAGCGCCGGACCTTGTGACTTTGGCTCCTTGTTTCCTCTCTCAACAGCTGCTGCAGAGCTTCGAAAGTTCGAGGGGCGTCGTTCTCAGATACAATGATGATATCTTCCGGGGGACAGACCAAGATTCCAGACATGGTCACGTTATTGAGTGTTAGCTGGGCAGTGATCGCTGTGGCGATCTCTCCTAGCGTCTCGGCTCCGAATGGGAGTAGAAGGCAGATTTCGGCAAGTTTGGCTGAGTAGCTGATTATCTCTTTAGGGCGGAAAGTCTCTCTGAAATTGTCGAGAGCTTCTTGGCGGGCGATCACGCGGATTGAATTCGAGCTGACTATGGCTCTGAAGCTCTCGCCTCTCGTGGACCTAATTGTGCCAGCGAATTCTGCGACTCTCTTCATGGTGTCCGGAGAGTTCTCGATGGTTAGGTAGGCCATTCCGTTCCTCATCGTTATGTCACACTCTTTGAGGGCTAGTCGATGGCCGCTCTCTCTTTCGCCGTTTATCGGATAGCGTCGTAGGACTCCTAGGATAGCGTCGGGAGTTGAGTCCACGGCGCAGTTCTCAAGAATGTATCTTGAGAGTGCTCTGGAGTTGATTATTCCTCGTTGGAGGCCGGTCTTTATTGTCGGGTCGGATTCGATGATCCGCTCCACTGTCCGCCGAACGTACGCCACGCCTAGAACGTAGGTGATCTAGGCAGATTAATGTTCAGGCTATTAGGATAGCTTCAGGGGCAAAGCCCGTATACCCGGACGTCTGTTCTACTCCCGATGCGCAGGATAACAGTTGAACTGACAGCGGCCGACATTACCAAGGCATTTGGAAAATCCCACAGATTCAACGACCAGGTCAAGTCTGTAGAGGTTCTTACGTTTCTAAAGAGCACTCCTCAGGAGGTTGTCGAGATTTGTAGAATCCGGCTCAGAGACCCCGATGCGAGCATCAAGGATGTCTTCACCGACCCATCCGAGGAAGTAAGTGTCCTCCAGCAGGAGGCTGCAGACACCTACGTATGCTTCTATAGAAAACGACCCGTCCGCCGCCTCCTCAGCATCGTCTCCTCCGTGCCAGGGGGATACCTCTCCGTTCCATACGAAGTGCGGGATGGACGGCTCAGAATCTCGCTGTTAGGGAGCACCCGGAGCGTTCGGGGTTTCCTAAAGTCCCTTCAACGGGTAGGACTCCACCCCAGGACTGTCTCTCTTACTGATGCGGTCTTTTCGCTCAATTCGCCTCTTGAGTATTTGACGGAGAAGCAGAGGACTGTCATCATCGATGCATTCAAGAGCGGTTACTATGACTTTCCGCGAAAGATAGGTTCCGAGGCCCTTGCCAAAAGGCTGAGCATTCGCGAGCCGACGCTCGTTATTCATAGAAGGAAGGCAGAACGCCGACTGCTGGCGCAGGTGCTCGGTATTGCCTGAGCAATTTCGCAGTCTCAGCTGAACTCGACCTATTGCTTGATCTTTCATAAGCAGCTAAGGCGCAATGCGGAAATCGGCAATTTCGGATTCACCTCACACACTAACAAGTCAAAACCACACTCTGTGACCGGTTGACCCTTGTACTCCCGTGATCAGAAAAAGGGGAGAATAGCATGGTTTTCAGAGTAGAAACAGTAGTATATTACGATCGAAAAATCGTTCAGAACAAGCCCGGATTTCGAATCCGGGACCGGGTTCCATATGGCGCCGAGTTCACGCTTGCATAATCCGATAAATGCCCATTTTGAAAATGGCCGATTAGGCTGTTCTGCGCGAGAAACTGGTAATCTCGCCAGGAAACGTTTCAGCCAGCGAATGAACCAGTGCCTAGAATTTACAAAAAATCTTTCCCACGACACAAAACAGCCCTTTTGGAAAGACATCGGTGCCAGAAATGACCCCGAGCGTCCATTCTATTCTTTTTCGTTAGCTCTTACTCTTCTGCTATCTTTTCTTTTTCTACTAACTATTTCTCGACCCCCCCGTGGGTATGTCTGAAATAAAAAACTCCTTCACACTTTTGCGCACCGCTCGTGGCCCGTGAACCTGCAGAACCCCCTCTCGAAAACCGGTAGGTCGAGGGATTTCTTTAACCTGAGGCTGCTCTCTTTGTAATCCCGGCTATTCAACAGGTATGGGTCGCGTGGGCTTCTTCTCGTCACTCTTCGCGAACCGGACCTCCAACACTCCGTTCTTGTAAGTGGCCTTCGCGGTGCGCGGATCAACCATGTGCGGCAATTCCAACTCCTTCAAGTAGCGCCGTTTCACCGAGTCGACACTAATCTTCAATGCGCGATCCGTCGATTCCAGCTTGATCTCCTCCTTCTCAACACCCGGCAGCTCAGTAACCACCACCACCTCACGTCCATCATCCATTACATCCACAAGAGGCTCCCGCTCCTCTTTCACCAGCGGACCCCGAGCACCCGGCTCCACGTTCCCAAATTCGCGAATCACAGGCTTCCCATCCGGACCGACAGACATAGAGAACCCGTACACGAACGGCGAGGCTCCCTCCTGCGCCTTCGGCATTTCCACCGCCTTCCGCATCATATCATCCATCAACCGGTCCATTCGTTCCATCTCGTCAAACACGTCAAACCACCAGCCCGAACGGCTACGGCGTCGCCTAACCTCTTTACGGGGAGCCAAGACGATTCACGAGCAAAACCAGGTGATCCTGCGAGACTATATTGGAGTTCCTACCCTCGCCTAACTCAGATCATACGCTTTGCCAGACTGTTGATGTCCGCACCGCGGTAGCCTAGCTCGCCACCGTCAGTCGCGGCCCGTCGCAGACTCCTTTTGAACCCTCCACGAGGGGGATGGAACCTGAATGGCACTTTCAAACCAGCCCTCAGCAATTCATGAAGGCTCGTCTCGCCCGCCACGACCGCCTTCGCCAAATCGTCAAAGCTCGACTTTCCTAAAAGTCTGAGAAAACCATCATCTAGTCCGTCAGCACCATCACGCTCACCCCTCTTCTCAAAGACCCGTCCTAGAAGATCCGGGCTGACCTCACCCCAAGCTACGAGAACTTTGGCCGAGCGTAGCATTCCAAGGTTGGAAGGCGTGTTATCTAACAGTCTAGCCTGAAAGGTCCGTTCAAGCTTTAGCGACTCCATCGTCCTCTGAACATCCGGATTGTCCGAGGCTGTCCCTCGAAGACGAACTGCCAAGATCGGATTATTGTTCGACGACTCCACCGCTAGTTCACCCAGTCGCTCTGCGTCACAACATTATACGTCTGCGTCAACGCGTCAAAAACCGCCAACGCCGATGATGACAAGGTCGATGTAGATCCAAAAGTCCGAGTCCAGCAATCCCTCACACCAGCCAACCGCAGAACCTGTTTCGGAATCTCGCCCGCCACCAATCCCAGACCCCGCGGCCCAGGCAACACCTCCACCCGAACACTCCCCGTCTTACCCGTAACGTTGAACGGGACCGTGTGCTGGGTCCCGCAACGACACTCCCAGCTACCACAACCCCGACGGACAGGAATAATATTCAACTTCGCTTGGACCGTCCCCTTGTCGATAGCCGTCCGGACCTGCCGCGCCTTCCCCTCGCCAATACCGATAAACCCGTCACCATTACCGATCGTTCTCCCGCGTCGGTCTGTTTCTGGACAAACCCGATTCCCAAAACCTCTTGTTGAATATTCGGCAATAGCGTATCAACAATCTCCGGCTCTTTGATCCTCAATCCCTGCGTGAAGATTTCTTCCATGGATATGATCTCTCCCTGTTGGACCTGTCGGCCGAGCTTGGTCTTAGGCACCCATCCGACCTCCTGACCGGGACGCTGGCTCATTTAGCCGCCTCCACCGGTGCAGTTGAGACAGTCTTCCTAACCTCTTCGAAATGTCCAGACAAATCCTCGGGCTTCAATCCTCGGCCTAGATACGCGCTGAAGCGCCTCTTGTACAGATCATGCTCGCCCGCTAATGATTTTGCGTAGGTGGCTATGTGATTTCCTCCGATCCGCTCCATGGGTGGAAGCCTCTCTGGGGAGTGCGGAACAGTGAGACCAGAATCTGCTAATCCCTTCAGTGCGGCGAAGAGTTTCGAGCCTTTCGTCGCGCCTTTTAATCCAATATCTAGTATCGCTTCCTTGATCCCCCTCGCAATCGCGCGACGTGCAGCGAGAGCTCCAGTAAGGTACGCGGCGGGAAGGTTTCCAAGCCCGCCCTTCCAGCCTAGGCTCGGAAGCTCCTTCGAGGAAGCGGAGGCTCTCACGATATCTCCGGTGATCGTTGCGTCAGTAATTTGCACAGTCACGTACTGGTTAGTAAGCCGAACCACGGCGCGGGGCTTGCCAGATTTCACCAGCGCTCTGCGTAGCCTGTAGTCTGTCTTGCCCTCTCTCCGTCGCCGGTATGGCAGCGCGTAGCGCGGACTGTCAGCCATGGATCAACGCTTCTTGACTAGCTGTCGGGCCTTTACATACTCATCGACGTGCGAGCCGCTCCGGAACGCTCCACCCTTCGCCATCCCTAAAAGAGTCGCGTAGTTGCCCGGCGAGAGCTGTCGTTTGTCCCTCAGCCATCGAAGGTGTCTTCGGATTGCTCTTATCTTGAGAACCCAGGCCTCCTTGCCCGGATTCTGATCGCCCTTTCTGCTCCCAGCTTTCTTCCTGCGGCCCGATTTTGCGCGATGTCTACCTCTGCTGATTCCTGTCTTTGGCAGGAGGCTGATTCTGCCTTCGCGTATGAGACTCTTGATCTCGTCTCGGGTGATAGCCGATTGGACCCGGTCATTCTCTTCGGGATCGATCCAAACCCGATTCAATCCTCCACCCAGAAGGCTCGCGGCCAGTCTCTTCTGATTCTTCAGACTCATTCAGAACTCTCCTCTGTCTTGTCGATATCCTCGTGGTCAGCGATCTCAGCCGTTTCTTCCATCTTCTCCTCTCCCGTCTCCGCGGGCGACGCTTTCTCCGCTTCTACGGCCGGCTGTTCTGTCACTGCTCGCCCCTCCTCCTTCCCAGGATTTGCAATGTGAAAATTTAGATCCTTGGCTTTGGCTAGGATTCCGCGCCGCT
>WNGR01000080.1_pt1 | contig 90446 bp, 113 predicted proteins | sample 5407581 | NCBI WGS metagenome assembly WNGR01 (sample SAMN13153383, study PRJNA577476) | soil metagenome | isolation source: 80 cm soil or saprolite under Garry oak tree replicate 2 | place: USA:California | collected 2016-06-15
CGAGGACAACGGGAGGGGGGCGTACCTTTGGGAGGGGTCGCGCACAAGGCGGGGGCGTGGCAACGAGGGGGCGGCGAATGCCATTTGCGCATCCTTGTTCGCATGCCCCATTTGTGCGCAAAGGGGGGCGCGCGCGAAAACGAGGGGAGGGGGTAGGGTGAGACGCGGGAAGAGGGTGATGTTTGTCCCTTCTCTCACGCGCCCTACCCGATACACACGGACGCGTTGTCTACGCGTTGTTTTTATTTATTTATTGTAGTATTTACTCTACAGAAATAAAATATGGAAGAAGAAAAAATCAAAAGAAAGCGGAGTTTGAATCTGAGTACCGGAGAAACGGTGAAAGCGGACCGGACCGTGGAAACGATGCGAAAAGTCAAAGCCTGACGGGCCTACAGATTAATCATCTAGAGGACGCGGTCGGAGCACGAAAAGAATTATGTGAGCAGTGTGCCTTGCCGGCACCTCGGCAATCTGGAGAAAACTCCGGTCTGGAGAATAATCTAGAGGCTCTAGATCCTACGGAAAGTCACCCACTGGTTTGTCAGCCACATTGGACAGAGAAGGCGCAAAATGCCGAAGCTCTGTGCGCCTTCTCCACTTGCCGAATGCTGCCAATGGGTGTGACATAGTGTGACAAAAAGTTGCAGGGGTACGGGCAAACTTGGAAGTCTGCCGCACTTCTACGCAATTCAGAAATAAAAAAAATAAAAATCACCATTTCATTGAATCTACATTGGTCCACCACTATGTAAATTTTGAAGTACTTAAAATGTGTTGTTGAGGCTAGAGAAAACGTTTAGGGCCTGTCCGGCGCACCTGCCAAAAAAAATAAGTTGCCCCTACCGTGCGCCGAGGGGCAAACTTGCTGTTCGGTGCACGTTGCTCCGAGGGGTTGGCGAAGAGTTTCCTTGGGGCAGCCCTATCAAACTCGTTGTATCTTGGTCTTAATTAATTTTGGTAATACATATACACCCTTATCAGTTTCTGAAATCACACACAAAGTTCTAGGACTCTCAGTATAGATTATTGTTTGCGCTCCCGACTCTGACCGCCGCAGCCACCTCTGTGAAGTTACAAGCCACGCGGAAGCGTGCGCGACCGCTTCCGTCCTCCTTCAACCATCAGAACCAAGTAAGGCTGCGTGCAGCCCACTTTTTCTGTTCCCGAGCTCGCTGCACTCGCACGCGACATTAGCGATCCAACCCCAACGTGCCCGCCACCATAGCGGACACACCTACGACATCTCATGCGGTGCGGAGGCCTGCGCGACCATGTCCGACACTTCACACCCCATGCCGTGCTCCTGTCTCTGTTTATTACTAATATGTATGTACATATGTGACACTTTGTCATCGCACATGATGAGTACACGAGTACAAAAATCAAGACAAAAGTGTTGTGTTTATTTTGGAGCCGAGGAGCGTTCGGAGATTTGGAGCAGATATCTTTGTTGCTCCGTGGGGCCTCATTACCCCACCCGGGGTAATGCATTATCACTTTGCGACCCGGAGCCGGATTCTTTGCGCCGGACAGGCCCTAGTGCTTTTTTTGCAAAGGCCAGGGTCCGACAGTAGTCGCCAACTCTCGCCAACTCCAGAGATGCGCCGGCTGTAGCCGGAACTACTCCTCCCCAGAACGAGAAATCACGGCCGAAATATGTTTACATATGTCATGAAGTAGCTCATTGATACCAAAGTACTAAAGAGTGGAGTAGTGCAAAGATCAACGAAATAATCCATGCAACCATAAAGAGTCAAGCTAGTCAAGAGTGTCCAAATGTCCGATACACTACAGCTCTGTTGCCGGTAGTGCCTACAATGTCCCATGATGAAATTTAAATCTGTACCGTAGACCACCCCAACATGGCACCAATGAACCCAACCATGATTGCCAGCCAGATACCAGCAGGTAAGGGCGAAACCGCGCCATTTCCATTAAACGGTACGAAAGAGCTTGTTGGGGACGCCGTCCCGGTGGAAAATGAACCCCCGGTCCCGCCGCCAGTGAGATTCGCACCGTTAGGCTACAAAGAAAATAAATAAATAATGACAGTGCAAAGACGCAAGCAGGTGACTTACCCCGATGGGACGTGAATTATCTTGGAACTGGCAGCTGCTTGAGGTACAGATGCACTGACCCTTGATAGGGTCCCAGAATGGGGTCGAACAATTCGCAGGCACTGAACCGAGGAGTTAGATTAGATCCGGAACGAATACGGGGCTTGTAAACGCAACATACAACGGAAGCGCGCTTGCTGGCCATTGGAAGTGTCCTGCGCCGGGTTAGGATTGTTGGGAGTGGGTTCTACTTCTGGACACCCATACTATGATCTCATCAGAAAGTGGGCAATCCGAACTAAGACTTCGGTACAGACACAAGTATAGAAAGGGAAGTCATCGAAGGCGCAGTGACTGAGTAGACCCTGCTCATTGGCGGGGATACCGTCGCAGATCGCTTGATTGACCTGTGGCGTCGTACATTTGAGGGCAGCGACCGAATCCAACTGGGAGACGGGGACTGGATTCTGAACCCAGGCCAGCAACTGCTCAGTTGAGACAATCCACACTACGCACTGATCAGACGGCGGTTACGACAGAACGGATAATGAGTCACCATTTTGTTGCACTTGTGCCCAATCAAGGAACGCGTTTATCATATTGATGGTCGAATTTGATGTCTTGACGCCAGGGTACGTGGTCTTAAAAAAAATTGAGGAAATATCAATCAAAAGTTACCGAAGCTCCCTACCGAGGTATGAATAGGGTGAGTGTAAAGACCGATGGGCTGCCGGTTCCCATTATAGTGGGCAGTAAAAGTATTCTTCATGTACTCTAAAGTCGCCGAGTCGTTGACCTGGCTTGCACCATTGGCAATATCACTTGCGAAAGATGTTAGTAAATGACGGTCAGGAAATACACAGTGCTCACAGCCAAGGATCCATGAGGTGGGGCCCTGCAACGCCACGGTTGTCGAAGAAGGCATACATAGGGACTTCCCAAAAACCGGGTAGCTTTGGCTCTCCCTTGCAGAGGCCAGGAACGTTAAGACAATTATTGGCCATGCCATGGTCGAGAGTGTAAGGCCAATAAGCGTCGGTATTCGGGTCGGTGACGGGTATCGAAGCACTGGCACTCGAGTCGTATGTGAAGCGAGCGGCAGCGAGATGTTTAAGGGTGTCAGCTGTAAAGTTTAGATACGGGGCACGGAAGCCAATTATAGAAGAAAGAGGTATGCCAGCTAGCGCGTTAAGAGCGATGAGGTTGCCATCAATTTCATCGTCCGGTGGTGTACCAACATGTGTCATGCTATGAAATGGGTCAAATGGTCGGAACCGAACGGAGGAGCAATGAGGTAACTAACGTATGGTCAGCAATCTCGTTACCGGCAACGAACCAGTCGGTGACGAGAGTATAATTGGTATAATTTAGCGAAGTAAAATAAGTAATTTTGGGCTGACAGCCATTCGGATTTTTACGATGGGCAAGGAACTGGTTGACGGAATCGAGGGTGTAGGATTGAATAGCATCGTCGGCAGTGTAGACAATAAACTGAGGGACATCAGACTGCCAGGGAGCAAAAGTCAGCAGTCAGCTCAGCTCAGCAACGAACTGAGGTGGAATGTGTTCATAATGCGAGTTCTCTTCACCCAGGGGACGAGGACGAAGACGTAGGGAGGGCCGGAAAGAAGTACGCACAGGGCTGAGTCCACCAGGCGGGTTGGGGCTAGCGCAATTGCAATTGGGGAGCTTGCACTGCGAAGGGTCGCAAGAATAACCTGCGGCCTCGGGGCTGGTGGTGGGACCGTCGATGCTACCGTCCTGGGCGAGGGAGAGAGCAGGGAGGAGGAGGGCGAGTATGAGAACTGGCAACATGGCAGAAGAAAGGCGAGAACGCAAGAGAATAAAATAAAATAAAGTAATAAAAGAAGGGAGGGGCTGCAGCCAGGGCAGTGACGAGAAGGCCTGAGAATGATGGTAAAGAGCGTGTCAGCGTTCCAGAGCAAGGGTGGGATGATCCTGTCACCTGCTAACTAGGTGTGATTTAATTTCTTTCTAAATTTAACCACCTTTTCGACATAAACGGCATTCGTTTCCACGCTTCGGCTTACTTACCCCGCTTCCATTTTTCGTGTGTCCCTGTGGAGATATGATCCCGATCATTCTCTACCACGTGTCCACTCGTTTCGTTATAAGAGGCAACGCGCTAGCTGTTTTATCCCCCGCACCTCAAGTCAAATTACAGGCCCGGTCTCATGACACCCACGACTGGTCTGTGCCAATGTAGGGCGAATAGTATTGGGACATCTTAGTGCTCGTTACATCTCTTACAGCAATCATATGGGAGATGCAGGGCCGGTGGTTCCTACATCCATGTATCTGTGTATATACGTTGCTCTGGTTCGAATTTCGGTGGTGCCTTACCGTAATGATCACGTGCGTGTTTAGAGTCGCCCGTGCGCGTCGCGTCGCCACTCCGTTTACAAGGTCGCGTCGCGGGGCCGCGGGAGCCGCGTCTCGCTTGTATAAAGTAAAGCTTCAACGCGTCCCATCGCCGCGACCCCACGCTCCTCGCTACCAGGCCCTTTCCACGTCATTTTATGGCCCCAATCCGCGCCGACCTTCTCCGCTCTGAGTCCTCATCTAGTCTTGGCTCTTCGTCCGACGAGCATGTCTTTGGCACTTCAAATGCGACCGCAAGCTCGAAGCGCACCCGCAAGCGGTTCACTGGCTCCCAGCTCGCCATGCTCGAGCAACTCTTCCACTGCGCTTCCCACCCGTCGCGCGAACAACGCGAATCGCTTGCCCAAGAACTCGATTTGTACGAAACGCTCCTCCCTCTCTTTCCTTCCTCTCGAGCGCTCACTCATCGGCTAACTCAGGGAGCCAAAGGCCGTGACGATATGGTTCCAGAATCGCCGGCAGAACGAGCGCAAGGCTTCCATTGCCGCAGACTCGGTTTCGTCCTCTCCGTTGGCCCGTCCGACACCGTGCAGGTCTCGCTCGTCCATCCCCCACTCGCTTTCATCGCCCTATGCACCTCTGACACCGCTCGCGAAGCGACCGACGCTCGAGACCATGGCCCGGCGCTCTGAGCTCCGCACCGCACCCCCGAGGACACCGTCGAAACGTCCAGATCCGAGCAAGTCCCTGTGGGACAACATGCCTTCATCCCCCCTCGCACCCCCCAGCCCTCCAGAGCCCGAGATCGTGCAGTTTGGGATGCGGAAACGCAACCACGTGCGTTCTCTCGAATGGGCCTGTGCGGCCGCTCGTCTGGAAGGAAAGCGTGCTGCAGCACGTAACGATTACGCGGACGATGGCGATGACGAAACGGACGAGGAGGAATTTCACGAGGCTATCACCCCGATGGGTAGTCTGATAGGGGACGTTAATGGTGATGTTTTCTTGGACAGAAGAAGCATCGAAGCAAAAAACCCGACCAACGAGGAAAAGCCGAATGGCCCAGAAGAAGAGCTCATGGGTGCAGCGCTGCTTCTGTGCGGACTGGGACGTAAGGTATCACGAACAGGTGGTGTCTATAACTGTGCCTAGTGTATCTGGATATATCGAGGAACAATGCAATATTACGACTATCTCTGGACCCATCCGATCTTGAAAAGCTTATAGCCCATCTCGTCTGCCCGACCGTGTCCGTCAATTCTCCGCAGTGTTTCCTCCTCCAGTATCGCCAATTCTGCGCCGTTTGGCCCACGTGAAAATGCTTCTGCGACCGTGGAAGATAGCCCTTCGTGCCTCCCACCCATCCTGAGGGCTATGATCATCCACAGGACGCCTGCAGGGCGCGCAAGCAGCGCCGCCACGCAGTTCGCGATCCAGGACGCATGAGGCGCCTCGTAGACCACGTCCGCGGCGAGAATGACGTCGAACGCTTTGTCAAGTGGTGCGTCATCCAAATTCGGTCTTGACCAATCGAGTTCCCACACGAGGACGCCTCCCGCATTGTCGTTCGTATCCACGTTGCGTTGGAGGTTTGCCAATACGTCCGGATGAAAGTCGGTGGCGACGATAAGCGGGGGTGAGCGAGATTGCGCGCGGGCTAGGATCCGTGCCGCGGTGATGCTGAGGAGACCTGTTCCAGCGCCGAGCTCGAGCACGCGTAAACTTTCCCCGCGTATGGTAGCTTCTAAGCCGAACCTGCTCAGATTGGCACACATACATTCCGCGAGAAGGATCGAACTGGCCCAGCTCTGTAGACCCACAGAGGTATGATCTTCGTCGACAAGCGGAGCATCATTCAGTTCGACTTGCACGGGCTCACTATTTCGGAGCTGAAAAGAAAAGCGGCGGGTAATGTCTTGCTCGAGTCCCAAGTTCGTAAACAACGCAAGAAGAGAGGCCGCCTCATCGATCGCACGAGCGGATGCCACAACTTCCGAGTCATCCATGAAGGAAATCCATGAATCGGACCGCGCGGTGAAGCCTATCAGCCACTTGATGGTAAAGGCATGTTCGAATTCGTCCGATCGTAAGAGCCCCAAAACGTCATCTTCAACAGCGCCATCGTCATCGTTCTCCTCAGCAGAAGCATAGCCGGAATCGGAAACAGCGTCGTCGTGAATGAGACGTGGCTTTGAACTCTTCTTGAATCGTAAATTTTCTATAAGTTGTTGCGACGGGAAGTAGAGGCCGCGGAGGTTGGCCAGAGCACTCATGACGTCATTAGGAGAGTAGCCAGAGAGTCGATTGAGAGGTGGGAGGCTGGCCGTGGGGGAAACGGGATTAAAAATTTGCGGCATGAATTATTCTGCGTCTAGTGCCTCTATGGGGTATCTAGAAGTCTAGGGTCGACCGAAAACAAAATCACGAATGCACCGAGAATAAGAGACGAAATCTATGATTTAGGAGACTCTATAAAATAGGAACGGGGGTTGGCTCTGGGAGTGTTATTGCTGGGATGCAGGCATCTTTGTCGTGTTGGTGGTGGTAGTTCGAAAGAAAGAAAAAAAAAAATTGAGCGCTCAATCCGAGCTGAGATTGATTAAAACCTGAGCCGGACATTCACGCGATATTCACGGCTCGACTCAATAATGGCTCCTCTCGTCACAGTGGCCTACGATCTCGTCCTTCCAGAGGGAACGCCACGCCCCAAACCCGAGTTGTCGTCTTCATCAGTATGTCATACGCGCCAAATTGCACCTTGTACGAATGGGTACAAGGAATACTATGACTCCCTCCGGACCGTTATTGACGAAATCAAAGCAGCAACTGGTCATGAACTTACGATCTGGAAGGACGCCGTCGGAAATAGAGAGCTCGGAAAAGAAGTGAGTACGAAGGAGGACGATGACGAAGGCAGTGATAAGGAGGGCGAAGGACAGTAGGGTCTGGTAAGTCACATTCTTACAGCCAGTCCCTAAGCTGGCTTCATCTGCTCCCCTCAATCTTTAAGCAATAGGTTTATTGGCCAGCAGCACTCGAACAAGCCCATATCGTTGCCCTTCACCCACTATTGACCACCCCCACCCCTCCCACGTGCAAAATCAGTCACCAGAACAGCAGCGCGTGGCTTGCCTCCTTCCTGACAGCTTCCATGAGTCCCGATGTATTTGACCCCTTTATTCGTGGTGCCAGTCCCAAAAAACCGGCCGCCTTCGCCCGTCCACCACGTCACCATCGATAGCACACTTTTTTGGGAGAAGAAACCCACAGGAAAAACTTCGGTTTATCTCCAATATCATGTTCAAGTTGATGCTAAACCACCATCTGCCACGTGCTCGTAACCTCACAATCCCGTGCGATCTTGCAGTAAATTTGCAGTAGTCATGAGACAGCATTGCTGCTACATTTAACTATAGTTGGCCCATCTCACCCCCGCGCGTGGTGACACCCACGTCTTGTTCTGGTACCATACGCCACTTGCGTCATTAATCCCATGCTTCCATGTGCTGGCCTCCCCCTCCCCACCCGCGGATCGTCTTTTTGGGGGGTTTTGAACTTGTGGCTAGAGGGCATTCGAAGCGCTTTTCCAAGGAGCTACTTCGGACCGATCACTAGACAGAGGGAACGAAACGAACCTCTGGCAAGATGACTGTAGTGATACTCTGACCCATTGTACCCAAAACACGCAGGGTGGACCTGTGGGGCCTCTTACTGTATGCATCCAGTCCGCGCTGGTTAGCAGGGAGCTATCTTTCTCTTCGCACCTCATTGAGCATAGGTTCCTCCACATGTGAAGCATGTGAAGTCCTGTGCATCCCAGTTTAGGCTTGCCTCTCTGTGAGCCTACCCCAGACTCCAGGGCTGTATATTGTGGAGATTTGGGCTGCGGAGTGGAGCGTGGGGCGGTACCAGGAACTAGGAGCCCGCCTGATCTTGCTCCCAAATGCTTATGCAACAGGGAAATGTTTGTTCGTGCTCATCGATGCGCTCATCCTTTGTGTGTGGTCGCAGAACGTCCTGCGCCACACGGTTTACACGGTGACCAAAACGAAAACAAAGCAATTGGTCCCGCTCTCGGATCAGATGAAAGGATCAGAATAGGTTTTTTTAACATTCATTCTTTGCCTTACGTTTTCCAATTGATCCCTACCCTGAAACAAAATGGGTTTACGTGAAGGGAACACAGTCTAATGCAATGATTTTTTGACACAACCATGACAACCGAGGGACACCCGTTTAAGATCAATTGATTTGCGAGGTCTCTCAAGACGACACCGATCGTACCAAACGATCGCTGGGTGGCCCTTATCACGATTGCACCACCTGTTGGTCCGACGCCGACGGTATGTACTATCCTGTCCACCTCGTTGCCAATGATCACATGCCCGCAAATTTGAAAGACCTTGTCAGTACATTCCTGGGAGCTTTTCTTCCCAAAAAAAATAATACGTTAAGTGGTTCTATAGATATAAGGTCACACAAAGAGTACATATTTGCGACGGGGTGGTCTGAAGAGGTATCTATGACCCCAGATCTTCACGATCTCATGAAGATCATTTACCAGAATGATAAAATACATCACTGGTTCCATGTATGACAAGTTCGGAGTCAGTATCTTGAGCCGATCGAGTTGTAGAAACAAAACTCGCCCTAGGCGCGGGCCCAAGGGTGACAAGGGGGTGACACAATTCAAACTCCTCTTCCGGAAAGACCAGCAATGGCACAGGCTGTCGTGCACATCGAAACTTCCCAGCTCGCCAAATGCTGCCATTGATGTGACAATGTGTGACAAAAGTTGGGTGAAATACTTGGATGCCTGCTGCACATTGAAGGGTTTAAAAAACAAACGATTAAAAAAAGTGTGCAATTGGACATGCATTGTTCTATCACTATGTACAAGCTGAAGTATGTACGATGTGTTGTTGAGGCTACAGAAAATGTCTCGTGGTTTGTTTTGCAACAAGGTGGGTGGGATAGTATGGTAAAGAAGGAATGATATCGCACATGCAAACAGACAAAGCGCTAAATCGAACCGCTACTTACCCACCAATTAAATTGCGTGCACTGAGGGTACCTCCACGACATACAAGGGGCCGGGTAATCACCCATACCTCTCCTTGGCCATCTGCATAAACATATCCATAGTTGCCTTGTCCTTTTCACGGATAGAAGATACACGATCGCGGGATGCCAATATTTTCTCCTCGCGTGCGGTCTCACGTTTCTGCTGGAACCTCGCACGCGCGGCATCCCTGCGAGCAATTCTGCGTAATCAAAGCACGGACGTCGTGTGTGTGTGTTAGTAAGAAGCCAAGGAAAGGGAAAGCAGACGATGAGGGGGAGGACCCACTCGGCCTTGAAGCTATCCCCCCCACCCAAAAGAGTCCCTTCGTCGATTTCCAGCCCTTCGTCCCCCTTTTCCCTGAACGCACGGTCGCCCTCGCGCCGCTCACGTTTCTTCTCGAGCATACGCTCGCGACCGACTTCGCGCGGGCCGACCATATCTTCGACGCGGTCCCGAGCCTCTGCTTTATCACGTTTCCGCTGATAGCCCCGCTCTGCTGCAGCCCGTTCCTCTGCAGCTTCGCGGGCGAGGACGCGGTCGGCTTGTGGAGGTAAACTTGGTCCTTGCACACGTTTGTTGCTCCCGTCGCCGGACCGCGATGATGGTTCGCGGTAGGTGGCCGCCCCGACCTCTGCTCGCGCGGCTTGCTGCGCTTCATCCTCCGCCCTGGTGCGTTTTGAAGCGAACGACCACTTGTACGCCGTTTGTGAGTTTGCCGATTGCTTGGATGGATCTATGCCGGCATACAGAGATTCTGAAACCATACCAAAGCCTGAGTTCCAAACTAACAAAGTGACCCAGAATTAGTGAAGCTTACTATCCAACTTTCCACGATTCCACTCCTACGCAGGGACAATGATAAGCCACGTTGATCCCCAAGGATATGGCGAGTGATATTACCTTCACGAACTTGTGAAAGTATCTGGGGTGGACATGAGAGAATGTTCTAGACAGCGGGCGTGTGAACTCACTTTCGTGCCTTCTCTCCCGAAAGTTCGTCGAAATACTAGCAGGTAACGCTTAGGAATGGATAGATTGTCATTCGACGATTCGACAGGTACCTTGCGCTTATCGTCTTTCAGCCAAACACGAAATTCGGAACTTTTGAGAAAATAGTCGGATTCGGTTATAGGTTCAGCACCCCCTGGGAGGTGCCTGCTTGGCGACTCTGAACGACGTGGCGAGTCGCGAGAACGGGAGCGGTGCATGACTGCGCCAAGACAAGGACGGAAGGAGGTGAGTGCTAGCTCGTGCGTCACGCTTTGAGAGTTTACGTGAGCTACCTCTCTCGTCCACTTCCGGTCATCCACGATGACTGACACCACTGTCACAGACGAAAAAAAGCCCCAGAATGCGCCTATAGACGATAACAATGATGCGGAGGATAGCGACGACGGCGCCCCGGAGATAGCCGCCACTGAAGGTCAGTTCGTCTTATCTCCAATGCATTGCCAACCCAATGACGCCGCCATGTGGAAAAAATCAAATCGGAAATATTTACTACAAACTCGTAATCATGCGACTCAGGTGAAGCGAAGAAGAAGAAGAAGAAGAAGAAGCCAAAAAAGAAGAAGAAAGTCGACCAAGGGGACCCCCCGCGGACTGGGCTTTCGAAAGTGTACCCGGGTGGAAAATACCCTGTCGGTGAAATTCAAGAGTACAAAAACGAGTAGGTAGCCCTTGAAAATGCCCAACGTTGCTCGAAGCTTAGTCTGCCCTAGTAATGGATGGCGAACTACATCCGAGGAGAAGCGCCATCTCGAGAAACTGGCCATGGAAGATCCAGATCTTACATATGAGAATATTCGGCGTGGTGGCGAAGTGCATCGTCTTGCTCGAAAACACGCGCGCAAGTTTATTCGCCCTGGGATGACAATGACCGAGATTGCGAATGGAATCGAAGACAGTGTGCGTGCTCTGGTCGAGGAAAACGGTTTGGAGGCAGGGATCGGTTTCCCCACCGGTCTCAGCTTGAACAACTGTGCCGCGCATTACACCCCGAATGCCGGCGACACCATAGGTGAGTCTGTTTGACTTGGGTAGGAGGTATAGAAGTTTGACGGTCCCGCTAGTTTTGCAGAAAGAAGACGTCCTGAAAGTCGACATTGGTGTGCACGTTCGAGGACGCATTCTTGATTCTGCATTTACGCTCACCTTTGAGCCGACATACGATAAGCTATTAGAGGCAGTCAAGGCGGCGACTAACAGCGGCGTCCAGGTATTCATCCCAGGTCATGCCTGGGGCTCTTCTGATGGTTATACACCTTTACTATAGGAAGCTGGAATCGATGCGCGACTTGGTGAGATTGCGGGGGCGATACAAGAGACTATGGAGTCGTATGAAGTCGAGGTTGGAGGCAAGGTTTACCCTGGTCCGTGATATTTTTTAGGAGGGCTGCAGACGAGGGTTGCTAACATTGTGCCAGTCAAGGCCATTGAGAACCTCAGCGGACACTCGATCGAGCTTTACAAAATCCACGGCACAAAGTCGGTGTTATTAGTGAAAAACGACGACCAGACTAAAATGGAGGAAGGCGAGTACTTTGCCATCGAGACATTTGGTTCGACGGGGCGCGGGCGAGTTGTTGAGAGTGTAAGAGGAAATGATGCGTATTTTTTAAGCCAGTTTACTAACCACTGCGAAGGGCGATGTATCACATTATGCCAAGATATACGATGCGTCCCAGGCATCCTCATTGAGGTATATTCACGCGCTACATACTTCACTTTGCAGTCATTTGACGGTTTAGCAGACTCCAGACGGCGAAATCCTTACTTAGAACGATCACGAAAAATTTCGGGTCGTTGCCATTTTGCCGCAGGTACCTCGATCGGGTGGGGGAGAGTAAATATCTATTGGCGGTAAGTGAAAAAAAGGGATATCCATTTATGGAAAGCTCACGGCGAATTGTATTGACAGCTAAATCACTTGGTGGCTCAGGGGATAGTTCAGGCATATCCGCCTCTGTGTGATGCGCGGGGATCGATGACGGCCCAGTTTGTGAGTGGGAATCTCAATGCGATTGGCTAGTGGACTGAAGAGAGACCGTTTAGGAACACACGATACTTTTGCGCCCTACAGTTAAGGAGGTCGTGAGCCGCGGGGATGACTACTGATGGTGCTGACATGTGATTAATGAATTACCAAAAAATCTCACGTAATCGAAGGAACGAAAGGGGGGAACGGGGGGAGTAGAGAGGAGCGGACGAGCGGAGGAGATGCTGATTAGTATTAGATGAAGATGGTGTAGATACAGTTGGTCTGCTGTGTTGGCACCACGACACCGTCCCATGAGGTCAATTGACATCCCACAACAGCTCCCTTATTTAACTAGTCTGCCTTCAGCTCTAATACTGCCCTCCTTCGTCCCACTCATGAACTTCATCTCTCTGCCCTGGCCTCTTTCTCGCTTTTCCGCTGGGAGAGCTGTCAGTCCCACGGTGAATCCGTCCGCGACCCTTAGAAAACCCTCTTCCATTGCGTCCCTTTTACGTTACTATGAGACCCCTGGTGTTCCCCCTCCATCTTCTCGCGTAGACCCTCTCCTTCAGCAGAAAGGGGGCCATGTTATGGGAATACGCGACCTCCTTAGCTTGGGTGGTCTCATTGCTCTCAAGGGTGAGTCAACAGTTCCGGATCTTTACCACTTTTTTTTTTGAGTTGTCTGCCGTCATTATTGTGTGTCCACGAGTCATCCCCGCGTCCCATGCATTTGGCACGCGACACGGGTCATATGCCCCGTCGGCGCTTCTACCGCTTTCGCACGTTCTTTTCTCCGAGATCCCACTAACTTGGTTGACCCAGCCACCGAGGTGGCCGGCGATGTGGTTTCCCATCAGATATGGGGCCCGCGAAAGAAGTCCTGGAGTCTACCCATGACCATTCTAGCTGGCATCATGAGAGATGCCGGGCGTCACTCAAAGTTGGTAGACATCGTGAGCGCCCTCCCCCTTTCTCCGTCCTCTTCGATGTTCCGACCGTTGTGTCACACAGGCTACCATTCGTTTGTTCCTCCGAATTGGCGGCCTTGTGCCCCTGCCACCTGATGCCCTTGTCACCCCTGTCACTTTTCGCGTTCGTAAACGCGGGCTTCGGGGAATTCTTGCTCAATTCGATGAGCTGGAGGACGGCACCCGTGAACTTTCTGGCGAATGGATTGTCACCAAGAGGCTTTGGCAGCGCCTCCAAGCAGAATGGAAGCGTGCCACTGTAGACGCATCTACACCACATCGCAAACATCATAACGAAAGAATTATCCTATATCTCCACGGCGGTCAGTATTCCCACTCCTGGTGTATGCCGCGCCCCAATCTGATTCGTTCCAGGAGCATATTATCTATTTAGCCCATCTACACATAGGTCAATAACTGTCCCATTATCTAAATTTACCGATTCCCGCATATTCGGTAAGCTATCCCCTTCCGTTGCTCTGATGCTGTCCTACTCCATTTTGACCACTACCGATAGCTGTCGCGTACCGCCTCGCACCAGAGACTCGTTTTCCAGGTCCCCTTCATGACGCTGTCAGTACATACTTCCGCCTACTCGAGGATCTTCACATCCCTCCTAGCAATATTCTCTTCGCTGGTGACAGTGCTGGTGGAGGACTCTGCCTTGCTTTACTAATGTATCTTCGCGATAATAACTACCCTTTACCTGCTGGCGCAATTCTAATGTCTCCTTGGGTCGGTGGGTAACCGTTTTTTTTTTCAACCGTAAGAATTTTTTTCGCTGATCTGATGATTAGATTTGACTCGAAGTTGTGATTCTTGGGATAGCAACTCGTCATTTGACATTGTCCCTATTCCCTCCAATGGTGACCACCTCGACCCTGTCGCTTGCTATCTTGGCTCAAACATGGAATTGTATCTCACCCATCCCTACGCCAGCCCTCTTTTCGGGGATTTTACGGGTCTACCACCTATACTTATTCAGGCTGGCGAGTCGGAAGTGCTTCGCGATGAGATTACACTATTGGCTCACAAAGCGACCCTCGCCGGTGTGCAGGTCATGCACGAGTTGTACGAGGATGCGGTGAGTGTGAAAACACGCAGGACGCCTCATGTTATTAATGTCCGTCTTTTCTTGTAGATTCATGTGTTTCAGGCCTTTCCTTTCCTCGAGGCATCACAACACGCGTTCACCTCATGCCGCGCCTTCGTGAGACACGAGTTCGCCTTTGCCCAGCCCCAAGATCCCTATCCACTCGACGACAACACCGAGGCAGGACTCGCAAGCGAGATCGACAACGAGCGGGCACACATGGTGCGCGGCGACGGGCAAGACAGAGTCTCTTCGGACGTCGAGACCCAGGTCGACTCTGAACAGGATAGCAGCGTAGAATACGACGACAGCGCCGGCGGCGTGACAGAAGCCGAGTCGGACGAGTCGTTCGTGAGCGTGGACGACTCGCTCGCGGTACAGGCCGAGATGGACCACTCGCGCTCAACGCCGGCTCTCAGGTTACCACCGGACCCGCGTTCTCCTGGCGACTCGGACGACTCGGGGGACGACGACGACGACGCGGGTCTGTCGGACTCGCGCACGTCGTCGTCGTATCTGATGTCAATACGCGCGCAGAGTTACAGTGGCATCGAGAACGCGCAGCAGCGCGTCCCTGCTCTGAGGACACCGCGCTCGCCGACCGTGCGGAGCTATGCGAGCACTCTGAACTCCCGTTACCTGCGCATGTCCACGCTCTCGACTTCGCCCGTGCCTTCGCCGTCCATTCGATCGAGTTCGAGTCACCCAGACATTTCGTCGCTCTGCGAACAGTGGGAGAGCACCGGCCCGGCGAACATCACCCTCACGTACAAACCTGGCGGCACGTCGTTTTCGGCTTCTTCGAGCAAGTCAAAAAGCCGCATGAGATCACCAACTTTCCATCACGTATGAACGTTCTTTTTCAGAGGATTCAAACTCTTTTTCTACTATATTTAATGTTGTATTTTTTTTCTGCTATCGTTTACGGGACTTATTTCCGGCCTAAGTTGACACTTGTCTCCATTGCGCTTAGCAGGTTTAGTTCAATTGACATCTTTCTGTAACAATGGATACTCTTTAGACAACTGAGACGGGAAACGGTTCGGTGTGAAGGAATGGTGTATGACATCGACGCGAAGAGTAGTATATTGTACACAAAAAGAAAAAGATCGATCGTGGAAGGAGGGGAAAGGCGATCGGTAACCATAGGATAACTTAGAGGGATTAAACATCATCCAGTAGTGGTTTGCTCGACGGTGCTAGCAACCGAACTAAAACTTATAGATCGTCCGAGCCATCATCGGAGAGAACAACATAATCGACATCAGGCGACAAAAGTTGGCCATTGGCTGGCGTAGACCCAAAGTGCGAGCGGCTGTCTTCGTAGACTTCGTTGTCCTCATCTTCGTTATCTGAGGGCATGTCGATCAACGATACCGAAGAAGCATCCGACAGAAGTGGAGCCGTAGTCGATTCATCGTGGGAGGGAATCGGCGCAGAGGGGGCCGATGGTGCAGAATTGGGCATCACTACAGACGACGCTGCGAGTGAAGTGCTGCCATCATCATCGGATGTGGGGGCTTTGCTTTGCTCAGCAACGCAGATGCTGTGAGAGGGCGCCGTTAGAACTAATTCCGGAAATCAAACGGGGTAACTTACTCGACCCAAATGCTGTGTCCGAAACGTCTTCCCTTGCTGTCACAGAGTCTCCAGTAGCTAATATATTTTCCTGGAATGTCTGGAGCTTTCATCTCACCGGTCCACACGTCCACTTCTTCACCAGGTGAAACACTGCCGACCTTGAAGCGCTCGGTCTTGTCGATCACGAGCTTGTCACCAGCGACGAACACGAGCTCCGTTTCGGCAGGCCATGAGCCAGGTCCGTCATTCCGCATGCGCCATGACTTAACGAACTCAGCACCAGGGGGGAAAATCTGGCCATCTGGGATATTGTTATCCGCGACGAACGAGGCGCGCAATGGCGCGTCTTCTTCAAGATTCTTCTTGTCAACAGGCGGGGAGAGCGAAGCCGTAGAAGAGCTATCTAATAGTTGAGACAACAAACGCCCAGGGCTGATCGAGTCAAACACCCCAAGCCGAGGTGTCTTCTCAGGCTTGGACAGAAGCGCGACAAGAGAGAGTGGCGTTCCAGTATCATCAACCTGTGACAACGCTACTTCCGTGGGCACGCCCCCCTTTTCCACCGCGGCGAGGGTAGGCTTAGGTTCACTCTCAGCGGGTGTCTCTTTGGGTGGAACGGGGAATGAGGGCGGAGTGACGACAGGGGGGAGTTCGAGCAAGTGACGGAACTGAGAGGCAAGATCAAATAGTTCGTTGAAGTCCGTTGGTGGTACGTGAGGGAGCGAAGGGTGCGATTTGCCGCTGTCAGATTCGGGGCGTAGAGTTGGGGGAGTGGCCAGAGTGGGATCAGAGGTTGAGACCGCAGTATCATATCCGTCGAAGCGAACTAAAGGTTCAGGACTTCGAGAACGTTGAGGGGTAGAAGGAGTACGAAGGGGGACGGGGAGCGGAGCAGGAGGGGTCGGTGGAACCCATACACACTGCCCCCACCACGGTTCAGTGCGAACATCGGGCGCAGGCAAGCTAGTGATATGTTCCTGAGTATATTGGCTATTCTGGTGCAAGGATGGAATTGCGCGGATGAATTCAGGGGCTAGAGCAGGTGGGGGTGAAGGCGCAGGGAGTAGTGGAGCGGAAGTAATAGGACTGTAATGTCCTGACTGCGATTGATCGACACCTTCGCGAACAACTGAAGGAGGCCTAAATGAGAATGAAGTGGTCCCTTTGGCTGATTCTTCATGCGTATTCAGTTCAGATCCAGAATGTGGGGCACCTATGAGCACCATCGGAGGAACCGGGGACGTCTCGGGTAGAGGTATGTTCGGTGGAACCGGGGTCGATACTGTGCTGGGGTCGGTGGGTGCGGATTGGTCCCGGAAAATGGCGGGATTTGCGCAAGCTGATGATTGGTCGTTTAAACCGTTTCGAACATCCTCCTCCTGGGATACATGCGTGCTAGGCGCGCTCACGACCGGGGGAATTGGGCCACCCTCCGTTCCATAACGCTTTACCACAGGAATATAGATACCGGGTTGGCGGATCTTTAACATAGCATGGGCTATCGGATGGACTGGAATCGGAAGCGCTTCACAATTGGCGCAGAGGTCAAAGTCCTTGCAACCTGGGTGCATGCACTTGTAGCGAACGCCTAGTATCACATTGCCACAGCCATTGCAGCCAGCGCGATGCACAGGTAGGGAGATCGAAGGATGTTTCAGATCCGTCGGGTCGCGTAGACGGGCAAAACTGTGACCAGGGTGTTGAGCAGGCACGATCGTGTAGCACGAAGAGCAGACATCAAAATCTGGGCAGTCGAAGCATTTCTAGGCGCTGTAAGAAACTTGATTCTGCACAACATATATGGCACTCACAAAACGGTCCCCTTTGATCGAAGAGGAACAAAGGTCACAAGTGGCATTGTGGACAGCATTTTCGGCGAAAGGAATCTGTTCCTCAACTGATCCAGAGTTGGAGTGCTCCGTGGGTTCTTCGTTTGCGGGCCGTGTGGGAGGCTCTGGCGTATCCTCGCCTGTGAAAATCGCGTGGGCCCATATACCCCCAGGCTCTTCAATGGCAAACAAGGCATGCGTTCTTGAATGGAAACCGATATTGTGCGGCTGAACAGAGAGACAAGAAGAACAAAGATCAAAATCTGCACACAAGGTATCAGTTATGTCGATTTTCGTGTTGAAACGTGAGAACAGGAACCTGGACAATCGAGACATTTGTGCCTGACCCCAATGATCACGTCTCTACACAAGTCACAAATAATGTTTGAGTGGATCACTGGCGACGGTGGCGGAGAATGCTCTGCGGAATCCTCAGCCTCCATAGGCTGGCCCTCACTTGCCTTCGCATGTTCTGATTTGATTGGCGAAGAGGGACTTGCGGGTTTAGAATGTCCCTCTGTTGTAGGAGTGGAGCCCCAAACATCAGCGGGTTCAATACCTAGCGATCGGGAAAGGACACGGTCGACATCAGCCTTGAAGACTCGCATAAGGTCCAAGATCTCTTGCTTGCTTCGTTCCACATCGCAGCAAGTATCACGCTGCTTCCCTTTGTCACTTGATTGGTTTGCGCTCGCATGCACCTCTTCGTCATAGAATTCATCTAGCTCGTCACTGACATGAGCTTTGCAAACATCTTGATGCATCGCAGTTGCATCCTGAGCCTGTGCTTCTCCAAATTGGGAAACCGGACGAGGACGTGGGGGTAGGGGCGGAACGGGAAGAGCGGGACCTAGCACTGGGGCGGAGGCCACGGACCGGAGACCCCGTCGTCGGAATAGTCTCTGTACGGGTGTCTCGCCAGCGTCGGTGTCAAACACGGCAGGCTCGGATTGAGAAAATGGCTGGATAGGTGGTAAATCAGGGAGCGGAGGTGCGGGAGGCAGAATATGAGGGGGAAACATGGGCCGACGTGGGTAGAACAAAGGAGTTCCGTCATGGAGAGGCGGAGGTGGGGGGGGAGGTGGACCATAAAAGGGAGTAAACATGGGCGGCGGTGGCGGAGGAGGCGGTGGCAACTGAGGTGGAGGTGGTGGCAACGGAGGCGGTGGAGGGGCTATGAAAGGAGAGTGCGGACGAGGCCACTCCGGACGATCGCTATGATGGTGACCGCGGTGGTGTCCATGGTGACGTCCGTGATGATGTTCATGCCTGCGGGAACGTCTACGACCTTCAAGGCTATATGGGCTATCCATGAGAACATCTTCATCGCCCTTGCTCTGAGAGTCACGGGGCGACTTGTCGTCGTTTACGAAGAAACGGAGCAGGGCATCGGGCCATTCACGGCCACGGAAAGGACGGACGTGTTGCTCATACTCTTCTTCTGAGCGAGCTTCCATACCGATGAGTATGCGGGCAAAAGGAGCGCTTGGAGACTGGGTGAAGAGAAGACGGGTGAGGAAATAAGAGGAGCTAATAGGAAAGACCCGGAAAAGCTGGGAAAAGGGGGTCAGATGGGGACACGTAATGAAAAAGGAGGGAGATACCTGTTCGTGGATCTGATTGTAGGTAGGAAACGAAGAATCAGGGAAGGTGAATTTGCGAGTTTCTGAACGATAAGTGGCTTTAATCGTGAACATGATAGCGGTGAGGGGACAAGTACAGGAGATGATGAAGTCGAATATAATAACGAACCCGTGAGAATAAGTGGACTGCGGCGCAGAGATGCGTCACACCCGGTCACAGAGGCATCGATGGTCCGAGTCATTGACCTCCATCACAATGCATGCATCGCCAGATTCGGACTGCTTCGACCTTTTAACCGCCATCCGCTATGATTCTTCTTTACTTAATTTCGCCTGGAATTCGGCTGTAAATCATGGCCAACCCTCTCCCTTCTTACTTCTCCCTTACCACTTCACTCGTCTTGAGGCAGCAGCTACCCTGCACGGTTGGCGCCACCCATTCACACCCCTATCCTGGGGTTCATTCCAACATGCTTGCCAGCGTGCTGTTGAAACCTACGATGGACCGGACAAAGGCGGTCCGTTAAAAGTCAGCTTCAGGTTTACTTTTCTATTTCCTAGTCCCCCTGACAATATACCTTCTAGCTTCGACTTGTACTCAACCGTACCGGCGCTATTACCATTACCGCAGTGCCCACCAATACCCTGACTACCGACCCCATGCTCGCCGCTCATATTTCGCCCTTGACCGATTGCCTCTCCAATTCCCTCGGAGATCCGATCACCCTATTTCTCGATGTGGCCGCTACCCCACCATCTTTGTTCACCTCTACCAAGACCACCCACCGTAGTCATTATGCAGAAGCCTGTACTCGTCTCGGTCTTCCAGATGTCGGAGATTCCGCGGATGTTCTCTTGTGGAACCCCAAGGGGATGCTAATGGAGACCACTATACGCAACTTCGCTCTCTTTCGTCGCGGCCGCTGGGTTACTCCTCATGATTCTACCGGCTGTCTTCACGGAGTGACCCGTCGCTGGCTTCTCGAACAAGGCCTGGTGAAGAGTGACGATCGAGCGTTGCTCCACAAGGACAATCTGCAGGATGGTGAACTCGTCCTCATATTCAATGCCGTCGAAGGATGTCGAATAGCAGTTGCTCGGATTCACAAAGCCTAACTCCTCTGAACCGCGAAAAATCCGTGTTGTCTGCATGAAGACGCTAATAATGCCTGGTACTTATTCGTTAATTCTCGGCCTTGCCTTTGTTGTATATCGACATGTATGCCTTGTGAAGTGGTTCTGAGTTGCACGCTATAATATAGGGATGTATCACGTTAGGCAGACCAGTGTCAGCATCCGTCTACACGCCCACATCGACGCCAAGCTGCGCATCATGCACTAAATCGACATCCATGATCTCGTCATCATCATCAACCAACCCATCATCCATCTCTCTAAGCACATAGTCTACGACGTAACTCTCCTGGACCAGGCGCTCCATCCGTGCAAGATGACGTTCCGTGTACGGAATGAGCCCTTCTACAAGCTCGCGTAGATCGTTCTTGTCTTCCATTGTACCCGCATTCTCGAACGCGCGAGCGACGTCCTCTGCTTGGCGAAGCTTCATGATGGCATGTAACACGCGCTGTGCAACGGCAGCACTCGAAGCGCGCGTATTCCAGTCGCGGATGTAGCGAAGCAAACGTACAAGATCCACGGATGCCAGCGTACGCAGGACCTCGTCAACGTCAGCGCTTCCTGTCACACCAGAACCCCCGTTCAGCCCCTTAAAGAGTTGAAGCAAGCGACCTGGGTGTCCAAGGGATAACGCCACCTCGATTGCCCGCTTGTAGTCTTGCAACGCGACGTAATTTAGGAAGTCTTGCTCCCTAAAACGCGTCACAAGGTCAAAGACGCAACAAGGAAGCACAGAAGCATTCATCACACACTTCATAACGAGCTCCGCTCGTGCGGTCTCTCTCGCGGCGTCCTGCTCTTCACTGCAGTCCTCCCAGAACGTGACCACGGAATCCGCTGCTCCCGAGACGATCGTTTTGTTGTCCCGACGCACTGTCAGGGCCCAGACCTGTTGCGGTGCGCGGGTGAGCAGCAAAATGTGGGTCATGCATGTTTCCCGTACCTTATCGTTGTGCCCATCGAGAGTGGCAACACACTCTTCTGTCCGAGAGTCCCATACTTTGACGAGACCGTCCGCCGATGCGCTGACAACTTGACCGTGTAACTCCTCGCTGCCTAGCCAGTCTACCCTCAGCACGGAATTTGCGTGGCCCTCGAAAACTTTAAGGCACGAGAAATCGTCGAGTCTCCATAGCCGCACCGTGCGATCACCGCTGCCTGTCGCTAGTATTCGTGTGCCACGCGCAAACCGCACACTCCACACACCGCGTTTATGTCCTTTACAAGTCCCAAGCAGTTTGAGCATGCCGCTAGGGTGGTTGACCGTCCATATCTTCGCCGTCTTGTCTTGCGAACCCGACACGAGTAATGATCCACCAGGCGACGAGTCCAACGCATTAATGTCCTTTTCGTGTGCACGCGTCGTACTGACGCTTTTGCACCGCACTGGTGTTGATGTGTGCACCTCCCCTGGCACTCCGCTAAGATCCCAGACCTTGATTGTACGATCTTGGCTCCCTGTGAACAAGAACCGAGGAGTGTCCTGACGCTCGAACACAACTGCACCAACGCTCTCTGCGTGTCCTTCGCAGATTGCTACACAAGCCCAACCTGATTCGTTATTTTGCTGTGCCCAGAGACGCGCAGAATTATCTTTTGCACCGCTCGCAAGCATTCGCCCAGATGAGCTGGTGGATAGGCTCAGAACTATGTCGCGATGCCCAGCGAGTAGCCGCGCATCAAAGGATTCGGTTGAATAAATACGTATGAGGGGAGAGTTTGTCGCGAGGGCGACATGCTCGGAGGGTTGCGCAGAACCCAGCAACGCGACATCAGTGATCTCATCATTGAAGCCAATAAGCTGACGTTGTATTGTTCCGTCGGGGAGAGAGTGAAAGAAGATATTCTGGTCGGCATGGACAGACACAATGGAAGATGTCGGTGGGACAAAGCTGTAACGTCAGAGCTCAATGGGAATACAATAAGATGCCCAAGAGCTACCCACAATGCATCCAGGATCTGCCCCTGCGCTTCTTGGTCCCCAGGATTTACATGTTGTTCTTCCCCGAAAGCACGGATTACGTGACCTGTTTTTCCGTCCCAGATCCGTACTAGCCCTTTCTCCCCTGCAGTGAAAAAGCGAAGATGTTGTGGCCGCGAACTTGACTCGCCGATGTCCACCTCATTGCCTAAAATGCCTACTGCCTCGACGCGCTCGTGAGCAGTGATTGTGTTCGCCAAAACGGGCCAAGCATCTTTTGCCTTTCCTTTCCCGCTTTTCTTGAGTGGTTTCTCGGCCATATCCCAGACCAATACGACCTGGTCACGGCCACCGCTGACGAGCCACCGTCCATCTTCACTGACATCGAGGCCTCTGGGCACGCTGACATGTCCCTCCAACACAGCCTCTGGTTTGACCTGCTTCCCAACGCGCGCCTGTTCTGCGCCCTGAGTGAGATCCCACACCCGGACGCGGGTATCTACGCTTGCTGTGAACAGCCGCATCTTGCGCACTTCGAGCTCCACCGCGCGGGGGTAGCTCCAGGCTATCGCAGAGACGACGCCACCATGGCCGCGGAGGACGTGAGTTGGGAATCCGCGAACAATATTCCAAACCTTCACCGTCCCATCTGTAGCCCCAGACGCCAAGTAGGTGGAAGTCGGATCTGTCCCGCAAACGTAAACTGGTGCGTCGTGAGCGCGAGCGACCACGCGAATGGGCGACACGGGCTTCGTGATTGGCGTAGCAGACGTCGGTAGCTCATATATACGAAGAGCCATGGAGGTTGTAAAGATCATCAGATGTTTCCCTGAAGGTGAGGTACATAAGGCAGTAATCGACTCGGTGTCCTGTAATAATGTCAGTAGGGTAGATAAAGTAGTTGAAGAATAGTACCCCAGAAAAACGGCAAATTTCCGCGCCACTCTCCAGATCTGTGAGGATGGCTTGTTCCTCCACGCAGGTTACTAACCAGAGACCATCTTGAGTAATGGCGACAGGGCCACCAGTATACAACGGCGCGATAGTACGCGCCTTTTTAAAGCTGAAAGGGATATTTGATTGAAAAAAAGATCATGAAAAGGTATCCCTATATCGCGACTTACGCTGTCTTACTGCTCGAGTTCAAGTTCAAGTCCATGGTCCCAATATTTCCAATATTTATTGGGGACATACAAAAAATTGAACCACGTGACAAAATGAGTGGATGTGTATTACATAATATTCATCTACATGTCGACTCAGTGGCAGCAGAAGGCCCTCGAGACAGCATGGTCCGAAGTTCGTCCTCGATAGCCCTTCTCGTCCTCGCCTCTTCATCAGCGAGTCGTTCTGCCTCTTTCCTCTTCAGAACTTCAGCCTCTAGCCTATCCTCCGTAGCCTTCAGTGCAGCTCGAGACTCCAATAGTTGCTGGGCCATACTTGCCGCCTCAGACCGAGCCTCTGATGCTTGCCGTCGGAGCATCCCCATTTGAATCTTGAGGTGGTCAATGATGTTTTCCGGAAAAGCGTCAGGGACGGAGTCACAGTGAGGTTGGCGGAGCGTTCCTCGACTAGGACTTGGCGAGAGGCGGATGGTAACTGCCCTGTCGTACGCGGGTGTGGTTGGGCGTTGGGGTGGATCATCGCCATCATCCTCACTCTCAAATTCCTCTTCCCCACGCCACGCCGCACCAAGTTCAAAGGGTGCCGTACGATCCTCGTCCTCGTGCTCACATGAACGCCGCTTTCCGGTTCGCGTGGAAGAAACACTCATATGTGCACTCATATGGTCCCCACTCGGAATGGGGAGTGTGGCAATGTGTGGATGGCCTGCTTGCCGACCGTTCTCTGTCTCTGGCGCTTTGCGTGGACGGCCGCGTCTTTTTGCAGGTGCCGATTCTGCATCGTCGTTGACGTCCCGCTTTGGGCGACCACGCTTGCGAGGACGTTTCGTACCAGGAGGTGCCTCGAGATTGACAGTCCAGTACGACCCGAAACCGGGGTCGGTCACCGGCCGCGGCTGTCGTTCGAATAATCTGTTCAATGATAGATGATGTCTAACGGATTGCTGAGCCGCGAAGAGAATTATATGTTTATGCACGACAAATGAGACGATGGGAACAGACCTTCCATGTAGGACCTGCCGTTCTGTAATACGGATACTTTTCTTCCATAGCGGCATATATCTCTCGAATAGTGAGGCGCTTCATTTTGCTCCCTAATATTGCACACCTCAGAATGACGGGCAGAGTATGTTGAGGACGCTCATCTGTGTCGGGCAAGCAACGGAGTGTATCTGGGCAGGTAGGATGGGCACAATGTCCTTGGATCTCCTGATAGCCTCGACCAATACGAGATGTTCTGGAGGTTTCACTAGCGCTGGATATAGGTGGTGATGGGCTTAATTGAGGCGAAAGCACATGTTCAGCCCTATTGAATAGTGGAAGTCACAGGGAATCGAGTAAGGAATGAAACCATTATCACCAGGTAGAAGATGGCTCGAACCTCAGCGTCGGTGTATCATCATCTTTGGGGTTTAAGATTGTGTCCAGACGAGACATGAGGAGGGTTAAAGGAGTGTTGACTTGCAACGAGATGATACGGACCCATATAATAATACCCTTGTCGGTTCGCCGTTTAGTGGTGTGCACTGGTTTACATAACGACAGACGCGCATCACAATAATGACAATTACTCATCCAGGTAATTCTTGTATTTCCATTGAGACCGAGACACGACTACAGTACTACATTTGACATGTCTAACAATACCACCCTACCGCGCTTGCCTCGCCGCCCTAGCATCTGGTCCATTCTTAGATCCCTCGAGACACTTTCCTCGCCTCCCTCGTGGTCGAGCCTCGACAGCCTTGCCACTCACTCTCAAGTCGGGAGCATACCCCTTATTTTTCGTGACGGCGGTGAAGACTCACCCGACTCGATTAGCTACCTACGCCTTGACACTGAGCGGGATGTTTCACTTCAACATTTTAACACCATTAGTTTACTCGATCACAGCTTGGAGCTAGAGGTGCGATCCATCAAGGACGACAACACGGGTGCTGCGTCTTCGACTAGGAACTCTAAGTCTCTCGAGCACAGAGATGCGCAGACTACGTCACATAAGACCCCAATTAATGGCTCGACAGCTCATCCTACTCCCCTTGTAATGAGGAGACCTCGTTCTCCTATGACCATGAACTCTTGTACATATCGTGAATTTCCTCTACCAAGATCTCCGAGCCAGCCTACCCGTTTGCAAGAAGAAACTCATCCGGTAGGCCTACTACAGGTGGTCATGGCGACACCCCCACATGCCTCCCCTGAGCTTGCGCCACAGTTACGTTCAAGTCATGGGGATTCTTCTACAACGCCAATTAACGCTCATAGTTCTTCCCTCGACTCTTGCCGCTCTAGCTCAGCCACTGGGGGACTTTCGCCGACCAGGGGTTCCCAGTTGCACGCGCCCGACGGCTCTACGTCCTATCGCTCAAACCTCCCGCTCGCCACTCATGACGGTGTTCACACCTCTTCTGAGACTCTTGACGTCGATTCTGGGCGATTTCATCTTCTACCCCTGTCCCTTTCTTGGCTAAAGTTGACTGTCCTTGAGCTCATGATCGACCAAGAAGGCTTTCGAATGATCCAGCCTACATTCAGGTTCGCTGGCTACTCTCGTCCTCCCGCAATGGAAAGCGGGGTCACACACCTTGACTTGCATCTCGTTTCTGCCACTGCTGACTTCATGCCTGCAGAGCGCAAGTCCTTTACTTTTCATCATGCGTCCCTTGATACTCCCCCTGTCTTCCGGCGTCTCTTGGTCAACGGCGATGAATCCCATGATTATCTTTCTAGACAAGCTTACCTCATTCTCAAAGCCAATGGCCCCTACACCGTTCAGGGAACTGAGCCCGTTCAGTCGTCTCGTCTCTTTCCCAATGCTGAGCCTCCTGTTCTTACTTGGAGATTCGATTATCTCGTTGGGGACAGGAGGACAGAAGCCGGAAGAATCATTCCTGGCGAGAAAACCCTCACCCCTCTCAGTTTCTCCTGCTCGCCAGGTTTACTTCAGCCCACCCAAGCAAGGAAGATTCGTGTGGTGCACGTGGTGAAGAAGAGTGTTGCCCCGAAGTTGACCGCCATAAAGATGGAGCCTCCCGCGCCACTACGCCGTCACCCGGTCCCTAGATTGGTGCCAGTGCACAACGCCGCGTGTGAGCAGTGAGCACCAGGAGATCAACACCACATACCCTACAGATTCCCCTCCGTAGGTCCGTGCTGAGACACAGACCTGACATCCCAACAGAGACAGTCAACACTCTTTTCCCCATGGACGCTTCTCACGCTTCATGAATAATATTCAGTCGGTGTATCGTAGTCAGACTCTACACACTTGAGCAACTGTAATCATTGCTTGCATCATGATATTACGTAAGATAATGTGTGCACGTGAGGGACTGCAGATTCCACGTGACTACACGCGTCAACTTCGCGTGATCGAGCATCCAGTTTTACAGTAAGTTGGTACTATTAGTCTGACAGTTTTACGACACCATTCGGGACACTAGTATTCAATATTCAATATTCAACGCCTGAGCTCATCGAGACCGTCATCTACGAGGCTCGCTTGCTTCATCGAGTGGGCCAATCTTGATGCCGTGGAAGATCGCCAGCTTTACAACTCTAGTATTTGGCAGGGTGGTATGGACCTACTCCAAGGAGAGTTTGGAGACCTCCTTTGGCCCGAACTCGACGTGCCAGAACTCGACGTGCCCAAAATCGACGAGCCCAAAATCGACGAGCCCGACCTAATTACCTGGGCTACATATCACACGGAGCCGGCCTCCACACCATCTCGTGTTGAACACGTTACTTCCTTGCTCCACCAACTATCATCATCGGCCACGCAGCTCGCAACGCCTCAGGCTATCGTCAGGACTCCGACACTCTCACATCTTACACCTACTTCTCGCCTGCCGACCTCTACTTCGGAAGGTCACACCACGCAAACTAGCATTCGTGTTACAAGCACGAGCCCAAACACTATCCTACCTCCATCGCATCCGTGGTCTCCACCCGCCGAGCTGCCCCAGAGACATGTTCACGCAGACGTCTGGCGTGTGGTCGGCATCGCGGTCATTGCTGTCAGCGTGGTTGGCACGACGATACTAGCCGTCGTGTTTTTTGACCAGTGGTGGAGCTTCCTGTGCGACGTCTGCGGTCGCCGTAAGAAACGGCGGAAGAGCGGCAAGGAGGAACTCGTGCCGGACTGGGAACGCCAGAGCTGGGAATTCAGGACCGAGGGCAACTTACCGGCGTATCCCTCATTTGGGTCACCACCAGCACGACAATCTGTGGAAGCGGCAGCATCCCAGGCGCAATCGCTGAGCGCTGATATGCGTCACCCAAGCACCCTGTCGGACTGCTCAAATATCCCTCCTGTACCGGTACTCAGAGAGAACGGCCAGAGGACCGACATGCGGGGTTCGCCGTATGGGTCATCCGGAAGCAGTGTTAGACGATTGTCAAGTAACGGAGTGACGATGCACACGTCCCACTATACTCTCAGCCGGTCGGACACACAGAAGACTACGACATCGGAAGACGCATATGACGGTCTTGCTGCGGAATAGGAAGGATTAATTATATTGTTTTGCGAGAATTGGCTGGTTATTTCCTGTGTCCCAGGAAGCCATGAAATGACGACCACTCCTTCGCTGTAAAGACTGACACGAAATTCATCGGGGGTGTTCAGTATTGTGTTTTTTTGGAGGGGGCATAGTCCTCTCAAGGCCGTCGGATGCGAAAATGCCGGCTATGGCAACGGCGCACACCGCAAGAGATATCTTAAGGCGGGTTTTGGCAGGGAGGACTACAGCCGTGGTGAATAACGTGGGGTCAGTGATTATTATTATGAGGTGTGGCATACCAGCATACGACTCCCAAAGAGTTCTTTTCCTCACAGACTCCGAGGATTGGGGTGTCTGTCGGGGTTTATGGTGGGTCATGACATATGAAGTCAGCAGAAATGAAGAGCGACGCGCTTTCCATTCGCATTATTTCCAATTCTTTAACACCCACGTTATGTTCACGGGCCTCGTACGCTGCCTATTGTATATCTATTATCTCACTCTTATGATATGTCCTTCAGATCGAACATCTGGGAACGGTTTCAGCCATTGAGCTCGACGGCGGTGGTTGCACGTTGACTATCTCCAATGCGAGTCCCATCCTTGGTGACTGCCATGTTGGAGATTCGATAGCGGTCAACGGTGCTTGCCTCACCGTTACGAAATTCAACACGCTAGAGCAGGGCGGTTGGTTTCAGGTCTGGCTTGCTAATGAGACGTTAGAGAGAACAGATTTTGGTGCGCGTCATGAAGAGACTACCAGGGGATCCAGGGTCTTATACAGGACTGGCTCGTAGGAGAACGGATTGTCGGTGACCAGCTAAACTTGGAGCGAGCCATGGCTCCCCATGTCAGGTTCGGAGGACATTTCGTGCAGGTCAGTCGACGTCTTCCCGGCCCTGCTGACACTCACTGTCACTGTGGGTAGGGTCATGTCGACGACACTGCCACGCTAACCTCCATTACACCCGACGGTGACTCCCTAAGGCTCCTTTTCCAACTGAACGAGGCAACGCCCACGCGGCCATCTTTGCTACCGTATCTGATACCGAAGGGCTATGTCACTATTGACGGAACTTCTCTTACGCTGACAGAAGTGGACGACGTGAAGCGGACATTCGGTGTCATGCTCATTCAACACACTCAAGAGAATATTACGCTAAGCAAGAAAAAGATCGGATCCAAAGTGAACATAGAAGTTGACATGGTCGGGAAATATGTTGAAAAGAGTGTCTCTGCGGCATTGAGTGGTAGTGGGAGTGGTGAAGCACACAAACATTGGAAGGAACTGATTGAGAGGGTCGTGGAACAAGTCCTCGCCAAAAAAGGGATTTGAGCTTTAGCTTGATGTACTCTAACATTACCGCGACACATCATAACCACCGTCTCTGATTTCGAACATCTTTCATGGATAAAGGAAAGGTAATTGTTACATCGACATTCAGTCTACTCGTCCTACCATTCACACCTCGTCAAGGTGACAGCCAAGGTTAACTTGAGCAATGTCATCACTTTCCACGCCGTACCGCCCTCTCGCCCTCAGTCTCCATTCAAGGCCAAGCCACACCACCCTCCGTCGTCCATACATTCTGAGTCTGCTTTCCGTCCGAAGGCCAAGGTCAGCAGTAGTGCTGCTATTGCGGTCGAGCGGTCGTCCTCGTCACCGGGCGCCGCGAGCTCCACCGTCAAGTCCATTCCACGACCGTCTTCTCCATTCAAACAGACACCACTCGGTCTGGCAAGAGTACATTCGTCCACACGTTCTGCGGTCGATGCCCATACCTCGAGGCCAAAGGCTCTCCATTCAGCTCACGAATTATCCAGGCAGCGTTCCTTGACTTCGACCGCGGAAGCTTCCTCCGTGAGAGCACGACGCGGTAGTGGCTCATTCCAGCCTACGCCTTCGACATCGACCTCGCCCCATCTTTCTCTGGATGGCCCCTCTTCGACAGCTACGAGCCCGCCGATACGCGTGAAGGCCAAGGTTTCTAGCGTCGCAAAGTCCAACGGATCTAGCGTACCACCCACCCCACTCAACTCGTTACATCCTTCGTTTCCACCATATGCTACGACGCGCCCCATAGAAACTCGGCCGCGGGCACCATCTGTTATAGACTTCGGCGGGTTTGTCTCTACGCCTTCGTCACCAACGACCTCGGCTGTTCCTATTGCCATCCATCCAATCACGACCGGGACGTCTGCTGCGAATCCTCACCGATATGTCTCACGGATCGCGCCTAATCCAATCATGACACGCTTCCAGTCTCTCTCTCCGCCTAGCAACCGTGACTTCGACAATGACCTTCACTATCGTGTTACCCCGAAAGTTGATCCTGCAACTATACCTTTGCCACCGCAATCACCACCTGTCTCCACGTTGTCGTTCTCTTCACAATCTTCACAAAATACGCAAAGCTCGTGTGCCAGCGGTAGCACGGCTCTGACTACCGGAGAACGAGGCAGTCCTACTCCTGGTTCCGGCTCAGCGCTTGATGCGTCTGGTGAAGCATGCTACCCGAATCATCCCCGTCGTTCACTGGGTAGCCCAACCGCATACCCAGAGGATTCCGACCGAAAAATCAAAGCAGAGGCGAAGTCAAATCGAAAGGTATTAAATTCTCCACTCCCAACACGCAACTTTCCCTATTGACGATGTTTCCTCTTTTTTTTTGCAAGATCGAAGATTTAGAAATTACGAACAGATCCCTTCTTGCCATAAACGCAACCCTCGAAGCAACCAAACATAGACAAGCCAACGAAATTCGAGTGTTGCGGCGGAAGCTACGAGAATCGCGTCTTGTGCTTCCCCCTCGCGCGTTTCGCGCCATCAAGTCGTCGCTCGGCCCTGAGGATGTAGCAGATGACGAGGACACGGACGAAGACGACGAGAACGGCGGCAGCGGTGATGGCGACGGAAACGGAGACGACCACGATGTGACGTTCAGCCGTGTCAAGGGCATTCTGGAGGACCTCCTCGAAAGCGGGCGCAGTGCTCTCCGTGCCGAACCAAGCGACTTCGAGAGACAAAGCCGTGGAGTGAAAGTCCTTTCTGCAGAGGAAGTACGCTCATGGCGTGGCGACGTGGGGGACGACATATCTACCACACATTCCGCGCTCACTGATGCCGAGTCAGACGAAGAAACTGGCCTGCAACGGCGCCGACCGCCACCTTTCCGAGTTGCGGTTTCGGAAGACTCTGAGACGCCCCCCAAAGGCGGAGACAGAGGAGAGGCGGTGACGGGCAGTGACGAACACAGCACCGGGATCCTACCACCAATCACAGTTACATTCTCATAGAGATCGGTTTCGCACCCACTTTCTTGGCCCCGAGGCAGTAGCGGGTGTACTGGACGGATGATACCACCCATTTATTCACGACTTCCCCATGTTTCTCACTCATCTGCATTGCCTTGGTTAATCCATCTAATAGCACACTCATTGTACACTGATTTCTACATGTCACGACTCATAAGCCCACAGGAATAATAGAAAGGGCAATGGACTCAGTCAGCCACTATAAATTCTTTCCGCCGACTTATTCGTTCTCTGCCATCCTCTGGGCGCGCTTAGCAAGCTGGTGGAATCAGGGGTCAGCGTTATCTCTGTGCAGAGGCTACAGAAAGAACCTACAGCAGCCGCAAGGTCCAACTGCCCAGGAGCACCACCGGATGGTTTGACTCCACCTGGGCGCGGTGCAGTCGGCGCTGGCGGAGGTCTCGACGTAGTTGGGACAGGCGGTTTTCCAGGTATCTTCGGGGCCGTAGGTTTGGACGCTACGGGCGGGGGCGGGGCAGGTTTCTTTCCGACCGGAGGCGCTGGCGGTGCCGGCTTCGCCCCGACCGAACTTGACGGTCGAGAATTTGCCGGGGTAGTCCCTGTGGACGCTGCTGGTGCCCTCTTCCATGGTGCTGCGGCTCCGTTGGGGGGTGCCATGCCGGGGAACACGGATACAGGCTTCGCAGAGGCATCGGCTGTGAGAGACTGAACCTGTATTTTGGCCCGAGGTGTAGGTGCTGCGGTCGGCTTTGGAGCTACGACTGGAGCGGGAGGAGGGGCGGGAGGACGGCGCGCAGCAGGCGGGGGAGCGGGCGGGAGAGCGGGCGCTGCCTTCGGCTTGGAAGGAACCAGCTCCAGGTAGTTGCTTGGCGCCCAGCCCTCCATGCCGTCCTTTTTCACGAGCCACCACCCATTTTCGTCCTTCTCGACGAGTTCGACTAGGTCATCCTTCACCAAAGATACCTCTCCTGGTTGCCCCTCGAAAGCAAATTTAGCGCGGTACATGGGTATATCTGGCTCCTCGGGAGCCGGGGGAGGTACACGACCTCGAATCGGTGGAGGGGGAGGAGCGCGTGAGGTAGTAGAGGAAGCCGTCGAAGCCACAGGCTTCATCACAGGAGCCGGACCCGAACTTCCTGGTAACCGCTGCGCTGCGGGCCGCGCCCGCGATCCCGAAGGCTACAGTGACAACTACGATGAGAGTGAAAAATAGTTCATCGACGACAGACCTGACCTTTGATGGACCACCTTTCTTGAGCAGTTTCCCTTGAGTGACGGGGCGAACAACTCCAGCTTTTCGCTTAGCCGGTGGCCTGGACCGACTGTTCGAAGGTTCGCCAGAAGGAACATGCACGGTGTGGCTCTTGTATTGATCACCCTTCTGGACGGTCTCGTCCCTCACAAATTTGATCTGAGCTCGTTTCTCTTTCTTCTTCGCATAATCCACACTACCGCGACTAACTCAGAAATCGGCCGGACAATAAGAGGGACAACATACGCTGGGCCAATTAAGAGATTGATGCCGGCTGATGTCAGCTGGAGAAGGACGGAGGCCAGCTCTGTCTTGAAGTAACAACTGAAAGCGGGATCGCCCTCTTCTGAAATATTGTTGATATTTAGAGCCTGACTATAATCAATGCGAGTTGCCGAGACGTATTTTAACCACTTACCATCCAGTCGTCTCGCAGATTAGACATCGCAATGCTCTTTATCGTTACCAGAGGTATCTTGCGCTCAAGAATTGTCTGCTTCGAGCCGTCCTTTGTGGAGACAGTGACAACGATGTGAACGGCTTTTCCTGTCTGTCGGCAGTCAGGACAAGCCACGCCTTCAGCAAACGCTTCGATGGAAGACATACAACAACAAGAAAACGAGGGCTGGGTTTACTGGATCTGCCGAGTTTCGATACTAGTAGTTGTATGCGTGCACTGAATGCAACATTGTCAGCTAGTGTAACGTTAGCAAATGCCATCGCTGATTTCAAATGGGTCTAACGCACCTCCTATGCCACATACAGACTTCAGGTCTCCGCCAAGTGCACTATCACCGTTCAGGTCGAGATAATCGCCCATGTATCGACGATAGCTAATGAGACTGAACCGTCTGCGCTCCTTCCTGCCTGCAAGGATCTGATGTCCGTAGTCCCGCCTCTGGGCATACACAATGGATTCCTTGTTATTCTTCCAGAATCGCTGAATACGCTTAGCGCATTCGTTCTTGTATCGCATGTAATTGCGGAACGCTCTTTGAATTCTAGCTGCCATGTTATGCCAGTATCGGTCCCTCATAGTTTCCAATGCGAAGAGCTAGAAACAGGTCAAGGTACACACAGGATGCCCAAATGAACTATGCTCACGGTTTCTGGATTCTTGATGAATGCCTTTGTGACACCCATCTGCCATTCCTCCTTTGCAATCCCGGTATCTGTAAGAATTTTCTCGCACCCACTGCGAGCGTCACCATTCCACGTGTACTCTCCTGCGTACGAGGTATTGGGCGACAAAAGATAGAATCGCTCCACCATTTTTTCAAACGTATTGCGATACGCAAAGCCTGCACGACGAACTCGGATATTTTCCTGTAAGCCAAGGTACTTGATCTGGTGAAGCACCGCTTTTGTGTCAAATTCTGATGCGCTACGATTCTGGTTCGGTTTGATCGTACGAATGTACGACGGTCGTGCGCGCATGAGGTTGTCCACCAACGCCCCTGCGGATGCCTGACGCAGGCGCTGGTCGTGAGACCGGTGCCGCCACGAGAGCGGTCTTCACTTGCCTTGATCCTGTCACCTGCCGTAGGAGGACGCTTCTTGCTATTGGGATCTGGACGTTCAGGGAACAGTGCTTGAAGGAAAGTGTTACCGCTCGTCGAAATAAGATCGAGCAAGTCCTTGACGAGGGCGTCCTTGTTCTTGTCTGTCATACCTGCTACATGGTACATGACATCACCGGCGTAGTGCTTTACCAGAAACTGGGTTCCGCGGGCCTCAAAGTGCGGGTTCGTGGCAAGAGCCGCGGTACGCTGTATAAAGCTGTTATCAGCTGCGGTAGGATCCGCGTGTGCAGTCGCTGTGGCATCGTTCAAAGCAGCGAAAATCCCAGGAGGGCGGCGCTCCTCAATAAGGTCGCAGACGATCTTGTTATTGAAGTATTTGATCTCTGTCCACTTGATCTGCTCACGGACATATTCTTCTTGTTCAGTCTTCAGAGTCAACTCGATGAAGATTTGCTGCAGCTTTTCGTTGACGTAGTTGATGCAGAGTTGCTCGAAAGAATTTTCCTTGAATGCCAATTTAGTGTTGCTTCAAGGTCGAATTTATTGGCGTTACCTCGAAGATCTCAAATCCGAAAATATCCTGCAATGTGTTTAGAATGTGGGGCGCAGGTGAAAGAACGAGCCGAACACACACCAGAATTCCAATCAACTGGCTGATTGCTCCACGAGGTTTCATCGAAACGTTGACGCGCGAGACAATCCACTCGAACAAGTTGTTATAAATGGCTTTCGCTAGAGCGTCTCTCCCAGAGCTAGCTTGCGCGGGATTCAAAGGTACGTCGTAGACTGAGCCTCGTCGGCCCCCTCTCTGCGTTTCGACAACTTTGGAAGTGAGCACCTTCTGAACTTGAGCACTATCGACATCCATAAGATACGCAATAAAGTCAGGAATTCCGGTGTCGGAGATAGCTGCGTTCCCGTCGTCCATCTCGTCGTATTGCACGTTTCCAAGCCAGAGAACAATCGCAAGCATGCGGAAAATTTCATTTTGTTCTTCTGCAGACAGGCCAATGACACTCATGGCTCTCTGGGAAGAGATTAGCTGGTACAGGTGAAAGTCTGAGATGGGGCTCACCAAGGTATCAGCAAAGTCATTGTTGTCGTTTATGCCCTCAACCTCCAAGCAATTGCTTAAACTGGTATAGGCGTATGCTTCGGGTCCTTGCAGACCAAATGCCTCTATTCAGTGTGTCAGTCGGTAGGCCCAACACGACAAAACGGGGTAGCCTACCCCGCTGCTCATCGGACGCAGCTTTCGTAAACTGATAGAATATGTGGAAATTGCGCTCGTTACGGACTTGACCAACCACGCGAGCCTTCTCGAGCAAGTAATTGGTGATCTGAGCACCGATTGGTTCTGCGTGTTCATTGAACATGATTTCTAAATATTTCCCCTGTGATTTTATGAGTGCACGGCCTTACAATGCAGGTATTGGCGCACGTGTCGGCTAGAATTATTATTGCGAAGAGTTTTCGCACATCCAAAGCTCTCTAGCAGAGGGTTGGTAGCGAGGACCATCTCCTTGATTTGCTGAATGCTACTATCTTGTCCGCCGGATACTGCAGCAATGTACTGCATGATACGCTTGGCAGCTTCGGTCTTCCCTGCCCCAGATTCTCCAGAAATAATGACACACTGGTTCTCTTTATACGCGTTCATGTTGTAATATGCAGATTCTGCAATACCGAAGACATGCGGGGGAACTTCTAGCCTGTTCTTGCCTTGATACCGGCGAAGAACCTCCTCGGTGTAGATGCCGAGGTCTAGTGGACTGGATAAACGTGGACATAAAGAACGTGGATAGGAAATTACCTCGAAAAGGATTGACTGATATCAAGACTGCGCCTATGTAGGTATAAATCTCGCTGCTTGTCCACCGTTTCTGGAGATTGTCGTTGATGCTCTCGTTGCTAATAGTCGTCAGTAAGGTCATGTCCGATACGCCAATGTGCTTCTTCTTGAAGCCCTCCTTCCAGTCTGCCTTAACTGAAATCAGCAGACAAATGATGGTGAACCGAGCAGATGAACCACCTTAGCGACTTTGGAGGGACCGGACTTCTTCGGGGCTGCGGATCCCTTCTTGCCAGCCTTTTTGGATGGCGCCTAGAGAACCAGGCATCAAGACATATGATCACTTGAGGGAATGAGACAAACCATTGTAGTCCGATATGCCGGGGAGAATTGGGCGATGTAGAGTTGTTGCGAGAGTGTTGCGAGGCGATGTCCAGAGCGATCCGTTCCGGGCCCCGGCTGTGCGCGGAGCCAGTACCAAGCCAGTGCGACCTTTGAGTGTGACAATGGATTCAACTTCGGGAGCTACTTAACAACAAAAACTATCACAACACTATATCCTACCATCACATCCAACACACGACGAGATACTAGCACGGTATTCAATACCGTTGACTACGATCGGGTAGCCCGTCTATTTAAGTATCTATTCTCTCCAGAAGAAGGGTTTGCACCAGTATCTGGCGTGGGGCTCTTCGACATTCTAGACCCAACTGTCAGTTGTGAACGACATGAGAGTCTAATGACATACGGTACCCTATAATCGCTAGCCACCTCGTGAGGTAATAACTAGACGCCAGGAATGGCTATGCCAAGATCTATGAGACACTTCAGCGCCTCCATAGTAGGGCGTAATATCTCTGCGTTCTCCACGTTTCCCTTCATGACTGTGACCAACCCATTCGTGATGTTCGTCAGTTCTGTCTCCTCCTTCAGCTTGTTCCGGAGAGTAGGGTCAAGATTGACGAGGAAGTTTCGAATGCAGACAACTCCCCGATGCAACATGCCTGGATCTGGTGGTGCCCTGGCATCAGACTCGGGTCCAGGGGATGAAGGGTCGATGAGCGTCTTGAAGATAGAAAAGATCCTACGATGATCGCGCTCTAATTCGTATAAGGAGTGACACGTGTTGGGGGATGACGTTAAACTTGCAAGGGCACCAGAAGCTGCTAACCGAGTGGGCAGGTCTTCAACATCTGATAGGGCCACTAGGATATGCAGTTTTGATTTCGCGGAACTACCATCCGAGTACCTCTCGAAGACGCTGTCTGACCCAGCAACGAGATTGCAAGTGAGTTCGGTAGCTGCCCTCCTGATGAGAACGTGGTCTTCCAACATAAGAAATTCGATCTTTGTAATAAGGCCATCCGCCTTCGCCACACGACCGGCAGCTTCGGCGTTTTGAGACGATATGTTGGTGAGAGCCATTATCGCCTCAAAGCGCTGCAGGAGAGTCGATGCCTCGTGCGTGAGCAGGGCAGCGAAGGGTCGAATGGCATCATAAATAGCTCCAGGATCGGGGCCAAACACTTGAGTAGGGGAGGACGTTATAGCCAGCTTGGCCAAGGCCTGTACGGGTTCCAATGACAAAACGTCGATCTCTGGTTGTCCCTCCTGAGATGCATTTGGCACCGAGAACGACTTCCGGATAATCTCTACTAGCGTCCTCGCTCCACCACTCTGTAAGATCTTGCCTCTGTTCTCCTTGTCGACGCTGAGATTGAGAAGAACGCGGCCCGAGAGAAGCCTAATGCCTTGACTATCTGCTAATCGTGTTGCGCTAACCAGAACATTGAGGGCGCCACTCTTTACCAAATTCCTGCCTCGTTCCCTGACGTGCTGTTCATCCTCCAGGATGTCATGTCCCAAGTCCCGCGGGCCAGTAGCTGTGGGCTTCGTCATCCGCCGGAGCTTCATAATCTGCTCCTGCTCCGAATTGAGCGGTAATTGATAAACGCTAAGATTATAGATGACGTTGAGAATACCGTATATGAGCGAATGACTTGGCGCGTCAAGGGGCGTAGTTGGCGCCTTCCTTCGTGCGGGAACGAAAGAAAACAGTTTCTTTAAGAAGGCCGAATCCTTTGACAGCTCCTCCTTCACAGAGGGGTCAACGCTCATATAGGCTAACCCTTCAACAGCATCCGTGGAGGAGTCCTGGTCTTCTTCCGAAAGAATTTCTTTCAGGAGCTCGACTAAGTCCGAGCGTGGAGGGGTTTCTGCCGACTTGGCCAATGCATCCGCGCCAACGCCACGAGATAACTTTACAGTAGCGACTGCCGCTGCTGCGCGCAATTGGATGTCCTTTTTTTGATGCGCTGCGGCCTCCAGCCACTGGTTGACTTCAGTTGTGAGTGAGGTACGACAGACTTTATGTCCGTAAGCTTGTGAGAGAAGTCGCGCGGCCTCTCTCGACACGGGCCCAGATGGATACAGGTCCAAGATATCATTTATGGATGTGATAACCGCCTCCTGCTGGTAGATACTGGACGCAGCCTGCCAGTCTACCTGAAATAGTGCTGTTAGGAATGAAAGGCCAGCCAGGATATCTGTTTCCTGGATCTCGGCTATGCGGGCTTGAACTATGGGAGAAAATATCCGGATCAATGCTTGCGTTCCAATATCTTGTTCCGTGTCCCCCGCCTGTCCAGTGGATCCTCGGACACCTTGACAATATGAGGCGAGAACCAAGTAAGCCTTGGAACGTTTTTCGTGATCATTATTGGGGACAAATGAGGTAACTAGATACAGAAGATCGGCAGGGAGGGAGCGTCGAGAACCATCGGTGAGAGAAGGAGGCACGACTTCTGTGGTGTCCACTTCGTCGATGACAGCCATAGACGGTGGGTATACTCTTGATTACAATACCTGTAAACGAAAATGGATTGAGCGGGCTTTGAATGTTAGTTCGCGTTATAAAGTTGTACTGTCAAGTACAGTAGGTCGATACTAACACCTGGTAACTACAGTAGTGACTAGTGACTCTATAGGCGCGACTCTGAGTCAGACTTGATGGATCTGAGCGACTTACATCCCCAAGACGACTACTCTCATCGATTTTTTATATGGCACGAATGGATACAAGTCAGTGGCATAGAAATTCGTGCCGTTTTTGAGCTCACGATGTTGAGAAACTCAGGCAAATGGCCCACTGACCCCGGAGAATGTCTTCGACTACTTCGCGAGCTCTATGTTCTACGATAAACAGAGCAACAATCAAGTACTACGCATGCAAACTATGCACACTGGAATGCCCATAAGCAATGAGGCTGAGGAGCTCAAGTAAGTAATCTTGACCTTACTCAAGATTAACCTGCTGGAATTCCCAGCAGACGTTTCACTGGTGTCGAGTTCGCGGTCGTGCATGCTGAACCACCGTCATTATTCATCATTCACAAACGAGAGCGCGTGTCCCCCGAAGACAGTAAGGCTTACAGGGACTCTTCTGCTCGGTGTCTGAGATCTTTCTACCCGCAGCACGCCCCTTGCAAGCATACTTTATTATCAACAACAGAATCTATCAATCGCCCGACATGTATACTGTGCTTTCGAACCGACTGGCGAGGCAGTTGTCTCAATCCCTTTGCTCAACGCTAACTGCGACCTAGTTAACGTCACTATACTCCTTGAAGTCGTCGCTGGACGTCCTGCGCAAATACAAGCCTGATTACACCCCGAGGACGGGGTTCGCATGGCCCATTGTGGAAACAGAGAGGGCCAGCGAGACTAGCAAGAAGACAGACGACCCTGCGTCCCTGCTCGACGCTGATCCCGATTTGATGAAGAAACTAGAAAAGGAGAAGGCCCTCACGCATCCCAAGAAGCAGCAAAACATGACGCTACTTTTGAATGCTATGCGGACCACTGCTGCCCATCCGTTTCGAACCTTTCACGACAAAGAGGCAGCTACTGTCGCGCCTTCGGAGGCTGTATCATCGGAAGAGCAACGGTCGTCTGCGACCCCGGCACCAGCACTGATACCTTCACAGTCCGCTGTGTCTCAGTCCTCTGGCCCATCTACATCTCAAGATTCCGCCAAAGGGATGGCTGGTGGCGTGAAAAGAAAGAAGAAGCGTATGTCCTAGTCATTGATTAGAAGACCATTGCCTTTTGCTAAAATGAATTGTTAGGAGCGTCGGTCGCTACACCAACACCAGCATGACTTTCTGTCGTACGATAGCAACAAGGGCCAAGAGATGATGCATGGGGCCGCGATTCCGCCAAGGTAAATGAAATTGCCCTTGTGGTGGTACAGGCACTTCTAGTAAGACTAGTATCTGCGATTGACTACTGTACATCGATTACCGCGCGCCCACGCCCGTGAGTTTGCCGGTAAGCCATCCTAGAGGTGTTTGTGCGCCAGTACTCCTTGGACCCATACCCCCGACACCAAGCGTGAGCGGGTTCGCAGAAGTAAAAGATTGTTTCCGTGCCGATGCGGCTTGGTGGACTAATCAGCAGTCAATGAGCGATTCAAACCCGATGAGAGAATAGAACTTACCCGCGCTGTCGATTTCGTCCAGGTTTGTTTCAAGTACCAAGCCGCCTTGTATGATTTCAGCCAAGATGTGGTGAACCTATGGGTGATTCATCGAGAAAGTCCGGAGAAGGATTACGCGGTTCATACCTCATCAAAGTGGAATACAAGGTCGAGCTCGCATACATTCTCAAATGCACGATCAAGCGCCTCTACAAAAACCTATCCGACGTCTCTTCCGAAAGCGAACACACCCAGCTTTTGTAAGGGTACGTACCTGTATAAGATCTAGGATACCGAGTTCACTCTCCGAAGAGTCCACTACGAAGACGAAATGGAGCGTCGCATAGCTACGGTACACGACGCGCAGCTTTTCGTTATCGTCTTCTCGACCAAGCAGCTCGTCTAGTTCGGGTGCTTCTAAAAAGTTGCATGAACCAGGGGACCGGATGCTGATTAAAGAATATATCTTCGCAACAATAGCTTGCGCTGATTGGTGGATCGGTGAATAGAACTTGGTAAGACGAGGGACGCCGCTCGTATTCACTAGTAATCGAGAGATTGGCACATAAACGACAGAATAGTCACTCAGATGGGTGGTTCAACGCACAGATGAGAACAGAGCGTATCATGTTTGCAGTCTGTGCCTTGCCTTGTATAACTTACATCATACAAATACATATAGTTTACCTTACTGTAGGGTTAGGGTGCTGACCACATTCGATTCGATCACATATACCGTGAGCTGCGTCGCGCCCAGTCTTCAAGCTTCAAGCTTCAAGGCTTGAACGTCTTCAACTCATGCACCCTTTTCGTGGGAGTGGCTGTTTCCCTCCCCGTGGTTTGCTTCCGCTCAGGATGGAGTGAGCAGCAGAAAACGAAAGTGTAAGTCGTGTTGCACCTCAATCTGACCTAATCGTCCGCATACAGAACCAGTTGTCCAGCGCCAAGCAACACACACCGCAAGGTAACGATTCGATCTTGTCAGAAGAGAAAACTGGAAACTCACATCCGCAGGAAACCAACAACGATCGCAGGGAGCGGGCAGTTCACGACGTTAAGGAGTCTTCCTCGTGCGCGCGTGAACTTGGCCGTGGGCTGTCGCTTTCGTTTGCTTCCGCCCACTTCGGTTCTGCATCATCCTATCGTGTGCCCTATCGTTTTTGCTTCTGTCTGCTTTTTCCTGTCTTTGCTGCGCCACGCTGACTTGCCTACGAGGTCGACAGATCGTTCCATGCGTGGTTGCGTTTGTTTTCCTCTCTCCTCCCCTTTCGCCAGAATGCTACCTATGCAGATCTGTCACTCGCAAAATGATCCGTCGAGCGCACCGTCGCTATGTTCTCGTCTGCGTTTCTTAGGATTACACTCACTGTCGATTTTTTTCAGCCGACGACTGGTTCACCTTCGGAAAGATATATGCTGTAGCCAACGATCAACGTTCACCTCGTCCGAGTGTCCGATGCTGCCCTCTTCGCCACCGCAGATGCGATCGACGTGGCGTCGTCACGGGCCGCAGGCTCAACCGGTCGCCAAGCAGAGAGGAGCGCGACTTCAGGATCGACGCCCAGCTTATAGGGTCCGAGACCATCGTACTGCGCCGCTGGGAGGCATCGCGCCATTCTCTCTCGTGTGTTCTCTTGCGTTTGCAGGTACCGACATTACTCACGCAGTCCACACGACACTGCTCTACCGGCACGCAAGAAGACAGCAATCAGTCATTACTCGAATAACAATCAGCACGTCAAACGGCGACACGCCTGACTATGCAGACAATCCGTGCGACCTTTTCTGCACTCACGAGCAATGCGCTGGCACCCATATCTGTCACGCAACGTGACGTACTCTTACTTTCTGTAGCTGCACCAACAAAACAACGTCACATTGAAAGAGGTTGTTCACTGTCCATTCAATTACTCAGTAACTGATTGTACAGTGACATTTGCGTGTATCATACTAAGTTAGTACCAACTGAGGCGCACACTAATGATATATCTTTTGTGAAAAACAAAGGGATCACGCCTCGTCTCTGGGCAGACCCCAACCCGGCTGCAACCTCCCAACCAAACTGCTCACGGGTCCCGATAATCCAGCTTGGCACTTGAAGCTCTCCAAAAAGTTCTTGATCAAGTTATAGTCAAGGCCGCTCTCTGCACCGACAACCTCTTCGTCATCATTGTCGTGCTCCAATGCGGCCTTCAATTCGGCGTCCATGACTTTCTCAATATTCATATCTTCCTCCGCACCTCGGGTGGGGGCCGTCCCTTTTCCCTTCCCTTTCTCCCCCAGAGGGAGGTTCGGAGGACCTGCCAATGTGCTCTTTGATCGCGATCGGGCAAGCTCCTCGTCCACGGCTCGCATGACAGCTTCAAACGAGTCTAAATTGGGATTACTTGTTGTCACAGCCCTCGGACGACGAGGCCCCAATTCGGGTGCGTCTGAGGTTCTTGTTTTGCTGGAGAGGTGTTGGCTCTCCGCAATATGAGGGATATATGCTACTTGAAGCGTTAACTGAAGACATCCGCGTGAAACGCGAAAGGCTGACCTCCCCTATCTCTGCGCTCCTGCACGATTTGTTGCCAGTGCTCATCTGATATTCCAAGGGCTTGTCCGGAAAACCCCAGGAACTCCTCTTCCTCTTCGGCCATGTCTATCTCAACCTCACTCACTAGTTCAGGTTGTGCTTCTTCTTCATCAGTGGGCCCGTCGAATTCATCAGTGTCATCATCGGAATCTGCTCCTTCATACTGGTCGCGAGGAAATAGGGGTAGCCGTGAGAACCTGGGCTGCGCACCAGGAAGGTGAGTTGTTGCCGGCGTAGCGGCCTCTGATGCTGCGTTCCCGTACTCTGGTGCCACAGGAGCTACACGTTGTGAGCAGTCGTAAAAGGACGATGGCATCTGACCATATTCAGATGGCTCTATTCCAGGCACCAATTTCTCCAAGGTGTCTTGGCGGGCAGCATGTGCGGTGTCTTCATTGTCATCCGAATCGACGATTTCTGAGAACCCCCCGTCGCTTAAGTCATCGCCAGAGGACTGCTCACTAAGAAACATCTCTACGACCGCAAGGCACTAAGTGAGAGTTGATAACTTACTCCTCGAATATAGCCCCTTCGACGTCTCCCTTCCCAGCGACAAACGCATCGACTTTCTTTGCTAAGTCTCTGAGTTTGGCAACCTGGGCATGAGTTGTGTTGGGTTCCTCATTTCCCATGTGCAGATCGACACCCATCTTGTGGGTTGTGTGTGGGGCATTATGGCTCGCATTATCCCACAGTACGTCAAGATCCTCCGCGTCGACGGTAAGCCAATCGTCAGGATCTTCAAGGTCTTGTGATGGTGTGAGGTCTTCTGCACTAGCAATCGCAGCATTGACTTGAGGAGCGAATGAAGGGCGGGAAGCACCGCTTCAGGAAGGAGATTGAGGATATCACCGACCTAAAGGAAGTGGCACTTACTCTTCCTGTCGAGTTTCGAGGAATACTACTATTGCCTTACTTTCGAGTGCGCCCCAAAGTTGTGACCCTTCAATCCCATCCCGAAAGTAGCCTGCTGCCTGAATACTGGTTACGTATTCGATGAATTTTGGATCACGTTGCAGAGCACTCTTTTGCGCCCGGACCTGTTGACAAACTCTTTCCGAAAGCTGTGGGACGGTTGAACCAATGGGACACTTACAGCGGTAGATGCGCTGTCGAAGCTAATGTTGGACACTTCCTCGCACGCTCTACCTTCTTGATAGAACATCTCAAAGCCGCAGGCCTGCATCATTATTAGAGCGGAGTAGGAATAGTCTTCGTGACAACACTTACTATCTTCATGCCCAGATCTTTCCATTTCCACTCTGGAGTCCCTTCCGTTTCTTGCCAGCGACCAAAGACTTTCGGTGGGCAAAATTTCTGACCTACTAATTGAGCGTAGGCAGTCCGAGTCAACCAGACAGTCCGTAAGAGGCATGGTTGTGGAGCATCTTATGCGCGGCCTCGGCAGGGTGTGAGAAGGGTGTTGTGCGGAGCGAAAGCTCATACCTACTCGTAGCTGAACTGCATTTCGCGTGTAAAACGCTTCAACAGCCCTTTGAACTAGCGCGGGATTGACGGAGAGAGCCCTGGCAATGTTGACGGGTAGGTATGCCTTCGCCTTGTGAATGTGGTGCGGAAGGCTTTCCGGGTACCTTTAGCTCAAACATGAGTATTGACCTTGGAAAGAGAGGCCAGGACCTGCCTTGCAATCCTCTGCCAAACTGTTTGTTCTACCCGTGGAGGAGCTCTAGTGCTAGTCGATGTATCTCGCACGAGTTTGACGGCATCAGAAATTTCAAGGAACTCGTTCGTCGTGGTTAAGTCGTGGTTGTCATCAAAAGCGAGACTAACACAATGCCTTTTACTAGAAGGTGGGGACATATGTGAGAGCGGGATGAGATGAAGGTGAGACCTGTAAATCCAGACCTACGTGGGTTCTAGGCGAACCCGCGAAGAGAGCACTCGAGAAAAGTGCGCACCCTGTTCTCGACAACAGAGGGTGTCACCCATGAAGGCAAATTATCTGCAGCCTCGATCAGCATGAACTCCCCATCGGAGTCACGCACGCTACAGGGAGGGAAGCGGGTTTTACAGGGAGTGGTTTTCCCGATGTTCAGTCAAGCGCGATGGAAACGGACCATAGGAGACGCTACCTGATGGAACAATCCCACCTCTCGCTGACTTCGCGGAGCAGCCACACCACGCACCACTCATCATCTATGGAGTCTCCCACCCTCATCCAACCTTCGAGGGTCTACCCAGAGTCTACCCAGAGTTGTCGCTATTCTGCACGACTTTGACTTGAAAAACATCTCGGTGCCATAGGAAGTTTGGTGAGAGTGATTCTACAAAGTTTTGGACAGACAAGGCTAGGACTGTCACAGATGTCCTATCCGACAACGATTCTGGAGGGTGTAGCGCATAGTATATTGTATCTTCTGCAATGGACGGTGGACGTATTGCTTGCATGCTACTTATGAGCGACGCCTGCATACCCCTGTGCGGCTCGATCTTCCCACGCACTTATCTTTGCTTTGCTACACCTTGGCCATGGCGACTGGCACTCCCTCCAAAGATCGAAATCTACTGGCAGTTATTGGAGATGAAGTATGTCATCATTTCGATAGCTTGTCATTCCCTCGTGGACATCCCTGTATCACAGGACACCATTACGGGTCTTCTATTAGCTGGTATTGGCCAAGTTACGCAGGATCAACGAAAGAATTTCTTTATCGTTGAACCGAGTACGCAATCTCTTTAGCTCGAACGTACAGCTACAGGGTACAGGTCTATTTTTCAGAGACGGAAGTTCATAATATTGAGAATGCGTTCAGCGAATACACCCAACGTGAGGATATCGCCATTCTTCTCATAAATCAGCACGTACGCCTTTCTACTTGAACTGTCGCGATTCGAGTCCTACATTTGGTCCAGATCGCGGAGAGAATTCGGCCCACTGTTGACAAATATCAACAAGCTTTTCCAGCTTTACTCGAGATACCATCAAAGGATCACCCCTACGGTTGTATTCGGCTCCTTTCATGCACAACACCATAAATTAATATCGTCCAGATCCATCCAAGGACTCTGTGTTAAAGCGCGTACAGAAGCTATTCGGTGAATGAAGGTCGCGGGCACTACCTGCACCAACCCTGTTGCCCACTTTTACCTCACCGCTTCACCCATACCTTCAATATTCATTGAACGAGTGGTGTTTGTTACTTATAGCGTAGATACCGTAGCTAATACATGCAGAATTGGAATTGGAATGTCAGCGGGCGTCCCATCTCACGACAGGTTCGTTTTCCCGAACACCGTCTGTGCGCTCAACAAAGATGCGCAGGGGTTTTCGACTTTGGGAGCCTGTGCGAGTTGATAAGTATGAGGACCAGACTTGGATCAGCTTCACCCACTTGGGATATCAATGAGGATATATCTGAAGACGAAATACCCAGAGTTGTCCTGGTGTATCCGCGACGTTTCAGTATATGATTACCGGGAAGAACTGCTGGATGCCTACCCGAACGAGATCTGCGTGGACTTCACCTTCGTGCCACACTCTACCGTGCCCAGCTTCTGGGGTCCCCTCCTGCGGTCCCGTCCGGCTCCCACCTCTCAAAGAACCAAAAAGACCGGCGACACCGCTCCAGAAACTTTTTCTATCGTCCGTTGGTAATTCTTGCTTCAAAGGTGTTGGAAAGGCGACATGTGTGGCCGCTGGTTGTGGAGGGGCGGGGTCCCCGGAGAGGTATCTAAAGAGATCCTTTGCAGAACTAACTGTTTCTCGGGCGTGGCGCATAGTCGAATCCTTTGCTTCCTGCCAGGACAGCTCCGGGAGATCCGTAACAGTGTTCGTCACCCAAGACGATACAGATTGGAAATAGGAAATATGCGAGTCCGGTAGATGGGGGTTAGCTTGCACATAGAAATTTAAGAGCATATGCTCGCGACCACCCGAGTCGAGCACGATCTGTGACGAGACGTGTCGGTTTCTGTGTCGGGGACGGAGAACGGAGGGCGGGTTGTTATGGAAGACCAATGGACCTGGTAGGTACTTCGCAACCTGCACACATTCTTTTCAAGGTGTTACGGAGCAGGGCAATAGAATCACACACCCGTGGCGAGGACTTGATACGTTGGCATGCCTCTTCATAAAGCACTGTAGGGGAATTCCTCGAAACCAGCTCCGACGTCAAGGCGTAGACAAGGATCGCTGTAAGACCGGCACCGAATAGGATGACTGTCAGATTCGTCGTACGAGCTGTCGCTCGTATTGCTAAAATCATTCGAAAAGTCGTCACCACAATGATATGTTTGAAGGACTGACCTTTCCCTTTAGGGCTGAGCTCTGACCACTTCTTTGAGGACCCGTCACCATATGACGATTGAGAGAGACCAAGCTGGAACGGCCCAACAGAGTCTTCTTTCCGGAACCTTCTTTGTTTCTGGTCGAGAGCTTGGGAGAGAAGGGACGACGAGTCCACGCGGGGGTGTGTATTTGAAGGGGCCTCACGGTGAGTTGCATACTGTCGGTAGATCGTAATCAGGGTACGCCTCTTATGCGCGCAGATAGGCGGTGTCAGGAACACCCCAAAAACGCCCCGCGAAGCGCAAAAAGACATACTCTGAACGTTCAGACGTGGACGTTCAGTTGAGAGTGTCAACCAGTGACTAACTTGGTCAACGGGCCGGGAGAAGCCGGAAAAACATCAAATACGTTGAATTAATTAATGCTATGCGACGCTATGTCTAATCTATGCTGGGTACGTGTAGAATTGTTCAAGTGACAGTCCCTCGTCGGAGCCTCTTGTAAAGTCCAATGATAACATCGTTGGCGGTGAGTGTTATGATCCTTTCACATACGTTTAGGTATTGTCAATAAAATCGAATGAGCAACTCACGTATGTGGCGCAATTCGCAGGAAGTGGGCGGTCGAGCCTGCAGAAGTAAGGCCCATTGTAAAAACAGTGGAGATGCCTCATGGGGGGATACGTACCTTTGTATAGGGCTAGGGGACCTTCAGTTGTTACAGTTTTCCATAGGCAGTCAATGGGGTTCTTATAAAGAGAGCCGACTATGCGTCCGCTTGGAAGTTGCATGGTTGGTTGGTTGTACATTCTTGTCAAAGTCTACCAGGGATTAGCTCGCTAATAAGCTATGCGGTATGAGCTTACCGTATCGGCTGGTTGCATCATAACCAGCTACCTTTCTTGTTAACGGCGTCGGGTATAAAAAGGCCAAACTTACGACGCAGACACCTGAGAAGGAGCTACTGGCGAGATATGTCCATATGCTATCCGCTGGGAGAATACTTCTTGATACCAACTGATTTTTGGTCCAGTTATAGGTGGGGAGTTGTACCTAAAGGAACTTATCAGTTGCCACCCGGGGAATGATACTAACGGGACCTAACCGAAGACCCCATTGATGTTCTAAGGATGGCGGCGTCAACTCCCCTTACAAGACCACGGAAGCGCTCTCGTTGGTATATTGTTTTGAGAGCATCCCATGAACTCTTGTAGTAATGTTGCGTCCCTACGGGTAACGCGGGCGAATATGCCTGCAGGGCGGTCCGGCAGACAGACGGTGAGGCGTGGACGCATCTTGGGAATAGATAAAGCCAGTCACCTGCATCCGTGCCTTAATCAAGAAAAGGGGGTTTCCGAGAGTAGCTTGTGTTATAAGAGAAAGATGTTACTCTGGTGCACGGCAAAGTGTGTCAAAGAAACAACCTCCTACTGCACCACTAGCCGCGCCAGCAAAAACGGAGGTAAAGGGACTCTGTTCCTTTGTATTTAATCCGACAAACTGATTTGCCGTCCTACGTATTGGTTCGTAGAATCCTGAGGCGGGGTCGAATAAGGAGAGTGAACGAAAGACAGGTGATTGTCATACCCAGTCGAGACCCATTCAGAAGGATCTACGAGGGTGTTAGCATAATGGAATGGAAGGGAGTCTTAACACTCACCTGGTATGCATACTGAAGAATAGCCCGAGATCAGAAGTAGCCCCAAGGAGTAGATGGCCAACACGTACTGCAGGGGGAAGCCCTCGTTGTATTCCTCTAATACCTTCATTTCTCCAAGTCTTTGTGAAGACATCGAAAACGCTTCCGTAGACCTTTTCTCCGCCCCCCTTTACTAGCTCGCCCTGTAGTTGTAGCCTTGTCTTTGCCACCTCTGCAGGATTTGAGAATGTAACCTGAATGGATGGTCTGGAAGAGGTCGAAAGGTGAAATAAGCCCACACACGGCAACAGATGCAGCGACCCCTCCAAGAAGGAAACCTTCCGTAGTAGAAAGAGGGCGAGGAGTTCCCGGGCGAGGAGATTTGAACGTGGTGGTCATAACGAATCGTTTGTGACAGCTGCATTCAACAGCGGGCTCACGCGCTCAACCGACAGGCCTACAGGCTTACCGTAACACGCGTGTTCTCCACGAACCCCGGTCGCAGATGCAGTCCCTCAACATAACTTCGGTCGTCTTCGTCGCCATCTTGGCCGTCTCAGTCCCTTTCTTCGTCCGCCTCGCATCGTCACCTCTCGCAGTCCTCCTGCTGTCACCCCTTCTCCTTCTCCTTATCCCCATAGCCTTTCTCATATTTGTACTCCTTCTCAGCTATGCTCTCGATGCTGGCCTTCCTCCTCAAAACTTCCTCCCTTCCTTGGCAGCTCACCCGTTGGCATTCTCCACTCCTGCTGCTTGGCAAGCCGTTCTTATCAGATCCCAATGGTCCCACAAGCCCCCACAAAGCTTGCCTCCTCTGTACCCCGAATCTCCCATGATCTCTGCTGCAATGAATGAGATTCTTATCCTGATCGTACGTGACTTTGTGCTCACATGGTACAGGGACATATCGTCTTCTCCTTCGTTTCCCACTGCGGTCTCTGCCATGCTTCACGGCGCACTAGGCAATCTACTCTCCAAACTATCGTCGGCAGATCTTTCGAGTATCATAGTTAAACGTGTGCTACCTAAAATTACTGCACACGTAGAACAATTTCAGGAGTCAGAAATTGCTTTACGCGGCGCAGGCTTGGAACGTCGATTGACCGAGTCCGAGGAATTAGACATGCTTCTGGCCAGTCGGTACGCCGGAAGGAGGAAGCTTCATCCTGCCGTCAACAATCTCTCTTCGAGCTTCACTAAGCAAGCAGAGGAGAATCATCTGAAGTCTCTTCTGGACCGTGTTCTTCCTATAATTCTTCCCGCGGACGAATCTCGCAGTACTGCGTTATGCGTCGTCATACGCGAAATTGCGGCGTGTTCGGTCATGTATCCTCTCATGGACATGCTTACCGATCCTGACTTTTGGAATTGTACCATCGATCAACTGGTGAGCGCATGTCTATGGGATGTCACCAATAGCTAACCAAAGTACACAAGGCCGGAGCTGCAATCCGTCAACAGTAACGATGTCTCTTTTGGGTTTTCGTCTTTGTTGACTCATCTTTCTAGGCGCCTCATCTCAAAAGTACGAAATGTTTTGGAGGCTCAGCTCCCTCGTGTTCAGCCAGAGCTGAAAGCTCCCAGGGGGACGGGCTCGGGTGCAGAAACAATCACGCTCCGCACTGACCAGCGTCAGTTTGACGTCTTTCTTCGTAGCATCAATCATATGTCCTCCCTTTTGGATGCTCGCCGCTTAAAGAACGACATCATGGGAGAAATTAGGAGAACCAGGGCTCTGTTGGGTATGACTACTGATAGAGCGATATGATAGTCTTCTAACAACTCTCCCTGAAGCCGCTCACCAGAAAGACGACTGGATAAACGGGGAGAGAACGGAGGATGTGGTTGCCTTCTTGGACAGGCTCTACACGGCCAGGCGCAAGGCGGAACAGCGCATCATTACCTTGGGTGGGAACGATGAAAGCGTAAGTGTCGTAACCGAATCCCAATTCTCGATCTTGACAAGAAGTTTAGAAACAACTCACGACCGATACAGCGCTCGCATCTCACCTTGCCCTGCGAGACATCCTCGGCAACCCGAGCTCTCTTTCTTATTTCATGGAGTTCATGGACCGACGGAGCCGTTCCCTCCTCGTACAATTTTGGCTCACTGTGGAGAGCTTCAAGAATCCATTAGAATCGGTCGAGTCTGACGACTCTGGTGACGACCGCTTGAACCCTCCATCTTCAATATCTACTGCTAAAGAGGACATATCAATGATATATGAACTCTACTTCTCTGGCACCCCTCCCCATTCTTCGCTTTCCACCATATCTTCCAAATACGTGTCTGCCATCCGTGTCTTTGCCAGTGAGGCTTCGCCCACACCCACTATGGAACGCAAGGCGCGCAAAAGTGTGATGCTCGTGCAACGGCAGGTCGAGCAAGCCATGGAACAGGATTTCGAAGAATTTGAAAGATCTGAGTTGTGGTTCCGGGTGGTTGAAGATGTTGGTGCTAGTCGCGTTACGAACAGCGTCCAAGGACAGCCTCGGGTGGCATCTTCAGCTAGCGCCGAAAGCTTACCTAGTTCAAAATCAAGTAAAATCCCTTCTCGGCCTCAGCATCCTCTCCCTCAGCTCCGATCCGAGCAACCTTCCTTCACTCTTGTGCCGCCTTCCCGTGCTGATCAATCCTCGCCTGACTCAGGGTTATTATTCAAGGATCCTCAGATCCACCAAGGCATCCCTACCACCCCATCAAGCCTTGATGTCCTGATGTCACCCTTCTCTAGTTCTGAGCCCGACAATTCTCGAGCCCCTTTATTCGACGACCCCGGTGGCACCGGAAAAGCCAGTCGGGAAAGCGAATCTACGATAGAGGCAATACAGGCTGCCCTATCGGACATCATTGCTCTCGACAACCAGCAGATAAACAAGCCTTACTTCATCTCATCTCCTACCTCATCCCAGAGATATCTCGGTGTGGAGCGTTACCCAAGCTCTAGTGGGGACGGTGTCGGAAGTACTGAGGACGACGAGAACCGAGGCGAGGAGAGTGGTGATCCCACACAAGAATCATTCCATCTTCCAGGCCCGGGCGATCTCCAACTTTCTATCGAGATCTCCCGGCTTGCCGAGAAGATTTCTGCGCTGCAAGTACAAGACGCCATGTTAGACTCTCTCCTTAAGAAGGCAGAGCTCACAGGGGACGTCCAAGAGCTTCGACTTCTGCAGAAGTCCAGATCCTCGCTAAATCGGGAGCTACGCGAACTGAGTTTTCAGAAGACGCAATTTGAGCAGCAAGAGGTGTCCAATCGGCTCATTCCAGATCTGACGAAAATATCCGTTGTAAATTCAGTCGTAGGAGAAGAGAACGGGAAATCGGTCGTGCGCTACCTTGTCGAGGTGCAACAGCTCTCGCCAAGTGGTGGGGTAGGCACAGGGTGGGTTGTAGCCCGGCGATACAACGAGTTCCTGGATATGCACAACAAGCTGCGGGAACGACATGCCGCGGTCAGAAATCTCGAGTTTCCTGGAAAACGTTTAGTCACCTCACTTTCTGGGAGTTTTGTCGACCTGCGACGCGCTGCGTTGGAGCGGTACATGCAGGTACGTCAGATCACTCGGCGATAGCACCCATCTCATGGCATTAGAATTTGGTCTTGGTTCCCGCCGCATGCGAGAGCAGTGAACTTCGCGCATTCTTATCCAGGAGCTCACCTTTCATGGTGTCGGAACCCAAGGTATCCGCGTCTAAGCCTACGGGAGCTTTCCCTGGCACTGGTCTGGTCCGCCATGTGTACCAGTCCGTCGCAGGGAGCATCGACGACATGTTTTTTGGGCCTTCGATGCTGGACGTGATGATTCAACGTCTTACTCGACAAGCAGCGGAACTAGCCGGTATCAAAGGAAGTTCTGTCACCGATGAAGACGTGGTCACCCAGGCTTTTCGGGCCTCGGGAAACGCGGCATCGGATGATACCTTACTGCAATTCTCAGGCGATTTGAAACCCCTCGAAGGAGAAACAAGCTCGTCCAGTTTTTCCTCCCCAATCTGTGACCTTATCCTCGCTGTCTTCGAACTTAACAAGAAAAATAATTGGCTGCGGCGCCAGGCCATTATCATCATTATGCAGCAAGTGTTAGGAAGTACAGTCGAAAGGTTGTTCTGTCCACCTCGTGACCTCTTGGCTAGCTTACGACGCATTTATTAGGAAAGTTCGGGACACCATTAACTACCTCTTTGACGAGATGCATGTCATGAACTTCATTGGAACCTTTCGCGACTCCACGTGGCCGGGAGGGCAATTCAGGCAACCTTATGCCCCCCGAACAGCTGAAGAAAAAGCACGAGCTCGTGATGATGCGAACCGTATGCTATCTGCATTGATACCAGGTATGTCCTTTGGATTTCGTGATACGTTACCCAACACGTGCGCCGGATAGATCTCGCGGCCAACATGATCGGCCGCTCAAATGCACGCAGAGGAGCGCGGCGCATATTCGCTGTCCTCCAGAACAGGAGGCTCAACCAGCACCTTTTGTACACCATTCTGGATGAGGTGAGAATTTGTTCCTTAAGGCGACTGATGACATCACTCAATAGCGCTTTGTTGTCTCTTCAGTTGGTCACAGCATTATTTCCGGAGGCTTTTCCATGACGGCCTTTGCGGATACCCTAACTGAGGGCTCGTAGGTCTTTGCTCAATTGGCAGCCGTCGCTAGTCATCTATACCTACATCTATATGGCAGATATCTGCCCTTGGGCAAGCCCGGGTAGTCAGATCTTCGGATTGCTCCAGCGAGGACACCATGGTTTGCTTAGCAACTTTCGAACGTCGATGGACTTCCACAGGCTCTGCAGAGGGGTCATTATATCTGCGATAATGGCGGTCAAAGTAAGCTAAGTAAGGACATCATGGATGGCTAGAGCATACATTTTTATGGCATGCAACAAGTATCCACCACCTCCTGAAGTTGACATTACGGGGTGGGTGCGACCTGGAAGTACCTGTGCGGATGTCGGTCAAAAAGTTAAATTGCTTAAAAACGCTGCAATACTTGATAGCGACGGAGCCAGCTCTCTGATATACTAGGGGCTAGATATTGGGGATCGACTCGGAGAGTTGCTTGGAGATCAGACACAACCTACGCGCAATCAGCTCAATTGCCTGCATGAGGGACACAGCAGACAAACCTGTAGGTGCGGACTATAAACTACCACAGACGCGGAACCACCCAAATACGGAAATAGCTTTTGAAGTATCGAAAGAGGGTCATATGTGCTTGCTAAGAATAGCCTGGATTGACTCAGTCGGTTGCATGAGCGGTCACCCGTTGACGGAACTCTCACCCTTCGAACTCTCCTGCAAAAAGTTCTTCGCGTACGCTGGACAACGCATCTGACGCTGTTTTACGCTTCGAGAGCCGTGTTTTGTGCTTTTCCGAACCATAGGACCCCCGTGCGGGATCGGCAGAGAGAACGACTATGTGATTCAGACGTTTGCGATTAAAGTGGATAAAGGAACCCAACTAGGTGTGTACGCTTCATCTGCTGTTGCCCAGTTGAGCGATGACAAGACGTTGGCAGTCAGCTCTTTGGAGAAATTCATCTGTGTCATGACGGGATATGCAGGTGGCGAGTCCACATCGCAAATCGTGATCAATCGCCCATTACCTATTACTAAATTCAGCAAAAGCCGGGTTTCTAGTATGAGTTAAGAACTGACCACCTAACCTCTCCAACACAGCGGAAACCACCATGCCGGATGCGTCATCCACTACGATGTAGCGACCTCCTGGTCTTACGTTTCCAAGATTCATCATTTGTGAAAGTGTGTCGATGCGCAGGCTGAAGATGCGCATCTGGTCTTTCACGAACCAGTACTCACAAACGTTGAAAAACGTGGGTTGTACAGTTGTAAATGATTTGGAATACCTTCACCTGCAAACTAAGAAGACGGATTCCAACGGAGTGGTTTCGCTTACTTGGCTGCCTTCCGTTTCTTGTATTTATCTTTGCTGTACTCGGTTTTAAAAGAATAATTTGCGTGCATATCAATTTGTTTCTTGATGATTTCCTACGACCTGGTCCATCAGTTTCCGTGAGTGTGGGAGCTTGATCGTGACTAGTCACAGAAGCATGGACCCCTGACTGCTTCAGAGTTTCTATTTCACTTGCGGTTAACGGTTGAACAAACTGTCCATCGTTGATAAGCTCGTTTGTTGCATCCGTATCCTCTGTAACATCATCAAAAGCCTCTTGGGCATGAAAAAAAAAAATCTTACCAAGCTCCTCAATGGCAGGCGGAGGGATTACAATAATCGTCTTATTGTTAATCTCGTACGTCAGTCCATATGGCTGGTTGACGAGTGCATCGGCCAGAAAAGAGCCAATTTTTCCCAAATTTACCATCCTGCCTAGAGTCAGACCATCTCATCTCATGAACAACCATAAATGCGACGTACGAATTAGCCTCCAGTTTGCAGCTTTTGATATCTCCGGTCGGTAGTCGCAGGAGGACAGTGTCTCCAGTGCGGATCACGCCGTCCTCTACCATTATTGACTGTGGTGGATCTAAGGGTCCTTTTGTTGCAGAAGAAGACACGTCTCTGTCTCTTGACATCCTGAATCTAACCGTTCAGTTGGCCCAAGCTCTGTAGTATGCCGTATTCCCGGACCGATGGTGACCCACAGATACCTGTGACCATCAAGATGACCGTCACGTGTTCCAGCATCGTCGATCGTAGTGCAAGAACAGTACAATTTTATCATTCTCACCCATTTGAACCACTTGTGCTTCATTCACCACTCACCACCATCCACCAATACATTGGCATTGACACCCACAATGTGGTCAGGCTGCAGTGGTACATGGGGAGTGGCTTGTCACTTCTAGCACCAGCTAGGCACTGGCAACAGTAGAGATGGATAATATGGCACAAGCAACACAATGCAGAGTACACTAATGCAATTCTTTTGGATTTCCCATGATGAATATACACCAACTCCTGGACAATGTGGATACATTTAAGGCTAAATAGGCATCCGGACACCAATAGCTGTGTAGATCAACCTTTCATAGTTAGCTCTCTCTACCCTTATATCTGGATAATAACCAGTGCAATATGCCACCTTCTGAGCTTCTGTGAGGCCTAAAATACTTAGCCTAGATGTAAGGGGGGGCAAGTTGTGCTAGCATGGTGGTCAGCAGCATAGAAAGTGACAAAAGCAGGTAACATACTGGATCTGCTGTGGGGTCCTCCATATTGGGAAAGTATACCACTTCAAATCTTTCAAGCCTCCCACTAGTTTGAGATTCATTGTAAAGCTATACCATGCTTACATAAGTGAAAAGATTAAAATGCTGTAGACACACATACAATTGCAGTCATTCTTGCAAATTTCTGTACTTCATGTCTGAGAGGAGCAAGTGCCACTTGCACAGCAGGTCCAAACCATGGTGGAGGATCTTCAGTAGGTTGGCCTTAAATATTGATGTAATTTGTCAGAATCAGCAGTTGATATGAGAACAAATTGCAAACCTGCAGGTCCCTGTGCTAAGTGCTGTGCCATGGCAGTGCTATAGCCCCTATGGGTAAAGTTGTCAAACAAGCCTATCTTTAGTAATTTGGTTGCACACTAGAAATTTCCATATTAAGTAGTAGATACAGATGGGAAGTGTGGAACCCGACTTATCCGACCTGAAGGGAAAAATTCCCTAGTTTATGATCTTGCATATCTTTTCGAGAGGAACTAGCTCCTTGGGCCGAACTTTTGCGACGTCGAGGGTATCAGAATTTAAGCCATTGTTCCTTTGACCCTGGAATAGCTCGGATACAGAGCTCTGAGGGTGGCGGAGCATAATTTTCTATAGCCTAATACAAATCCTTACGGTGGAAGCCTGGTCAGTCAGAAGGCTCAGACAACGTATGAAACAGTAGGGGAAAAAAGCGTACCATGTTCTCGGCCAGAATTTTTGAGAGCCTCATCTCAAAGTCAAGTTAGTCAACTCAGCGGCCTGTGAAGCGATGACCCAGCATTCCAGTAAGACTTGATGAAGAACTGTTCTCCCTGAGTGTGTGAAAGAGGTCTGTTGACACCGAAGCTCAAGGACCTCGGAATCCCACAGTCCAGCATACTTGGTAATACGGAGACTAGAGCTATAGGCCGACGAAGTCCCAAGAATTGTTGTGGACTCGGGCTGCCAGTAGCGGCACCTCTGTACGGGGCTCAGGCTTGATACTAGTTGATTGATGTTGATCGTTGATCACTTGTGTGAGGAAACCGGCGATATCATTTCCGACCCAATCACAGCTTCCCTCCCGCGTGCAAAACTTCGTAGCAACTCCGTGGACGGACGTCTGTAACGCCGGAGGAATGGAAGATCTAGTGAGATGGACTTCGAAGGCCACAACCGTTGCGTACTTACCGCGTTGCCATGGCTCGGAGAGCTGTAGAGTATGCTGGAACGTATCATATACAAAAACTGGGTTTGCATGGTTTGAGTCCGTTAAGACTAACTTAGCTGAGTGCATAAGCGTATTTGGATGCTTGATCGTCATGGCCCTCCCATGAATGTGCGCGCAACACGTTGTATCTTGCGCCCATGATCGAGGTGGTCGACATCCTCGCGCGTGAGTCGATCCCCCGGAAGGAGTAACCCCAAATGGGTACTTTCGACCTAGGCTAGCAGACGTCAGTGAGGTGACAACTCCACAAATTTGGTGCTCGCCGATTGTCCGACAGCCGCGCCAGAAACTTTTACGCGATCAGAATACTGTAGTTCGCACTGGAATGGGCGAGGTTGGCGACATTACGTTCTACATCGTCTCTTTCGGCGGTCCCGACTCTGTGTCTGCTTTTTTTTTCGTGATGGGACCTATCGTAAGGAAATTCGGAGTAAAGTGCTAGCTCGCCGCATTGCTTGAGGACGCCAATCACGTAGCAGTGCGTGGACGTTGCTACTATGATGCGCATCTGAGCCAAATGGTCTGCCTGACTAGACGGTGATCTCATACCCACCCAGATCGCGCTCCGCAAGAAACTTATCATTAAATAACCCGCTTCCAGCTCCACGAACTCTAAAGGACAACAAAGGAAGGTGATTAGAGGACACTGCATACAAAGAAAGTCCGGATAGCAATCAAACCAAGACATGTAAACAAAAACAACTACAGGGTAAAAAATTCGCATCGCATCTGTCCAACCGTTGGAATAATGACTCGGCACCAAGACAGGGTGCCAAGTAACATCACATAGTGAACGCAATGCATGGACAACCTATGTCGACGTTGCTATCTCTCTAGTTGAATAACAGAGACTGGTAACATTCGTCTTCAGGTGGCAGGACGGGCCGCAGTGGGCTGGAATGAATCATTCGCTGATAGAGAATTTAGGGCGTCATTACGGCGGATCATATGTGAACGCAATGACACTTACGACAAGAGTATAGCCTCCGCAACATCAATTTTTATTTGACATCATTGCAGTCGCAACCCCCCTCACGCCCAACATGACCCTTACCACATTTCTCGCACCAAGCTCTAGTGCCCGCGGTAACGCCAATCGCAGGTTTTGAAACTCGGGACGAATCCGAGTACACTGACGACGATGATGCTTGGTCTCGATGAATAGCGGTCCGATGACGTTGGAGGTCGTGCTTGCGGCTGAAAGAGCGCTTGCAGCTACTGTGGGGACATATGAATGGCTTTGCTCTCTCAGGGTTGTGTGTATCCATGTGAGTCTTGAGGTTGAATGCACGTGCAAAGGCTGGGGGGGGGAGTGAGTACTACTCTCTTTTAAAAAGTATGAGATATTCTTACCACGATTGCAATTAGGGCACTGGTGTGCCCTATTTGGGCCTGTGTTGGTCTGCGTGTCGGGCGCCTGAACGGAGAGGACAGTAGGAACAGCTGATGTAGGATGCGGGCGAGGAAGGGAAAGATTGTCCGGAGAAATACCGAAGTGCGGCTGACGAGGCTTGGAGGGCCCATAGTCAGACAGGGCCTTGGCTACGCGCACGGGAGGGGACGGTGAAGGGGAAGGTGGTAGGGGTCCGAAAGAACTGTGGAATGCAGACGAGTAGATAGAATCATGCATGGTATCTACGCCACCATACTCCGAACTGACTCGGACGTTGTGAAAGGCCATGTCCAGAGGCATCGAATAATTGGACGCAGGGTAACCGACGTAGGAATACTCGGAGGCAGCGAGGTCGTAACCAGACTCGGTCGAATGGGTAAATGCGGAGGGCGAGGTGAAGACGGGAGTGGATCCACGAAGGTTGGTAAAAGTATCCTCGAGTTGTATAGGCAACTGGACGGGCCCGTCAAATTCTAGTTCTGAGAACTCGTTGTCGAAGGATTCGGGAGGAGGAGCATCCACTTGGGGAAGCGGAGCGAAGAAAGGCAGCTCTGGTTTGGTGCTGTCGTTGAACAGAGACCACAAGAGATCTGACTCTGTGGACATGGCGAACAGAGTATAAGTGGTTATATGTGGTTCGGGGGTGAAGCGGTGAGACGAGAAGTGGACAACAGATGGAAGAGAAACGAAGAGAGTGAAATGAGCTGCGGAATGAACAATCTGCCAAACAAAGCAAAACAAGATGAATTGCTTCACACGCACGGCCTTTTCCGATCAGTCACCCCCTAAGAAACAAAAATAGAGTCTCGTGTAGGATGGGCGGCACCTATGTAGAGTAGTACCTACTGCATGCCTCTGGTATTGATACATTCATACAAGGGTAAATATGGGAACGATCTGATATCATAAGTGTTCTCCGAGTCGTGTGATAGTCGTCGTGATTAGCGTTAGCTCCAAACACAGCTCATGGTAATCCAAAATCTGGCCATGTCGCCAAATATGCGAAATAGGGCTGGTAGTGTACCAGATGACCCGCTTTTTCATTTCTTCACCCCCGGAAGGTGCAGCAGCTGTAGAAATGGGCACACTGAGCTGCTTCGCGGACATAAAGCATAGCCAAGAATCGTACCTGATCAAATATGGAATAAGAGAAGCAAATAAGCAGCCCACTGCGGCCCATAAGAGAGACAAGCCAGAGCCGCTTGAGACCTCGATCCCTAAGGGAATATCGGTCGTATTCAGAATCAATCCATTCACAGACTCCGAACTGTTGATGGCAGAAGTCCAGAGTGAAGCGCCCGTCAAGACGAAGGCAGTTGCGATGAGAGCAAGGCAGGCGGATGCGAGGAAAGCTAAGGTACGCTTGAAAACGCCACTGTAAGAGTAACTGTGAGCAGTAGAAGCGATACAAACAGGAACGAGATACGGCGCACATAACTAGCGCTAAAAACGCGCAAATCGTCCCGACGAGAATAAGGTAATAGGCAGAGCGTGTGTGGCTCGCGATAGATTGGTTTTCAAACGAGGAAGTCCCGTTGATGATGTAGATCGTTAACGCGGAGTAGTTCGAAGCCATGTCAGCGAGGAGAGCGTCATAGGGCTGATATTTGTTTGCGACGGTGGTATTCGTGCAGATGCCGGCCGTGTTGTTGAGATATCCGCAGTAAGAATAGAGCCCGAATTTGTACACTTGACGAATCCCCGCCTCTTCCTGCAGCGGGGCAGATGCATTGGTTGCGTACAAGCCAGTAATTGGATCACCGAGTCCTTGGGCAAGTGTTTGCCTGAAGAACGAGATGACGATTAAAAAACCTGAGTTTTCGTCAAGCATACCCATATTGAGACACGTTCATCTTTGCCTGAGGAGAGTAACCATGTGTCTGATTAGGTTCCAAGCCGAAAAGCTGTGATACACGAACATACCATGGCTATTCCTCGAGGAACCGACAATGTACTAATTTGGCCGACCTATAGTTGAGGAAAGATAAGATAGGGTGCAAAAAGGAGTACTGTATAAGCGAGAGAACTGACGTGTACGAATATGAGGAGCATGACCGCAGCAAAGCTGGAACGAGGTCAGATTGAGAGGTAAGTGTGACTACCGAGGAAATACGTACGAAAAAAGAGAAGCGAAGCCTATGCATATCTCTCCTCTTAGTTTGTACTGTTGGATCATGAAGGATGCGATGTGAAAGAGAGGAATCCAGTTCTAATTCCAGGTCCAGTTCGGTCGCCGGTATGTATGTACGGTGCACACGGAACACGTTTATTCGGCGCGGCAGGTTTTGAGGGTGGTCAATGTCACGTGACAGCATATGTCCTTCCTTGGTAACCTCGGCTCGGCACAGAGACTAGGAGGACATTGGCCGACACTCTACTCATACTCGCCCAACCCTCGTCCATAGCCATGTCCCATACTCCTCTTTCACGGTCCAATCCCGTCGATGTCCCTTTGCGGGATCCGGGGCAGCACTCTCCAAATCCAGCTGAGAATGATAGCCTTCCCAAATCTACCTCCAGCTCTCCTCGGGAGATAGTTCGGAGAGTCGTTGAGCGGACTTCAGATAAACTAGGAAGGAATAAATCAATTGGATCCAAGCCGCAACAACAATCCCCTAAGCCTCAACGTCCCAGTATCCCCGGCAGCCCAAAGAGTTTCATTTCTCAGACCAGGAAAGGGAAAGAACGGCAAACTTCTAGTACTGGTGACTCTGAAGGTACGAACAGCCCACAGTTTTCTATCTGACTTCTGAAATAACACCTGATATTTTAGGAGGTGGTACTGCCTTGCAGATGGCCGACAACGGCTCTATCTCCCAAACACCCAGTCCGGAATCTTCACCAACCAAGCACGGCACAAGTGACGAATCGCCATTTATTCGGCCATCCTCTCCAACTCAGTCTTCCTCCCAATTGACCATTCCAACGTTCCAGGGCGATACATCGGCAAGCGTCTTGCAGATCCTCCCTCAGCTGCGTCTGACTGGTAGTCGACTAGATGCGCGCAGGCACCCAGACTCTCATCCAAGCTTTGCAAGCCCTTCCACTGATAGATGACCCTGAGATCGACGATGAGCCTATGAACCATGACTTGAGTCCCGCAGAGTCGGATAGTGATGATGAAGGAAAGCATGGTGAGTCACGATTCTATCATAACACTCATTCGGAGGCCCCATGCCTTTCAGCCACAACATTAGCATCCTCTATTCATACAATCCACCGCCCTGTCGCACGTTTTCGCCGGCAAGAACTCTCGCAGACGGTACCCACCATTGATAGTACGCCAGGGGATCTCGCGGACGTATCTTCGGGTTCAGAACAGTTACAGAGAGCGAGCACTCCCGACGAAGATACTGATGCGGATGACTTCGAACTTCCCAAGTCTGTTGCAGCAAGCCGTAGGGTTAGTAGGAAAGACAGACCTATTGGACTGTCACCTGTTCTCGAACACGCTTCTCCCAAGTTCGTTTTGCAACACCATGCAGAGCGTTCAGGAAGTACATCGACAGTCAAAACTGTGAAACTGAACAGGCGGGCACGCCTGGCAGAGAAGCTTGCCGATGTGTTTGATATCAATGGTATAAACGAAGTCGTCGCAGGTTGATAATACATCCGCTTGCTCTATGGGTAGTCCTGACGGGCGTTTCTTTAGAGATGCCTTGCTGGCTGATGCGCTCAGTTTGTGAGTGTGCTTGTGATAAAACTGCGGAATGTTCAACCCGACATGTCATAGTGCTGCAAGGCTACATGTACCTGACGAACTCTTACCTTTGCTTCTTCGCGCACATGCCATCTAGAGAGGTTAGTTTGTTTGACCTTGTCCGTCATTATCGTAATAACTCTATTGTCAAGGACCAAGTATTGAAGTCGGGCTCGTTATACAAGAAGGCACAACGCACTAAGCGTTGGATTAAACGCTGGTTTATATTGAAGAACGATGCCCTCTCTTGGTATCAGTCGTCTTCTGTGAGTGTTTTTGAGGTCTGTAATATCTGGCCACTTATAACCTTAGGATCCCTATTTCCCACGTGGTGTGGTGGACTTGAGATATGCCATAGCATGTGATCCATACCAAGAAAGGGATATCCGACTCCGCACAAACACAAAGTCCATCTATTTGTCTGCAGACTCCGTTCCCAGTAGAGCAGAATGGGTGAAGGCTATTCGGAGGGTGATATTCAAGGCGCAGAACATGGGGGATAGTGTCAAAGTGCGCCCGTCAGGCCCGGTGACCTTTCCACCTTCTGACATAGCTAGCGTAGATTGCCATCCCTTACTCGACAATCATCGATGTGGACATATCAAGCGCCCTCGACTTCCGCGAGACTATCGAAGTAAAGGTGGTCGATGGGAGTGAGGACCTTGCAGTTGACTCATACTTCTTCACATATTTCCAAGACATATCAGCGGCTCTAGAGCAGATCCGAGATGCTATCGCCTCCACACAACGTTTTGTTCCAGCGGCGCCACAATCCCTCAACTCCGAACAACTTATAGACACCACCGTACCTCGGTCCACCTCCAATTATCGCACTGGCTCGTTGGAGCCTGCACAAGCGTATGGTGATGCTCACCCCAAGACACCCTCTACGTTTCGACTGTCAGCATTCTTCCGTCCTTTCCAGGAGCTCCCTCTCGGTCGTGCTGCTATTACCCCAGGTCAGTTAGATGAGCACGAGGAGTTTACCCACGTTGAAAAACGGGACAACTCGTCGTTTGTTCCAATTGCTCTCCCAGCCACGCCCTCTGATAGTCCTGGCGCAAATTATGCGACCGACTTAACTCAAAGTCCTCTCCCTCTCAAATCACGCCTTCCTGACAACAGTATTCTCTCGAGCCACACATACCCTCCCTTGACATCGCCCGGCGAACCTCCCGCGCAAGCGCCGCAAGAACCCTCGTTAGCAACTAGCTGGGTATCGGTCCCTTCGTGGCTAAGGATGTCACGGAGACCTTCTATCGGCGCATCTGGAACAGCAAATCAGCAGCCGGCAACGCAGAGAGACGGGAAAGCGGTTACGGAGGTGTACTCTTCTGGCACACAGCAATCCATTGGATCGAGTCAAGGCCCAGACCTTGGATACAGTGTCTTGGACGCGCCGGACTCTGCCATAGATGCTGAGACCGTTGAGAAGTTTCAAGCATCATTCGCTTTCGACGACAAAGAACGGCTTCTTGGATGTGTGTATGCGGTGTCGCGACTATCGACCAAATGGCTGATAATTGGCAGATTTCCCCGGTTACCTTTTCCGCGTCCTCCCCATTTCTGGTCGTCTCTACGTTTCAGGCAGTTATGTGTGTTTTAAATCTAGCGGGACCTTGACCTCAAAGACGAGGGTGAGTGGCGGTTTGGTAGCGACCAACAAGCAACTGATTTTTATTAGATGATCCTTCCAATACGCGACATATTGTCAACTGAGACTTCTAAAGCGTTCCGTTTCGGTCACTACGGCCTTATTGTCATTGTCAAAGGTCATGAAGAGCTCTTCCTTGAATTTAGCCAACAAGACCGCAGAGCAGCCTTCATCAACGTCATTGAGAGACAGATTGAGGACGTGCGCAAGCGCCAAGCAGAAGCCGGAACAGTTGCTCCCACCGTTGGGAAGCGCGATGCACTTCTCTTGGAAGAGCTCGGAATTCATACATCTCCCCGGGAGGATGCGGGACCAAGACCTCCACCTGAGAGCATGAGTGACTCTGTTCCTGCTGTGATGTTTACGTCTACATCATCGACTTTCTTGACATTCAAGCCTGAAAAGTCCCTGCATTTCACCTTCCTTACCATCGGATCGCGGGGTGACGTTCAGCCTTATATTGCCCTTGCAAAAGGATTGCTCTCAGATGGCCATCGCGTCCGGATTGCTACTCACGGCGAATTCAAGAACTGGATTGAATCCGTGAGCTGGACGATGTCTTGAACCATCATCGCACTGATAGAATACTAGCATGGTATCGAGTTTGGCTACGTCGGAGGCGACCCCGCAGAGTTAATGCGCATCTGCGTGGAGAACGGGACGTTCACAATTGCTTTCCTAAGAGAAGGCGTGACGAAGGTAAGATGACTGCGTATTTCTTCTGTGGTCAACACTGAGCGCTCGGCAGTTCCGAGGGTGGATTGACGATCTTCTGAAAACTTCTTGGGAGGCATGTCAAGGTACCGATGTCCTCGTGGAAAGTCCCAGTGCTATGGCAGGGTACCACATAGCAGAGGCTCTCCGCATTCCTTACTTCCGAGCTTTCACCATGACATGGTCAAGGACGAGGCAAGTACCTCATACATGAAGTTGACTTCGTCTCATATTACCGACAGAGCTTATCCTCATGCTTTTGCCGTTCCCGAACACAAAGTGAGTAGCCATCCCGATTGCACATGACACCCCTGACACGTCTCCAGATGGGTGGTAGCTACAATTACATGGTTTGTCTTTCGCGTGTGGTCCAACCTCTTTGGTCATTAATCTGACTGTAGACGTACGTGATGTTCGACCAAGTTTTCTGGAGGGGAACATCGGGTCAAATCAATCGATGGCGACGGAACACCCTGGGACTTCCTAGCACGTCACTGGACAAAATGGAGCCACACAAGATCCCATTTCTTTACAATTTTAGTCCGACGGTTGTTCCTGCGCCTCTGGATTGGCCGGAATGGATCCGAATTACGGGTTTGTTCTCGTGGTACCGTTTGGCAATGCTCAGTCTGACCCTATTTTAGGGTACTGGTTCCTGGATGATGCTGACGTTGGTTCCAAGAAATGGGAACCCCCTGCTGACCTGAATAGGTTTATTGACAATGCTCGCAAGCTCAAAAAGAAACTCGTGTACATCGGCTTCGGAAGCATTGTAGTGTCAGATCCGAAGGGCATGACGCGCACTGTCATTAATGCGGTCGTGCAGAGCGGAGTGCATGCGATCCTTTCTAAGGGTTGGTCCGACAGACTGTCCAAAAACACGGCAGAAGCAATAGAACCAGAGGAGCCGCTACCACCGCAGATCTACCCCGTCTCCTCTGTTCCTCATGACTGGTTGTTCAAACAAATAGATGCAGCGTGTCACCATGGCGGAGCTGGAACAACAGGCGCCAGCCTGCGAGGCGGGTATCCTGCTTCTTCTGTTATTCTAGTCACTGAGACCTCCTATCAGCGGGAATCCCAACTATTGTCCGGCCTTTCTTTGGTGACCAGTTCTTCTGGGCCGATCGTGTGGAAGCTCTCGGAATTGGCACCGGTGTTCGCAAGCTGACCGTCGAGAACCTCGCTGAAGCCCTCATCGCAGCCACGACCGACCAGAGGCAAATTGCCCGTGCGAAACTTGTTGGTGAACAGATCCGATCCGTGGGTGGTTCTTACAACCTAAGAGGTTCCGGCAACTAAATTTGGTTGGGCAGGAAAATGGTGTAGCCACAGCCATTGAAGCCATTTATCGGGACTTGGAGTACTCGCGGACGCTCATTAAACGGCCAAGCGCGCATGATGAGCGTGCAGGTGACGCGAATGACGCAGAAGATGCAACAATACGAGAGAGGGGGGCATCGTCCTCTCCCCCTAGCAGGTCCGAGACTCGTTCTGGGGGAAGCTCGGCTGGCGGTGCCCCTAGCGAGGATTGGAGCGTTGTTTCCGATCCAGACGACTTGCACTCTTCTGTGGGCTCCTCACTCAAGGGTGCGAAGCTCTCCAAACGTAATAGTATCACTGCCGCGATGCTATCAGTCCTACCAGATGCACTTACTTCATCTGGGAACCGTCGCCCAGGTTCTAACTCCTCTGTTTCCGGAAGCCCTCCATGATTTTGTAAAGGGGCCAGCCAACACTGTTCTCAAATCTAGTACAAATATTTTGTAGACCCCCTCTCCTCAAATAGATCCCATTAATCTTCTTGTTCTACCCGAACTCCCCTATTGCAGGTTGGCGGGTGCATCATTGGACATTAGCGTCATCATAGTGATCGTCGAATATACGCTTGCTAAATTCTCCGAATGTTTCTGTCTCACTAATGCGCTGGTTGACGTCTGGCTGCATGAAAAGGGCAAACGTCTCTCTGGAGACGTTTTCAGCATTAGTACCCGCACCCACGCGGACACAATGGGGCGTCGCCCGTAGCCTGCCCGCAGTCGCGAGTTCGAGAGCCTCGCCTGTTTGGAAGGCGAGACAGTCAGGGGGTATTGTCACCTTCGTCAATTCACCACCACGACCCCGAATGTACAGCCCAGAGGAGGGCGAGGGCGAGGGAATTGCCTTTGCAGGAATTCCGGGGGGGTGTTGGATGTACAGCGCCTGTCAAATTGGAGTCATGTAGTTCTTCCACATCAAAATACCTTCTTGGGAGTGGAGGGGTGACATACCGAACACAAGCCTGTGAGGAGTGAATGATCGACATGAAAGCCACACCAGCTATCGATCGGTTCGTCCTCTGCAGGGAGAGGGCTCTCGGGTGAAGGAGGGAAGTAGTGTAGAAGCCGCGCCTTATTGGTTTGGGAAGAGCGGATCAACTTGGACAAGGAGAGAGAAGCGTCTGTTAGGTATGGGGAGGCAAATGGCTGGCAAGCAGTCGCGAGTTTGGCGCCAACGTCGAAAACGAAGCTGTGAAGAGAATGTCGGAAATGGCTCAGAAGAACAGTCGAAATTGGCGCACGACCCAAGGTCCTTAAACGCGGATTCGAAGCCCTCGATACCCTTCTCGTCCTTGGGCCCTGTGGTATCTAATTGTTAGCTCCACTTACGAGCGAAGAGTGTGATACTGACATATATTGACACCGTAATACTCGGGATATGCCCCCTGGAGGGTGGGACTGACGGAGGGTGCGTCAATAACGGGATTCGCATAATAAGAACCTTTCAGCGTGTCTGCTCAAAGCGTCAGCGTCTGAGAAGTCTGTTTCAGGTAGAAACCATACCAGGTTTGCCGTTCATTATCTCCTGAGTTATGCGCGTCATGTGTTACTCGTGGAGCTGGGGGCTGCCGAGCGTTTGATTCCGACGCACCTTTCCATGAGACCACCCAAAGCTGAAAATAACGAGTTATTGACACAACGCACAAATGCAAGCACTGGCTTCGAACCTGTATCTACTTTTTGCATCCGCATAGTTCTCTCGGACTTGTTCATCGAGTTGAGCAAACGTATGGGCAAATTTCAACAGTCTTTCCCTCAGTTTTGGATATTCCGAAGGGAGGTCGCGGATGATAATGATACCGAGACAGTCCGGACCCGAGCCAAAGGCTTTCTCTGTAGAGTGTAATTCATTGTACACGAAAGGAGTGATATGGACTTTCGGAGTACATACCTATAGAATGAGAGAGGGTCGGAGAAGGAGAGAGAAGGGAAGAGTATGAAATTGAGATAGCCGAATTGATTCGCGATGAAGATTGACTTGCAAGGCTAGTCATCGTGCGACGACGATGAAAGCTCGTTACCGCTGCGAGGCGGTGCACCAAGAAGGGAGGAGAGAACATTGGCCTCGTGTTAGTGTCAGTGGGTCAGGTCATGGACAGAATACCCACCCAGTCAGTACAGTGCCTTTTCTCCGTTCTCCCGTCTTACTCAAGTCTCTACGTAGGCCACAGTATGTCTCCCGGAAAACACTCGCCATCAAGCGAGGCGATTCAGAGATTCTCACACGGAACGACGTCCAGTACGCCTTCCTATACCACGTCTTCAGCGACAAGACGTTGGCCTTCACCGATGAAACTCCCGGCAAACCTCCAACCAAGGTCAACTTCTGCGACCTCTACGTACATGCTCTTTACAATTCTGCCAAATGCTCAAAGGTCATGAGAGATAAAATGCTCGAGACCCCTGCCTTTGCAGTAGAATTTGCGAAAATATCTCTACTTACCAACGTTGGCAGGATAAATACTACCATGGCCTGTATGCGCTATCGGACAACCTCCCTGTTCCCCCCTTCACTGAAATTTCACTCTTTCCAGTCTTTCCAGAGATGAAAACTGCCTTACGAAGTTATCACCCGGTTCCCTCTCTCCAAAAAACGGACGGGAATGTGCAAGATGCTCCTAGAATCAAAAACTGTCTCAAGGCTGCCTTCTTACCCGGAGAGCAGAAGTCGGCACCTCCCTCGACGCCTGCTGATATCCTTGCGCGAGCGGTGCGGGTCAGGGTCTTGAGTGATTTTTGTGCACGCATTGATAGTCTCACGCTTAGAAAGCCGGGCATATCCCCCCGACCAGTGTCGTCAATCTGATATTCGTCTTGGTCAATTATTCGTCGGTGAGTGACTGTTTCTTTACACAAATCGTCTAATGAATGACCCGACAGTCTTTGATGCCCATTCACTTTGAGCCGGATGTAGAATTCGTGGACCTCTTCCTCCCCATCAATATTTCGTCTGCTGCCCGCGCAAGGGCGTTCTTGTGGATGATATTCCATTACCACGAAGGTCCCAATTTAGCAAACCCCTTCGCGGACGACCATGCTCGCCGCAACCCGGGCAAAGTGCCATGGTTACTGCGTCTATCAAGGGAAGAACAGGCACAAGAGAATGTCGACCCTCCCGAAGAATTGGAGTGGGGTCGGAAGATGGCTCAGACCAGAAGTCGCTTTCTTCAAGAGTTAGTCGCTGGTGGCGAACTCGACAAAACCACGAGAACGTTGTCTGGCTCATCCTCGCACGGTTCGTTCTTTGTGTAGTTTGATCTCTACAGTGTGCGAGGCTTTCGTCTAATGTCATCGTAGACGCCGAACCTTCCTCGGCGCGCCGGTCCCGCACACAGCAATACTACCCATCAGATGGAAACAGGACAACTTTTCATCACTACGTCCCCACGAACGGTGGCAAAGTCAAGTCGACACAATCTGTGCTGCCTGCAGGTGTGGAAGTTTCGAATCTACTATCGGTTAGAGTGACTATACCCGTGCCAGTTCATGCTAGCATGCGTACAAGAGAGCACTGGTTCGAGCACCGAGACAACTACTCCTTGTTGCACCGTGCGGCCCTCCCTTTGGTGCAACCTAGTTACGCACTGACCTGATGATACAGAAGCATGGGACCGCGTGCAAAACACCGATCCACTCGCCGATTCGGACGACGAGGGCTTGGATGAACACGCTAGGCTGGATTACCGTTAGTGATTTCCTCTTTTTGTTTTCCCCTTCTCATCTCACATGGTTATGCCAGAGCGCCGCTTGCACGTTTTGGACTTGATCAGGCCGCCATCAACGCCTCACTTCGCCTCCTCTGGGTAATACTGTTCGCTGAAGATGTTGTCTGTAGATGTGTTCTGTATTTTCTTGGGATGTGTTTCACGTGTAAAAGCTTTTGGTGCTACGAAGGGTGCGCTTATACCATTTCACAGTTGAAAAGAAGATAACGCGGATGACGACTGAAGGAATCGCTGGTCGCCACTATGACTACGGCTAGTGACTACCCTAGTGGTTCTTTGTCGAACCTTATTGGACAGGGTTGCAGCTAATTGTGTACTTGCATCATGATATGTGTAATGTCTTTGACAAACTCTCTTTCGTCGAGTCGTCCTGTATAACGATCCAGAACCACTTGAACAACCGACCGGCGTATATTTATTTAATCGACAGTGCCGACCAAAGCAACTACATGGCACAGCCGTGCAGTGGGAAAGCAGAAGCGGGAAAGCAGAATAAAGAAGGAATATGAGCTGTAGTCCTGGTCCTGTGGAAGCGGGGCCTGCACGCCGACTAATGCACAACCCTACACAAAATTATACAAAAAATCCAACCCATGAATATCCGGTCCACCTGCTTTAGCGAGGGACCAAAAGAGTCCAAAATAAAAACCCATTGTCTATTCGAAAGTCCGAATCCCTGAGATGGGACCTCAGAACGCGCCCGGACGTGCGAGGACAGGGTGCGCAAATCCAACACGCTCGCGCCTAGGTAGCTCAGCAGGGGCGCTGATCCGCCTCAAACGGCGTTCATCTTCGTCCACGGTGCGACTATTCGGGCCATCTACAGACGGACTAGTTGTACGACGCTTCAGCTTCGACATCATGTCACGGCCGGTGAGGGTACGCGAGTTCAGGAAGGTAGTAAGATTACGCTCAGTGAGTTCAGTCGGCGAAGAGCTAGAAGATCGCGGAACCAGTCTGGTAATGACCTCCAGTTCTGGACCTTGGGAAGAATTTGGGAAACCGGCCGTCTTGGGTACGGGAGCGTGGATCTCCTCGGGAAAAGATTGGGTAATCTCGGCCTCGGGCATTTTATCGGAAAACACATCAAGGGGCTCCGGAGTAAACCTCATATGGGAGGAGGCACGCAGAAATGTGGGTAGAGGAATGGGACGACGGTGGTACTCCTCCTTGGAAGCCGCGGCCGCGGAGTGCCCTTGGGAGCTCAGGTGTGCCGTAATCTGCTCCAAAGAAGGGGCACGTGAGTTGGCACCCTTTAGGCGGCGATAATCAACTTGTTCGACCCATGGCTGTACCGAGGGAAACTGGATTGATCCGATGGTCTCGCTCTGTTGCAAAGACTCGAATAGCGCCAGTGGGGAGATGAGACCTGGGGAGGGCAGGGAATAGTGGAAGATAGATGGCGACTCGGGAGGAGTCTTTGGAAGGCCAGTCGCGGTGGGGGAGGGAGGAGCGCTGACCTTCGACAAGAATAAAGCGCGACGTTCCACTACAATAGGTCTCAGTATCAAAGTTGAAGTCATGATCTCAAAGGAGCGTACTCTGTTTGCTCTTGTGGGCTTTCAGGGCAAGTTCCTTGCGGAGGTTAGGTTCCTTCTTCGCGTTGGCATTTCTCTCCTTCGTTGACGCGAGGAGTGCTTCAAAACTGTTGCGATCGAGACCTTTCCCAGCGGGCAATGTGTGTGCGGGTCGCAGAGGAGATGGCTGTCTATGAAAACGGGGAGAAACCACAGGAGGGGGGCTAAGAAGAGAAGGGCGATAGCTGTCAGGCTGACTGGCGGGAAAAGTGGCTTGCGCGTCGAAGGGAGAGAACGGTTCAGGAGTAGGTTCATCTGCAATCGCAAAAGAAATGGAAATAGAAGGAACGGACAGGTTGGTGAGAGCCATGGATTATTACAGGGTGGGTTGGATAGTATTGCAGAAGTTCGTGAAAAGGATGGGATTATGAAGCGGCCAGCACCAACGCGATAATTACACACAGGAAGCGTTTCGGACTCTCCAAACAATGGGTAGAAAAGGGTAAGAAAGAATAAGGAAGAAAGGTACAGGATATAAAACAATCGATGATGATATGATTACTCGTAAGCAGAAGCGCCGGAGTCTCGAGTACGGTTATCACCTAGAAACCATCAAGCCGTGGACAGTTTCTCCTTGTCTACAGCCTCCGCCAGCTTCTTTTGATAAAGCTTCTTTGCGTCTACCCAAACACGGGCGTTCTCTCTCTCGGGGAATTCCAACAAGGATGGAAGGAGGTCAGCACTAAACTGCTCCGAGGCTTCTCTGGGGAGCAGCGTTGGGAGATGATCAATCGAGATGACCTGCAAAGGTGGATTTCCGGCGCTATCAAGAACTATGCATTAACCTCGGTGGGCATCGGATTGGATGGGTACTCCACTCACCCGACGTCCGCGGCGACGGTCGGCTCGAGGAATGTGGTGTTTATCGAATATATGGGGATGGGGTTGTTTTGGTTCGTCGTATCACAACTCACATCCACGACAACGCCTAGCCGACGCCTGTTGCCCACGGAGTGGATTTGTTCTCGACTAAGGAATGGAGGGATAGGCGTTGTGAGGTAGATACAATTGATGAAAATGTCGACATCCAGGATCTCCTGGAAGGGCCCACCCTTGGCAGTTTCGTCCAAGTCCCATTTGATGATGTTATCTCTAAAGTTCCTAGATCAGACCACGTCGCTCTCTGGACGATATATGCGTACTCTTTCAGGCCAATCTTCCTAAAAAGATCAACGGCGCCGCGACCACATCGTCCGAGGGCGCCAATTATGAGAGCCTTAACGTTGTTTTCTCTGCCATCGAGCTTGGCTTTTACATCGGTTACCATGGCTTGTTCATCGGGATATGGCTCCAGGGTGCCAAGCTTGGTCCCGGTTTTCTGCGCGGCGTACGCCAAAGCTCCAGCCGCGGCTCCCGCAAAACCTGCATGGAAACCAAATGCTGCGACGCGCCTACCGTTCGCGTCGGTCAAGAATTCCAGATCGTACAAGGTTCCACCTCCACGGTGGAATCTGGCAAGGACCGAGGACCAGCCCGCTTGTTGTTTGTAGCAGTGCGCAAATTGCACGTGTGTATGAGGAAGTGGGGAACCGGAGTCTGGAAGCTCCTTCAGACCGATGATAGGCACATCAACCGGGGCACTCGGCCAGGAGTTGTGCTCAACAAGCTCGCATCCGACGCTAGTCGCCCATATCAACAGGACCCCGCGGTGGATCTCTTCGAGTGAACGTACACCTCGTATTCTGAATCATCGAAGATCCTCTGTTGGTCGCGCTCGACATAGACTTTGAACCCAGATTCAATGAGCTTGCGAGCTGTGGTGGGAGTGAGAGCAGCTCGTCGTTCAAACTGCTTCTCCTCGCAACGTAACCAGAAACACTTTTCCGACATGACGATGAGGAGAACAAGCGTGCCAGGAAAATAAATGTCGAACAGGATAATCAGCAACAAATCAGTACAATCAGACCGTCGTGCCGTGGTTATGTCATATAGTATGTGATGTTGAGGGGCTCTTCGGCCCGGCAATTGCGAATGTTCAGTTGGCTCGTCCTCTCATGCCCAATCCTCCTTCTTTCTCTTCGTTCCCGCCTTCATTCGGCTCTTTTCCAGATGTAGAAGACAGTTCTGCGAGGGATCGAGAGGCTTCTCCTGCCTCAAGTCAGCGGAAAGGATTGAGGGAAAAGGATGAAGCCAGCAATCGCAAGAAAAAGAAACGCGACAGACGTGAAAAACATGGTAACCAGAGTCAAACCTCCTCTCGTGAACGCGGACGCAGGAATCAGAATTTAAAAGCCGACGGTTACGTTCTCGACGATGAGAAAATAAAGGCGGAGGAAAGCTTGTCACGAACTGCCAAACAAGATGTCCCACAACAAGCTTTCTTTTCGGACAGGAAAGGTGACCCATTAAGCGTGCAATATGGAGGAATATACTCCAAGGAGGTTCCAAAGTATCACTTGGTCGGACGTGCGTAACATCCTGTGATGTTGGCTGATTATTAATGATGTTGAAGGGGGCAGGAAGATTCTCGGGTTAAAGCAAGGTTGGGTCGTCCTACATCGAAGTAGTCGCGGTGTAGAAGTTGCGGTTGGTAGTCGTCGAAAGGTACGACCCCCACGCTCTTAACCTTCTTTTAACTAGAACAGCGATTAGTTTCGTGGCATCGATGACGTAAATTCCCGACGTCTACTCGAGTCCCCCCCGAGGCGGCTTGTGGCTTCGGCCAGTTCACGTCACAAATATCAAGAAGTAGACGGGTTTATTCCCCTTCCTTCTCGCAGACCTCATTCTGCTCAAGAAGATTATAGGTCTATTGACCCCTCGAAGGACGATAATTCTAAAAGTGATTCTTCGTCGGCATCAGAGAGCGGTGATGACGATGATCAAGATGGGACGGCTCTCCCTTCGTACTACGAGAATATGAGGTCCCTTGAAGAACTACTCTCAAGAGATCTATCTTCCGTGTCTACATGGCTTTCCCTTCTTTCGCACTCATTGTCTCAGGTGCCTGCTACATCCAAAAACGCCCCAAAAGTCCGTTCTGAAATCACACTTTCTGTTCTCGATCGCGCGATGCCGAACCTTCCCAAAGGGTCTCCATCGACTCGCATTCAGTTGCTATATCTTCACGCGGGCGAAGAAGTGTGGACTAGTGACAAGCTGAAACAAGAGTGGGAAAAGGCCTTAACCACAGGAGACATCAATATATACCTGGCATGGCTAGATTGGCGAATTAGACGTGGGTCCGATGGGCAGGATGGGGTCCTTGAAGCAACTATTCGGGTACTTGCTTCCGCGACGAGCGAATTGGAAATGTTGAGAGTGTTTTGGCGATGGACCTATGTGTTACGTCAGACCGGTATGCTCTTTTTCCCTGCTTTAAACACGACATGGGCGATACTACTTACAGGTTTCACCGAACGATCTATGGCGCTGTTCCAGGCACAAGCAGACCTGTATTCCTAGCCTCTTTCGCCACGTGCGTTTACTCACGATAAACGATTTTACAGTGCAGGTTTTCATTGTCCGCCGGCGATCAGCCGGCTCCCACTGGAGGAGCAGATAAACAATCTTGAGGAATTTTGGGACTCGGAGGCCCCGCGATTAGGTGAGGCCGGGTCGACTGGCTGGGCAGACTGGTACCTTGCGGGCAAGCCGGAGCGAACGCTAGGGGACATGGTTCCCAGTGAGGACCCAGTCTCTGGAGTCGTTTCTGCGCCTCCCCTGGATCCATATCAGCGCTGGGCACAGCAGGAGATGCAGGTGGATGAACTGTTGCGACCGCCGTTGCGGTCGACCGACCCCGGTGCGGAACTGGACCCGTATGCGGAGGTTTTATTCTCTGACATCAAACCGTTTCTCTTCGCTCTCACCTCGAGCCGTTCAAAGGCACTGTTTCGGCTTATGTGGTTGTCATACTTGGGTCTACATGTCCCGGGTTTGGAGACTATGGCTGGAGCTAGCGATGACGATCGGTGGACACAACTCCGTTTAGTTTCAAAATTATATATGGAGGCCATATTTCCCCACTTGACCGACAAACAGAGCTCCGCGCCAGAGTCGCATGCCGGAGTGCTTGTTGGCAAGGAGAAGCAGTACGCGAAAAGCTTTGGGCCGATCAAGAACTGGACCTATCGTTGCATTGGGCCACTGGAAGCCTCAGAATTCCGGAACGGAATGGTGCGGTGGGGTATGTGGACGAAAGAAGACGTAGTTGGGATTGATGTTGAGTTTGTGAGGGCGGTGTTTGACCAATGCCGTATGGGCGATGACGACTCAGAGTGGGACATACTAGCGCTGGCTTTCGAAGCTGCGATCGACGTGAAAGGGCAAGTGTATTCTGTTCACCATTCGAGTACGGCTGACCATGTGAGTCCAGCGCAGTGAAGAGGTCACGCGTCTTCCTTGCGTCGGCGCCAGAGTCTCTACCTCACTGGGCTGCTCATGCGCGACTAGAACGATTAAGGGGACGCCTAGACGAGGCGCGAAAGATCTATCAGACAGTGCTCTCCTCGCCTGCATCTACAAGAAATAGGCTCAGTACGGGCCCGCTCTGGTGGGACTGGGCCGAAATGGAGTGGTTAGCTGGTGAATCGGAGGCCGCGACAAGGGTTGCGTTGCGGGCTGCTGAGGTGGAAGGCTTTGGCGGCCTGGCTGTCTTACGAGGCAAGCGCGCCATTGAGGCGACGGCTCACGAGATTCCCGAGACCCTGTGGAAAGTGCGTGAAGCGTGGCTACGACTGGGCGCCCTGCTTGAACTCTTGACGGGGAACTCACTACCATCATTTTTTACGGCTTATCTCGAGGTTGGGACAGTGGCTCAGGAAAGCATGGCCGTTGCGTCACTTGGAATGCTCTATCACCACATCGTTACTTTGCGGAACCCAACACGTCCTGCGATTCTTCGTGAGCGGTCGGAAAGGGCTGTGGAGCTGTTTCCTGAAAACACTATAATACTGGGCATGTTCCTGGAGATGCAACAGGGGCAAAGGCTTTGGGGTGGCGTACGGAAGCTAGGAGATGTCAGCATCTCCGGTGACCCGACGCGAGCAAAGGGCGTCGTAGGGTTGGCCGCCGAGGTTTGGTTGGGCGGGTGGGAGAAAGGCCAGTGGTTCTGGGAGGTTGAGCGCATCCGAAATAGCTTGATCGCGGCGCTCGAGAGCGAACGGTGCGTGTCAATGGCTTTCATGCAAAAGGCCTGATTTAACAAAATTTTGCGTGCAGCGTACTGGGGAGCCCAGTCTTGTGGCGGCTTCTATTGGAAGTGGAGATACGAGCAGGCGATTTGGAGAGGGCGAAAAACGTGCTATTTCGTGCTATTGGAGAGTGCCCACTTGTCAAAGGTGTGTACCACACTCCGTGTGGGTCCCTCAGGCAACATCGCTGATAGTGCAATACATTACACGAAGATATACATATGCAAGCTTTCGATCGCCTCCGACCGGTCTTCTCAACTCACGAGCTGAAAAGCCTATGGGAGACGATGGTCGAGCGAGGTATACGGATACGCAAAGGGCTGGAGGAGGAAATCGAAGGATGGAACGAAGTTCATGCTAATTCGGAAGAGGGTGAGGACTCGCTGGATGAGATGGAGTACAACTCGCGCGAACTTGCGAGGTTGAAGCCGTATTGAGTTGTTTGTTACAATAAACGTGTGACGGTGTGACGGTGTAACACCCTTTAGCACCCGCCCTTGGACCCGCCCGACATTCGACACTCGATACTCGTCACTCAACAGTCGACGACGCCTACATTCCCTAATCTTTTCTATTGTTTCCTGTCCTCTCTTTTCTTATATTTTCTTCTTCAATAAGGGAGACTTTCATTGTCTCTCACCCCCCCTATGAATCGTGTCTCCGCTTCCCTCGTCACCGAAGAATGGCTAGACGCTGACTTCGACCTTACCGACGATGAGCCACTACGCGCCCTCGATCCAGAATCGGACAAGGACGACATCGAAGATTGGGACATTGAGATGGATTTAGGTAGGACAGGGGGTGCAAAGGTTATGGCTGCTCTCCCAAACCTCGTTGCCCGCTCCGAGCGTGCGAACCTTTCCGCACACCCGCCCATCACCATTCGTCCTCCACTACAACCTACACTCGATGAGGACGAAGAAGAGGAAGAAGGTGTATCCACTATCAAAATGGATACCCTTCGCCCCAAAGTCGACCCTACCCCTGTCCATCCCACCACCATCGATGAAGACTTCGAATCTGCATTCGCTCTTCCTTCGGATCTTACCAAATTATCCCTTCGACCTCTATCCCACCAATCATCCAAGAATTCCCTTGAATGGGGCGATAAGGACCAGACCTCATCGTCTTCCCAGTCCTCAGATGCTTACTCTACCCTGGGTTTCGACGTCGGCTCTACTTCCTCGACTTCGACTTCTCTCCCGGAGACTGAGACGGAAGATGAGGATGAAGATCTTGAGGGTTTGGTCATACCATCAGCACTCTTTGATTCGGGCTCCTGTAGCAATGAACTTGCCAAGATTTTGGAGAAGAAAAAGGCCCCCGTCCCAGAGTCCACTCTCAAAGTCCCAACCCCTGACCCGGAGGACGATATGGAGATCGGGCTTGTCATCGATGATGATGCAGACTTCAGCCCCAGCCGGTTGCTTCAAAACACACAACACCCCCTACCTAAGCGCCAATCTACCTCGGGAGCCCGTGGCGGCAGTATATCCTCCCGCCCGTTGACCGTCAAGCCCACTAAGTCACGGTCAGATCGTGCCAAGTCCCCAGTTCATCCCCCTCCAGCCTCCGCTCGCCAGCTTCAGAAGATCAGACTATCACCCTCACCTCCACCACGTGCCCAACCGACACGTGCTCATTCCTATCAAGCCTTGCTCTCTGCACCTGCCACAAGTAGCAGTTCTTTTCTTGCGGCAAAATCCGGCAGTTTGCGAGGTCAGAAATCACATTCGGGACTCAAGCCTGCCTCCCCACCCCCTTCTCAGAAGCGTCTCACGCGCAAAGCCTCACTGTCTTCACTGATGGAATTTGGCCAGTCACAAGCTCCTAGCCTTGACTCAATTCCGTCCTTTGTACCCAATGCTGGACTCTCGGCCCAATCTTCTCGGTACGATGCACCCACTGCATCCTCACGAGCCAAGACGCACACGAGTTCTACGAGTAGAATTCGTGGCCTCGACTATTATGTGCCACCTACACGCCCGTCGACACCATCCTCCAACCCTGCCGCGCTGCGTCTTACTATGCCTACTTCGTCCCGTCTGAAAGCTCGTCCCCCAATTTCATCCGTTTTCCCGCCATCAACCGCTGCCACCCCTCGCGCCACCTCTCCAATTCCTCCCCGTCCACCGTCATCACTAAGTTTGCACTCGCGATCCGGAACTGGCGGCTCAAGCACCTCCGTCGCTCCAAAAGTGCTTAAGAAGCCGAAACGACAACGACTATACGGCGATGGCACCGAGCTTGACACCTTCGATGACCTCCCCACTGACAGGGATAAAGAAAGCCAATATCATGTTCAGCCGAAGGGTTATGGCAATCGTACCGCAGGGTCACGTCGGGAAAAGAGCATTGAGATCAAAGACCCTGGAAGGGGTACCATCCGGAAAAAGTCCACTCGCACCCTGTCGATGAGTGGCTCAGGTATGTCCTTACTGTATTTTTCTCCGGACATCCTCTCATTCTTCACTATCTAAAGGGTCTGAAACTCCTTCCCGCACCCTCAAGCGCACAGGAAGAATAGAGCTTCCTCCAAAATTGCCAGCCACCGATCGTTCCCCAAAACGAAAGAAAGTGGCGGCTCCGTCAAATCAAACGCGGCGAAAACCAACGCTAATCCGAAATTTAGGTGGTTCCGGTGTTCCCAAAAGTGCGTTTCATGTTTTTTACCATTTCAGAACGCCGTTGACAATGAGCCGAAGCTGTCGGGGAAATGAGGTGGAACCCTCAAACACTCCGATGGGAGGGTAACGATCAAGCTCTCCGCGAGTTCGATGTGGCCATGGCTCCAACTCGACCAGCCCTTATTACCCATCTAACAGGGTCTTCTATAGGGTCCCCCGTTGGCAACTTTACCTCTGGCGCCCGGAGAGTGGGGAACATGATATTTGATCCAGGTCGCATGTGCTGGATATCAACTCTTTCCCCAGAAGAAGAGCCAGACGTTTTTGCCGATATGGCTGACGACGAGGAAGACGCCGATGTTTGGGAGAATCAAGGCGGCACGATCCGTGCGGGTCAATCCCGGGGTTCCTCCTCTGGTCTAACCTCCGAAGTCAGCAGCAGCACAGTTTCCAGCCAGATTGAGTTACCTAGTCCGGCACGCAGTCGCGCTCGAAGTCCGTCAGATTCCGGTAGTGAGCGCGGTTCCCGTGCGTCGATGGTCTACGACGTGGACGATACATTTCTGGACACGTGTCGGCTCGCTGAAGAGCGACATCGACAAGAAATGCGCGGCTGGAAAGGCAAATTCGACGATCCCTTTCCTCAGAACCACCGCTCGCACTTGTACGAGATTCGCGCTTTGGCGACTCGCAAGTACTGAGCTATCGCCTGCAAGTCACCTGTGTAACGATCATGGTTCTGGCTATCTTATTCGGTCGTTTAATCACTTTGGCCCAGTGTATATCGATTAACTTTTTAACAGCATCAACTCTTTATTCCGATATGTCTCTCATTATTCTTATCCTCGCTTCCTCTTCGCTTCCCGTTGTATCCTTTACTTTTTTGGCACTCATTCGGCTTTGACTCAACCCATATGTCAGCTGGCACAACCCTCCTTTAGTACTGACTTTCGTCATGTATGCTCCGCATCGATATGAAATCATGTCTAAACCGAAACGCAGAAGTGGACGGTGTGATCCTTGTAGCATCCCTGCTCGAACCATGAGTAACGTCGGCCACGATGCAGGGCACGGCAATATCACGGCACAAATTCACAACAACCGCGTCGTATTCCCGGTGCTATCTTACACATACCCGTTGAAGCTTTTATCGCCGCGAGTGCAACAGGATGGCGTAGCCATAGTTTACATGATAACATATGGTGGAGGTCTCGTTGGTGGTGATTGCATCTCCCTCTCGGTAAACATCGAACAAGATGCACAACTAGTGTTTCTCTCTCAAGTACGTTTCTCGATGTCTCCGATGATGATCCCAAAACTAAGGCCAAGATCGCTGCACATGCATAACAGGGGTCGACGAAGGTGTTCAAGGCTCGACCAGGTGTCAGAGCCGCCGTCCCCGTTACACCCCGTACACTAGGTGCGACAACGACGGTGACGCAGCAGCGCCTAGACGTGTCTATCGCGGCCGGCGGGGCGCTCTACCTGCTCCCGGACCCTGTCACCTGCTTCCGCGACGCGGCGTACCACCAAGTCCAGACATTCCGCCTCGCACGCGGCGCGTCGGCCGCGCTACTCGACTGGTACACGTCCGGACGCCGGGCGCGCGGGGAGGAGTGGGCGTTTGCGCGGTACTACAGCGTCAACGAGGTGTTTGTGGAGGGCACGCGCAGCGCGCGCGACGTCGTCATGCTGGAGGGTACGGATGCGAGCACGAAGTCCTCGCCTTCCGGCGCTGCGCGGGGGGTGCAGCCGCTGCTCCCGCGACGCTCGCTCGCGGATCGGATGGACCCGTATGCGTGCTACGCGACGCTCTTCTTGTACGGGCCGCGATTGCAAGGTGTTGTGCGGGAGCTGGAGGACAGGATGCGGGCGGCCACGGTGTTTCAGGTCAGGGAGCCGTTGGACGTGCTGTGGTCGCTCAGCCCCGTGCGTGGAGAAGCTGGGAACGAAGGGAGAATCGTGCGGGTGGCCGGGAAAGAGACGGAGGACGTAAAGAAGTGGCTTTCGGATGCTCTGCGCGGATTGGTTGACGTTATCGGGAGCGAGGTATATAGCAAGATCTTCATCTGAAATTGGGTATATACACTCGCTCGCATGGCTTCACCAACATCGCAGACAACCATCACACCTCATAACCAGACACCGCTGGTCACCCGTACTTACGTTTCACAGTCAGAGTTGGACGATATCGTCAAATGCTCATCTGAAGCTCAGAAAGCATGGGCTCGCGTTCCGCTGAAGGATCGCCTCGCAATTGCCACAAAGTTTGTGGTACGTACGCACTCTTAGGTCCATGTCGCAGTCAGTCAACCCTGTGGTGGAACGTACTAGGATGAGTTCCAGAAAATGAAGGACGAAATTCCACTCGAACTCACTTTACAGATGGGACGGTATGTTCTCGGTGCCTTATCTTATCCTTCCAGCCCCTACCGACTGGCGTCAATATGTAGGCCAGTGTCACAGGTCGCAGGTGAAATACGCGGCACTCTAGAACGAGCGAAATATATGCTCTCCATAGCAGAGTCCTCCCTTGCGGACGTCGGGCTTCAGGACACCGACAAGCCAGGCTTCCGCCGCTTCATCCGTCGCACGCCTCTGGGCGTCGTACTCGTCATCGCACCGTGGAAGTGGGTGATCTTGTGCATGCCCTATGACTGCCAACATAACATAACGTTTTCGCTGCCGTCAGCTACCCTTATCTTACTTCGATCAACTCGGTATTGCCAGCGATCGTTGCAGGCAACACTGTGTTATTGAAACCGTCACCCCAAACCCCATTCACTGCAGAGCGTTTGTCTTTGGCTCTGCGTCGTGCCGGACTTCCGGAAAACGTCCTTCAGGTCTTGCACTTATCGCCTCCTCTCACTACTTTCGTCGTCCAGCATCCCCTTGTGGACTTCGTATCGTTTACGGGAAGTGTCGCTGGAGGTCACTCGGTAGAAAAGGCAGCAGTAGAGGCCCCGGGTTTCAAAGGCGTTGCACTTGAGGTAACTTTCTTCACCCTCTTCCATGGATCGCCAACAGAAAGGTGTCGTTTGAAGTTAGGCGGAAAGGACCCTGCCTATGTCAGAGCGGACGCAGATTTAGCTTACACGGTAGCTGAACTGGTAGACGGTGAGGAAGAAATCAAATCCTGTGTCTTGAGTAGCTCTCATCTGCTTTGAAGGTGCATTCTTTAATTCCGGCCAGAGTTGCTGTGCAGTCGAGGTAAGGTTGTTCCAGACGTCATTTTACACGACGTTTTGACTTGCTACCGCAGCGGATTTATGTCCACGAGTCAGTGTACGACACGTTTGTTGATAAGTTCGTAGACACTGCCAAGGTCAGTCGCGGGTTTTCTTTTTCGCACTACGTGACTTGTCATTCAGAGCTATAAGCTGGGTGACCCCACCAAGTCGGCGACAAATTTGGGACCTGTAGTTAGTCTTGCAAGCGCGCAACGTATCCGCAAGCAAGTCAAAGACGCCAGTCAGTAGCACACCGCAGCAGCGACAGCGATTTGCTAACTTCCACATTAAAGTCGAGGCTGGTGCCAGAGCCCTGATCCGTGAAGAACTGTTTCTGACACCGGAAACGTATTTCTCATTCAATCGTTCGTGGGTTGTATCTGATCGAAGACCGTTAGGGGGAGCTTGGAAGAGACTGCGTACGTTGCACCACAAGTTCTCGTAGATGTGAATCATAGTGAGTGCATGGTTATTACTCGTCACGTCACACTCATACATCAGGAATAGCGATGGACGTGATGATGGTTCGTTGCGGCTGCAAGCAGGCGGGCTGAGGACTGACATGGTTCGTTAGGAAGAAACATTCGGTCCCATTGTCGGCATTCAAAAGGTAAGGCACATTGGTCATCACGGTCTTGGGATATCAACGTCGTATGTCAGGTTTCCAGCGACGAGGAGGCTACTCGCCTCATGAATGACTCACCATATGGCCTGACCGCCTCGATATGGACTAACGCAGAAAAGAATCCCGAATCTCAAAACGCTTTCTTGAGGCTGGTGGACGAACTGTACACCGGAACTGTGTTCCTCAATCGGCGAGTAGTCCCTGGCACTTCAAAACGACGACTGATGGATCACGCGCAGGTGCGACTCTTTGGATCCGGCACTCGCCTGGGCTGGGGTGAAAGATAGTGGACGCGGCGTAAGCTTAAGCAAGTTTGGTGCGCACCAGGCACAAATGGGTGCACAATTTTTTTTATGACGTCTAAATCATAGGCTACGATCAACTCACGCGGGCGAAGTCGGTGCATATGAAGATCAATACATCGTGAACAGCCTGTGCACGCTAGTCGAGTTGTAATAAAAGGCGACTGAGACCTGTTAAGTACATGGGTGTGCCCTCTCGTTAGTGGTTCGTGTGTCAAAAAGAGTATTAAGGTATCTGAGGGGAGATCTATCAGCGTTGAGAGGCGTGAAAAGACTCGAAGAATCAGGAAGGAGAATCAGGACCCTCTAGCGTAAAATGAGGGCCGGCAATAGAGGTCACCATAGGCAGGTTAAGCACTCAGTCTGGTGCACAGCAAAGAAACTCATCACAGAAAAACAGGGGGTCTGGTTTAAACACTCACACTTACTTCTTGAGGCAGAAATCATAGTAGTAGTTGTAGTAACTAACGATGAACGATGAACGTTCGTTGAAACGCTGAGTACCAACAGCCTACGTAATCAACACATTATGTAATTCTCCACTGTCCATTTAGCACTTCAAGTTGTACCGGTACCAAAGCGGGGCGTGGTTGTTCCGGGTTACCACGAGTCTCAGAGTCTGGTCATACCTAGTCAAGACTCATAGCCGCTTCGTGGAGCGCAGTCAGTATTTCGGACGAAATCCAATGCGAGATCTTGGGCAATACAAAGGCTCCATGTAATACTTCGTCTTTACGGACACGGACACCGGATATACATAAATGAATTCAAAAAAAAAAGGCTCCATATAGCACAGTCATATCACACAGTTACAAAGTGGGCGATACCTGCCAGTAGCAACGTGCGTGGCGGTAATACAACGTCGTGTGTTTTGTAACACAACTCTCGCGATCATGCACCTTCCCGTGTAGGACCACGGCGTGGTATAGCTGGTAACCTTCGTTGCCACATCGTGCTCGCGTGCATCGCCATTATATGTCGTGTGAAGAGAACAAGGCGCGAGACTGGGGCGTGATGCTCCAGGAAAAGGAGCTCCAACCCCGAATACGGGTCAACAATTGAATGCGTCGATGGAAGGGTGCACGCCGATGGATAGAGATGTTGATATCTGGAGCGAGTCAAACGTATACCTCGTGATCTCCGAATTTTCATTATGAGCCTTCAAGCGAATCTAGCGGAGCTATATGGGATTATATCCATGGCAAAAAACGAACGAGGTGTCGTCAAAGTGAGGGGTGTAAGTAGGAACTACCAGTTGGAAAAAGTACACTCGGGTAGTGCATGAATTGTCTCAAGCACAGATCCACAGGACCGTCTAAACCGAAGTTTGCTAAAGCGCTCTGCTTTCTAACCGTGACGATGCGACCCCAGGAGTTGGTACCGGTGTTGGCTCGGTATCAACGGGGCTTTCGAGAGGTGGAGGGGCACTGCGCTCTGAGCCGCGATTATCATCCAACCATTTATCCATATCATCTGTACGACCCACGAACGGACGCTTTCCGAGGAGGTTAATCATGTCCTCACTGTTCGGCCGTCATGAACAGAAGCGAAAGAAATAAACGAGGAGAGTGCCGTACCGGGTGATAACTTCCTTCACGAGCAATAACTTGGCGACTTTCTCTACATCTTCACGGTGGTCAGTTAATAACTGCGTCGTTCTGGTGTGCGCGGTACTTGATTCCAACCATCAATGACTGCTCCAATTCAAAGAGAAAGGTCATCAACATACGTAATCATCTTCCGTACTTCGAAGTCGAGCATTTCGGCGGTCTTCTCGCTGAATGGCTTTGTCCAACCCTCGCGCGTGCCTTCACGACCACCGTAGCTGACAGGTCCGATGATAGTGTTCATACCGTAATTGGCGCAGGCCTCGAACGCCATTCGAGTAATTTTCTGGAGATCGTCTTGGGCACCAGTCGTGATGTTTTCCATACCGAAAAAGATCTCTTCGGAGACGCGACCCCCAAGTGTCATGCAGATACGATCTAACATTTGAGGGGTTGATAGAAGATAGCGGTCAGGTGGCAAATACTACCGGGCACGTGAGTCGTTCGCAAAGGCCATAAGTCAAAGATCCATACCTGAGCGTAGCCAAGTGCGCCGACACCTCTCGGAATGATGCTGACTTTAAGTAGTGGGTCTGCATGCTCCAAGAACCACCCGCATACAGCATGACCGGCTTCATGGTATGCAACAGTCTTCTTCTCTTCCGGGCTGAGGACCCGCGACTTCCGCTCCAAGCCAGCGATCACTCGTTCGATTGCGCTTTCAAAGTTCCTCTCCTCTACGAACTCCGAACCGTGACGCGCAGCATGCAAAGCTGCCTCGTTGCACACGTTTGCAATGTCCGCGCCGGAGAAGCCTGGAGTTAATACAGCGAGTTTTTGTGCAATGGATTCAAGATCGGGTAGCTGCTCGGAGAGTCGTAATGGGCCGAGGTGGACTTTGAATATGCCTTTACGGCCTGACACGTCTGGGCGGTCAATGGCGATATGGCGATCGAAACGACCGGGACGCAAAAGCGCGGAGTCGAGTACGTCGGGCCTGTTTGTGCCGGCAAGGACAACAATGTGCTCGCTTGTGCCGAATCCATCCATCTCGACGAGGAGTTGGTTCAGCGTCGACTCGCGCTCGTCGTTCCCGCCCATACCGCCACTCTTCCCACGTGACTTGCCGATGGCGTCAATCTCGTCGATGAAGATGATGCAGGGCGCGTGCTTCTTCGCGGACGCAAAAAGATCGCGCACGCGCGAAGAGCCTACACCGACGAACATCTCGACGAACTCGGAGCCAGAAACCGAGAGGAAGGGGACACTAGCCTCGCCAGCGGTCGCCTTGGCGAGCAGTGTCTTGCCTGTGCCAGGAGGGCCAGAGAGGATAGCGCCACGGGGGATCTTTGCTCCAAGTTTCTCGTATCTGAGTGGCTCCTTCAGGAATTTGACGAACTCCATGATCTCCTCCTTGGCCTCGTCCATTCCAGCGACATCCTTGAACTTGACACGGACGTCCGTATCTTTGTTGAATAATCGTGCCCTGCTTTTTCCGATGCTGAAAATACCGCCGGGACCCCCGCCAGCTCCGCCGCCTGCACGACGTGACATGTATAACAAGAGTCCTGCAAAGAGGATGGTAGGAGCGAAATTAAGTGCCGTGCCGAGAGCAGAAATCTCATCATGGTAGGCGACGGGTATTCGCTCGTGAGACGGAATCCCGAGTTCCTTCTGCGCCTCGTCCAGCTTGCGTTCGAAAGCCTCTACCGATCCTATAGAAAAGTAGTATTCTCCGCTAGACAAAGCCGCGGCAGGATACATCTGCCCAGTGGCATTTGAATGCAACTTGACGCGAACCTTTTGTCGATTAACGACAACAAGCTTGTCAACGAGACCTTTGTCGAGGAAAGCGGTCCTAAACTCCTGCCAGGTAATCTCACGAGACGACCCTGAGCCACTGCTTGATAATGTATAATAAAGGGCTGCGATGGAAGCAAGGAGGCCGAGCTGGTTGATATTGAATCCGCCATTGGGATTGCCCTGAGGTGGAGGCTTGCGGTCGCCACCGTTGGGATTGTCCTTCTGTGAAGACTGCCGTTGCTGTTGTTGCTTTTTCTGCTGATGGTAACGCTTGAAGAAACCTTCAAGGCTGCTGAGGTCTGACTTTTGTTGACCCGAGTCTTTCCGTGAAGCGTCCTCCGATGACTTGTTGTCGGAAGGAGTGGAGAAGTTACGAGGAATGAGGCGAGCGGAGGTTATTGAAGGTTTAACGTGGGTGATACGACGGCGAACGAGGCGAGTTGTGTTGGCATTAGCACGAGAGAGCATCACTCCTTCGTCGTCGTCGTCGTCGTTCGTGGGTCAGCGCGTGACAAGTATGCGCGGCCCAATGGAGGACTCTTCGGCCCGAAATATGAATTTAAATCGGAGACTCGGCAATTGCCATTAGTGTGGAAGGTTGTTATGACACTCTAGCCATGACACTCTTGCCAGGAAGTCAGAAAAAAAAAAGAAACAGAAAAAAAGCCTCTTCTATGATTGTGGAGTGAATACAGGCCGATCTCCACTGGTCATGACCCCCTTTTTTTTCTTACTGAGAGAGTAGCCAGTTTATTCCTCAACCTCGAATGCACTACAAAACGTTTCTCGATCAAGAAGTAATAAACCCTTCCCATCGGGCGCCCAACGAACGTCTCGTGCTTCAAATTTCTCTGAAGCAAACGGTAAATAAAAATCAACAAGTTCCGAAGAATATGAGTAATACCATACGTACTTGCTGGTATGGCCACACATTCCCCCATCTCCTCTTCCGCTCCACCTTCACCGATCCATTCCTCACTCCACAGATACATTGCCTGACCTCCACAACTCAGAACAAGCCTTCCTTGCCGCACCGGATTCCAGTTTGTGTGCACCACTGCCGACGAATGAAGCAATACACTCCGCAAATGTGGCGTGAATGCTTCCCCTGGCCCGGGAAACGTAAACAGATGCACAGCTGTCGACACATTCTCTGGAATTGTTTGGTCACAAATTACTGTAACCGAAGTGCAGAAACACAAGAATCCTACCAAACCGAGCAAGCAGGAGCGTTCCTGTTTTGTTGAATTCGAGCTGCACCGTACCACATTTTGGGTCTGGTTTAGAGTTATCCACTTTGCTCGCATTCAATGGATGGGGACCCCGTAACTTCTCATCTGGTATTGATACAGAAGACGTCTACGTGAGGCGAAGCTCAAGATATTTACATACGAACTTACAGGATAAGAAGCCACGGCCCTCAGTTGCTTCCAGCCAATCCGAAGGCTCTCGCCAAATTGTCTAGTACGTAACATTACCAGGCAACGATGAACGCAAAACAATGTTCTCACCACGTTGTCAGGTATTCTTGCGCCTAGCTCGAGTGTAGCTACCCTAGACCATGTCAATTGTTCCAGTATGTGAATCTAGGGCTTGGGTAAGCGTGGGCTCCTCTATAACTGAAGTCCGTAGAGACCTTGTTATCCCAACCATTGACAGCCAAGAACATTCCCGACGGATGCCAAACCACGTTTCGGATGCCAAATACTGGATCTGGGTCGGGTTTGAAACTGCCTAGTACGTCGCCTGTCAAGGACAAGACGAACAGTCTATACTGTTACGAGAATTATCGATGGCGGTGGTCCGCTCCACGGTTGTGACAGACCTCAAGGGGACCCTCCCAGACAGCAATATGATTACCACTTGGAGATATGGCGAGTGAACTCATTGAGGAAGTCGGCAGCGGGAAGTGCTTGACATAGTTGTCATCGTTTACCGTTCTTAGTGGAAATAGACTCGTTGAGAAACCTACTCTGGCGAGTCTAAACGAATCGGCAGCATCGTACACGCCGATCGTATCCTTTGACTTGTGACGCTCAGCAAGGACAAAATATCTCCCGTCTTGTCGGAACGCGTGGCCTTCGCTGGTGATGAAGGCGACAAAGAGACGATTAAAATACGGGTGCACTCATACCTCGGTCAGGGTGCAGGGGATATTGTATGTATGTTGCCGTACCACTGACAAGGGACCATATGGTGACCCTGAGCTGCAGTAACTAGGCGTGGGTAGCGGCCGGAGCGGAATAATGTGTATGACTCACTGCCCACTCGGAGAAGCAGAGGATGTGCCGGCTATCGGGTGCCCATTCGGCTTTGAGGAGGCCTTCGGCACCGGAGTCTATTTTGGCCGACCACTCCTCATCACGCATGCAGAAGACAGATACCGACCCAGATTTGGCACACGCAGCGAAGACGTATTCAGAGTCAGAAGACCAGCCAATATGGGAGATAGCAGGTGTTTGCGTGGTGTTGTCTGTGTGACGACCAGCTTTGGGGGGACGCAAAGAGACGGCTGCAATTGCGGCGACGGAGGGTGATGGCGAAGAAGCCACCTGCCATGAACGTGAGACATGAAAGGTGTCTGCACGCCTTACGATAAGACGATCCCCGACTGCGGTGAGAATAAAATGTGCTCCAGGGCTGAAGGCAACTAGACCCGATGATTGCCTGTAGATTTCCGTGAAATCCATGCCCACTGGCAGGCAAAGAAGAGAAGGACGGGTTTGATAGACCCTGGTCACGGGGTGTGACCCATACCGAAGAAGCCACAAGTGTGGGCGCCTTGTTTAGCGCGCATGATCGAATGACGGGTTGGTGCTTGAGACATGAGACCCACGTCAAACTGGACGCCTACCTCAGCACCCGTTATTTTCAGTATATACATCTGTCCGCTCCTCACACAATGCCCATTCCGACTGCCCCATGTCTTCTCCTAAACGGCCCTCTAGTCAGGCCTCCACCGTGAGCGAGAGTGCAGGCCCTCCAAATGACAAGAGAGAGCTCACCTCGCTCCCTACTTCTGAGAAAAATGATCCGTGGCTGGTTTCTTTTGCCCCGGACGACCCCGACAACCCTCTCGTGCGCTTCTCGGCCTGGCTTTGACCTCTTCGCAATGCTCATCGTTTTGCCTTTAATCTGTAGGACTGGTCCCGGTTGAGGCGATGGTACATTACCTTCGCAACAGGCATTCTGGTCTTGAATGCGTCCGTTGAACCCCTACCCTGTGCCAGCTTCTTCTTACCCGCCATTCTTAGAAGCTTTGCCAGTGCCGCTCCATCGGGTCTCCTTCCGCAGATGATGGAGTACTTTGGCTTTGGAGAAGAGGTCGCAACTCTCACTGTGTCCTTATTCATCGCTGGTTACTGTGTTGGACCCCTGCTTTGGGGACCCTTATCCGAAGATGTTGTTATTTCTCTCTATTCTAATCTTTATAAATCGTTCAAACCCTCCTCTAGATCGGTCGTCGCCCAGTCTTTTTAATCTCATTCTTCTTCTATACGGTATGGTCTGCCCTTTTCCGGATCGGAATCAATTCTGACATGTCATTGCGTCTTGCAGGGATTTCAGATTGGTTGCGCTCTCTCTCGAAACACGGCCTCCATCCTTGTCTTTCGATTTTTAACCGGCACCTTTGCTGCTGCGCCTCTGACAAATAGCGGGTACTTATTCTCCACTTAGTGAACTCTACTCTTTCTAATCG
>WNGR01000485.1_pt1 | contig 90323 bp, 88 predicted proteins | sample 5407581 | NCBI WGS metagenome assembly WNGR01 (sample SAMN13153383, study PRJNA577476) | soil metagenome | isolation source: 80 cm soil or saprolite under Garry oak tree replicate 2 | place: USA:California | collected 2016-06-15
CGACGACGACAGGAGACGCCATGACCGACAAGGCACGCGAGAACCAAGCTCGCCGACGAGCCGCCAGACAAGGGCTGCTGCTGCGCAAGAGCGCAGTCCGCGACCCGCAGGCGGCGACGTACGGCGTCTGGTACCTGACCCGGCTCACCGTCCACGGCAACGAGCGCCCGGTCGCCAGCGGCACGCTCGACGTGATCGAGGCCCACCTGAGCCGGTCGAGCTCATGAGGGGCACCGTGCGGCAGGTGCCGATCAAGCGGACGGTCCTGCCCGACGGCAAGACCCGCGTCAGCGGCGGCACCTGGTGGTGGCAGGCCACGCTGACGTCCACGAGCGACGGCGTCGACGAGAACGGCGACCCGGCCCGCGTGACGAGCCGCCAGCAGGTCCGCCGCCGCGGCTTCGCGACGAAGAAGGAAGCACAGGCGGCGCTGACGGAGTTCCTCGCCGCGCACGGCAAGGGCGACACCCGCCGCGCGCTGACCCAGCCGTCCGCGCAGCCGCTCCGGGAGTATCTGGCCGACTGGCTCACGGCCCGAGCGCCGGCGCTCAAGCCCAGCACCCGAGAGGGGTACGCGACGGTCATCCGGACGTGGATCGAGCCGCTCCTGGGTGACGTGCCGCTGCGTGCACTGACGGGCGCCCGGATCTCGGCGTGGACGTCGACGCTGCGTGAGCGCGGCGGGCGCTACGGCCGGCCGCTCGGCACACGCTCCGTCGCCTACTCGAACCTGATCTTGGGCATGGCCCTCGGCGACGCCGTCGAGGCCGGACTGCTCCCGATCTCACCGATGCTCGAAGTCCCCAAGCGGCAGCGACCGCGACACACATCGACTCAGGCGCTCGGCAAGGTCTGGGACGCCGAGCAGGCCCGCCTGTTCCTGGACGCCGTCCGTGATGATCGGCTGTTCGCGTTGTGGGCGCTCGCGCTCGACTCGGGCGCGCGCCGCGGAGAGCTACTCGCCCTGCGCTGGGACGACCTCGACGGCGACGTCGTCACATTCACACGCAACCGTGTCCGACTCGACAGCGGCGTCGCCGAAGGCACCGTCAAGAACGCCAAGCCCAGGATCGTCGACCTCGACCAGCGCACCGTCGCCGCGCTGCGCACCTGGCGCAAGACGCAGCTAGAGGAGCGTCTCGCCGCCGGGGCCGCCTACGACGTCGACAGCGCGCACATGTTCACCGACGAGCTCGGGCAGCCGCTGAGCCCAGGCGGCGTGTCCAACCGGTTCGACCGGATCGTCGCCAAGCTTGACATCCCCCGCATCAGCCTGCACGGCACCCGGCACACCTGCGGCACGATCTTGGTCCTCGCCGGCGTCCCGATCAACGTCGTCGCCGCACGGCTCGGACACGACCCCGCGATCCTGCTTCGGACTTACGCGCATGTGCTGCCGCAGTCGGGCCGCGACGCCGCCGACCGCATCGGCGCAGCCCTGTACGGGACAGCCACCTAGATCCCGATCGGATCGCCTACCCGGGAATTCGGGTCGTGAGATACGCGGTGAGCACGCCGGTCATGATGTCGCGGGACACGCCGCGCACAGCCTCGGCGGCGCGACGAAGGCGTGATCTCTCCTCGGGGTCGTCGACCTGGTCGGCGGCCTGCTGCAACGCCTCGACGAGCCCTGTGAGAGCGTCCTCGCCGTTTGGGTGCAGCCCGGTGATCAGATATGCCTCGCCTGAGACGTCAAGGAAGTTCACGGTGCCGCCGTAGCCCTGGTCCAGCGCGACGAGATCTCGTCTATCGAGGGCTTTGGCTGCGAGCACGACCTTGTCGTTCTCGATGCCTAGGGCGTTCGCGATGTCGATCGATTGGGCGATGCCTTCGCCTGCGTCGATACGTCGCGTGACCTCCTTGAGGACGGGGAAGTCCCGTGTGAGCCAGACGTCGTCGAGCGGTTCGCTCATGCTGTCCTCCAGGCAAATGTGTGTCAGATGTCTGTCGGAAACTCGCTCTGGGGCGTTCCGACGGCGCTTCTCAGGGCGCCGCAGACCAGCGTTTACGCGGGTTCCTGTCGGTGAGCGTGTCTTGTCACCGTTTGACAGGCACTCTAACCACGGTGCTCCCTCGCGGCGGTGTGAACAAGCGCACGCCAGGGTCGCCGTAAGCGCACGTCACGCGCGACGATGACCGGATGCTGTTCCGCAGGCTCGACCACGTCGGCATCGCGGTGCCTGACCTCGACGAGGCGATCGCGTTCTACCGCGACACGTTCGGGCTGCGCGCGGTGTCCGAGGAGGTCAACGAGGAGCAAGGCGTGCGCGAGGCGATGCTGGCGGTCGGCGACGGCGAGACGCAGATCCAGTTGCTCGCCCCGCTGAGCACCGACTCGACGATCGCGACGTTCCTCGAGCGCGGCGGGCCCGGCATCCAGCAGCTCGCGTACACCGTCGACGACATCGACGAGGTCAGTGCGGCGCTTCGGGCCAAGGGGCTGCGCCTGCTCTATGACGAGCCGAAGCGCGGTACGGCGGGTAGCCGGGTCAACTTCGTCCATCCGAAGGACACCGGCGGAGTGCTGGTCGAGCTCGTGCAACCGACTACCGGCCAGTAACATCGCGCGTGGAGGCCCCACCTGTGGACGACATCCGTACCGCGATCCTGACCGGACGCCGCGCCGGCGTGTCGTCGCTGCCCGTGCCGCGGACGTACCAGGCGGTGGTGGTGCGGGCCGACGAGGTCGGCATGTTCGAAGGGCTCGCGACCCGGGAGAAGGATCCGCGCAAGAGCCTGCACGTGCAGGAAGTGCCCACCCCCGAGCTAGGCCCGGGCGAGGCGATCGTCGCGGTCATGGCCAGCGCGATCAACTACAACACCGTATGGACGTCGATCTTCGAGCCGGTGCCGACGTTCGAGTTCCTGCGCCGGTACGCCAAGACCTCGCAGCTGGCCAGCAAGCACGACCAGCCGTACCACGTGGTCGGCTCGGACCTGTCCGGCGTCGTGCTGCGCGTCGGTGCAGGCGTGACGAAGTGGCAGCCGGGCGATGAGGTCGTCGCCCATTGCCTGTCCGTCGAGCTCGAGGATCCGCAGGGTCACGACGACTCCATGCTCGATCCGCAGCAGCGCATCTGGGGGTTCGAGACGAACTTCGGCGGCCTGGCCGAGCTCGGGCTGGTGAAGTCCAACCAGCTGATGCCCAAGGCGGCCCACCTCACCTGGGAGGAAGCCGCCTGCCCCGGCCTCGTGAACTCCACCGCCTATCGCCAACTCGTGTCACACCACGGCGCGGCGATGAAACAGGGCGACATCGTCCTTATCTGGGGCGCCACGGGCGGCCTCGGCTCCTACGCGACGCAGTACGCGCTGAACGGCGGCGCCATCCCGGTCTGCGTCGTCTCCTCGCCGGACAAGGCACAGCTGTGCCACAGCATGGGCGCCGAGCTGGTCATCGACCGCACCGCTGAGGGCTACCAGTTCTGGAAGGACGGCGTCCAGCAGCCGAGCGAATGGAAGCGGCTGGGCAAGAAGGTGCGCGAACTCACAGGAGGCGAGGATCCCGACATCGTCTTCGAGCACCCGGGCCGCGAGACGTTCGGCGCGAGCGTGTACGTCGCCAAGCGTGGCGGCACGATCGTCACCTGCGCCTCGACGTCCGGGTACTGGCACGAGTATGACAACCGGTACCTCTGGATGACTCTCAAGCGCATCGTCGGCTCGCATTTCGCGAACTACCGGGAGTCGTGGGAGGCGAACCGGCTCGTCGCGCGAGGCGCGATCCATCCGACGCTCTCGCGGGTCTACCCGCTGGGCGAGACCGGCCAGGCCGCCTACGACGTGCACCGCAACCTGCACCAGGGCAAGGTCGGCGTGCTGTGCCTCGCACCACGTGCCGGACTGGGAGTCACCGATCCGGCACTGCGCGACAAGCACATCGACGACATCAACCGCTTCCGCGACGACTGATCCAATTCATTTGCGTCGTGCCTTGGGCGGGGTTGCACAGGGTGGGACGATCGGGGCATGTCTTCGGAGAACTACTCGGACACCTTGCCGATTCTTGCCGACCGCGGTTTCGACACATCCATGCGCGGCTACGACCGCCGGCAGGTGGACGTGTACGTCGCGACCCTCGACGACGAGATACGGGCGGCCGCCGCCGACCGCGACGCAGCGCTGGCCCGCTGCGCCGATTTCGCCGCCCAGCTCGCGAGCGCGCAGGCCCAGATCGAGTCGCTGCGGCGCCAGCTTCGAAAAGCAAGCGAAAAGGTCACCGCCGACAACCTCGAACCCCGGGTCCGGGAGCTTCTCGACACCGCGGCGGCCGACGCGTCCAAGATGCGCGCGGAGGCCGACGCCTACGTCCTGACCGTTCGGCGGACCGCCGACGAGTCGGCCGAGCGGATCCGTTCCAGCGCGCGCCAGGATGCCGAGCAGATCATCGCCGACGCCACGCAGCGCCACGCCGAGGCCGACGAGACGTTCCGGCAGCGCATCGCCGAGGTCGAGCACCACCGCGCCGACCTGACCGCTCAAATTCAGGAGGAACGCACCCGCGCCCAGGCTGAGGAAGACCAGCTCACGATCGACGCGCAGGCTGAGCGCGTCCGGCTGGACGAGGAGGCGGCGGCCGAGCGGGCGCGGCTCGACGAGGCGGCGGCGGCCGAGCGGGCGCGGCTGCAGGCCGAGATCGACGAGCGGGTGAGCACCGCCGAGAAGGACTTCGAGATCACCCTGCGCCTGCGACGCACCGAGGAGGGGCGCAAGTCCGCGGCGCAGGTCGCTGCGGCCGAGGCGCAGGCCGAGGAGATACGAGTCGACGCACACGCAGCGGCCGAGGATTTGCTGCGCGAGGCGCGGGCCGAACTGGGACGGCTCAACGATCGGCGCGTCGAGACGCACACCGCACTGCGCGAGCTGCACGAGAAGATCGCCAAGCTGCTCGCAGACATCGAGCCGCCACCGCCGAGCAGTCCGCGCGAACCAGCGAAGACAGCGAAGACCGAGAAGCCGTCGCGCGCTCCGGCGAAACCGCGAGGTCGTGTCCGAAGCTGATGACGACTCGGGAACCCGATCGCCGTTCGCCCTCGGGTTCGCCGCAGCCGTCGGCGTAGGACTCGCGTACCTGCTCTTTCGCGCACTGGTCGACGCGCGCGACATCCTGGTTCTGGTTGCACTGGCGCTCTTCTTCGCCGCCGGGCTCGACCCGGGCGTCCGCTTCGTCGTTCAGCGGCTGGGCCTGCCTCGCGGACTGGCCGTCGCGGTCGTGTTCGTGGTCATCGCCGGCGTCTTCACCGGCTTCGGATTCGCAGTCGTGCCGCCGCTCGTCGACCAGACGACCTCGTTCGTGCACAAGCTGCCCGGCTATCTCACGGACCTGCAGCACAACCGGCGGATCGCCGATCTGGACCGTCGCTTCCACGTGATCAACCGGTTGCGGGACTACGTCCAGTCCGGTGACCTGTTCCGGAGCTTCGCGGGCAACGTGCTCTCCGCAGGCACGGCGGTCGCCACGACCATCTTCGAAGGCCTGACCGTTCTCGTGCTGACGCTCTACTTCATGGCCTACTTCGACGACATCAAGAGCTTCGCCTACGGCATGGCACCAGGCACGAGGCGCGGCCGCACGACGCAGATCGGCACGAAGATCACCGACCAGATCGGCGACTACGTCGCCGGCAACCTGATCCTCGCGTTCGTCGCGGGCCTGGTCTCGTTGCTGTGGCTATGGGCGATCGGCGCGCCGTTCCCGTACGCGCTCGCCTTCGTCATTGCGCTGCTGGACGTCGTCCCGCTCATCGGCGCCCCGGTGGCGATCGCAGTCGTCTCGGTCATCGTGCTGATCGACTCGACCGCTGCCGGCATCGCCACGATCGTCTTCCTCATCGCGTACCAGATCGTCGAGAACCTCGTCGTCGTGCCGCGGCTGTTCACCAAGATGCCGCGGATCAACCCCGCCGCGACGATCATCGGCGCGGTCGCCGGCGCTCAGCTGCTCGGCGTCATCGGATTCCTGCTCGCCCTGCCGCTGGTCGCCGTGATCGACCTGATCCTGCGCGAGCTGGTCGTCCCGCGCCAAGCGCGGAAATGACCTCAATGACGCGGTGTGGAGCGACCGCGCTGGACGCCGGGCGCTCGCCGGTCGCGCGCCGCCCAGCACGCGGTGTGCCAGTGCCGGCGGTCACCCGCATCGGAGTCGCCAGCCGGCCAGGCCACGACGTGGGGCAACCCGGGTCGGATCTCCTGGTCGCAGCCGGGGCAGCGGTATGCCTTGGTCGTGCCTCCGCCGGGCAGTGAGCGCACGACATACTCCTCGCCGCGCCATTCCTCGTGCCGTTCGGCGGACGGCGTTGCGGATCCGGCGCGCATCGGCTCGTCCGGACGTCGTCGATTCTGGCGCGGCACCTGTCGAGCCTAGGTGTAGTCGCGGAAGCCCTTGCCGGTCTTGCGGCCGAGCCGCCCGGCCGTCACCAAGTGCTCCAGCAGCGGCGCGGGCGCGAAGCCGGGCTCCCGGAACTCGAGGTAGAGCGTGCGCTGGATCGCCAACGACACGTCGTTGCCGACCACGTCGAGCAGCTCGAACGGCCCCATCGGATAGCCACAGCCGACCTTCATGGCCGAGTCGATGTCGTCCGCCGTCGCGTAGTGCGCCTCGAGCATCTTCACCGCGTCGTTGAGGTACGGGAAGAGCAGCGCGTTGACGATGAAGCCGGCCCGATCGCCGCAGCGCACCGCATGCTTGCCGATCCTGCGGACGACGTCGAGCACGGTGGCCTCGACGTCCGGGGCAGTCGACACGGTGCGGACGACCTCGACCAGCTTCATGACCGCGGCGGGGTTGAAGAAGTGCATGCCGATGACGTCGGACGGCCGCGACGTCGCGGCGGCGAACTCGATCACCGGCAGGCTCGACGTGGTCGTGGCCAGCACCGTGCCCGGTGCGCAGATCTCGTCCAGGTTGGAGAAGAGGGCCTCCTTGACGGTCAGATCCTCGACGACCGCCTCGACCACGAGCTGCGCGTCGGCCAGATCGTCCAGCCGCGACGTGCCGCTGATCCGGGCGAGCGCGGCGTCACGATCGGCCTCGGTGAGCTTGCCGCGCTGTACCGCCTTCTCCATCGAGCGGCCTATCGAAGCAGAGACCTTCGCTACTTTCTCAGAGCTCCGCGCCACGAACAGCACGTCGTAGCCGCCCTTGGCGAACACTTCGACGATTCCGGTGGCCATTGTGCCTGATCCCACCACCCCGACTTTCTCGACGGGGCGCGCCCCTTCGATCACGTCCAGCGGCGGCGGGGTGTGCGCATCGGTGACGACGTTCGGCGAGTCCGGGGCGTCGTAGGCGTAGAAGCCGCGACCGGACTTCCGCCCGAGCAGGCCCGCGGTCATCATCTGCCGAAAGATCGGCGTCGGCGCGTGCAGCCGGTCGCGGCCCTGCTTGTACATCGTGTCGAGGATCTCGTAGGACGTGTCCAGGCCGATCAGGTCGAGCAACGCCAAGGGGCCCATCGGCAGGCCGCAGCCGAGCTTCATCGCCGCGTCGATGTCCTCGCGACTGGCGTAGCGCGACTCGTACAGCGACGCCGCGTGGTTGAGGTAGCCGAACAGCAGTGCGTTGGCGATGAAGCCGGCACGGTCGCCGATCGTGACGTCGACCTTGCCCAGCTTCTGTGCGAACGCCTCGACGTCGTCGACCACGTCCTGCTCGGTGACGACGGTGCGCACGATCTCGACCAGCTTCATCACCGGCGCGGGGTTGAAGAAGTGGACGCCGACGACCTTGCCCGGGCGTCCGGTCGCGACCGCGATCTCGGTGACCGACAACGAGGAGGTGTTCGTGGCGAGGATCGCCTCGGGCTTGCAGATGCCGTCGAGCTGGCTGAAGATCGCTCGCTTGAGTTCGAGATGCTCGGGGACTGCCTCGACGACGAGGTCCGCCTCGGCGAGCAACTTGAGATCCGTGCCGAAGTCGATCCGGGCCAGCAGCTCGCGTTGCTCGCCGTCGCTGAGCTTGCCGCGGGCGACCGCCCGGCCGGTCGAGTTCTCGACGTGGTTGCGGCCCCGCGTCAGGGCCGCGTCGTCGGCCTCGATCGCGACGACGGACAGGCCGCTTCGCGCGAATACCTCGGCTATGCCGGCACCCATCGTGCCGAGTCCCACGACGCCGACGTGCCGAAACTCACGAGTCATCTGGCTGACCTCCCGTCAACGACCCCAGCGCGCCTTGACCATACGCACCAGCCAGGCGACATCTCGCGGGGTGCGCCGGAATGTGAGCACCTTGATCGGCGACGGGTAGCGCAGGTGCGTGACGGCGCGCGGCCAGGCGAACTCGCGCAGCCCGTCCGGCCCGTGGATCCGTCCGAAGCCTGAGTTGCGCACACCGCCGAACGGCAGGCCCGGCACGGTCGCAAACGTGATCGCCGAGTTGATGCTGACCATGCCGCACGACAGGCGGGCAGCGATCTGCTCACCGTGCTTCGCGCTGAACACGGCGCCACCGAGCCCGAACGGGTTCGCGTTGGCGAGCCGCACCGCCTCGTCGACGTCGCGGACGCGCCCGATCGTCACGGTCGGGCCGAACGTCTCCTCCTGGACGGCAGCCGAGTCCTCGGGGACGTCGACCAGCACCACCGGCTGTACGTAGGGGGGCTGCACCGACTCGGGGCCACCCACGACCGCACGCCCACCCCGCGCGAGAGCGTCGTCGATGTGCCGGCGGATCACGTCGATCTGCCCGGGCATCGTCATCGGGCCGTAGTTGGCCGCGGCGTCGCTGCCGCCGCGGATCCGCCCTGCCTCGCGGGTGACGCGCGCGACGAACTCGTCGTAGAGCGGCTCGACGACGTAGGCCCGCTCGACGCCGGTGCATGTCTGGCCGGAGTTGGCCATCGCGCCCCATACCGTCGCGTCGACGGCGGCATCGAGGTCGGCGTCGTCGGCAACGATCAGCGCGTCCTTGCCTCCGCACTCGATGAGGATCGGCGTGAGCGTCTCGGCGCACGCGGCCATGACCTTCTTGCCGGTTGCCGTCGAGCCGGTGAACGCGAGCTTGTCGACGCCGGCGCGGCACAGCGCCGCACCGGTGGCCCCGAAGCCGGTGACCAGCTGGAAGACCGGCTGCTCGGGCACCACCTCCGCGAACGAGTCGACCAGCCACTTGCCGATCGCCGGTGTGTACTCGCTCGGCTTGAAGACGACCGCATTTCCGGCGGCGAGCGCGTAGGTGATCGAGCCCATCGGCGTGTGCACCGGGTAGTTCCACGGACCGATCACGCCGACGACGCCGAACGGCACGTACTCGGCCGACGCGGTGTGGTTCATCGCGAGCATGCCCGGCGCGACCCGTCGCCGCCCGAGCACCTTCTCGGCGTTGGACGCCGCCCAGCTGACGTGCTCGATCGCGAGGATGATCTCGCCGAGCGCGTCGTCGGCCGGCTTGCCGTTCTCACGGTGGATCAGCTCGGCGAACTCGTCACTGCGCCGGACGAGCAGCGCGCGCCAGCCACGCATACGCCGCTTGCGCCCGTCGTGTCCGAGGTCGCGCCACCAGGTCGCCGCGCCGCGTGCCCGCCCGACGGCCTCGCTGACGTCGGTCTCGGTATGCACCGGAAAGGTTGCGATCACCTCGTCGGTGGCCGGGTTGCGTGACTCGAACGTCGTCGCGGGCTGGGCCGCCTGCGAGCTGGCTTGGGTGGCCGTCATGCCCTCACCGTACTGGCGGGTAATCGCGATCAGAACAAGGTGTTGCCGGATTCGATGCCGCGCAGCGCGTCGTAGTCGAGCACGACGCAGGAGATGCCGCGGTCCTGCGCGAGGGTGCGTGCCTGCGGCTTGATCTCCTGGGCGGCGAACACGCCGCGCACCGGGGCAAGTAGCGGATCGCGGTTGAGCAGCTCGAGGTAGCGGGTCAGCTGCTCGACACCGTCGATCTCGCCGCGACGCTTGATCTCGACAGCAACCGCTAGCCCGTCGGCGTCGCGGGCCATGATGTCGACCGGCCCGATCGGCGTCGGGTACTCGCGGCGCACCAGCCGGTAGCCCGCGCCGAGCGTGTGGATGTGCTCGGCGAGCAGCCGCTGCAGGTCGGCCTCGACGCCGTCCTTGACCAGCCCGGGGTCCACGCCGAGCTCGTGCGACGAATCGTGCAGCAGCTCCTCGATGGTGATGACGAGCTGCTCGCCGGCCTTGTTGGTGACCGTCCAGGTGCCGTCGCGCTCGGCGAGCGTGCATGGCGGGCTCATCCAGTTCAGCGGTTTGTACGAACCGCCGTCGGCGTGCACGAGCACCGACCCGTCGGCCTTGACGAGCAGCAACCTCGTCGCGAGAGGCAGATGCGCGGTCAGCCGCCCGACGTAGTCGACCGAGCAGCGAGCGATCACCAGACGCACGATCAGCACGCTACAGGTGAGTACCGTCTCGTCTCGTGACCATGCTTCCCGCCTCGACGCTCCACTCCGCTGCTCGCTGCGTGCCGGCACACCCAGCGCCCGAGGGCGCTGACACTGCGGTACTCGCTGCGATGCTCATGGAGCATCTCGTCTCGTGACCATCCGGCGCATCGGGATCGTCGTCCACGAAGGCAAGGCCGAGGCGCGCGCGGCAGCCGAGCTGGTGCGCGGCTGGGCCGCCGAGCACGACGTGCCCGCGGTCAGCGTCGACGTCTGGCATGACGGCGGCGGGATCGAGCGGCGCAACGCCCGAGCCGAGGCGGCCGAGGCCGGATACCCCGATGTGGTCGTCACGATCGGCGGCGACGGCACGTTCCTGCGCGGTGCCCGGATCGGCTCGACCTGCAACGCGGCAGTGCTCGGCGTCGACGTCGGTCGGGTGGGGTTCCTGACCGAGGTCGGCGTCGACGACCTGCCTCGGGCGCTCAGCGCGGTCTACGACGGGTCGGCCGTCATCGAGGAACGCCTGACGCTGAACATGCGAGCCTCTCGGCCGCTGGAGATCCCGACCGGAGTCGAGGGCCTGCTGCGCTACGGGCGAGGACCCAAGCTGCCGCCGCCGCCGGTGCGGCCCGGCACGCCGGACGATGTCGGCTGGGGCGTCGCGCTCGACGTCATGGCGCTCAACGACGTCGTCTTCGAAAAGCTGGCCCGGGACCGTCAGGCCAGTCTCGGCGTGTACATCGCCGGCCGGCTGTTCGCCTCCTACTCGGCCGATGCGCTGGTCGTGTCGAGCCCGACCGGGTCGACGGCGTACAGCTTCGCCGCCGGAGGACCGGTGCTGTCGCCGCGCGTGGACGCCATCGTGTTCACGCCCGTCGCCCCGCACATGATCTTCGATCGCAGCCTGGTGCTGGCCGCCGACGAGGCGGTTGCCGTCCGCGTGCTGCAGCACTCCGGCCAGGTGGCCGTGAGCGTCGACGGCCAGCTGCGGGGCGTGCTCGACCCCGGCGACTGGATCGGCGTCTATGCCGGCCAGCAACGAGCGCGGCTGGTCCGGCTGCGCCCGTCGGACTTCTTCGGTCGGCTGCGCGCTCGCTTCGGACTCGCCGATGCAGCGGCCGCAGCGGCGGACGGGACGGCGCCCCTCGAATACCGCCCGGACGCGCCCCGTCCCGCCGAGATCAGCCACCTCTACCTCGCGCCCAAAATCGATTCGCGCGATGGGTAGCGTCGGCGGTAGTCCACGTGAGGAGTTGTCACTCATGCCCGACGTCCCCGTCATCTCGCTCAACAACGGAACGCGCCTGCCGCAGCTGGGACTCGGCGTGTTCAAGGTCGGCGACGCCGAGGCGGTCGACGCCGTCGGCACCGCCTTGCGGGAGGGATACCGCAGCATCGACAGCGCCGCCGGATACCACAACGAGCGCGGAGTCGGCGAGGCGATCGCCCGCTCCGGCCTGCCCCGCGGCGAGGTGTTCGTCACGACGAAGGTGCCCAACGACGCGCACGGGTTCGACCGCGCGCTACGGGCCTTCGACGCCAGCCTCGACCTGCTCGGCCTCGACTACGTCGACCTCTACCTGATCCACTGGCCGCGCCCGCACCAAGACCGCTACGTCGAGACCTGGCGCGCGCTGGAGAAGATCTACGCGGACGGCCGGGCCAAGGCAATCGGCGTCTCCAACTTCCACATCCCGCACCTGCAGCGCGTGCTCGACGAGACCGACGTGGTCCCGGCGGTGAACCAGATCGAGTTGCACCCCTACCTGACCCAGCGCGAGCTGCGCGCGTTCCACGCCGAGCACGCGATCGTCACGGAGGCATGGTCACCGCTGGCCCGGGGTGGCCGGCTACTCGCCGACCCGGTAGTGACCACGATCGCCGAGAAGTACGCTCGCACGCCGGCGCAGATCGTGCTGCGGTGGCACATCCAGCTCGGCAACATGGTCATCCCCAAGTCTGTGACCCCTGCGCGCATCAGCGAGAACATCGACGTCTTCGGCTTCGAGCTGGCGCCCGACGACGTCGATGCGATCGCGGACCTGAACGTCGGCCATCGCACCGGCCCGGACCCCGACACGTTCGGCTGAGCGGCATGGCTGACGAGACGCTGCGACGCGTCGACATCGAGCGCGTCGGGCTGGGGCGCTACCGCGCCACGAACGCGCGGGGCGCGACGCTGCTGTTCGGGTCGGGCGAGGATGACGACTTCTCGGCCGTGGAGTTGTTCCTGGTCGCGCTCGGCGGATGCGGCGCGGCGGACGTCGACTACATCGCCTCGAAGCGTGCTGAGCCCGAAGCGTTCACCGTCACGGTGACCTCGGACAAGATCCGCGACGAGGCGGGCGGCAACCGGTTGATCAACCTCGCCGTGACGTACCGGATCAGCTTCCCCGACGGCGAGGCCGGCGACGAGGCTCGCGCCCTGCTGCCCCGCGCGGTGGCGCAGTCGCACGACCGGCTCTGCACGGTCAGCCGGACGGTGCAGGCCGGCACGCTGGTCGAGAATCGGATCGCACCGTGAGTCGCTCATACCTGCTCGACGCCTAGCTCGACCCCGGCCGCTCGGACGATCTGCTCGATGCCTGCGTGGTTCGAGGTCACGATGACGGCGCGATGGCGGATGGCCGCCTCGACGACCGACACGTCGACGACGTCGAACATCGACGACACGCCCGCGAGCACTCCGACCGCTCGCGCTCGCTGCTCGTCGAGCGTCTCGACCTGGCAGCCGTCGAGCAGCCACGCCAGGCCGGCCTGCATCGCCCCGCCCCGCCACGCCTCGGCGAGCACGCCGACCGGCACGACCGGCGCTATGCCGTCCTCGAGGCACGTCGCGTGGCGCGCGAGCATCCGCGCCACGTGCCGTTCGGCGGCGAGCAGCGCGCCCGTGTCGTAGGTGATCGCCGTCAACTCAGACCCCCTGCGCGCTGGATCCGATCGAGCCAGGTACGCGCCTCGGCACGCTCTTCGGCGGTGAACGCCCCGTACTCGCGCTGGTACTCCTCCATCGCGCGCACGCCGCGCTGAATCAGCACGCGGTGCTGCGCGGCATTCGCGATCCAGGCACGTACCGAGATGCCCTCCCGCGCCGCCTCCTGCTCGATAGCGGCAGCCAATTCCGGTGTCATAGCGATCGCCCCTCCTGCGTGCCATGCCGGGCCGCGTGCCCGGCCAACCGATATCGGAACGCTAGCCAGGCCGGACGACATTCGCACGCGCGTTCGACGCCGCTGTGGATAACTCGCGATGCGGTGACCAGGACACGTCGCGTAAGCCGGAGCACCCGTTGAACGCCGCTTCGGGCGTGCCTTCGTGGGAAGCTAGCCGTGTCCTACATACGGACGTGGGAGCAGCGCGTATGGCGACATCTCACTGGCACAAGTTCTACAGCTCCAAGGTTGCTGCGCCGCCGAGCGCGCTGTTCGAGCTGTTGTCAGACATGCCGAACTACGGCCGCTGGCTGCCCGGTTCGGATCAGTTCTCCGAGACGACCGACGTCGAGCCGCATCCGGTCCAGTTGGGCAGCCGCTACCACGACGGCAAACCGGGTGAGCCGGGCAGGGACTGGTGGGGCACGGTCACCGGCTTTTCGCCTCCTGGATCACTCGACCTCCACCACGCCATCCACGTCAGCCAGCTCAGAGCGACTGTCGACGTGCACATCCATTACTCCTTCGAGCCCGACGACGGCGGAACGCAGGTCATCCGTTGGCTGGTCCTCGACATCACCATGCCGGCTCTCGTGCGACCCCTCCGACGACTGATCACCGGCGCCTTCGACAAGGAGAACGTGCGCACGATGGCTGCGGTCATGCGGTACGCCGAGGCGCATCTGGACGGCTTGGCCGAGACGAGCTGAAGGCCTGTCTGCCCGCCTTCGTGGGGCACGAGCGGCTCGGCACGTCCTAGCCGCGGGCGCCCACGATTGCGTCAACGACCTGGTCCAGGACGTCGGTGATCTCGAAGTCCTTCGGCGTGAACACCCGCGCGACGCCGGCCGCGCGAAGCCGCTCGGCGTCGGCGTCGGGAACGATGCCGCCGACCACCACCGGCACGTCGTCCAGCCCGGCAGCGCGCAGGCCGTCGACCACTTCGGGCACGACCGACAGGTGCGAGCCGGACAGCACGGAGAGGCCGACGACGTCGACGTCCTCCTCGACAGCGGCCGCGACGATCTGCGCGGGTGTGAGCCGGATGCCCGAGTAGATCACCTCGAAGCCGGCGTCGCGAGCGCGCACGGCGATCTGCTCCGCACCGTTGGAATGCCCGTCCAGGCCCGGCTTGCCGACCAGGAACCGCAGCGGCCGGCCGAGCGATTCGCCGACGGTGCGCACCCGTTCCCGCACGCCGGACAGCTCGCCCTCGTGACCGCCGCCGCTCGCGCCGCCGACGCCGGTCGGCGGGCGATACTCGCCGAACACCTCGCGCAGCACGCCCGCCCACTCCCCCGTCGTGACGCCGGCACGCGCGCAACGCAGCGAGGCCTCCATCAGGTTCGCGTCGGTCTTCGCGGCGTCGCGGAGCGCCGTGAGCGCCTCTTCGGCCACCGCCTGGTCACGCGTCACGCGCCACGTCTGCACCGCCTGGATCGCCGCCGCCTCGGCTGCCGGGTCGACGCTCTGGATTGCCAGGTCGATGTCGTCGAGCAGCGGGTTCGGCTCGGACTCGGTGAACCTGTTCACGCCGACCACGACGTCCTCGCCCGACTCGAGCCGGCGCCGTCGCTGGGCGAGCGACGAGACGAGCGCGGACTTCAGGTAGCCGGACTCGACGGCTGCCACCGCGCCGCCGAGCGCCAGGATGCGGTCGATCTCGGCGCGCGCGCCCGCCTCGATCTCGGCGACCTTCGCCTCGACCACGCGCGACCCCTCGAACAGGTCGGCGTACTCGAGCAGGTCGGACTCGAACGCCAGCACCTGCTGCATGCGAATCGACCACTGCTGATCCCACGGCCGCGGCAGCCCGAGCGCCTCGTTCCACGCGGGCAGCTGGACGGCCCGCGCGCGGGCGTCGCGTGACATGGTCACCGCCAGCATCTCGAGCAGGATCCGGTAGACGTTGTTCTCCGGCTGCGCCTCGGTCAGGCCCAGCGAGTTGACCTGGACGCCATACCTGAACCGCCGGGCCTTGGCATCGGCGACCCCGTAGCGCTCGCGGGTGATGTCGTCCCAGAGGCGAGCGAACGCGCGCAGCTTGCACATCTCCTCGACGAACCGCACGCCGGCGTTGACGAAGAACGAGATCCGCGCGACCACCTCGCCGAACTTCTCCGCAGGAACCTGACCCGAGTCCCGCACGGAATCTAGGACAGCGATCGCCGTGCACATCGCGAACGCGACCTCCTGCACCGGCGTCGCCCCGGCCTCCTGCAGGTGGTAGCTGCAGACGTTGATCGGGTTCCACTTCGGGACGTTCGCGACGGCGTACGCGATCATGTCGGTGATCAGCCGCATCGATGGCCCGGGCGGGAACACGTACGTCCCGCGCGACAGGTACTCCTTGACGATGTCGTTCTGCGTCGTGCCGGCGAGCTTCGCCAGGTCGGCGCCCTGCTCCTCGGCGACAGCCAGGTAGAGTGCGAACAGCCACATCGCCGGCGCGTTGATCGTCATCGACGTGTTCATGTGGTCGAGCGGGATGCCGTCGAAGAGCGCCCGGACGTCGCCGATATGCGCGACCGGCACGCCAACCTTGCCCACCTCGCCCCGCGCCAGCTCGGCGTCGGGGTCGTAGCCGGTCTGCGTCGGCAGGTCGAAGGCCACCGACAGGCCGGTCTGCCCCTTGGCCATGTTGCGGCGATACAGCGCGTTCGACTCGACCGGCGAGGAGTGTCCGGCGTAGGTGCGCATGATCCACGGCCGGTCGCGCTCGCCGTCGTCCGGATAAGGCATGGTCACCTCCTGCGCTGACGGTCGCACGTCCGGTGTACCACGCAGTAACAATTGTGGCCGACTTCGCAGGGCAAATGTGCTGTCTGGCACGCTTCCCCGATGGCGCGCGAGACCCTGACCTGGGCCGACTTCGGCCGTGCCGGCCGCGAGCTCGCGGTCCGGATCGACGCCGACGGCTTCCGCCCGGACATCATCCTGGCCATCGCGCGCGGCGGGCTGTTTCCCGCTGGCGCGCTCGGCTACGCCCTGGACGTGAAGAACCTGCACGTCATCAACGTCGAGTTCTACGCCGGCGTCGACCAGCGCCTGGACATGCCCGTCGTGCTGCCGCCCGTGCCCAAGCCGATCGACCTGTCCGGATCGCGGGTGCTCATCGCCGACGACGTCGCCGATACCGGCGCGACACTGCGCCTGGTGAAGGACTTCTGCGCCGACCACGTCGCCGAGGTCCGGTGCGCCGTCATCTACGAGAAGTCGCGTTCGGTCGTCAAGTGCGAGTACGTGTGGCGGCGGACGGATCTGTGGATCGACTTCCCGTGGTCGACCGATCCCCCGGTCGTGTCTCGGTGAGCGCCCGTTACATCTTCCGCTCTGAATGGCAGCTGGGCGCATCGGCGGACGCGGTCTACTCGGCGTTGCGGGACGTGGCCGGCTACCCGGCATGGTGGCCGCAGGTGCGCAGCGTCCGGCAGCTCGACGACGAGACCGGCGAGGTGCGCTGCCGCAGCCTGCTGCCCTACGACCTGGTGTTCGCGATCCGCCGCGACGCGGAGGATCCGGCTGCGCGCGTGCTGCGGGCGCACCAGACCGGCGATCTGGAAGGGTGGAGCCAGTGGTCGATCAGCGCCGCCGCGGGCGGCGCGATCGTAGTGTTCGACGAGGACGTCGTCGTGCGCAAGCCGCTGGTGCGACGCGCCGGGCTCCTCGCCCGTCCGGCACTGCGCTTCAACCACGCCGTCATGATGCGCGACGGTGAACGCGGTCTGCGCCGCCATCTCGAGCCGGGAGCCTGATGAACGAGACGACAATCGCTGCATACCTCGACCGCATCGACGCGGCGCCGCCAGCCGCCGCCGATGCGGACGCGCTTCGCGACCTGCATCGACTGCACCAGCTCGCCGTCCCGTTCGAGAACCTGAGCATCCACCTGGACGAGCCGATCTCACTGGACGAGGCCGACCTGATCGACAAGATCGTGACCAGGCGTCGCGGCGGCTTCTGCTACGAACTCAACGGCGCGTTCGGGCTGCTGCTCGAGGCGCTGGGATTCGGCGTAACGCGGGCGGCGGCCCGGGTCCATATGGGCGGCCGGTTCGGACCACCGTTCGACCACCTGGCGCTGATCGTGCAACCCGCCGGTCGCACAGCCCGCTGGCTCGCCGATGTCGGGTTCGGCAACCACGGTGTCTACCCGTTGCGCTTCGACGATCGCGGCGAGCAGGACGACCCGGACGGGCAGTTCCTGCTGAGCGACGCCGCCGGCGATGTCGACGTGTACAAGGACGGCCATCCGCAATATCGCCTGGAGATCCGCGAGCGGGCGCTCGACGACTTCGTCCCTACCTGCTGGTGGCAGCAGACGTCGCCGCTCTCGCACTTCACCCGAGGGCCGGTGTGCTCGCGACTGCTCGACGGCGGCCGGATCTCTCTCAGCGGCCGGACCCTCATCCGCACCCACGGCACGAACCGCACCGAGGAGCAGCTGCCCAGCGACGACGCCGTGCTGGCGGCCTACCGGGAGCATTTCGGGATCGTCCTGGACCGCGTGCCGGCCGACCCGCGAACGGCTCAGTAGTCGTAGAAGCCGCGTCCGCTCTTGCGGCCCAGATCGCCCGCGCTGGCCATCCGCTGCAGCAGCTCAGGCGGCGCGAACTTCGGATCGCCGGTGTCGCGGTAGATGTTGCCGGTGGCGTGCAGCATGATGTCGACGCCGGTGAGGTCGAGCGTGGCGAGCGGGCCCATCGCGTGACCGAAGCCGAGCTTGCACGCGGCGTCGATGTCTTCGGCGGTCGCGACGCCCGACTCGAGCAGGCGCACCGCCTCGTTCGCCAACGCAGCGATCAGCCGGGTCGTCACGAAGCCGGCGACGTCACGGTTGACCACGATGCACGTCTTGCCGACGCCTTCGGCGAACGCCCGCGCCCGGGCCAGCGCCTCGTCCGACGTCTTGTAGCCGCGTACCAGCTCGCACAGCGCCATCATCGGTACCGGCGAGAAGAAGTGCGTGCCGACCACGCGCTCGGGGCTCTTCGTCGCCGCGGCGAGCTGCGTGATCGGGATGGCGCTCGTGTTGGACGCCAGCACCGCGTCCGGGCCGACCAGCTCGTCGAGTGCGGCGAACAACTCCCGCTTGGCGTCGATGTCCTCGAAGATCGCCTCGACCACGATGTCGGCGTCGGCAGCGGCGTCCAGGTCGAGGGTCGTCGTGATCCGGCCGAGCGCGGCCGCGACGTCCGGCTCGGCGATCTTGCCCTTCGCGGCGAGCCGGGCCAGTGAGCTCTCGATGCCGGCGACGCCGCGCCGCAGTGCCTCGTCGCTGACGTCACGCAGCACGACGTCGAGCCCGGCGAGTACGGACACCTGAGCGATGCCGGCGCCCATCAATCCCGCGCCGACAACCGCAACTTTCTCCTCAGCCACCGCTGCACGATAGACCGGCCGGTGCCACGATGGTCAGGTGGGCGCTGACCTGCCGACCCTCCTCACAGCCATCTGTGCGTTGTGCTTGCTGCTGCTCGCCATGCGGTGGACGTTCAAGCCGTCGCGACCACGCTACGGGCGTCCGGTCGACGCCGCCGATTCGACCGATCTCGGCATGCTGGACGTCGTCGCGTCCGACCTGTCGCGTCCGGACGCAATGCTCGTGCGGGCCCGCCTCGGCGAAGCCGGCATCCGCACGTCCCTGTCGCTCCGCCGCAACGGCGATGTCGACGTGCTGGTCTTCCACGACGACACAGCCCGAGCACGCGCGCTGCTCGACGACTGACGCGACTGACGCGGCTGCCTCACGCGCCGAACGCGTCGGACTCGGTCCGGACGACATCGGCGCCGAGCGCTCGCAGCTGCTCCTCGATCCGGACGTACCCGCGGTCGATGTGCCCGATCTCGGAAACCTCGGTGACCCCCTCGGCGACCAGCCCGGCGATGACCAGCCCGACACCGGCGCGGATGTCGGTGGCGCGCACGGGCGCCCCGGAGAGCCGATCGCGCCCGCGGATCACGGCGTGATGGCCGTCGGTGCGCACGTCGGCGCCCATCCGGGCGATCTCGTCGCAGAACATGAAGCGGCCTTCGAAGATGTTCTCCGTGACCATCGCCGTGCCGTCGGCCACCGAGAGCATCGCAATGGCCTGCGGCTGCAGGTCGCTCGGCAGTCCCGGGTACGGCAGGGTGACCACGTCGAAGCTTCGCGGGCGGTCGTGCATCCGCAGCCGGAACCCGTCGGGCAGCACTTCAACGTCGGCGCCCGCCCGGGCGAGCTTGTCCAGCGCCAGTTCCAAGTGCGCGGCGTTGGCGCCCCGCACGGCGATGTCGCCGAGCGTCGCGGCGGCGGCGAACGCCCACGTGCCAGCCACGATCCGGTCCGGAACGGCGACATGCGTGGTCGGGTGCAGGCCGTCGACGCCGGTGATCTCCAGCGTGGATGAGCCGATCCCGTCGATCTGGGCGCCCATCGACTGCAACATGCGGCACAGGTCGACGATCTCGGGCTCGCGCGCCGCGTTGTCGAGGACGGTGGTGCCCTTGGCCAGCACCGCGGCGGTGACGATGTTCTCGGTGGCCCCGACGCTGGGCAGGTCCAGCCAGATCGTCGCACCATGCAGCTCGGCTGCCTCGGCCACGATGTAGCCGTGCTCGGTGCGGATCTCGGCGCCCATCCGCTCCAGGCCGTCGAAGTGCATGTCGAGCGGACGCGCGCCGATCGCGTCGCCGCCCGGCAGCGCGACCTTCGCCCGGCCGGTGCGCCCGAGCAGCGGGCCGAGCACGGCGATCGAACCGCGGATCTTGCGCACCAGCTCGTACGGTGCCTCCGACATCGGCTCGTCGGGCACCGTGATGCGGACGCTGTCGACCCCGCCGTCCGTCGATGCGGCGACCTCGCAGCCCAGCCGCCCGAGCAGGGCGTGCATGGTCGTCACGTCGCTGATCGCCGGAAGGTTGCTGATCGTGGTCTCGCCGGGTGCCATCAGCGCGGCGGCCATCAGCTTGAGCACGCTGTTCTTGGCGCCTGCGACGGCGACCTCTCCGGACAGCCTGGCTCCGCCGGTCACCCGTAGCACCTGCATCGCGCCATCGTAGTGTCGCTACCGTCTGTGGTTATGGCAGTGCACCTGACCCGCATTTACACCAAGACGGGCGACGACGGCACGACTGCGCTCGGCGATATGTCCCGTGTTCGCAAGACAGATCCGCGCGTCGGGGCCTATGCCGATTGCGACGAGACGAATGCGGTGCTCGGCGTTGTGCTCGCGCTCGGCGAGCCGGACGACGCGGTGGCGGCAGTGCTACGCCAGGTGCAGAACGACCTCTTCGACGTGGGGGCCGACCTGTGCACGCCCGTCGTCCCGGAGCCGAAACACCCGCCACTGCGGGTGACGGCCGCGTACGTCGACCGCCTGGAACGGTGGTGCGACGAGTTCAACGAGCCGCTGCCTAAGCTCGCCAGCTTCATCCTGCCCGGAGGCACGCCCGCCGCCGCGTTGCTGCACCAGGCGCGGACCATCGCCCGCCGGGCCGAGCGCAGCGCGTGGGCACTGCACGAGGCCGACCCGGACGGCACGAACCGCCAGGCGCTGCTGTACCTCAACCGGCTCTCCGACCTGCTGTTCATCCTTGCCCGGCGGGCGAATCCGGGCGGAGACGTGCTCTGGGCGCCAGGCGGCTGACTCGCCGACGTTGGCCGGATCCGGCCGTCCGCGACGCCTTATTGCCGCAACCGGGGCCGCGATAATCGCCATATGCGAGCGTCCGGCAATTCTGTCCGACTCGGACCGGCGCTGACCCGACGCCAGGTTCTCGGGCTGAGCGCAGCCGTCGCGGCAGGCGCAATGCTTCCGTGGCAAGGACGGGCGGCAGCCGAAACGACTGGCGCTCCGTGGGCGCACCTGCCGGACTTCGCCTCTCCGCCGGCCCGGTTCGCACCGAAGTTCCGCTGGTGGTGGCCGAACGGTGAGGTCGACCTCGACGAGATCGCCCGCGAGGTGGACGCCGTCGCCGACGCCGGCTGCGGCGGGCTGGAAGTCGCCGACGTGCACCACAGCGGGCTGCTCACCCTCGACATCGAACGGTTCGGCTGGGGCTCGCCGCAGTGGGTGGCCGCGCTGGACCGCGCCCTTACCCAGGCAGTGCGACGCGGCATCAGCATCGACCTGACGATCGGGCCGAGCTGGCCGGCGGCCGTCCCGACGATCACGCCCGACAGCGCCGCCGCGTCGCGCGAACTGGCACACGGCGTGGTCGCCGTGGCGGGCGGCAGCACGTACAGCGGGCCCGTCCCGCCGTCCGTCCTGCCGGCGAACGCGGCCGCGACCACGGCCACGCTGTTCGCGGTGCAGGCAGCGCGGGTCACCGGGCCGCCGGTCGGCAACGTCACGCCGCTGGACCAGTCATCGGTGATCGATCTGACGGCGGCGGTCAGCGCCGGCCAGCTCACCTGGTCCGCGCCGGTAGGCGACTGGGTGCTGATCAGCTACTGGCTTCGCGGGTCCGGCCAGCAACCGGAGGCCGGCCCGTTCACCACGCCGACGTCCTACGTGGTCGACCATTTCAGCGCGCTGGGCACGCACGTGGTCACCGACCTTTGGGAAGAGACGATCCTCGACGACCGGATGCGCCGACTGCTGCGCCAGGCCGGCGGGGCGTTCTTCGAGGACTCGCTGGAGCTCGAGACCCAGTCGACGATATGGACGCCGAACCTGCCCAGCGAGTTCGCCGCGCGCGTCGGCTACGAGCTCGCCCCGTTCCTGCCGGTGCTCGTCCAGCTCAAGGGCAAGTACCAGTTCCGCTACGACGCCACCCTGACCACGCACGTGCGCGACGACCTCAACCGGGTGCTCTCCGACCTCTATCGCGACAACCATCTGCTCGCGCTGCGCGAGTGGGCGCACGGCCTCGGCATGCAGTTGCGGGTGCAGCCCTACGGGCAACCGACCGATTCGCTCGACTTCGCCGCGCTGCTGGACATCCCCGAGGGCGAGTCGCTCGGCTTCAAGAATCTCGACGACTACCGCGTGCTGTCTGGCGGCCGGGATCTGGCCGGTCACGTCAAGCTGTCCTGCGAGGCGCTCGCCTACGCGAACGGCGCGTACTCGACGACGTGGCACAAGGCCTTGCAGACCGCGGGCAGCTTCTATGCGGGCGGCGTCAACCAGACGGTCATCCACGGCTTCGCCTACGCTGACGCTCCCGGCGCCACCTGGCCCGGTTTCGCGGCGTTCTCGCCGTACAACCGGACGGGAATCGGCTTCGCGGAGGCGTGGGGTCCGCGCCAGCCGACGTGGGCCCACATGCCGGACATCGCCGGCTACCTGGCGCGCAGCCAGTTCGTCCTGCAGACCGGCACGCCCAAGTACGACCTGCTGTTCTACCGCCAGAAGGGGTACGCGTCGACCGGCATCGGGGCGCCGTGGGCCACCAACTTCGGCATACCCACCGGGTGGACGCACAGCTTCGCCAGTGACGCGGTGCTCGCCCTGCCCGGGGTGGTCGTCCAGGGCGGACGGCTGGCACCGGACGGGCCGGCCTTCAAGGCGGTCATCGTCGGCCCCGATCAGTTCAACGGCAGCGAGTCCGCGATCAGCCTGGACGGTGCGCAACGCCTGCTCGGCTACGCGAAGGCCGGACTGCCCGTCATCGTGCTGGGCAACTGGGCGACCCCCGTCAGCTCCGGTCATGTCGCCCCGGCACAGGACGCGGCGGTGGCCGCCGCCGTCGCCGAGCTGCTCGGGCAGCCGACCGTGGTCCAGGTCGCCGACCAGACGCACATCCCGGCCGCACTCGCCCAGCTGGGTGTCACGCCCGCGGTGCAATACGACATGTCGACGTTGATGAACGTGCACCGCGTCGACGGGGCGACCGACTTCTACTACCTGGCCAACGCGCGTCACGCGGAGAACCGCACGCTCGTGCCGATCGATCAGATGGCGTGGCTGACGCCGACGTCGCCGGACGCGGTGCCGTTCCGGCTCGACGCCTGGACCGGGCAGGTCACGCCGATCCCCCAGTTCGTGCGCGCGGACGGGCGGGTCGGCGTCCGGGTCGCGCTGAATCCGGGCGAGAGCGCGATCGTCGGCCTGGCTGAACCGGGCTGGGCCGGTGAGCCGGCATCGGTGCAAGTGGTCGCGACGGACGCCGACTCGGTGCGCGTGGACGGGCGGCGCGTGATCGTCCGGGCCAGCCAGCCTGGCACGTACGCCACCACGCTCGCCGACGGCACGACCCTGGAGGCGACAATCGGCACGGTGCCCGGCCCCATCGACCTGCCCGTCTGGACGCTCGCCGCCGAGGACTGGCAGCCCGGCCCGACAGCCACCCAGACCGTCAAGCCCGTGGTCACGGTGTCGCTCGACGCGCTCGTGCCCTGGTCGTCGATCCCTGCGCTGGCCGACGCATCGGGTGTCGGCCGCTACACGACCACCGTCACGTTGCCGCAGATGTGGACAGCCGGCGTCGGCGCCACGCTCGACCTCGGCACCGTGAACGACACGTTCCGGGTCTGGGCGAACGGCCAGCGCGTGCCGCCCGCCGGCATCCTCAACAGCCGGGCGGACCTCGGCAACCTGCTGCGTCTCGGCGCCAACACGATCGAGGTCGAGGTCGCCACCACGCTCATCAACCGGCTGCGGACGGTCACGCCGGCGATCTACGGCGTGGCGACGCGTCAGGCATACGGCCTGCTGGGCCCGGTGCGCCTGCTGCCGTACGCCGAGGCCGCCGCCCGTTAGACCAATTCGCCGTCGCGGACGTAGACGAGGATTTCGGCGATGTGCGGCTCGGGATCGCCGATGTTGTCGACGACCAGGTGCGGGTCCGTCCAGGCGTCGTAGCGTCGATCGAGCACCTGCTGCCAGGTGGGCGCCGGCTGGCCGTCAAGGGCGCGCCGCTCGACGCGACGGCGATGCTCGCTGCGATCGGAGCAGGTCACTTCGACGAGGCGCAGCACGGACCCTGTCGCAGCTGCCAGCGCGACCCATCCGTTGCGGGCCTCGGTGATCGGGCTGACCGCGTCGACCACGACCGTGCGCCCGGCACGCAACTGGTCCGCGGCGATCGCGCTGCCGACCGCGTAGCCCACCGGGCTGTCGACGACCGCCAACCCGCATCGCGCGATCGCCGTCTCGATGGAGTCGATGCGCAGGAACGTCGCTTCGAGCAGATCCGACACGGCGCGGCCGAGCGTGGTCTTGCCAGTGCCCGGCAGTCCCGCGACGACGACGAGCACTGGGCGCTCCTAGGACCTGGGTGCGGACGACTCGAGCCAGGACACGAAGCCGGTGAACGCACCGTCGGCCAGTGCCAGGGTGATCTCGCCGCTGCGGTCACGGCACTCGACGATCACGGCGCTCGGCGGTAGGGATCGGAGCTCGTTCGCGGTGGGTTCGCGGCGGCTGAGCACCTTCAGCTCGCCCCGATGCAGGATCCGGGTCGGTCGCGGACCGAGGCCGATGGCGCGATACCACCGGAACTCCTCGCCGTCGTAGCGAGCGACGCCGTAGAGCCACCGGCCCCCGCGGCGGACCGCCAGCGGGATCGCGCCCGCGCTACGCAGCATGTGCCGCTGCCGGGCCACGACCAGCGCGAGCACCACGATGACGACGACCAGCGCAACGATCGCGATCCCGTCCACGATCCGCACGCTGGCCTCCGCCCGCTGATCAGGTCGTGCTGACGCCGGATGGGAGGTCGCGGCCGGACTCGGACGCCGCTCGCAGCCGCGCGAGCGCTCGATCGCGGGCGGCCGGCCCGTCCGGGCCTTGATCTGCCGCGGCCCGCGTCAGCGCTTCGCGAGCACGGGCGACGTCTATCTCGTCGGCGATCTCGGCCATCTCCGCCAGCACCGAGACCCCGTCTGGGCGCACCGACAGGAAGCCGCCGTGCACGGCGACGCGAAGTTCGGGCTCGTCGACTCGATCGATCCGCACGATCCAGCCCGGTGCCAGCGCGCCCAGTAGCGGAATGTGTCCGGGCAGGATGCCGAGCTCGCCGTCGATGGTGCGTGCGAAGATCGCAGTCGCCTCGCCCGACCAGAGGGCGCGCTCGACCGAGACCAGCTCGACGTGCATCGTTGCCACTATCCGTCGTCTCCCGCGATCAGGCGTTACGCAGCTCGTGCGCCTTGCGCTCGAGGTCCTCGATGCCGCCGCACATGAAGAAGGCCTGCTCCGGATACTCGTCGAAGTCACCGTCGCAGAGCCGCCGGAACGCGTCAACCGTCTCGGTGACCGGCACGAACGAACCCTCCAAACCGGTGAACGTCTTGGCCACGAATGTGTTCTGTGACAGGAAGCGCTCGATTCGCCGGGCTCTGCCGACGGTGATCTTGTCCTCCTCGGACAGCTCGTCGATGCCGAGGATGGCGATGATGTCCTGCAGTTCCTTGTAGCGCTGCAGGATCTGCTTGGTGCGCTGCGCCACGTCGTAGTGGTCCTGCCCGACGTACGCCGCGGCGAGGATGCGCGACGTGGAGTCGAGCGGATCGACCGCGGGGTAGATGCCCTTCTCCGAGATCGGGCGGCTCAGCACGGTGGTGGCGTCGAGGTGCGCGAACGTGGTGTGCGGTGCCGGGTCGGTGATGTCGTCGGCCGGCACGTAGATCGCCTGTAGGGAGGTGATCGAGTGCCCGCGCGTGGACGTGATTCGCTCCTGCAGCTGACCCATCTCGTCGGCCAGCGTCGGCTGGTAACCCACCGCCGAGGGCATCCGGCCGAGCAGAGTCGAGACCTCCGAGCCGGCCTGGGTGAACCGGAAGATGTTGTCGATGAAAAGCAGCACGTCCTGCTTCTGCACGTCACGGAAGTACTCGGCCATCGACAGCGCCGACAGCGCCACCCGCAACCGGGTGCCCGGCGGCTCGTCCATCTGCCCGAACACCAGGGCGGTGTCCTGGATGACCTCGGTCTCAGTCATCTCGACGATCAGCCCGGTGCCCTCACGGGTGCGCTCACCGACGCCCGCGAACACCGACACGCCGCCGAAGTTCTTGGCGACGCGGTAGATCATCTCCTGGATGAGCACCGTCTTGCCCACACCGGCGCCGCCGAACAGACCGATCTTGCCGCCACGCACGTACGGCGTGAGCAGGTCGATGACCTTGATGCCGGTCTCGAACATCTCTGTCTTGCTCTCGAGCTGATCGAACTCTGGCGGGTCGCGGTGAATTGGCCAGCGCTCGGTGATCTCGAGCTTGTCCTCGGCGATATCGAGCGGCTTGCCCAGGCAGTTCCAGACGTGCCCCTTGGTGACATCACCGACGGGCACCGTGATCGAACCGCCGGTGTCGGTCACCGGCGCGCCGCGCACCAGGCCGTCGGTCGGCTGCATCGAGATGGCGCGGACCATGTCGTCGCCGATGTGCTGCGCGACCTCGAGGGTGAGCGTCTTGGACAGCTCACCGAGTGTGATCTCGACCGTCAACGCGTTGTAGATCGCGGGGATGTTGTTGCGCCCGAACTCGACGTCGACCACCGGGCCGATCACGCGCACGACCCGGCCTACGCCTGCTCCGCCGGCGCCGGCTTCGGTTTCGCTGCTCTCGAACAAAGTGGTCATCAGTCGTCACTTCCTGCTGCGGCGAGAGCGTCGGCGCCGCCGACGATCTCGCTGATTTCCTGGGTGATCTCGGCTTGTCGAGCCTGGTTGGCCAGCCGGGTGTAGGTGCGGATCAGTTCCTCAGCATTGTCGCTTGCCGACTTCATCGCACGCCGCCGAGCGGCCGATTCCGAGGCCGCGGCCTCGAGCAGCGCGGAGAACACACGCGCGCTGATGTAGCGGGGCAGCAGCGCTTCGATCAGCTGCTCTGCCTCCGGCTCGAACTCGTACTGGGCCTGCTGTTCGGCCGGCTCGTCGACCAGCTCGGCAGGATCGCCCGCCGCCTTCACGGGCGCGACCTGCGACACCGTCGGCGTCTGGGTCACCATCGACTCGAACCGGGTGTAGACGACGTAGAGCTCGTCGATGCCCGGGACGGGTCCGGCCGGGCCCTCGACCGTGCCCTCGCTGGTCGCCGACAGCGCGCCGACTACCGCCTCGGTCGCGGCGCGTGAATCGAGGAACGTCGGCTGCTCGGAGAAGCCGGTCCACGTCCCGCCCATGTCGATGCGACGGAACCGGAAGTAGGCCAGGCCCTTGCGGCCGATGACGTAGCGCACCGGCTCCTTGCCATCAGCCTGCAGCCGCTGGGCGAGCCCGTTGGCGGTCTTGATGACGTTGGCGCTGTAGCCACCGGCCAGGCCGCGGTCGCTCGTGACCAGCAGGATGCCCGCCCGCCGGGGCTCGGCGACACCGGTGAGCATCGGATGCGACAGCGTCTTGTTCCTGGCCAGCGCGGCGAGGGCACGGGTGAGCTCGTCGACGTAGGGGCGGGCGGCTTTCATCCGCGCCTGCGCCTTGGCGATGCGCGAGGTCGCGATGAGCTCCATCGCTTTGGTGATCTTCTTGGTCGACTGGACCGTACGGACTCGACGCCGGTAGACGCGCAGCTGGGCTCCCATGCGCTACCCGGCTGTGCTTTCCGCGGGGCTCAGGGTCTCCGCCGCGCTCTCGTCATCGGCCGTGCCGCCATCAGCGGTCGGCGCGCTGGCTGCACGACTCTCGCCCGGCTTGCCGATCAGCGAGAACTGCTTCTTGACCTCGTCAACGACACGCTCCAGCGAGGAGATCGTGTCGTCGTCCAGCTTGCCGGTGTCGGCGATCGTGCTGAAGATGTGCGGCACGCTGTGCGCGATGTGGTTGTGCAGCTCTTCTTCGAACGTGCGCACGTCGCGGACCTCGATGTCGTCCAGCTTGCCGGTTGTACCCGCCCAGATCGAGACGATCTCCCGCTCGACCGGGAACGGCGAGGACGCGGGCTGCTTGAGCAGCTCGGTCATCCGGGCGCCGCGCGCGAGTTGCTGCTGACTGGCGCGGTCGAGATCGGAACCGAACGCGGCGAACGCCTCGAGCTCGCGGTACTGGGCAAGGTCGACGCGCAGACGTCCTGCTACGTCCTTCATTGCCCTCGACTGCGCAGCACCACCAACTCGGGAGACGGAAATGCCGACGTTGATGGCAGGGCGGACGCCTGCGTTGAACAGGTCGGTCTCCAGGAAGCACTGGCCGTCGGTGATCGAGATGACGTTGGTCGGGATATACGCGGAGACGTCGTTGCCCTTCGTCTCGATGATCGGCAGGCCGGTCATCGAGCCACCGCCCAGCTCGTCGGAGAGCTTCGCGCACCGTTCGAGCAGCCGTGAGTGCAGGTAGAAGACATCACCGGGGTAGGCCTCGCGACCCGGCGGGCGCCGCAGCAGCAGCGAAACGGCGCGGTAGGCCTCGGCCTGCTTGGTCAGGTCGTCGAAGACGATCAGGACGTGCTTGCCCGCGTACATCCAGTGCTGCCCGATCGCCGAGCCGGTGTAGGGCGCGATGTACTTGAAGCCCGCTGCGTCCGAGGCGGGCGCAGCGACGATGGTCGTGTACTCGAGCGCCCCGGCTTCGTCGAGGGTCTGCCGGACCGACGCGATCGTCGAGCCCTTCTGGCCGATCGCGACGTAGATGCAGCGCACTTGCTTCTGCACGTCGCCGCTCTTCCAGTTGTCGCGCTGGTTGATGATCGCGTCGACGCACACCGTCGTCTTGCCGGTCTGCCGGTCACCGATGATCAGCTGCCGCTGGCCGCGCCCGATGGCCGTCATCGCGTCGATGGCCTTGATGCCGGTGAGCAGCGGCTCCTTGACGTCCTGGCGCTGCACGACGCTGGGCGCTTGCAGCTCGAGCGCGCGCCGCTCGTCGGTCGCGATCTCGCCCAAGCCGTCGATCGGGCTGCCGAGCGCGTCGACCACCCGGCCGAGGTAGCCGTCGCCGACCGGCACGGACAACACCTCACCGGTCCGCTTGACCGGCTGGCCCTCCTCGATCTGCGAGGCATCACCGAGGATCACCACGCCGATGTCGCGGACGTCGAGGTTCAGCGCAACGCCCAGCGTGCCGCCTTCGAACTCGAGCAGCTCGTTCGACATCGCGCTGGGCAGGCCCTCGACCGTGGCGATCCCGTCGCCCGTCGCGGCCACGATGCCGACCTCCTCGCGCGATGCTGCGGGCGTGTAGGACGACACGAAGCCCTCGATAGCGCTGCGGATCTCATCCGCGGAGATCGTCAGCTCAGCCATCAAATCTTCCCAATCTCGTTCATTGATCTCATGGTTAACGGGCCAGTGCTGCCCTGGCGGCAGCGAAGCGCGATGCCACCGTTCCGTCGATGACTTCGTCGCCGACGCGGATCGCGAGGCCGCCCTGGACGGCCGGTTCGATTGACGTTCGCACCTCGATCGGGCGTCCGTAGAGGTCGCTCAGCACGGCAGCCAAGCGCGACTCCTGCGCCGAGGTCAGCGGCGCGGCCGAGGAGACCCGGGCGATCGAGCGATCGCGTCGCGCTGCCGCCGCCGCGAGCAGGTCGCCGATCGCGAACTGGACGCTGCGCCTGCGCGGGCTCGACACCGCGTGCTGGACGAGCGCCTCGGTGACGTCGTGAACCTTGCCCGCGAGGACGTCGCGCAGTAGCGCCACGCGCCGGTCGGCAGACGCGGACACCTCGTCCAGAAGCGTCATGAGCTGCGACTGAGCGTCGAGGATCCGCTCGAAGCGGAACAGCTCGTCCTCGACCTCGTCGAGCACGCCGGCGGTCTCTGCGGCATGCAGCAGGCATTCGTCGCCGGCGAGGTCGAGACCGTCGGTGAGATCCCACGGCGATGACCACCGCTGGCTCACCGCCGCCTGCACGACCTCGCGACTACGGGGATCGACCTCGCCTTCGAGCACGCCACCGATGAACTCCGCGCGCGACTCCGGCCGAGTCGACGGGTCGCCAATGGTGCGCCGCAACCGTGGCTCACGAATCAGCAGCGTGGCAACGTCGTAGAGCTCGCCTGCGAGCCTCGTCAGATCGGCGGCCGACATCCGCGCGGTCACCTCATCGAGGTGATCGCGCAGGTCTGCCATCGCATGGCGGCTCGCGGCGCGGATCATGCGTCGGAATCCACGGCGTCGCGCTGTTCGAGGTCGGCGAGGAACGAGTCGACGGTGCCACGGACCTGCGCGTCGTCGGCAAGGCGCTGCCCGATGATCTTCTCGGAGAGCTCGACGGCCAGCGAGCCGACTTCGCCGCGCAGTTCACGCACGACCTGGCTGCGCTGGCTCTGCAACTGCTCCTCGCCCCTGGCGATGATCCGCGACGACTCCTCGTGCGCCTGCGCCCGGAGCTCCTCGACGACGCGTTGCGCCTCGGCCCTGGCGCCCTCGCGGATCTGTGCTGCCTCGGTGCGGGCCTCGGCAAGTGCGCGCTGGTACTGATCCTCGGCCTCGGCGAGCTTGACCTTGGCCTGCTCGCTGTCTTCCATCTGCTTGCGGATGATCTCCTGCCGCTCGCGCATCGCCTTCTGGACGTACGGCAGGATGTAGCGGGCGATGAACGCGAGGATCAGCAAAAACGCGATGAACTCCGCGATGAAGGTCGCGTTCGGCACCAGGAAGTTGCTTGATGCCACCACTTGCTTGCCCATGACGATCGGAACCTCTACTTGCTGGCGAGGACGAAGACGAACAGCACGGCGAAGGCGAGGTTGATGAAGTACATCGCCTCGACGAGGCCGACGGTGAGGAAGAAGATCGTCGTCAGCCGCCCCTGGGCCTCGGGCTGACGGGCGACGCCCTGGATCAGCGAGTTGCCGGCCAGGCCATCGCCGACGGCCGCACCGACCGCGCCGCCGCCGAGCGCGAGGCCGCCGCCGATGAGACCACCCATGAGTTCGAAGCCCTGAGTCGGTGTGTTAGCCATGTCTCCTCAATTTCGGTGAAGTGGTGCCTGCTGGGTTGTCGGGATCGCGGTCGAGAGTCAGTGCGCGCCCTCCTCCTCGGAGCCCCGAACCGAGACGAAGTAGATGATCGTCAGCAGCCCGAAGATGAACGCCTGGATGAGGCCGATGAAGGCGTCGAAGATCTTCCAGAGGACGTTCGGCGCCCACAGGATGTAGGCGGGGAAGAGCGCAATCAGCGACACCATGATCACGCCGGAGAAGATGTTGCCGAACAGCCGCAGTGCGAGGGTGAGCGGCTTGGCAAGTTCCTCGATGATGTTGATGGGGATGAGCAGGTAAGGCTTGCGGAACAGGTGGCCGTAGTATCCGCGGACGCCCTTCTTGCGCACGCCCGTAACGTGCATGAGGACGATGACGAACAGCGCCAGCGCATAGGTGAGGTTGACGTCCGAGGCCGGCGGGATCAGGTATTCCGGATCGCCCGGCGACGGGATGAGCGCGAGCCAGTTCGCGATGAGGATGAACAGGAACAGGCCCATCGCGAGTGGGACGACGAACGGCGCCGTCCTGATGCCCATCGTGTCCTCGACCTGCCGCTCGACCTGTTGCACGATCGCCTCGAAGAACAGTTGCAACCGGCCGGGTTCGCGGGCGCTGATGCTGCGGCGGAGCAACAGGCCGAGCAGCACGATGATCGCGCCGGCGATCAGTGTCGCGGCGATCGTGTCCGCGTTGAGGGTCACCCCGAAGACGTGCCACTCGTGGTGTTCGCCGACCTTGACGTCGATCGCCAGGTGGTGCCCGGTCATCGATTCACCTGCCCCGTCACGCACTCGGCCGCAGGCTGCGGAACACCGGCACAGCCGCGCCGATCAGCATCACGATCTGGAACACGGCGAGCCCGGCGAAGACGCCGAGCCCGTCCGGGCGCACCAGTACGCCGAGGCCGATCGCGAGCGCCGTGATCAACCCCAGCCGGGCCATGACACCACGGCGGAACTGGTGCCGGCCCATGTCCGGCGAGGTAGCGAACCGGATGACGGCCCGCTGCAGCAACCGGTTGTTGTACGCGCCGAGCGCGAGCCCGAAAAGGCCGAACACGCCCATCAACGGGTGGCCCGCAACGGAAAGTCCGACGATCGCGGCCACACCCAGCACTGCGCACACAACCACCGACCGGCGCAGGTTGGCGGCTGCGTCGACGATCGGTGGAGTCGCTACGGGCTGCACTGGTCGATATCTCCAAGTCAGTCTTTGAGGAAGCTGCGGAACTGGACGACGGTGTAGCAGATCCCCCCGGCGATGCCGAGGGCGAGCCCAACGAGGGCGAATATCGGAAACGTATGCAGGAACTTGTCGGCGAACCAGCCAAGGGCCAGCCCGGCCGCGAACATCACTGCGGTAACGGTGCCCATGCCGAGCAATGTGGACCATCCGGGGGCGTCGCGTGCCACCATCGCCCGCCCGGCCGCTACCTGCCCCGGGATGCCCGTACGCCGAGATCGCTCACAGGCAGCTCCTTGGGTCGAGGACGTCGTCTGCGCCGTCACGTGGTCAGATCAACGACGGCGACGCCGGTCGGCCCTGCCGAATCGCGGCGTCAACGCGAACTTATCACAGCGCAATCGGGCCTCCTGCCGCCAGGTCACGGCCGGCCGACACCGGCCGGATCGCGCGTAGGACTGGGGCGTGGGGGCGGTGTGCGACGCCGCCGGATGCGCCCGCGCATGCGCGGCACGAGCGACATCAGCATGCCGACCGCGGCCAACCCGCCGAGGATCGAGATGACGCGCCACGGGCCACGGGTGATCGACAACGCGACGCCGCCGAACGCGAGGAGCGCCGACCAGAAGTAGAGCAGCAGCACCGCGCGACGGTGCGTGTGGCCGATCTCGAGCATGCGATGGTGCAGGTGCTCCTTGTCCGGGGCGAACGGCGACTGGCCGCGCCGAACTCGCCGGATTATGGCCAGCACGAGGTCGACGAAGGGGACGGCCAGCACCGCGATCGGCAGCAGGGGCAGTGCCAGCGGCAGCGCGCCGAGCAGGTGCCCGAACGACTGGGGGTCAGCACCCGTCGCAGCGGTGGTGCCGGCCGCCGACAGCACGAGGCCCACCAGCATCGATCCCGAATCGCCCATGAAGATCCGCGCCGGGGAGAAGTTGTGCGGCAGGAAGCCGATACACGTGCCGGCCAGCGCTGCGGTCAGCAGCGTCGGCGTGTTGGCGACGTCGATGTAGTTGACCGAGGCGAGGTGGTAAGCGAACGCGAAGAAGGCGACGGCGCCGATCGCGGTCACGCCCGCGGCCAGACCGTCCAGGCCGTCGATGAAGTTCATCGCGTTGATCGTCAACACGGTGAGCAGGATCGTGACCGGGATCGCGACGTCACGACCCAGCGACACCGTCCCGGCGCCCGGCAGGTATACAGCCGACAGCTGGACGCCGCCCTTGGTGACCATCACGCCGGTCGCCACGACCTGACCGGCGAGCTTGGTCACCGAGTCGAGTTCGTACTTGTCGTCGAGCACGCCGATGGCGCAGATGATCGCGCCGGCGACGAGAACCCAGTCGATGTCCCAGTTGGCGAACGTCGCGCGCAATGTCGGCAGCTGATGAGCGAGAACGATCGCCATCGCAAAACCCGCGAACAGGGCGAGCCCACCCAGACGAGGCGTCGCCACCGCATGCACGTCGCGGTCGCGGGGTCGAGCAACCGCACCCCACGAGATCGCCAGGCGCCGCGCGATCGGCGTCAGCAGATAGCTGCCGGCCGCTGCGACGCAGCAGATCAATGCGTACTCGAGACTGGGATGCACCGGACCTGGGTGCTCCTCTACGGCTAGGAGGTCGCCGCGACGCTCGAAACCGCCGCATGCTCGGTGCAGGTTATCTAATCCGCATCTGAATCGTTCGATGAACCGTCGACGGATCCGCTACGCGACCACGGACGGGACGACCCGCCGCAGTGCCTCGACCGTAACGGCACCCTCGCGCAGCACCCGGGGGGTCTCGGTGGTGACGTCGACGATGGTCGATGCGAGCCCGACCCTCGCGGGCCCGCCGTCGAGATAGACCTGCACGCTACCGGCAAGCTGGTCCTGGGCCTCCTCGGCCGTCCGCGCCGCAGCCTGCCCTGAGCGGTTCGCGCTCGACACTGCCATCGGGCCGGTGCGTTCGAGCAGTTCGAGAGCGACCGGATGCAGCGGCATCCGCACCGCAACCGTGCCGCGGGAGTCGCCGAGGTCCCAGGCCAGCGAGGGTGCGTGCTCGACGACGAGGGTGAGGCCACCCGGCCAGAAGGCTTCGATCAGCGAACGAGTCTGCGCCGGGACGTAGGTGACCAGGCCGTCGATCGTGCTCCACGAGCCGACGAGTACCGGCACCGGCATGTCGCGCCCACGACCCTTGGCCGCCAGCAGGTCGGTGACCGCGGTCGCGTCGAACGCGTCCGCTCCGATGCCGTAGACGGTGTCGGTCGGCAGCACCACGAGCTGGCCGGCCTGGACCGCGCGCGCCGCGGCGTCGATCGCGTCCGGGCGCACGAGCGGATCGGCGCAGTCATAGAGCATCGACACGCGGCTATCCTGCCGCAGACCGGCTCAGGCCCGGACGGCGGTCGCGTACCGGGGCTGCCCGGCAAGGTCGCGATGGTCGGCGACGTCGCGCCACGCGTCTGAGTGCAGCAGGCGCGGTACCGCCTCGCCATGGGTGGCGTCGTGCTCGACGGCCAACACTCCCCCGGGGCGCAATAACGCCGCGGCCCGGGCGATCACGTCCGGGATCAGCGACGTGCCGTCGGCACCGCCGAAGACGGCCTCGGCCGGGTCGGCCCGCACCTCGGGTTCGACGGACGTGCCGTGCGGTACGTAGGGCGGATTGCTCACGACCGCGTCGACCTGGCCGCGTAGGTGGGCAAGCAGCGCCGGGTCAGTCACGTCACCGGCGACTACCGCAACCTCGGTGCCGGCATTGCGGCGCAGCCACGCCAGCGCGGCGTCGTGCACCTCAACGGCGTACACGGTCGCGCCGGCGACCTCGCGGGCAATCGACAGCGCGATCGCCCCGCTTCCGGCGCACAGGTCCACGACGACCGGTGTCGAGAGCGCCGTCAACGCAGGCAACACCGCGTCGACCAGCAACTCGGTCTCCGGACGCGGCACGAACACGCCAGGGCCGACAGCCACGTCCAGGTAACGGAACGGCGCGTTCCCGCAGATGTGCTGCAACGGTTCGCGCGCGGCCCGGCGCTCGACCAGTGCGATGAAGTCTCGCCCCGCTGTCTCGTCCACACCGTCGACAGTGGACAGTCGTGATCTCTCGACGCCAAGGCAGTGGGCCAGCAGCAGCTCGGCGTCAACGCGCGCCGAATCGACTCCCGCGTCGCGGAGCCGGGCAGTCGCCTCGGCGAGCGCGGCCCTTGCCGTGGTCACCCGTCAGAGCCGGCCAGCAGCGCGTCGGTGTCGGCCTGCGACAACGCGTCGATCACGTCGTCGAGCGCGCCGTCGAGCACCTGGTCGAGGTTGTACGCCTTGAACCCGACCCGGTGATCGCTGATCCGGTTCTCCGGGAAGTTGTACGTGCGCACACGCTCCGAGCGGTCGACGGTGCGGACCTGCGAGCGGCGAGCATCCGCGGTCGCGGCGTCGGCCTCCTCCTGCGCGGCGGCGAGCAGCCGGGCCCGCAGTACCCGAATCCCGGCTTCGCGATTTTGCAACTGGCTCTTCTCGTTCTGCATCGACACGATCGTGCCGGTGGGCACGTGCGTGATGCGTACCGCCGAGTCGGTGGTGTTGACGCTCTGCCCACCCGGTCCGGACGAGCGGAACACGTCGATGCGCAGGTCGTTCGGGTCGATGTCGACCTCGACGTCCTCAGCCTCCGGGAGCACGCGCACGCCTGCGGCAGAGGTGTGGATGCGTCCCTGCGACTCGGTGGTGGGCACGCGCTGCACGCGGTGCACGCCGCCTTCGTACTTCAGCCGGCTCCATGCCGAGTCGGCGGGCTTGCGCGCGCGAACGGCGAGCGTCGCGGACTTGACGCCACCGAGGTCGGTCGGCTCCTCGTCGAGCAGCTCGGTCGACCAGCCGCGCCGCTCGGCGTAGCGCAGGTACATGCGGAGCAGGTCGCCGGCGAAGAGCGCCGACTCGTCACCGCCTTCGCCGGCCTTGATCTCGAGGATGACGTCCTTGCCGTCATTGGGGTCCTTGGGCAGTAGCAGCTCGCGCAGCCGCTGCTCGAGCTGGTCGATCCGCGCGGTCAACCCGGTCGCCTCGTCGGCGAAGGACGGATCGTCAGCCATCAGCTCCTGGGCGGCCGCGAGGTCGGAGCGGACGCCGTCGAGCTCGGTGACGGCTGCCCGGATCGGCGCAAGCTCCGCGAACCGACGACCCAGATCGCGCGCCCTGGCCTGATCGGAGTGCACCGCCGGGTCAGACAGCGCCTTCTCGACCTCGGCGTACTCAGCCAGCAGTTCAGGCAACCGCCCCGTGCGGTCCACGCGTTCAGCCATAGTGGCTCCTCTCGGAAATCGGGTGGCGGCGCATGAGAACGGCGCCCGCCGTGCCGCGCCACGTGGGCACGGACGGCGGGCGCCGTCTGGGTAGCTAGGAGTTCGCGGAGGGGCGTACGCGCTTGCCGAACCGCTTCTCGAACTTGTCGACGCGACCGCCGACGTCCATGATCTTCTGCTTGCCCGTGTAGAACGGGTGGCAGGCCGAGCAGACGTCCGCGTGCAGGCTGCCTGACTTGGCGGTGCTGCGAGTGGTGAACGTGTTGCCGCAGGAACAGGTCACCTGCGTCACCACGTAGTCGGGGTGGATACCGGTCTTCATGCCAATGGGTCCCTTCGAAATGGCCGCCGGGTCGCCGGGCAGATGCGAGGCGTGAACCGGAGCCGGGTGGTGGCGTCAAGTCTGCCAGGCAGCTGCCCGGCGACCAAACAAGGACGGAACGCCTGGGGGCGTCCGAATGTTCCGGCATGCCTTGAGCTCGCCCGTGGCCGGGCAGACACTGAGCATGTGGGCACCGCTCTCGAACTGGTTGCCGCGATCCTGGCGCCGACGGCGCTGGGCTGCCTCGTGCTCGGTGTGGTCCGCGCGTCCAGGTGGCTGACCGAGCGGCGCCGCGCCGCCGTACCAAATGAGCCGATCGAGCGGCTCGGCGCCGACCTGCGCAGGCTGCACGCCCAGCTCGAAGCGACCGAGAACCAGCCGGCGACGCCGGGCAAGGCGGTGCGGGTGCGCGCGATACGGGCCGCCTACCTCGACGTCCTGTGCACCGCGTGCCAGCGCCTCGGCGTCGCCGCCCCGGCGCCGGTCAGCGAGCACGTCCCGCTCGCCGAGATCTATCGGGTCGAGGCCGACCTGCGCGGACACGGTCTGGACGTCCGGCAGCACATAGCCCACTGATCAGGCGTCGGCACTCACCGTCGACGAGCCGGCGCTGTCACCGAGCGTCAGGTTCGTGCCCTTCGCCGGATCGAACACGTGGATCTTGCGGACGTCGACCCACAGCTCGGCTTCGTCGCCCTCGCCGATCCGGGTCGCGGCGTCGAGCCGGGCGGTCACCTGATCGGCACTCGCGCCCGTGTCGGCCTGCCCGGAGTCGCGGGCCAGCTCCTCCAGCTCGGCGCTCGAGACCTGCTGCTTGCCCTCGACGGTGAAGTAGACGAACACGTCCGAGCCCATCGACTCGACGACGTCGATCACGGCGCGGAACGTCACCCCGTTCGGGCGCTTCTCGGCCGAGACGAGCGAGGCGTCCTCGAAGCTCTCCGGCCGCATTCCGACGATCACGTCGTTGCCGACGCCCCCGCTGCTCAGTGTGTGGCGCAGCTGATCGCTGATCGGGATGTCGGCCATGCGAGCGCGCAGCACGCCCTCCTCGAGCGTGGCCGGCATGAAGTTCATCGCCGGTGATCCGATGAAGCCGGCGACGAACAGGTTGGCCGGGCCGGTGTACAGCTCCTGCGGCGAGCCGACCTGCAGCAGCCGGCCACCGCGCATGACCGCCAGCCGATCGCCGAGCGTCATCGCCTCGGTCTGGTCGTGCGTGACGTACACCATGGTCGTGCCGAGCCGCCGCTGCAGCCGCGACACCTGCGTGCGCATCTGCACCCGGAGCTTCGCGTCGAGGTTCGACAGCGGCTCGTCCATGAGGAACGCGGCCGGATCGCGGACGATCGCCCGCCCCATCGCCACGCGCTGCCGCTGCCCTCCCGAGAGGTTCGCCGGCTTGCGATCGAGGTGCTCGTCGAGTTCGAGGACGTGCGCGACATCGGCGACCTTGGCATCAATGGTGGCCTGCGGCGTCTTGGCCAGCTTGAGCGCGAACGCCATGTTCTCCCGAACGGTCATGTGCGGGTACAGCGCGTAGCTCTGGAACACCATCGCGATGTCGCGATCCTTGGGCGCCTTGTTGTTCACCACCTGTCCGCCGATGCGCAGCTCTCCCTCGGTGATGTCCTCCAAACCGGCGATCATGTTCAGGGTCGTCGATTTACCGCAACCGGACGGCCCGACCAAGATCACGAACTCGCCGTCGGCGATGTCGAGACTGATCTTGTCGACCGCGAGTGCCCCATCCGGGAATCGCTTGGTGACCTGGTCCAGGACGATGTCGGCCACGACGTGCTCCTTAACCCTTGACGGCACCGGACGTGAGCCCGGCGACGATACGACGCTGGAAGAACAGCACGAACAAGATGATCGGGATCGTGATGACGACCGCCGCGGCGGCGATTGACCCGGTCGGCGCCTCGAACGCCGAACTGCCGGTGAAGAAGGCGATCGCGGCCGGCACCGTACGCGACCTCGTCGTGGACGTCAGCGAGATTGCGAACAGGAAGTCGTTCCAGCAGAAGATGAACACGAGGATCGCGGTCGTGAACATGCCTGGCGCGGCGAGCGGTGCGATGACCTTGGTGAACGCCTGGAATGGCGTGGCCCCGTCCATCTTCGCGGCCTTCTCCAGTTCCCACGGGATTTCCCGGAAGAACGCGGACAGCGTGTAGATGCCGAGCGGAAGCCCGAACGCGATGTACGGGATGATCAGTGCCGGCCACGTGTCGAACAGGCCGATCGCTCGTTCGATGTTGAACAGCGGGGTGACCAGCGAGATCGCCGGGAACATCGCGATCAGCAAGGACATCCCGATCAGCACGCCCTTGCCGGGGAATTCCAGCCGCGCCACCGCGTACGCGGCCATCGAGGCGAGCACGACCGCGATCACCGTCGAGATCAGCGCGATGCCGATGGAGTTGATCAGCGCGTGGGTGAACTCCGACGTCTTGAAGATGCCGCGGTAGTTCGCCCACGTCCACTTCTTGGGCCAGAACGTCGCGTCGGTGATCGTGCCCGGCGTCTTGAACGACAGGGACACGATCCACAGCACCGGGATGAACGCCAGCACGACCGCAATCGTGTTGGCGGAGCCCCATCCGATGCGTTGGCGAGCAGTGGCAGCCATCAGCGTTTCACCGCCGTTCCTGGCGCGGCGGCTCCGAATCCCTTGATGAACAGGAACGCGATGATCGCCACGCAGATGAAGATGAGTATGGAAATCGCCGAACCGATGCCGAGGTTCAGCGCGGTGAACAGGTTGTCGTAGCCGAGGATCGACACCGAACCGGTGTTGTGACCGCCCGCCGTCAAGACAAAGATGTTGTCGAACACCCGGAACGCGTCGAGCGTGCGGAAGAGCAGCGCTACCAGAATCGCCGGTTTCATCAGTGGCAGCGTCACGCGCCGGAATCGCTGCCACGCGGTCGCGCCGTCGACTTTCGCGGCCTTCTGCAGATCCTCCGGCACGAGTGCGAGCCCCGCCATCAGCAGCAGGGCCATGAACGGCGTGGTCTTCCACACCTCGGCCAGGATGATGATGGCGATGGCCTTGGTCGTGTCGGTGAGCGGTGCCCCGTTGCCGAACAAGGCGGACAGGTAGCCCGTGTCCGGCGTCCATGCGTACTGCCAGCTGAATGCCGCGACGACGGTGACGATGCCGTACGGGATCAGGATGGACGTGCGCACCGTGCCCCGCCCGAACAGGGTGCGGTGCATGAGCAGGGCGAGCAGCATGCCCAGCACCAACTCGATGATCACCGAGATCACGGTGATGATCGCGGTGATCTTCAATGCCTGCCACCAGTACGGCGAGCTGAGCACGGCGCCGTAGTTGCTCAGGCCGACCCACTTGGCCTGGCTCGGGAAGCGCAGGTCGTACCGCTCCAACGACAGATAGATCGCATAGCCGATCGGGTACGCCGTCACGGCGATCATCACGATCACCGCCGGCGCGCACAGCAACCAGCCGAGCCGGCGTTCGGCCCGAGCCCCCTCGGACAGCTGCGCACGGCCCGCACGTCGTTTCGTCGGCGCCTGCTGGGCGACCGCCGTATCGGTCTCGATGCTCATGGGATCAGCCCCTTCGAGACCAGGGCGTCATCGACCTGGCCGGCGATCTTGTGTTCGGTGCTTTCCGACTTGATGCCCGACGGCGGCGAGACGGCGTGCGAGATCACGACCGAGAGGTTCTGGTATGCGGGCGTCTGCGGCCGCACGCTGGCGTTCTGCAGAGCCGCGAGAATGTCCTTCCGGAACGGGTAATCAGCCTGCAGCGACGGGTCGTCGTAGAGATCGGCGATCGTCGGAGGCAGGCCGCCCTTGGTCGCGTTGATCTTCTGATTGTCGCGATTGCGCAAGCACAACGCCGCTTGGAACGCCAGGTCGGGATGCTTGGAATACTTGCTGATCGCGAGGTCGATCCCGCCGATCGTCACGTGGCTGGGCTCGCCCGCCTTGACCGTCGGGTACTGCGCCCACTTGAAGTTCTTGAGCATTGCGGGCTTGTCTTTCTTCATGGCCGGGTAGACGAACGGGTAGTTGAGCTCGAAGGCCGCAGTGCCGCCCTCCATCGCCAGCCGGTTCTGGTCCTCCATCTGCACCGACAAGGACGGATCGGCGGCGACCGAGTGGGCCAGCTTCTGCATGGTTGTCAGCGCGTCGATCGCCGGCTGTCCCAAGGCCGCTTTCGAGGCGTCCGAGCTGAGGATGCTGCCGCCGGCACTCGCCACCATTGTGTTGAACCAGACGACGACACCTTCGTACTGCGCGCCCTGGATCTCGATGAGGTGCGGCTTGCCCTCCTTGGCCAACTGAATCGCGTCGTTGATCATCTCGTCCCAGGTGGCCGGCGGGTTCGGGACGAGATCCGAGCGGTACCAGAGCAGCTGCGTGTTGCTGTTGTACGGAACCGCGTAGAGCTTGCCTTTCCAGGTGGCGGTCTTCAGCGGAACCTCGAGCGTGCCGTCCGAGGCCTGCGTCTTGTTGTCGCCGGTCCACTCGCGGATCCAACCCGCCTCAGCGAACTCGGCCTCCCAGGTCACGTCCAGGCCGAGGATATCCATCGACTTGTCGCGCGCTGCGAGGCGCCGGACCATCTGCAGTCGCTGGCCGTCGGCGCCGGTGGGCAGCTTGTTGTACTTGATGACGTACTTGCCGCCACTCTTCGCGCTGCACGTGTCCGCGGCCTGCTGGATCGCACCGGAGTTGTCGGGGAAGTTGTAGAAGTTCAAGGTGACCCTGCCCCCACCACCCCCGCCTCCACAGGCGGTAAGGATTCCGGTGACAAGGCTGGTGATTACCGCTGTCACTGCGGTTCGGCGGGCGAATCTCTGCACAGCGCCTCCTTGCACCGAAGCTGTCCGGCGGGCGCAGGTCTACACCCTGCAGCGAACCGGCCGTCCCACGTCGCGATCACCGGTCATGCCACGAAGGCGACACGGTGAACTACGGCATTGGACGCTAGCCGCCCTAAGCGGGCAGCCGCAAGCGTTTGCGGTTTGAGAGCGCGGTCAGCCCTTGACGCTGCCGGCGAGCAGGCCGCGAACGAAGTAGCGCTGCAAGGCGAGGAAGACCACGAGCGGGATGATGATCGACAAGAAGGCGGCTGCCGGCAGCAACTCCGTGCCACCGCCCGAGGACGAGCTGACCAGGCCCTGAACCTTGACCGTGATCGGGTTGATGTTGGGGTTGCCGCCGCCCATGATCAGACCGACGAACAGGTCGTTCCAGACCCAGAGGAACTGGAAGATCGCGATCGCGGCGATCGCCGGCGTGAGCAGCGGAAGCATGATCTGGCGGTAGATCTGCCCGTGACCAGCGCCGTCGATGCGCGCGGCCTCGACGATGTCGCCGGGCACCTCCGACATGAAATTGTGCAGCAAGAAGATGATCAGCGGAAGCCCGAAGCAGGAGTGCGCGATCCAGATCGCCGCCGCGTGCCCGCCGATGCCGAAGTCGGGAATCACCGTGGTCGAGCCCAGGTGCCAGCCGTTGGTGAACAGGTTCAGCAGCGGGATCACGGCCAGCTGCAGCGGCACGATCTGTAGCGCGAAGATGGCGATGAACAGCCAGTCGCGGCCTTTGACCTTCGTCCAGATCAGGCCGTATGCGGCGAGGGACGCCACGGTAATCGGGATGATCGTCGCCGGAATGACGATCACGAACGAGTTCACCAGGTACGGGACCAGCGAATGGCTGGTGTCGCCTTCGAGCCCGGTCGTGAGCGACTTGTAGTGGTCGGGGGTGAACGGGCCGGTGAGACCCTTCCACCAGCCGGTCAGGTTCTGGTCCAGTCGCGGCCGGATGGAGCTGACCAGCAGCCCGACCGTCGGAACGGTCCAGATGATGCCGATGACGACGGCGACCAGCGACGCGACGGGGTTCGTGAGCTTCTTGCGAACGCGGCTCACGGGCGTGCCGGGGAGGACGCCGGTTGCACCAGGCGCCGGTGCGACGGTCACCGAGCTCACGACTACGCCCTCCTCTTCATCTGGACGATCTGATACGCCATGAACGGCAAGACGAGGACGAAGATCGTCAGGGCCAGCGCGGCGCTGTGATTGGCGCCGTTGTTGCCCGGCGACGATGTCGCGTACTGGTCGAACATCAGGTTCGCCAAAACGTCGGCCGAGCCCTGGTTCTGGTACATCGTCCGCACGATGTCGAAGACCTTGAGCGTCGCGATGGCCACGATGACGAAGACGGCGGTGAGTGTCGGCCGGATCGCCGGCACCGTCACCCGCCGGAACGACTGCCAGGCGTTCGCGCCATCGATCTTCGCCGCCTCGGTCAGCTCGGCCGGGACGCCCTTGATCGCCGCGGACAGGATGACGAGGGTGTGCTGATCGGGAAGTTCAGCGGTCCGAGGCCTACCAGCGAGAGCAACTGGTTGACCAAACCGAGCTGGCGCTGATGACCCGGGTTGCCCAGCGGCTGGGCGTACATCAGGCTCCAGATGACGCCAGCGCCAACGCCTGAGATGCCCGTCGGCAGGAAGACCAGCGCCTTCCAGAACGGTTCGCCGCGGGCCTTGTCGATCGCGACCGCGTAGCCGAGCCCGATGACGGTCGCCGCAATCGGGGCCACCGCGACCCAGATGATCGTGTTGTCCAGATGAAGTGTCCCGCGTCGTTGCTCAGCGACAGAATCGTCGTGCGGACGACCGGAACCACGAGTCCGATCGCCAGCATGATCAGCGCCGGAAGCAGGAACAGGAACGCCTGAATTCGCTCCCGGCCACGCTTGGGAGCGTTGTCGATCAGCAGGAGAAGCACGCCGATCACAGCGAGGAAAACGGCGACGGCAACGACCGCGCCGAAGAGCTTCGAACCCGCGCCCATGACACCCCTCGTGCATTACACATCGGATGGCCGGGGAGTCACGATAGACCCTCCGGCCATCCGATGGCGCTTTAACCGATCGGACTACTTAGGCCAGGACTTTTCGATGTTGTTCAGTGTGGTCTGGTCGCTCTGTCCGGTGATCCATTGGGTCATCTGCTTCCAGAACGACCCGGCACCAACCGAGCTCGGCATGGTGTCCGAGGCGTCGAACCGGAACACCGTCTTGGGATCGGTCAGCAGCTGGAACGACAGCTTGTCGACGTCGCTACCGAAGTTCTCCAACTTGGCGCCCTTGTTCGCGCTGACCCAACCGCCACCGCTGCCCTTGGTGACCAGCAGCCGGCTGTTGGCCCAATCCGGAGTAGCCAGGTACTCCTGTACCGCCTGCACCTCGGGACGGTCGGCGAACGCCGCAACGAACTCGCCGCCGCCTTCGACCGGGTGCGGGAACTGGGTGTTGACCGGCGGCTCGTAGAACGCGAACACATCGCCGTCCGGGCCGACCGTCGTTCCCTTGTCCCAGTTCGCCGCGTAGAACGACGCCTGGGCGTGCATGTAGCAGTCACCGGTCTCGATCGGCAGGCCGCCCTTCTGGAACGCGGTCGTGGCGATCGACTTGACGTCACCGATGCCACCGTTGACGTACTTGGGGTTCTTCAGGATCTGGCCGACCTTGGCGAGCACGTCGGCGACCTGCGGGTCGTTGAACGGGATCTTGTGCGTCGCCCACTGGTCGTACACGTCCGGCCCATGCATGCGCAGCATGAGCTCTTCCATCCAGTCAGTGAGCGGCCAACCGGTCGCGTCACCGGACTCGGCACCGGCACACCACGGCTTGCCACCGTCGGCGACGATCTTGTTGGACAGCGCGATCAGGTCGTCCCACGTCTGCGGGATCTGGTAGCCCTTGTCCTTGAACGCCTTCGGCGAGTACCAGATGAACGACTTGACGTTCGCTCCCATCGGCGCCGCGTAGAACGTGCCGTTGACGGTTCCGTACTTGATCCAGTCCGCCGACCAGTTCGCACTCGCTTCGGTCTTCGTCGCGTCCGATGCCGGCTTCAGCTTGTTCGTGGTCGCGAAGTTCGCGAGCAGACCGGGCTGCGGAATGATCGCGATGTCGGGTGCGTTGCCACCGTCGACCTTGATCTTGAGCTGGGCCTCGAAGGCCTTGTCGGCCTGGTAGTTGATCGTGATCCCGGTGCACTTCTCGAACGTCTTCCAGGAGTCGCGCAGGTGCTGGCCTTCCGGATCGGTGATCGACGAGTACATCGTCACTTTCTTGCCGCTAAGACCCGTCCACTTCGAGAACGAGGCGCATTCGGCGCTGGCGCTGCTGGACTTTCCGCCCCCTCCTCCGGTCTTCTTGCTGCTACTACATGCCGCAATTACGGCGACGAGTGCGATGCCCGCCGATCCGAGTTCGGCGACCCTCTTCCAATGCATCGACAACTACCCCCTTGACAGGTGGTTCCCTGAGAGCGCTTTCGCTAGTGGGTGCACCATGGCACGTCGCGTCAGGGGGGCGGAACGCACCAGGCGGAGGCGATGCCCAACCGTTACCAAGCGATCTCGGCAACATGTCGCGAACATGACTGCGCGGTTCTTCGCGACGGACGGTACGCGGCATTCACACCCGACGAAGATCCTCGATACGCCCAGATGCGGCGACGCGCGGATCCGCGTGCGCACGAAGATGACCATGCGCCGCGATTCCGGGCGCCTACTCCATGCCAGGCGTGGTCTTCGCGATCTGCATCAGGAACTCGATGTTGGTTCGCGTCTTCTTCAACCGATCCAGCAGCAGGTCGATCGCCTGCTGCGAATCGAGCGCGTGCAGTACCCGGCGCAGCTTGACCGTGACCGCTAGCTCGTCCGGCGAGAGCAGCAGCTCCTCCTTGCGGGTGCTGGACGGGGCGACGTCGATGGCCGGGAAGACGCGCTTGTCGGCGATCTCGCGCTTGAGCCGGAGCTCGGCGTTGCCGGTGCCCTTGAACTCCTCGTAGATCACCGTGTCGCCGGCCGAGCCGGTCTCGACCAGGGCGGTGGCGAGGATGGTGAGCGAGCCGCCGTTCTCGATGTTGCGGGCCGCGCCCAGGAACCGCTTGGGCGGGTAGAGCGCGGTCGAGTCCACGCCGCCGGACAGGATGCGCCCGCTCGCCGGCGCCGCCAGGTTGTAGGCACGGCCCAGACGGGTGATCGAGTCGAGCAGCACGACGACGTCGTGGCCCATCTCGACCAGGCGCTTGGCGCGCTCGGTGGCCAGCTCGGCAACCATGGTGTGGTCCTGCGGGCGCCGGTCGAACGTCGACGCGATGACCTCGCCCTTGACCGAGCGCTGCATGTCGGTCACCTCTTCAGGCCGCTCGTCGACGAGCACGACCATGAGGTGAACCTCGGGGTTGTTCGTCGCGATCGCGTTGGCGATGGCCTGCAGCACCATCGTCTTTCCGGCCTTGGGCGGCGACACGATCAGCGCGCGCTGACCCTTGCCGATCGGCATGACCAGGTCGATCACGCGGGTGGTGAGGATGTGCGGCTCGGTCTCCAGACGCAGCCGCTCCTGCGGGTAGAGCGGGGTGAGCTTGTTGAAGTCGACGCGGTTCTTCGACTCGTCCGGGTCGCGTCCGTTCACCGTGTCGAGGCGAACCAGCGGGTTGAACTTCTCCCGGCGCTCCCCCTCGCGGGGCTGGCGAATCGTGCCGGTGACGGCGTCGCCGCGGCGCAGCCCGAAGCGGCGCACGAACGAGTTGGCGACGTAGACGTCGTCCGAGCCGGCGAAGTAGCCGCCCGTCCGGATGAACCACGTGTTCTTGTCCTCGACGGCGTCGAGGATGCCGGCGACGGGCAGCAGGACGTCGTCCTCGGACACCGTCGGCTCGGCGTCGCCGCCACCACCACCGCCGCCGCCGGGACCACCGGGCGCGCGGTCGCGAGTGCGTCCACGGCGGTCGCGGTAGCGCCGGCCGCGGCGCCGGCTGCCGTCGAACTCGTCGTCCCGGTCGTTCTGCCGGTTCTGATCGTTCTGGCGACCCTGGCCGTCGTTTGGCCGGCTCTGATCATTCCGACCCTGGTCGTTGCGACCCTGGCCGCCCTGGTTCTGGCTCCGCGGCTCACCCTGCCGGTTCTGCTGGCCTTGGGGGCGCGAGTCGCCGGATGCGGCAGCGGCTGGCTGGCTCTGCGCCGGTGCGGCGCTCGCCTCGTCGGCGGCTGTCGCGGTCTCGGCGACCGGGCTGCCTGCTGGGCGGCTGGCCGCACGACGCTCGCGCCGCTGTCCGGACGGCTGATCGGCCGCGCTCGCTGCGGGCTCCGCAGACGCGCCGGACGTTCCGCCGCGGGCGCTCTGGATGGCTGCGACGAGGTCGCTCTTGCGCACCTTGGTGGTGGCGATGCCGAGGCTGCTCGCGAGCTCCTGCAATTCCGGCAGGAGCATCGACGACAGCGAGTCGCCGCGGCGCTTGGACGGCCGGGCTGCGCCGCCGTTTTGGGTGGAGTCGACGCCAGAGCCACTGGGTGGCGCCGGTTCGACCTGTCTTGCGGTCTCGCCGGGTAGGTCGCTATCAGTGAGCAGCGTCTGCTCCGAAGTGTCTGTCACGGTTTGTCGGATCCTTCCGATGGTGACCAGCACGCGCTGGGTAGCGCGGGGCCTGCCATGACCCGACCATGGTCCGGTCGGGTCGTCCCGGGCGTCTTGGCGCCCGGGAAGTACTTGATTGGTCGGTCTTTCGGCGCGCTACGCGCGCGGGACGACGCAGGTGAACTTCGATCCAAGATCTCAATTAACGGCGATAGGCCGATCGCCGTTGACTTGAGGACGGCGAAGTCGCTGCGTCGCGACTGACGGTGTTGAGCGTAGACGCTCATACCAACGTGGGCAACACGGCGGCACAACTCGTTTATTCCGTGTCGTCGGACTGCCCGATCGGGCGACGCGGCCTCAGCGGACGATATGGGCGCCGATCGCGTCGATGGTCAGCAGCTCGGCGTCCCAGCCGGGCGGCTTGTGTGCCAGCGCGCTCTTCGCCTCGACGTCGTGCCTGGCCAGCACCAGAACCCCGGGCCCGGCTCCGGAGATCACCGCGGGCAGGCCGTCCGCGCGCAAACGAGCCAGCAGCTCGGCGCTCTCCGGCATGGAGCCGGCCCGGTACGGCTGGTGCAGCCGATCATCCGTGGCGTCCAGGAGGGCACCGCGATGACCGGTAAGGGCGGCGACCAGCAGCGCGGAGCGCGACGCGTTGAACGTCGCATCAGCGTGCTTGACGGTCTTGGGCAGCAGGCTTCGAGCCTGCTCGGTCGACGTCGCACCCGGCGGGACGAACACGACCGGTTGCACTGACGGGTCGCACTCCAGCCGGACGGCACTCGCGTGGTCGCCTTCGGTCCACGCGACGGTCAGCCCGCCCAGCAGGCAGGCCGCGACGTTGTCGGGGTGGCCCTCGAGCTCGGCCGCCAGCGCGAGTACGTCGTCGTCGGGAACGGCCTCGTCGCCCGCGACGACGAGCGCACGCGCGAGCAGCACGCCGGCGACGATGGCCGCGGCCGAGGAGCCGAGCCCGCGGCCTTGCGGGATTCGGTTCGCGCAAACCAGCTCCAGGCCGCGTGGCTGGCCGCCGAGCCGCTCGAACACCGTCTGCATCGTGCGCACGACCAGGTGCGAGCCGTCGCGAGGAAGGTCGTCGGCACCCTCGCCGGCGACGTCGACCACCAGGCCGTCCTCGCCGACGCGCGCCACGGCGTCGTCGTAGCGCGAGAGTGCCAGCCCGAGCGCGTCGAAGCCCGGGCCGAGATTCGCACACGTCGCCGGGACGCGGACGTGAATCGCACCGGCGCGAAACGCGGGGCGCGCCATGTCAGGCCAGCCCTAGATGCGCGGCCGCGGCGTGGCCGTCGACCGGAACGGTGATCGGCTTGGGCGCGCCGGAGATCGCCCAGTCCGGATCCTTGAGCCCGTTCCCGGTCAGTGTGCAGACAACCGTGGAGCCTGCGGGAATCCGGCCGTCGGCCGCGGTCATCAGCAGCCCGGCGACGCTGGCGGCGGACGCAGGTTCGACGAAGACGGCCTCGGCGCGGGCGAGCAACCGGTACGCCTCAAGAATCTGCTTGTCGGTGACCGCGTCGATCAGCCCACCTGACTCGTCGCGTGCCTGCTCGGCAAGCGACCAGGACGCGGGGTTGCCGATGCGGATGGCCGTCGCAATCGTCATCGGAGCCAGCACGGGCGCCCCGAGGACGATCGGCGCGGCCCCCGCCGCCTGGAAGCCGAACATCCGTGGCGTGTCGTCGACGACGCTGTCGTGCGCATATTCGCGGTATCCCTTCCAATAGGCGCTGATGTTGCCGGCGTTGCCGACAGGTATGCAGTGCACGTCAGGCGCCCGCCCGAGCACGTCGCACACCTCGAACGCCGCCGTCTTCTGCCCCTCGATCCGGTCCGGGTTCACCGAGTTGACGAGCGCGACCGGGTAGTCGACGGCTAGCTTGCGGGCAAGTTCGAGGCAGTCGTCGAAGTTGCCGTCGACCTGCAGCAGCTTCGCACCGTGGACGAGCGCCTGTGCCATCTTGCCCAACGCGATCTTGCCCTGCGGAACGAGGACGGCGCACGTCATGCCGGCGCGGACGGCGTATGCGGCGGCGCTCGCCGACGTGTTGCCCGTCGACGCGCAGATGACCGCCTTGGCTCCGGACTCGGCTGCTTTGGAGATCGCCAGCGTCATGCCGCGGTCCTTGAACGAGCCTGTCGGGTTGGTGCCTTCGACCTTGAGCGAGACGGTGCAGCCCGTCCGGCGCGAAAGCTCGGGCGCGGGCACGAGCGGGGTGCCGCCCTCGTAGAGCGTGATGACGGGCGTGGCGTCGCTGACCGGCAGGCGCGACCGGAACGCCTCGATCACTCCCGGCCAGTACCGCGTCGCCGTCACGTCAGTCGCCCGGTGTGCCTTCGACGCGCATGACGCTGGCGGCGCGACGGATCGTGTGCATGCCGGTCAACCGATCGACGGTCTTGGCGAGCGCGGCGTCGGACGCGCTGTGCGTGACGAGCACCAGCGTCGCGGCGTCGCCCCGGCCTTCCTGGCGGACGGTCTGGATGCTGACGTCCTGCTCGGCGAACGCGCCCGCCACGCTCGCCAGCACTCCCGGCCGGTCCGCAACGTCCAGCGCGACGTGGTAGCGCGTGATGACCTCGCCCATCGGCAGGATCGGCAGGTCGGCGTACGCACTCTCGCCCGCGCCCCGGCTGCCGCTGACCTTGTTGCGGGCCACCGCGACCAGATCGCCGAGCACGGCACTGGCGGTGGGCGCCCCGCCCGCCCCGCGTCCGTAGAACATCAGTGACCCGGCGGCGTCGGCCTCGACGAAGACGGCGTTGAACGCGTCGCCCACCCCGGCCAGCGGATGGGTGCGCGGGATCATGGCCGGATGCACCCGCACCGACACGGCGGGCTCGCCGTCGGCGCTCGCGGTGCGCTCGCAGATCGCGAGCAGCTTGACCGTGCAGCCCATCGCCTTGGCGCTCGCCATGTCGGCGGCTGTCACGGCGCCGATGCCTTCGCGGTGTACGTCGGCGGCCGTGACCCGCGTGTGGAACGCCAGCCCCGCCAGGATCGCTGCCTTGGCCGCGGCGTCGAATCCGTCGACGTCCGAGGTCGGGTCGGCCTCGGCGTAACCCAGCGCGGTGGCTTCGGCGAGCGCCTCCTCGAATCCCGCGCCGGTCGCGTCCATGCGCGACAGGATGAAGTTGGTCGTGCCGTTGACGATGCCGATGACGCGGTTGATGCGGTCGCCGGCCAGCGACTCGCGCAGCGGGCGGAGCAGCGGGATGGCACCGGCGACGGCGGCCTCGTAGTAGAGGTCGACGCCGGCGCGGGCCGCTGCGTCGTGCAGCGTCGCACCGTCGTCGGCGAGCAGTGCCTTGTTGGCGCTGACGACGCTCTTGCCGCGTTGCAGGGCGCTCAGCAACAGCGAGCGTGCCGGCTCGATGCCGCCGATGACCTCGACGACGAGGTCGACGTCGTCGCGCGCGACGAGCGTCTCGGCGTCCGTGGTCAGCAGCTCGGCGGGAACGTCGGGGTGCCGCTGCGGCCGGCGCACCGCAACACCTGCCAGCTCGAGGGGCACGCCGACCCGGGCGGCGAGGTCGTCGGCGTGCTCGCGAAGCAGCCGCGCGACCTCGGACCCGACCACCCCGCAGCCGAGCAGCGCGACCTTGAGCGCGTCGCTCATTGTTGCCATCCGGTGTCGAGGCTTAGCAGGTCGGCTTCGGTCTCGCGACGGACGAGCTCTGCCGAGACGCCGTCGCGTACCCCGACGACGGGCGGGCGCCGGACGTGGTTGTAGTTGCTCGCCATGCTCCGGCAGTACGCCCCGGTGGCGGCCACCGCGAGCAGGTCGCCCGGCGTGACGTCGGACGGCAGCCAGGTGTCGCGAACCACGATGTCGCCGCTCTCGCAGTGCCGGCCGACCACCCGGGCCAGCTTCGCCGGTGCGTCCGAGGCCCGATTCGCCACCGCGCACGTGTAGTCCGCGTCGTAGAGGGCTGTGCGGATGTTGTCGCTCATCCCGCCGTCGACCGACACGTAGCAGCGCGTCAGGTTGCCGTCGAGCACGACGTCTTTGACGGTGCCGACCTCGTAGACGGTGATCGCGGACGGACCGACGATCGCCCGGCCGGGTTCCATCGACAGGCGTGGCACCGCCAGGCCGGCCGCCCGGCACTCGCGCTCGACGATCGCGGTGAGCCGTTGCGCGATCTCCTTGGGCGTCTCGGGGTCGTCGCCGGGCAGGTACGCGACGCCGAGCCCGCCGCCGAGGTTGATCTCTGCGATCTCGACGCCATAGCGGTCGCGGATCGTCGCGGCCAGCTCGACGACGCGATGCGCCGAGACGTCGAAGCCCGCCGTGTCGAAGATCTGCGAGCCGATGTGGGAATGCAGGCCCACGAGGTCGAGCGACTCGGCTTCGAGGACGGCCGCCACGGCATGCTCGGCCTGGCCGCCGGACAGCGAGAACCCGAACTTCTGGTCCTCGTGCGCGGTCGCGATGAACTCGTGGGTGTGTGCCTCGACGCCGACCGTCACCCGGACGAGCACGCGCTGGCGCACCCCGGCCCCGGCGGCCACCTCGCGCAGGCGGGCGATCTCGTCGAACGAGTCGACGATGACACGCCCCACACCTGCGGCGACAGCACGTTCGAGCTCGGCACGCGACTTGTTGTTGCCGTGCATCGCGAGCCGCTCAGCGGGAAATCCGGCCGCGACCGCCACCGCCAGCTCGCCGTCCGTGCAGACGTCGAGGCCGAGCCCCTCCTCGGCGATCCAGCGCGCCACCGTCGTGCACAGGAACGCCTTGCCGGCGTAGTACACGTCGCCGGCGTCGAAGGCCGTCGCGTAGGCGCGGGCGCGCTGGCGCAGATCATCCTCGTCCATGAAGAACGCCGGCGTGCCGTGCCTCGCGACGAGGTTCGGTACGGAGACGCGACCCAGATGCAGCACGCCGTCGAGCCGCCGCGCCGAGGACGGCCAGATGCCGGCCGCGAGGGCGTTCAGGTCAGCGGGCGCGGCAGCGGGCTGATGCTCCTGCACGACGTCGGCGTGCCGTGGACCCGCCGGGTGAGCGGAACGGCTCACGGCGCTGCATCCGGTCCAGGCACGAGGCTCACTGTGGCACCGGTTCGCTCGCCGCGCGCGCTCACATCCGCTCCGGCGCGGTTACCCCGAGCAGTTCGAGCCCGTTCGCAAGGACGATCCGGGTGGCCTCGCAGAGCCACAGCCGCGCGTCTGTGAGCGGAGTGGCCTCCTCGTCGCCCTGCGGCAACACCCGGCAGGCGTCGTAGAAGCGGTGATACACGCCGGCGAGATCTTCCAGGTAGCGCGCGACGCGGTGCGGTGCGCGCAGCTCGCCGGCCGACGCGACGATCCGCGGGAACTCGCCCAGCGCGCCGAGCAGGTCGACCTCGCGCTCGTGAGTCAGCAGGCCCAGGTCGGGCTCCGGCGAGCGTTCGATGCCGAGCGCCGACGCGTTGCGCTGCAAGGACGACAGCCGGGCGTGCGCGTACTGCACGTAGAACACCGGATTGTCGTTGGTGCGCTTGACGAGCACGTCGACGTCGACGTCCAGCGCAGAGTCGATCGACCCACGCTCGAGCGAGTAGCGCGCCGCGTCGACACCGACGAAGTCGACCAGGTCGTCCATCGTGATGAGGTTGCCGGTGCGCTTGCCCATCCGGACCGGCTTGCCGTCCTTGACCATGCGCACGATCTGGCCGATCAGCACCTCGATGACGTCCGGCGAGTCGCCCAGTGCGGCGGCGGCGGCCTTCAGGCGGGCCAGATAGCCGTGATGGTCTGCACCGAGCAGGAAGACGCACAGGTCGAATCCTCGCGCCCGCTTGTCAGCGAAGTAGGCGATATCGGCGGCGATGTAGGCAGGGTTGCCGTCGCTCTTGATGACCACACGGTCCTTGTCGTCGCCGTAGTCGGTCGACCGCAGCCACCACGCGCCCTCCGCGAAGTACAACCTGCCGTTCTGCTTGAGCTGCTCGACCGCCTTCTCGACGGCTCCGGACGCGTGCAGCGAGCTCTCGAGGAAATAGGTGTCGAAGTCGACGCGGAATTCGCGCAGCGACGCCTTGATCTCGGCGAACATGCGCTCGACGCCCTCGCGGCGGAACACTTCCTGCGCCTCGTCGCGTGGCAGGTCGAGCACACCGGGCACAGCCGCGACCACCGCGGCAGCGACCTCGTCGACGTACTCGCCGGGGTAGCCGTCTTCGGGCGTCGGCTCAGCGTGCGCCCGAGCGAGCAGCGACTTCGCGAACCGGTCGATCTGCACGCCGTGGTCGTTGAAGTAATACTCGCGGGCCACGGTCGCGCCGTTCGCCTCGAGGATCCGCGCGATGGCGTCGCCCGCGGCCGCCCACCTCGTACTGGCCAGGCTCAGCGGGCCGGTCGGGTTGGCAGATACGAACTCGACGTTGATGCGCCGCCCGGCGAGCGCATCGCCGTTGCCGTACGCGGCTCCGGCGTCGACGATCGTGCGGGCGAGCTCGCCGAGTGAACCGGCGGCGAGCGTGATGTTGAGGAATCCCGGGCCGGCCACGTCGACCGCGCCGATGCCCGCGATCGGGCGCAACCGGGCGGCGATCACCTCGGCGATCTCGCGCGGCGGGCGGCCGGCGCTCTTGGCCAGCCGCAGGGCGATGTTCGTCGCGTAGTCGCCGTGCGCCCGGTTCTTCGGCCGCTCGATGACGACGGTGTCCGGATGCGTCCCGGTGAGCTCGCCGGCCTCGAAGCATGCGGACACTGCCGCCTGGACGGCTAGCGAGAGTTCACCGGAGTTCACGACGGCAATGCTAGTGACCGTCGCGGGGCATTTATGGTCTGGCCACCATCCGGGCGGCGGCTCTCATCGAGGCAACCTACACTTGGCGCGATTCGCCGCCCTGTATCCATCATTCAGTGCCGAAGGCAGCCAATGGCCCAGCGCAAGCCGTCCACCGCGTCGACATCGCGAAAAACCCCTGCCGGTAATCGCCCGGCCAGGCCGTCAGCCGCCGGGGCACGTCCGCCGACGAAGCCGACCAAGAAGCCCGGCAAGTCGATCGTCAATCAGAAACAGCGGCCATGGGGGACGATCATCACGGCCGTCGTCGTGGTGCTCTTCGCGGCGGCGATCATCGTTTACGCGGTAACCCGGCACAAGTCGACCAGCAAGGATCCGCATGCGCAGCCCGAACTCGGCGACGCCAAGTCGATCAGCGGCCTCGTATACAAGGTGGAGCCCAAGTTCGACCACGTAAACGGCGTCCTCAAGTACGACACGTCGCCACCGACCGGAGGCGACCACGCGCCGGTCTGGGCCGACTGCACCGGCACTGTGTACCCGAACGCGATCGCCAACGAGAACGCCGTCCATTCGCTCGAACATGGTGCCGTGTGGATCACTTACAAGCCCGGTCTGGCCAAGGCCGAGGTCGACACGCTGTCGAAGCTGGTCAGCGGCCAGGACCGCATGCTGATGAGCCCGTACCCGGGACTCAAGACGAACATCTCGCTCCAGTCATGGGGTTACCAGCTCTTCCTCGACTCGGCATCCGATCCGCGGATCAGCCAGTTCATCGACGCCCTGCGGTTCAACCCGAAGACGACGCCCGAGCCGAGCGCCACGTGCTCGAATCCGACCTTCAAGACCAGCCCCAGCACGCCTGGGCATCCGACCGACGCATAGCCGATGACGAGCGTCGAGACCGAGTCACCTGCGGCCGTCGACACGCCGCCGCCGCCGGACCAACGGCTGCGGCGCGCATTGCTCGTGGTGATCGCCGTCGCCGTCCTCGCCATCGGGGTCACCGCCGGCTGGATCGCCGGCAACCGGGACACCGCCTCGACGGTCACGGACTCCTCCGTCGACGCCGGGTTCGCCCGTGACATGTCCGCGCATCACGCGCAGGCGGTGCAGATGGCCGGCTACGCGCGCGACCACACGAGCGATCAGTCGATCAAGCTGCTCGCCTACGACATCGAGACTGCCCAGTACTTCGAACTCGGCGAGATGCAAGGCTGGCTCGACAACTGGCGACTGTCGCGGAACTCGGCGCGTCCGGTGATGTCGTGGATGGCGGGCCACGACCACGTCGAGGCGAACGGGCTGATGCCCGGGATGGCCACGCCCGCCGAGATCGACAAGCTCGAGACGATGACCGGAAAGCCGCTCGACCTGTACTTCCTGCAGCTCATGCTGCGCCACCACCAGGGCGGCGTGCTGATGGCCAAGTACGCGGCCGAGCACGCGAAGGAACCCTACGTGCGCAACCTCGCGACCAAGATGTACACGAACCAGAGCAAGGAGATCATCCAGATGGAGCGGGTACTTCGCGAACGCGGTGCCTCCCCCCTTCCGGCACCCGGCTGATCGCCTTGCCGGCGCCCGGAACCGGCCCGCCTGACTGCTAGGCTGTGCGGGTTTGTGGCCCCCGTAGCTCAGGGGATAGAGCACCGCCCTCCGGAGGCGGGAGCGCAGGTTCGAATCCTGCCGGGGGCGCCCAACAAATCGCGGGAGCGCAGGTTCGAATCCTGCCGGGGGCGCCCAACAAATCGGGGCCTCTGACGCGCTGCCGTCACGCAACATCGTTGGTTTGCCCGCTTCGTGGTGTCCATTTCATTGCACGTTTCATTGCACACGCGGTCGCGCCTCGAATCCTTTTTGTGCCCACGGGGATGGGAGATGCCAATGTGGCCATGGAGCATTCGTCAGCCAGAGCGAGACGCGACGACAACCGGGATCGTGCCGGTTACATGGAACTGCGCACTCGATCCGTCTGATCTGTGCAGGTCGCTTGTGTTCAAGCCGATGCACAGATGAGTCGCTCTGCGCGAAGAAACGCGTGTAGGCCACCGCCACGCTGTCGCGCTAATCCAGCCAGGGGCACGCATGGCTCGTGTGCGCGCCCCCGGATGGGTCGGCGGCCGGATGCACCTGGGCAACGGGTTTCAGCCGTTGAGGGATGTGTGCAGGACCCAGAGTCCGATTGCGCCGGCCGCGGCCACGAACCCGATGGTGGCGAGGATGACCGCGGCGTCGGCGAGTTGGTATCGGTAGCGGCGTCGGAGCCGGGCGATCCGTCTAGCGGTGCTCACCGCCGCCTGCCCCTGGTGCGTTACCGGCGAGGTCGCGCAGGCGTTGGCGGGCCAGCCGTTCGACGAGTTCGGGTAGGGCTGGCCCGGCGGCGATGTCGAGGTCGCGGCGGCAGCGCAGGACGGTGGCCGAGATGACGGGCAGGGCGAGCTGGTTCTCGAACTCGGCGAACAGCCGGTCGACCACGTCGGCCAGCGCGGCCAGTTCGGGCGCGAGACCGCCGATGCGTGCGTGTGGAGGCATAACTACACGGTCCAGAGGGCTTGGGTCGGGGACATGCGGGCGGCGCGCAGGGCGGGCAGCAGGCCGGCGAGGGCGCCGATGAGCAGGGCGGCGGCGAGCCCGCCGGTCCATGCGACGGTGGGTATGACGATGGACCAGTGCTTGGTGGACGCGTAGATCGTGGTGGCCGCGGCGCCGGCGCCTACCCCGACCGCGCCGCCGAGCATGGCGAGCAGCATCGCCTCGCTGAGGAACTGCACGCGGATGTGGGCCTTGGTGGCGCCGAGCGCGCGGCGTAGGCCGATCTCAGAACGGCGTTCCAGCACCGAGATGACCATGATGTTGGCGACGCCGACCGCGCCGACGAGCAGGGCTACCGCGCCGAGGCCGAGGAACAACCCGTTGAACGCGCTCTTGGCCTTGGCCCGGGCCACCAGGGCGTCCGAGGGGCGGCTGACGTCGACCTCGCTTGGGGTTTCCGGGTTCGCCGTCGCGGCGAGCACGGACTGCACAGCGGTGACCTGGTCGGTGACCGAGCGGATGTAGACCGTGGACGGATGCCCGTCGAAGCCGAGGTATTTCTCGGCGGCGGGGAAGCCGACCAGCACGGACGCGTCGATCTCGGGCGCGAGCGTCGCCGGGTTGAGGATGCCGATGACGTAGAACCACTGGCCACCGACCCAGATCCGCTCGCCCGGGTAGATGCGGCCGATACCCAGCCGGCTCGCCGCAGCGGCGCCGAGCACCGCGACCGGCTCATTCGCTGTAGCCGCGTTGAGGTAGCGGCCGTGCGCGAGGCTCGTGCCGATCGTGGCGGGCAGCCCGAGGCTGGCCGCCTGCACGGAGATCGCGTTGGTGTTGATCGACGGGATGTGCGGGCTACGGTAGGCGTTCGCCTTGGTGGTACCGGTGTCCTCGACGGTGGTAACCGGTCCGATGCGGCTGATCATCCGCGGCGCGGCCTTGGGCAGCTCGGCGGTCTTGCCGAGCAGGTCCTGGCCGTTGGTGACGGTGAGCAGGTTGGTGCCGAGCCGGTCGATCTCGGCGAGCAACCCGGCCTGAGACGAGGACGAGAGGCCGAGTACCGCGACGATCGAGGCCACCCCGATAGCGATGCCGAGCGCGGACAGCCCGGCCCGCAGCTTGCGGGTGCGCAGCCCGACGCTGGCCACCCGGCCCAGGTCGGCCGGCCGTAGCCGTCCGGCCACCGCGGCGGTCATTGCCGCCACCATTCGTCCGGGTCGGACGGCGTGGCCACCGTGTCGGCGACGATGCGCCCGTCGAGCATCTCCACGCGCCGGGGCAGCCGGGCGGCGATGTCGCGGTCGTGGGTGATCACCACGATTGTCGTGCCGCGAGCGTTGAGCTCGTCGAGCAGGCCGAGGATGGCCTGCCCGGTGGCGTGGTCCAAGTTGCCGGTGGGCTCGTCGGCCAGCACGATCGCCGGATCGCCGACCAGCGCCCGGGCGATCGCGACGCGCTGGCGTTGCCCACCGGACAGCTGCGTGGGCCGGGCACGCAGCCGGTCGGCGAGGTCGACTGCGGCCAGCGCCGCGGCGGCCTGCTCGCGGCGATCCCGGTGCGCGATGCCGGCGTAGAGCAGCCCGTCGGCGACGTTGTCCAGGATCGTCGCGTGCTCGGCGAGGAAGAACTGCTGGAACACGAAGCCGATCCGGGTGGCGCGCAGCCCGGCCAGCTCCCGGTCGGTCATGTCCGAGGCGTCCAGGCCGGTGACCCGCACCGTGCCGGCGCTGGGCCGGTCGAGGGTGCCCATGACGTGCAGCAGCGTCGTCTTGCCCGACCCGGATGGTCCCACTACGGCGACGAGCTCGCCGGCGGTGATCGTCAGCTCGACCCCGCGAAGCGCGGTGACCGGCGGCTGGCTCGGGTACGTCTTTGTGACGTCGTGCAGTTCGAGCACCCGCGACGGCGCGGGCGCGATCAAGGTATTCAGCACGGCCGTAGGTTGGCTCATGAAGAGGGCACCACCACGTGCTGCCCGGCGGCCAGCGCGCTGCCGGTGACCTGGACCCGGCCCGCGGCGTCGTCGAACAGCCCGAGCGTCACCGGTACCAGCCGGTGCACGCCGTCGGCGGCGACGACCTCGACGGCGTACCCGCCGCCGGCCAGCGCCAGCAGCGAGGTCACCGGTACCACCAGGACGTTGCGCACGGTGTCGGTGGTGATCGCCACTCGCACCGGCGCCTGGTCCAGGGTGCCGGTCGCCGCAGCGTCGGTCGGCGTGATGTCGACCTCGACGGTCGGCCCGGTGTCCGAATCCTTGGCTGGTGTGCTGGCGACCTTGCCCACCGAGGTGACCGTGCCGGGTGTGGTCCGCCCGTTCGGCAGCGTGATCGTGACCTTGTCGCCGACCTTCAGCTGCGACTGCTGGGCAGCGTCCAGTTCGACGGTGACCTGACGGGTGGTGGATGTGCCCTTGAGGGCGGCGCCGCCGGCCGGCCCGCCGAGGATGGCGGTCAACGACGTGACCCGCACGGCCGTCGGCAGGAACACGATCTGGCCCAGGTCGAGCTTGCCGGTCTGCTTGACGCCCAGGGCGTCCTGCAGTTCCTTGATCGCGGCCTTGGTGGCCCAGCCGAACTCGTCCGAGGAGGGGTCCAGGCCCACGTCGACGCCGTAGCCGAGCGCGACCAGGTCCCGATTGAGCTGCGCGACGTCCGCGCCGGTCACGTCGGACGCCTTCGCCCCCTCGGCCAGCGCGCGGTAGACGGGCGTCGTCCCGTACAGCAACACGACCGGCTGCCCGTCGACCCGGTAGAGCACCTGGCCCTGGCGGATCACCTGCCCCACCGCGGGCAGCGAGGTGACCGTGCCGTGCGCCTGCCCGGCGACGGTGTAGTCGCCGGCGTAGCCCAGCGTGCCGTCCACGCTGGTCCGCGCGGCCAGCGTCGCGCGCTTCACGGCAGCCGTCGACGTGGCGGCCACGTTGTCGGTGCCGGCCGGATGGGCCTGATCGCGCCGGCCGAGCGGATGTGCGAAGTCGACACCGTACGGGTGGGTACGGTCGACCACGACGGCGGCGCCAGCCAGCACCACCACGACCAGCAGCACCCACCGGACGCGCCGCCGCGGCCGCCGCCGGCCAGACACGTCGGTGCTCACGAGCCGGCTCCGCCGGTATTGAGGCTGCCGCCTTTGCCGCCGTTGGGCAGGTACTGCTTGCAGGCATCGTCTGCCTTCTTGAACACGGGGTTGTTCGGGTCGAGGTCACTTCCCGGTTCCGCTTGCAGCTGCAGGGTGCCGTCCGGTTTCGGGTCGGGGAAGTCCGAGACGCCGCGCGCGCGCATGCACTTGGCGTACTTCAGGTTCTCCGCCTTCAGGTTCTTCGGCGGCACCCCCTTGTTGGGCAGCAGCGACTTGCACGCGGCGTCCGCGACCTTGAACTGCGGGTTGTCCGGACCGAGGTCGCTGCCCGGGTGTGCCTCGAGCCGGACGTCGCCGTTCGCGTCGGGATCGGGGAAGTCCTTGATCCCGTGCGCCCGCATGCATTGCGAATAGGCCAGTGCGCTCGCCTTCGTCGAGCCACTCGACGAGGACGTCCCGCTCGGCGATCCGACGCTGGCCACCCCGGGGCTCTTCGCGCCGCCGCTGCTGCAGCCCGTGACGAGCGCCACGCAGGCGATCAGCCCGCCGGCCAGCCGGCGCAGCCGGCGAGTGCTGATGTGGTCCATATCGAATCCTTTGCCGCTCGGTGGATCGTGCCGTCATGTGGTTTCTACGGAGCGGCCGGTTGCGGCACGGTGTCGTTGTAACCGCGCCGCAACCGCCGATCAAGCACGCTGGTCAGCGCCCGGAGTCGAGGAGAGACCGATGAGGATCCTGGTGGTGGAGGACCACGCCAAGCTCGCCACGACGGTGGCGACGGTGCTGCGCCGCGAGGGAATGGCGGTCGATCTGGCCTTCGACGGGCACGACGCGCTGGCCCACGCGGCGACGGCGAGCTATGACGTGATCGTGCTCGACCGCAACCTGCCCGGAATGCACGGCGACGACGTCTGCCAGACGCTGCTCGCCGACGGGTGCGAGAGCCGAGTGCTCATGCTGACCGCGGCCGGCACCGTCGACGACCGGGTCGACGGCTTGGACCTCGGCGCCGACGACTACCTGCCCAAGCCGTTCGACTTCGCCGAGCTGTTGGCCCGCATCCGCGCGCTCGGCCGGCGCGCCCGCCCGGCGCTGCCGCCGGTCCTGGTCCGCGGCGACGTGCGCCTCGACCCGGCGCAGCGGGTGGCCACTCGCGCGGAGCGCCCGCTCCCGCTGAGCCCGAAGGAGTTCGCCGTCCTCGAACTACTGCTGCGCGCCCAGGGCGCTGTCGTCTCCGCCGAAGAGCTCCTGGAACGGGTGTGGGACGAGCACGCCGACCCGTTCAGCACGGCGGTCAAGACGACGGTCAGCCGGCTGCGCGCCAAGCTCGGCGAGCCGCCGGTCATCGAGACCGTCGCCCAGGCCGGATACCGGGTCTGATCATGTTCGGACGCCTGCACCGCGCGCTGACACGGATGGCCGCCCACCCGAACCTGCCGGCCCGGACCATCCGGCTGCGCCTGACCGCCCTCTACGGCGGGCTGTTCCTGATCTGCGGTGCCGGATTGCTGGCCATCACCTACGCCCTCATGTGGAACGTGACCAGCAGCTCCTGCTATACGGGCGCGAACGGTCTCAGCGTCTGCGTGTCCGGCTCGGCCGCGAACGAGCCGGCGTCGCCACCGCCCACGCAGGCCAACGGTGCTCCGCCCGACGCGCTCACCCCGCAGCAGGTGCGGGCCCTCGTGAACGGCCAGCACGCGCACGAGATGCACCAGCTGCTCATCCGGTCCGGGATCGCGCTCGCGATCACGGCCGCCGTATCGATCGCCCTCGGCTGGCTGGTCGCCGGACGCGTGCTGCGCCCGCTACGCAGGATCACCGAGGTCACGCGGGACATCTCCGCCACCAACCTGCACGAGCGGCTCGCGCTGGCCGGACCGGACGACGAGCTCAAGGAGCTGGCCGACACCATCGACGGGTTGCTCGCCCGGCTCGAGGGCGCATTCGACGCGCAGCGGCGCTTCGTCGCCAATGCCTCGCACGAGTTGCGCACCCCGCTCACGCTCATGCGGGCGTTGCTGCAGATGACGCTCACCGACCCGGACGCCACGCTCGACTCGTTCCGGGCGACGTGCCAGGACGTATTGGCCGAGGGCGAGCGCCAGGAGCGGCTCATCGGGGCGCTGCTCGTCCTGGCCCGCAGCGAGCGCGGCCTCGACCACCGCGAACCCTTCGATCTGGCCGGGGTTTCCGACAACGTGCTGCTCACCCTTCAAGCCAAGGCCGACCGTCTCGGGGTCCGGGTCGAGGCGTCGATCCAGCCCGCACCGACCAACGGCGACGCCCGCCTCGCCGAGCAGCTCGTAACCAACCTCGTCGACAATGCGCTGCGCCACAACGTCACCGGCGGCCGGGTCGACGTCGCGACCGGCGTCCGGGCCGGCTGGGCGTTCGTGTCGGTGACGAACACCGGGCCGGTCGTGCCGGCGCAGGAAGTCGGCCGGCTCTTCCAGCCGTTCCAGCGCCTCGGCGCCGACTCCACCGACCACGGCGACAGCCTCGGACTCGGGCTGTCCATCGTCGCGGCCATCGCCGACGCGCACACCGCCACCATCACCGCCCGCGCCCAACCGCACGGCGGGCTCCACATCGGCGTCGCGTTCCCAACGACCGCCCCACGCAACGGCCCCCGCCCCACCGCGGCTCATCACGACGTCTCGGAGCAGGCAGCCCCCGCAGCCACGCGATAGGACACCGCACCTGGAAATCCAGCCTCCGTACGGGGCGAATTCGGCCCACGCCACGCCGGCAACGCGCCCGACGGCATCCCGGGTTCCCGCCACTACAACGTGTCGACACACTCGGCGAGCCCTACACCCGCCACCTGGACGGAAAGGTCCGCGAGTTGCGGTTCCACCTGCTGCGCCAGCAGACCCGTGTGACGTACTGGCTCGCGCCGCGTCGCCGGATCGTCTTGCTCACCGTGTTCCGCAAGACCCGCAACGCCGAGACCGCCGGGAGTTCCGCGAGGGATACGAGCAGGCCCGCCGCGCATTCTTGATCGGCCGGGCGGTTCGTGAACGCCGCCTCGCGCTGGGCCTGTCCCTGACCGAGGTCGCCGCCCGCGCCGGCATAACCCAGCCCGCCCTGTCCGGCTTGAGGCCGGCGGTACTGTGCCGACCATCCCCGTGCTGGAGCGCATCGCCGCCGCCGTGGGCGCCGAGCTCATCGTCGCAATCGCCCCACCCGCAGCCTGAACCAACACCACAGAGGTTCAGACCAAGGTGTGCGCATGGAACTGCGCTCACTCGATCCGTCGATCGGGTACAGGTGCCTCCCGACCGCGACGCGCACAACCGAGGCACTCGCTGGCACGGCCGGCACTCGCGCAGGGTTCGACATTCGTACGGGTGCGGTGCTCTGCGAGGCCGAGAACTGTCTGTGTCGTCTCTACGCCTACGGGCTCCTCAACGCCGACGGGCCCACGGCAAGGAGCGCTCCTGTGACTCCGCGCTACGCGGGGTGGCCGCCCGCACGGGATCCCGAATCAGGTGGCGGTGGGGAAGTGGAAGCTTGCGGCCGCGGTGCGTGGCCAGCGGGCGGTGACGACTTTTGCCCTTGTGTAGAAGCGGACTCCTTCCGGACCGTGGATGTGCGACTCGCCGAACAGCGAGTCCTTCCAGCCGCCGAAGGAGTGGTAGGCCATCGGCACTGGGATCGGCACGTTGATGCCGATCATGCCGATCGTGACCTCGCGCTGGAACCGCCGCGCCGCCTCGCCGCTCGACGTGAAGATCGCGGTGCCGTTGCCGTACGGGTTGGCGTTGACGAACGCGATCGCCTCGTCGACGGTGTCGACCCGGGACACCGAGAGCACCGGGCCGAAGATCTCGTTGCGGTAGGCGTCCATGTCGGCGGTGACGTGGTCCAGCACGGTCGGGCCGAGGAAGAAGCCGTTCTCGTGGCCGTCGACGACGAGGCGCCGTCCGTCGGCGACGAGGGCGGCGCCTTGCTTCTCGCCGGAGTCGATGTATCCGACGATTCGTTGGCGGGCCTCAGCGGTGACCACCGGCCCCATCTCGCTCGTCTCGTCGCGTCCCGGGCCGACTTTGACCGTGGCCGCCTTCTGCTTGAGCCGGTGGACGAGCCCGTCGCCGGCCTCGCCGACAGCGACGGCGGCCGAGATCGCCATGCACCGCTGCCCGGCCGAGCCGAACGCCGCGGCCGTCAGGTGGTCGGCGGCGAAGTCCAGGTCGGCGTCAGGAAGCACGACGGCGTGGTTCTTCGCCCCGCCCAATGCCTGCACGCGCTTGCCGCTCATGGTCGCGCGTTCGTGGATGTAGCGGGCGATCGGCGTCGAGCCGACGAACGAAACCGCGGCCACGTCGGGGGAATCGAGCAGCGTGTCGACCGCGACCTTGTCGCCGTGCACCACGTTGAACACGCCGTCGGGCAGGCCGGCCTCTTGCCACAGCTCGGCGAGGGCAAGGGACACGGACGGGTCGCGCTCGCTGGGCTTGAGCACGAACGTGTTGCCGCAGGCGATGGCGATCGGGTGCATCCACATCGGCACCATGATCGGGAAGTTGAACGGGGTGATGCCGGCGACGACGCCCAGCGGCTGGCGGAAGCTGTACGAGTCCACGCCCGTGGACACCTGGTCGGAGTACTCGCCCTTGAGCAGCTGCGGGATGCCGCACGCGAACTCGACGACTTCCAGGCCGCGCTGTACTTCGCCCCGCGCGTCGGAGATCACCTTGCCGTGCTCGTCGGAGATGATCGCGGCGAGCTCGTCGATGTGTGCGTGCACGAGCTGCCGGAACGCGAACAGCACGGTGGAACGCTTGGACAGCGACGCATTGCGCCAGGCGTCGAACACTTTCGCCGCGGTGTCGATCGCCGCGTCGACGTCGGCCTTTTCGGCCAGCAGCACCTCCGCCTGCTGCTCGCCGGTGGCAGGGTTCCATACCGGACCGATGCGGGTCGAGACGCCGGTGCTGCGCGTCCCTCCGATCCAATGCTGAATGGTCTTCACATGTCGCTCCGGTTGATAACGGTTCGCCGGCCTGGGTTGGACGTGGTGAGTAGCTCGGTGATGAACGTGAGGCTTTCCCGGACGTCGGCGACAGGTCCTTCGCCGATCGGTTCCTCGGTGAGGATGGTGTCTTGTTCGAGGGTGTACCAGCCGGTGTAGCCGGCCCGCTCCAGGTCGCGGACGATTGCTGCAATGTCGATGTCACCGGAGCCGAGTGGCCGGTACATGCCGTCGCGGACGGCCTCGGTGTACGTACGTTCGCCGGAGCGGACCGTCGCGGCGAGCCGCTCATCGACGTCTTTGAGGTGGGTGTGGGCGATGCGGTCGGGCGCTTGTCTAGTGAGCTCGGCGGGGTCGGTGCCGCCGATGAGCAGATGCCCGGTGTCGAGGCACAGCGCCACGGCGGATCCATCAAGTACGCGCTGCACCTCGTCGCCGGCCTCGATCATCGTGCCGACGTGCGGGTGTAGCACGGCGCGGGTGCCGCGCTCGGCGGCACGAACCGAGAGTCGATTCAGGTTGGCGAGCAGCGTCGTCCAGCCGTCCTCGTCGAGTATCGGTCGGCTGTCGTAGCCGCTTCGGCCGGTGACGGCGGATAGGACCAGCACGTTGGCCTCGGTGGCGGCGTAGCGGTCGAGGATGCGGTCGACCTCGGGTACCGGGTCGTAGTCGGGTTCGTGCAGGAGTACAGGCGTGAATCCACCGACCGCGGTGAGGCCGTGCTCGGCGAGCACGCGAGCCATCGCGGTGGGTTCGCATGGCAGGAAGCCGTCGGGTCCCAGTTCGATGGCGGCCAGGCCCAGCTCGCGCATCTCGCTGAGGACGCGGCGTGGGCTGAGCTGGTATCCCCAGCCGGGGACCTCGCACACGCCCCACGAGATCGGGGCGCCAGCGATGCGATTGCTGGTCATTGGCGCACCTCGTCCACGCGCACCGGCCGGTGTTCCTGCAGGGACAGCGTCGCTGCCTCGGCGACCCAGCTCGATTCGACGGCATCGGCGACCGTGCACGGTGAGCGCCGAGTGCCGGCTACTACCTCGGTGAAGGCGGCGAGTTCTGCGCGGAATGCGTCGGCGAAGCGGTCCATGAAGAAGGTGTGCGGGGTTCCCGTGGGGAACGTGACGCCCGCCTCGACGGAGCGCAGCGGGAGCTTGCTGTCCAGCCCGGCGGCGATGCTGTCGCGCGATCCGTGCAGTTCCAGCCGGACGTCGTGGCCGCGGGCGTTGTAGCGGGTGTTCGACACGACGGCGAGCGCGCCGTCGTCCATGGTGAGCGTGGTGGCCGCGGTGTCGACGTCGCCGAGTTCGCGGATCCAGTCCTCGCCGCGATTGCTGCCGACCGCGTAGACCTCGACCACCTCGCGTCCGGTTACCCACCTGATTGCGTCGAAGTCGTGCACGCTGCAGTCGCGGAAGATTCCGCCGGAGACGGCGGCGTAGGTGGGCGGCGGTGGTGCGGGGTCCAGGGTGGTGGAGCGGATGGTGTGCAGCCAGCCGAGCGCGCCGCTGTGCAGCGCCTGTCGCGCGGCGACGAAGCCGGCGTCGAAGCGGCGCGGGTAGCCGATCTGGATCGGCACTGCGGAGTTCGCGACCTGCCGCGCGATGTCTGCGGCATCTGCCGCGTTCGCTGCGACGGGTTTCTCGCAGAACACCGGAAGCCCCGCTTCGACGGCAGCGTCGAGAAGTGCCGGGTGGGCGTCGGTCGCGGCTGCGATGACGACCCCGTCCGGGCCGGATCGCAGCAGGGCTTCGGTGCTGTCGACGGCGTGCGCGCCGAGCTTGGCGGCAACGTCTGCGGCTCGGCCGGGCGCGACATCCGCCACGACCAACGACTCGACTGCGGGCAGCGCGGCGAGGGTTCTGGCGTGGAACTCGCCGATACGGCCGAGCCCGATGAGGCCGATTCTCATGTGGTCGTGCCTTCCTCTGTCGATGCCGGTCAGTCGACCGCGCCGATGACGATCTGGTCCCAGTCGATCACCGAGCCGGTCACCACTCCGCTGCGATCGGAGAGCAGGAAGACGACCATGTCGGCGATCTCGTCGACCTGCCCGAGCCGTCCCATAGGCAGGGTCTTGCCAGCCTGCTGCTGCCAGTTGTCACCCGCTGCGTGGTACGCGCGCTGTGTGGCGTCCTCGCCTTCAGTCTCTGTCCAGCCGATGTTGAGAGCGTTGATGCGGATGCGGTCGAAGCGGTGCGCGTGGGCCGCGTTGCGGGTCAGGGCGGCCAGCCCGGACTTCGCCACCGAGTACGCGGCCAGGAATGACTGTCCACAGTGGGCAGACGTGGAGCCGATGTTCACGATCGTGCCTGGGGCGTGCCGGGAGAGCATGTCGGCGACGGCGCTCTGCATCAAGAAGAACGGGCCGCGCAGGTTGACCGCGATGTGCTGGTCGAACAGGTCCGGCGTGGTGTCCAGCAGGGTCCCGCGCGCGGTGAGTCCGGCGCAGTTGACCAGGCAGTCGATGCGGCCGAAGGCACGGATCACGGCGGCCACCGACTCCCGAGCCTGGGCGACGTCGGCGACATCGGTGCGCACGTAGATCGCCTTGGCCCCGTGGTCGGTCAGCTCGCGTGCCAGAGCCTCGCCACGTTCGGGGCGGCGCCCGGTGACCGCGATGATCGCGCCTTCTCGGGCAGCGGCGCGTGCGACGGCCGCGCCGACGCCCTGACTGCCGCCGCTGACGAGTACGACCTTGTCGTTCAGCATTGTCATCGTGACAGCTCTGCGGTTCGGCGGGGTGTCCACTGTGGATCGGCGAGCGCCGCGGGGCGTCGACCCGCCAGGACGTCGGCGACTCCTTTGGCGGCGTCGGCGAAGGTAGCCGCCGTGGCGCGCAGGCTCAGCCCCATGACGTGCGGTGTAAGTACGACATTGTGCTGATCGAACAGTGGATGGTGGGTTGGGGGTTCGGGGTCGAACACGTCCAGGCCGACCCCGGCCAGGGTGCCGTCCTGTAGTGCCGCCAGCACGGCGTCCAGGTCGACGAGTCCTCCGCGTCCGCAGTTGATCAGCACTGCACCCGGTTTGACCGCTTGCAGGAATTCGGCGTCGACGAGATGGCGGGTGGTCTCGGTCAGCGGCGCATGCAGGGTGATGATGTCGCTGCGGGCGGCGAGCTCGCGAGGGTCGCCGACGGCGATGTCGTCGGGCGGTGGGGCAATTGGGTCGTGCGCGAGGATCTGCATCCCGAACACGCTTGCGAGTTCGGCCACACGCTGGCCGATGCGGCCGTAGCCGATGATGCCGATGGTCGCTCCGTCCAGGTCGGCGACGGTGTGCTCGCCGCGCCGGGCCCACTGCCCGTCGCGAACCAGTCCGGTCAGCGGCCCGAACGACTTCACCAGGTGCAGCGCCATTCCGATGACCCCTTCGGCAACCGCCCGGGTTCCGCTCCCCGGCGTGACTACCACGGCGATTCTGCGTTCGGTGGCTGCGGCCATGTCGATGCGGTCTACCCCGACCCCGGTCCGGGCGAGTACCTGCAGTTTCGGCATCCGGTCGAGCGCGGCCCGGTCGACGACCGCGTCGGCGCGCACGATCGCGCCTGCAGCCTCGGCGAGGTCGGCGGGGCCCGGGTGCGGCACGAACGCCGTGCCGCTGCCCAGTGCATCGCTCACCAGCACGGGGTCAACCTCGCCGAGTGCCACCACGACAGCCCGTGCGGTGCTCGCGAGTTCGGAGTGCTCACCCATGAGCCGCCTCAACGTCCGGTTGCCGGCCGAACGTCGCTCCGGAAACGTCGGGCACCTTGTGCCAGGTGCCGTCCTCGGCCGACGCGGCCACGGCCGCGAGCACCTCGGCGTCTGAGTGTGCCTCGAAGACCGTCGAGTTGCGTCGCGGTCCGCCGAGCAGAGCGGCGGCGAATTTCGCCCCCTCGATCACCTTCAGGTCGTCGTAGCTCATGCTGTTCGCCGGTCCGGGCTGGAAACGCGCGTAGTCCCCCATGAACGAGTTCGCGAGCACCCGTGTGTACCCGACGTTCGCACCGCCGCGGCCGAGGCACAGTTGCAGTTCGTTCATCTGCTCAAAGTTCCAGCTCGCGGAGCCTTCGGTTCCGTAGACCTCGAGCGAGAGACCGCATTGCGGGCCGACGATGACGCGGGAGGCTTCGATGGTGCCCACCGCCCCGCTGCAGTGCGATCCCACGCCGAACCGGATCAAGGCCGCCGCGTGGTCGTCGTTCTCGACCGGGGCCAGCTCGCCGTTCTCGATTACGGCGAAGTGTGTACCGACACCCATGGGCAGGATCGGGCGCTGCGCATGCACGGTCGACAGCAGTCCGCCGACCTCGCTGATCGGTCCGACCGCGTACTGGACCAGGTCCACGACGTGGCTGAGCAGGTCGCCAAGCGCGCCGCTGCCGGCGTACTCGCGGCGGAACCGCCAGGACAGCGCGGCGTTGGGCTCCGCGGCGTAGCCGCAGTAGAACACCGAGCGGACGTTGGTGATGCGGCCCAGGTCGCCATTCGCGACGAGTTCGCGGATCCGTTCGACGGCGGGGGCACCGCGGTAGTTGTAGCCGATGGAGGTCTGCACGCCGGCCGAGCGTGCCGCCGCGGCGACCTCGGCCGTCTCCTCGACGCTTCGGCCGACCGGCTTCTCGATCCAGAACGGCTTGCCGGCCTCCGCAGCCGCCACCGCGATCTCGCGGTGGACGTGATTTGGCGCGCAGATCGACACGACGTCGACCTCGGGATCGGCGAGCACATCGCGGTAGTCGGTGCTCGACCGGGCGTAGCCCAGGACCTCCCGGGCATACGCGGCCCGGTCCGGCGCGGTGTCCGCGGCATGCACCAGCCGGGTGCGCACCCCGAGGTCGGGGTAGACGACGGGAAGGGACTGGTAGGCGCGGGTGTGCAGCCGGCCCATCCACCCCACGCTGATCAGGCCGACGCCAAGGGTGGTCGGCGTGCCCGAATGTGCTTCGTTGACCATGATCTCTCTTTCAGGGTCAGGCGCCGGAACGCGCGCGGGCGAGGTGGGCGGCCACTGTGGCGGCGAGCAAGGTCGAGTCCGAGCCGATCGCGACGAAGGTCCAGCCGCCGGCGATGCGGGCCGCGGCCGCCGCGCCGTCGTTGACGAGCAGCCCGCACGCCTTGCCGCTGGCCTCGGCGGCCGCCCGGACCTTGTCGATAGCGGCGACATAGGCGGGTGCGGTGATGTCTCCGGGTACGCCGAGGTCGTGGCTGAGGTCGCGCGGTCCGACGAACAACACGTCGACGCCGTCCAGCGTGGCGATCTTGTCGACCTCCTCGGCGGCCGCGGCGGACTCGATCTGTACCACGGCGAGCACGTCGCGGTCGGCGCGGTCGAGCGCGCCGGGATCCAGGCCGTAACGGCACGCCCTGTTGTAGGTCGCGACACCACGGTCGCCGTGCGGCGGGTAGCGAAGATGCCGTAGCGCGGTTGCGACATCGTCGGCGCTGTCCAGCCGCGGCAGCATGATCCCGGCCGCGCCCAGGTCCAGCGCGCGACCGATGCGGATCCGGGCCGCCGTCTCGACGCGCACCACGACCGGCACGCCATAGGCGCCTGCCGCGGGAACCAGTGACTGGAGCTGTTCCTCGCCGCCGGCGCCGTGCTCCAGGTCCAGCAGCAGCCAGTCCGGCCCGGCGGCCGCGCAGACCTCGCCGGTAACGGCGGATGCGGTGCCGATGAAAGTGCCAAGGGTCGCCTCGCCGGCAGCGACTCTGCGGCGCAGGCGACCCCTGTCCAGCGGTGACGCCTGCTGCGGGGACGTGTTCATCCGTGCCACCGCTGCTCGACCAGGCCGGCTTCGTAGTCGGCCCGCAGCGCGGCGACGGTGTCCTGGTCGGAAACCTCGGCCGGCGCGACATCCCACCACACGCCGGCGCCGGGCAGGTCGGCGTGCGGGATCACTGGGACGACGATCACCACCGGTCCGCGGTGGCCGCGGGTGGACTCGAGCGCGTCGCGGACCGCGCCAGCCGTTACGGCGCGGACCGCCCGCGCGCCGAGCCCCTCGGCGATCTTGGCGAGGTCGACGCGCAGGTAGTCGCCGTCGAGCCGGGGCGGTTTGTCCGCGTCGCCGCCGCCGGCGACGTCCAGCGGACCGTTGCGGTAGCGGAATTCGTTGCCGAACTCAGCGCCGTTGCGCAGCATCTGCAGCCGGTGGATGACCTGGTAGCCGTGATTCTCGGCGATCACGATCGTCACGGCCGCTGACTCCTGGGCCGCGGTGACGAGCTCGGTCGGCGCCATCAGGAACGTTCCGTCGCCGATAAACGCGGTCACCCGGTGGTCGGGATTCGGTTCGGCCAATCGGACACCGATCGAGGCGGGGAGCTCGTAGCCCATGCAGGAGAACCCGAACTCGAGGTGGCAGTGCCGTCCTTCGGTCGCGTCCCAGACCTTCTGTAGGTCGCCGGGCGGACCGCCGGCCGCCGCAATGATCACGTCGCCGGGTCGGGCGTGCTCCTGCAGCAGCCCGATGAGCTGGGCCTGGGTGAGCTCGGCGTCCGTGTCGCGCACGACATCCGAGTCCGGTGCCAGTGCCGCCGCATCGAACGCGGTGTCCGGGTCGAGCGCCGAGGCACGCACTGGCCCCCATGCCGCCGTCTCGGCCTCGACGCGTTCCCGCCAGGCCGCGGGGGCTGCGATGCCCGTGGCCACTACCCGGTCCGCCAGCGCGGCAAGCGCCCGCTTGGCATCCGCGACGATGCTCGTCGCGCCTAGCCGATCGGCGTCGTGCACGTCGAGGTTAATGCTCGCGAAGCGGACGTCCGGGTTCTGGAACAGCGATTGCGAAGCGGTGGCGAAGTCGGTGAGGCGGGAGCCGACCGAGAGGACGAGGTCGGCCTCACGGGCCAGCCGGTTGGCAGCCGGGGTGCCTTCCAAGCCGATTCCGCCGAGCTGCCACCAGCCGCGCTGTTGCACCGCGCCCTTGCCGGCGAAGGTTTCCGCGACCGGGATGGCTGCCGAGGCGGCGAGTAGTTCGAGTTCTGCGGAGGCATCGGAGTAGATGACCCCACCGCCGGCGATGATCAGCGGCCGCTCCGCCTGCGCGAGCAGGGTGGCGACGCCTTCGATCTCGGCCGGGTCGGCGGCGGGCCGGCGGATGCGCCACACCTTGTCGGCGAAGAAGGCGGCCGGGTAGTCGAAGGCGTGAGACTGGACGTCTTGGGGCAAAGCCACGACGGCGGCGCCGGTCAGAACCGGATCGGTGAGCACGCGCATAGCTGCGGGCAGCGCAGTCAGCAGTTGTTCCGGCCGGGTGATCCGGTCGAAGAACCTGGCGACCGGGCGGAACGCGTCGTTGACCGAGACATCGGCCTGCGAGGGGTGCTGCAGCTGCTGCAGGACCGGCCCCTGCCGCCGGGTGGCGTAGCTATCCCCGGGAAGAAGAAGGACCGGCAGGCGGTTGACCGTCGCCAGCGCGGCACCGGTCAGCATGTTCGTCGATCCCGGGCCGATCGAGGCGGTGACCGCGAGGGTGGCGTGGCGGCGGGTGTGCTTGGCGTAGCCGGTGGCGAGATGGACCAGAGATTGCTCGTTTCTGCCCTGCACGAACGGCATCAGCTCGGACAGCTCGTCGAGCGCCTGGCCGAGGCCGGCCACGTTGCCGTGCCCGAAGATGCCCAGGGTGGCGGGGATCAGCCGGCGGCGCACACCGTCGGCCTCGGTGTACTGGTGAGCCAGGTACGTGATGACGGCCTGCGCCACCGTCAAGCGCGTTGTGGTCATGAGGGTGCTCCGTTCTGCGGCGTGCTGGCCGGCGCTACCAGGGCCGGCCGTGCAGGATCACGGTCTTGGTCTCGGTCATCTCCGCGACCGCCGACCGTGGTCCCTCCTTGCCGAGGCCGCTGCCCTTCAAGCCGCCATAGGGCATCAGGTCAGCGCGCCACAGCGGGGTCCAGTTGATGTGAATGACGCCGGCATCGATCTCCCGGATCGCGCGGACCGCGCCGCTCACGTCGCTGGTGAACACGCCCGCGCCCAACCCGTAGGTAGTCGCGTTGGCCTGGGCGATCGCCGACGTCCAGTCCGCGACGCTGCTGACCGCGACCGCTGGACCGAACAACTCGTCCTGGCTGAACGGCGAGCCGGGGTCTACGTCCGCGACGACCGTCGGGGCCACGATCGCGCCGTCGCGCTCGCCGCCGGTCAGGACCCTGGCGCCGGCCTTGACCGCCGTCTCGATGGACGTGCGCACTCGCTCGGCCTCGTCCGCGTTGATCAGCGTGCCCATCCCGGTGTCCGGTGCGGACGGATCGCCGGTGCGGATGGCCTGCACCTTGGGGACCAGGGCATCCAGGAAGTCGCCCGTGATCGACGGGTGCGTAAGGACGCGCTGAACCGCGATGCACACCTGTCCCGCGTTGATGTAGCCGCCCGCGGCCACGGCGGCCGAGGCCGCTTCGATGTCCGCGTCGGGCAGGATGATCACCGGGCACGAAGCGCCGAGTTCCAGCGAAAGCTTCTTGATCCCGGCGACCCGGGTGATGTGCTCCCCGGTTGCCGTGGAGCCGGTGAACGAGACCTTCCGCACGCGTGGGTCTCCGACGAGGGCGTCGCCGAGCACCGCTCCGGAGCCGGTGAGCACCGCCAGCACACCGTCGGGCAGGCCCGCGTCGACGAAACACGCGGCCAGGGCCAGCGCGGTCAGCGGCGTACTCCTCGCCGGTTTCAGGACAACCGCATTGCCGCCCGCCAGCGCCGGACCCAGCTTGTGCAGCGCCAGCAGCGCGGGATAGTTGAACGGAGAGATCGCGACGACGACACCGCACGGCTGGTGCACCGTGAAACCGATCTTGTCCAGCCCCGTTCCACGGTTCGCGTCCAAGGGCAGCGTGTCGCCGTAGAGGTGGGCGCCCTCGAACGCGGCGAGCCGGATGATCTCGCCGGATCGCCCGGCCTCGCCGGTGGCCTCGGTGACGGTCTTGCCGGTCTCGGCGCTGATCAATCGGGCGATCTCGGCCGCCCGCTCGTCGGCGAGCGCCGCTGCCCGCAGCAGGATCCGCATGCGTTCATGTGCCGGCGTGGCGCGCCAGGTTGTCGCGCCTTGCTCGGCGGCGTCCAACGCCGCTTCGACGTCGGCCAGTCCGGCGACCGGCACCGAGCCGACGACAGTTCCGTCGTAGGGCGACCTGATGTCCTCCCGGGCTCCCGAGGCTGCGGGCGACCATGTCCCGCCGATCAGTATGTCCATGACAACGTCCTCACTCACTGTGCGGTGCTGAAGGCGGCGTCGAACTGCCGCGTGGAGGCGTCGGCCGCCTTCCACCTGACGTATCGCAGAGCCTCGGGCGCGGCGATCTCCCGGTTCACGCCGACGTCCTCCCATTCCACCGACAGCGGCCCGTCGTAGCCGATACGGTTGAGAGCACGGAAGATCTCCTCCCAGTCGACACCGCCTCGGCCGACCGAGCGGAAGTCCCACCCGCGCCGCGGATCACCGAACGGAAGGTGTGAGGCGAGGATGCCGTTGCGGCCGTTGAGACGTCGGGCGGCGTCCTTGCAGTGAACGTGGGTGACGCGGTCGCCGAGCCCTTCTAAGAAGGCCACCGGGTCGACCTGCTGCCAGTGCAGGTGGCTGGGATCGAAGTTGATGCCGAATGCCGGATGTTGCATCTCCTGCAACGCGCGCTCGGCGGTCCAGTAGTCGTACGCGATCTCGGCGGGATGGATCTCCAGCCCAAACACGACGCCTTCCGCCTGGAACACGTCGAGGATCGGCGTCCAACGCTCCACGAAGTCCGCGAAACCGCGGTCGATCGTCTCCGCGGAGACCGGCGGGAAACCGGCCAGCATGTACCAGACGCTCGAGCCGGTGAAGCCGTTGACTCGAGTGACGCCGAGCGCGGCCGCGGCTCTGGCAGTGTCCGCCATTTCGGCGGCGGCGCGTGCCCGCACGCCGTCGGGATCGCCGTCGCCCCAGACGTGCCGGGGCAGCACGTCCCGATGGCGATGATCAAGCGGGACGTCGCACACCGCCTGACCGGCCAGATGGTTCGAGATGGCCCACACCCGCAGGCCGTGATCATCCAGAACCGCCCGCTGCCGCTTGACATAGTCGGCGTCGCTCACCGCCTGCCGAACGTCGAAGTGGTCTCCCCAGCAGGCCAGCTCCAGGCCGTCGAAGCCCCAGGTGGCTGCCTTGCCGGCTAGCTCGACGATCGGCATGTCGGCCCACTGGCCGGTGAAGAGGGTGACGGGCCAGGTCATGGCGTGTGCTCCGTTTCCGCGTCGCAGCCGCAGCTGCGACGGACGATCAATTCCAGGGGAAGCCGAATCTCGGTCGCTTGGTTCGTCGCGGGCTCTGGCGCCTTGCCGGGCTTGAGCGCGCCAAGCAGCATCCGGGCGGCGACCTCGCCCAGTTCCCGGTCGTGCCGGGCGAGAGCGGTCATCGGCGGGTCGAGTAGATCGCTGCTGACCGGATCATCGAATGACACCAGGGCGACGTCGGCGCCCACCCGGTGGTGGCCGCTCCGCAGTTGGCGAAGCGCGCCGAGCGCGAGCGTGTCCGACGCCGCGACGATCGCGGTGGGCGGTTCGGCCAGCTGCATCAGACCGGCCACTGCCTCTTGTCCGCTCGCCTCGGTCCACTCGTAGTCGCCGAAGGCCAGGTACTCCGGCGGCACGGGGAGCCGCAGGGTTCCCATCGCGTTCCGGAACGCATCCAACCGCTCGGTCGCCGGAGCGTGTTCGAGACGCTGGACGTGTTCGGATGGGCCAATCGGTGCGCCGAGGTAGGCGATCCGTTGGTGTCCGTGCGTCCTCGCCAGGTGCTCGGTGAGGACCCGGATCCCCCCTGCGTTGTCGGGGCTGACGCGGCCAAGGCCGATGTCTTCGAGGATGTGGTCGAAGAAGACCACCGGTCCGCGGTCGGGGAAGTAGCCGCCGGAGGTTGCGACGAGCAGTCCGTCAACCTGCCGGGCGTGCAGCGTGCGCAGCGCCACCGCTTCGTGCTGGGCGTCCCGCTCGGTGTTCATGACCACGACCTGGTACCCGGCGGCCTCCAAGACGTTCTGTGCTGCCTTGAGCACCGTGGCGTAGAACGCGATCGCGATGTCGGGAACCACGACGCCGACCAGCATCGACGACTGGGTCCGCAGCGCCCGTGCGGAGATGTTGCGCTTGAACCCCAACGCGGTTGCCGCCTCACGGACCTTGCGGCGGGTCCCCACCGGGATGCGGGGGTTGTCGTCGAGGGCCCTGCTGACGGTCGAAACCGAGACACCGGCCATGGCGGCGACGTCGCTCAGCGTCGGCCGTCGACGTTCCGACGGCTCGAGTGGAACCGGGAGTTCCTCGTCCGAGGTCACTTGATACCTCTTGCCAGAACGCTACCTCGGGTGAGCATCGCATCCACGGTGGCCGCAAGCACCAGGATCAGCCCCTCGGCGACGTACTTGACCACCGTCTGCGCGCCGATCAGATCCAGGCCGTTGCTGATGCTGCCGATGATCAGCGCACCGATCAGCGCGTCCCACACGCTGCCGCGACCGCCGAACAGGCTCGTCCCGCCGATCACGGCGGCAGCGATGGATTCCAGCAGCACCGTCCCGCTCCCCGAGGAGGCGGAGACTCCGAGCAGACGCGACGCGGCCAGGATCCCGCCCAGTGCTGCCAGACAGCCGGCGAGGGTGAAGGCGATCATCTTCGTCCTCGCGACGCCGATGCCGGCGCGTCGGGCGGCGTCCGGGTTCGCCCCTACCGCGTAGAGGTGCAGCCCGAATCGAGTCTGTGTCGTCAGATAGCTGAACACCGCCATGAGCCCGAACAGGATGACGACCGGAAGCGGCACCCCCAGGTAGCTGTTGAGGACCGCCACAGCCACGACGCTCGCCGTGCACACGGCCACGCCGGGGCCAACGACGTCTCGGATTAGACCCACATTCAGTCCCTTGCCCGCCGCCTCCCGCATCGCGAGCAGCCGCAGCGCCAGAAACATCGCAACACCGACCGCCATCAGGCCCCAGCCGAGGCCCGGCGACAGATACGTGCTCGACAGCTTCGCCAGCCCGGTGCCGAACAGGCTGACCTGACCCGTCCCGCCCGGCAGCAGCTTGAGAATCGCCCCCAGCAGCACGAGCTGCGTGCCAAGAGTCACGATGAACGACGGCACTCCGAACTGGGTCACGACGGCACCCTGAAGCAACCCGATCGCGGCGCCGACGACCAGCCCCGCAGCCAGGCCCAGCCAGCTCGGCCAATGGTGATTGACCACCAGCACAGCGGTAAAGGTCGCTGTGGCGCCGCTGTTGGCGGCCACCGAGAGGTCGATCTCGGCAACCAGCAGGACGAAGACAATGCCCAAGGCGATCGTCGCCGTGACAACGATCTGCACGAGGAGATTCGTCAGGTTGCGGTTACCGAGGAACGCGCTGTTCTGCGCGCCGAAGTAAGCCCAGATCACGGCCAGCATCAGCAGGACGGGAACGACCCGGTACCGTCCGGCCAAGGCGTCGAGTAGGGCCCGCCGCCGGCTCTGCTGGCCGGCCTCGATGCGTGTCGCAGCTGAAGGCGGTGCGGCGACGACGGCCGCTGAGTTGTTGGGCATGGTCATCATCCCGCTATCCCGGTGATTGCGGCAACGAGCTGATCGGTGGCGACCCCCCGCCTGGTGTTATCGAACTCGGCAACCTTGCTGCCCAAGCGCAGCACGACGATCCGGTCGGCCACGTCCAGCACGTCGCGCAGCGCGTGCGAGATCAGCACCACGGCACACCCGTGCTCGCCCCGCAGCCGCCGGATCAGATCGAGCACCCCCCGGCTCTGCTCGACACCGAGGGCCGCAGTCGGCTCGTCAAGCAGCACCAGCCGCGGATCCGACAACGTCGAGCGGCAAACCGCGACCGACTGCCGCTGGCCCCCCGACAGCCTGCCCACCGGGGTCCGTAGCGAGCGAATCTTCACCCCCAGGCGCTTGAGTGTCGCCTGCGCGCGGTGCTCCATGTCCGCTCGCCGCAGCCGCGCGCCGCGGAACAGCGGGTGGTGCTCCTCCCGTCCCAGAAAGAGGTTCTGCACCGTGTCCAGGTTGTCGCACAAGGCCAGGTCCTGGTACACGGTCTCGATGCCCAGGGCAGTCGCGTCGGCCGGCCGGCGCAGGTGCACCGGCTTCCCGTCGAAGCGCACCACGCCGCCGTCCGCAGGCTGCAGCCCGGAAATGATCTTCATGAGGGTGGACTTCCCGGCGCCGTTGTCGCCGACGACCGCCACGATCTCGCCGCGCCCAACGGTGAAGTCGATGCCTTCCAGGGCGTGGATGCCACCGAACAGCTTCGCCACCTGCCGCAGCTCGAGGATCGGCGTCGCCAGGTCACTGCTTGCCACGCCGGGTTCGGCCGTCGCGGCCGCGGTACTCACGACGCTTCCTTCTTGCACGTGGCCGTCTGGGCAGCCGCGCCGGTGCAGATCTGCTTCCAGCTCCACACGCCGTCCTTGACCACGGTGTCGACGGTGTCCTTGTGCAGAAGCTGAACCGGCAGGAACGCCGCGGGCACGCCCGGCTTCATGAACCCGTTGTCGACGTAGCCATCGGTCGCGCCGTTGTCGATCTTTCCGTTCTTCAGCAGCTGAACGGTGAGCTTGGCGGCCTTCGCTGCCTGCAGCTTGAACGGCTTGTACACCGTGTCGTACTGCAGCCCCAGCAGGATGTACTGGATCGCCTGAAGATTGGCATCCTGTCCGCCGATCACCGGAACCTTGCCCGCGAGGCCCTGCGCCTTCAGCGCCGCGATCACGCCACCCGCGGTGCCATCGTTCATCACGACCACGGCATCGATGCGATTGTTGGTCTTGGTCAGGCACTGCTCCATTTCGGACTGCGCCTTTGCCGGATCCCAGTTCGAGGTGTACGTCTCGCAGGCGACCTTGACCTTGCCGGCGGAAATCAACGGCTGCAGGTACTGGTCCTGGCCCTTCTTGTACTGGGTGGTGCCATAGTCACCCTGGTTGCCGTAGATCCGCGCGATCACCTTCGGCGCGCTCGCCGTGGCTGCCGCCAGCACTGTTGCAGCGTCCTTGCCCTGGTTCTGGCCGACCGACAGCGAATTGAACACAACCTGAGCCGCGGCGGTCCCACCCCGTGCGTCGTGGTCGTAGAGCAACACCGGAACCTTCGCCTGCGCCGCATGCTGCAGCGCACCGCCGGCGATGTAGGGATCCGCCGCGACCAGCACGATCGCCGCCGCACCCGCCGAGATCGCCGTGTCGACCTGCTGAACCTGCTTCTGCGGGTCGTTCTCGGCGTTCTGGATGATCACCTTGCTCCCGGGCAGATCCTTCTCCAACGCCGCCTTGAAGTCAGGGCCGTCCTGCGTCACGAATCGGACCGTCGTCGTGTTCGGCAGCAGCATGTACACCGTCTTTCCGCCGCCACTAGCCCCGCTCGTGGAGCTGCAAGCGCTCATCAGCAGCGCGCCCAGGGCGAGGGCGGCTAGCCCAGTCAACGGCTTCGACCGGCTCATGTGACTTCTCCTTCCGAGGTGTGCGGGCGTCACGCCGGCGCTCTGCACGGCGAGCTCCCGGCGGATGGATGAGACCTGGGTCTCAAACGAGTGCGCAAACCTTTGCACAGCATTTCTGCCAGGTCAAGACCCTGCTACCAAGAGATTTCTGCGGATCACGCAGTACGTCGAGACAGCGATTGCGCAGCGTCCGAGTCAGGCGCCTAAGTCAGCCGGCACCGCTTCAGCGCACAAATTTGCCGCGCCTGCCATGGGCCTCAGGCTTGGGAACGGCGCCACGAGCATCGTCTCGACCGGCACGGTCGCGCAGCTTGATTGGGGCGGCGGCAGGAGGCGGTGACCAGACGCTCGAAGGTGCCCCGCTGCGGCGGGCTCGAACAATCAGGACAACCCCCGCGACCGCAGACTGACCGGGCGGGGGGACCCGATGTGGCAAGCATTCGCAGGTCCGGATACGCACCGTCAACGCCACGCGCTCGCCCTCATGCCCCTGCCGCGTCGGGCCTTGTAGAGCGACGCTGCAACTGCGCTGGTGCCAGGCTCCTCAGGCCAGGGTCAGCTGTAGTGGGGATCAGCCGTTGGTGACGTCCACTCCGTCGAAGGTCATGTAGCTGCCTGAGAGCTTGGTGATCACGATCAAGTGCACGTCCGGCGCGAGCGTGGGGCTAGACCAGACGGCCACGTTCGCGTGCCGCTGGCCGTCGGCGGGCACGGTGTCGACGGTGGTCTCCGCGCCGCCGTCGAGCGCAATCCCGATGTCGCCTTGGTCGGTGTTCTCTTCTCCGTAGACGGTGATCTTGTTGCCGATGAAGGTGTACGTGACGGTCGCGCCATTGCTGGTCGCGTAGTGCAGGTCGTCCTGATAGTCGCCAAAGCCGCGATCGTTCGAGTAATCGAGCTGGTTGTACACGAAGCCGGTGTCGGTGTCGTTGATTCGGGCGTCGGCCGGCGGGGTGCCGACGTAGAAGACGACGCTGACCGGCTTGGAGTCGATGTCCTGGTCGTTGCTCTGCACCGCGATGAGTGTGTGCTGGCCCGCGGCGATACCGGTGGCTTGGCACGACCATGTCCCGCCCGTGACCGTGCCCTGGCACACTGTCGCGCCGGCCTCGGAGACAGTGACGGTGTCGCCGTCGATACCGGCACCCGACACGGTGGGGCTGGACGCGACGCCGACTGCGCCGTTGGCCGGCGAAGTGATCGTCGGCGGCGGGACGTAGCCGCCGACCGACACGTCGGTCGCGTCGGCGCCGGACGGTGCAGTGGCGACAAGAAAGCCCGGGGACAGCTGCCGCACCGCCGCGGCCGGCCGGCCGCCGAAGAACACCGGCGTGCTTGCCGTGAATCCGCGGCCGCCGATCAGCACCTGGGTCGCGGCGTCCTTGCCGGTACCTACCTGCTGCGGGCCGGAAAAGTAGTCGGCGTGCAGCGGCACCGAAGCAGCGAGCGGCCAGTACGCGGCGGTAGGTCCGGCCGCGGCGAGCTGACCCTGGGGGATGTCATTTGGTCCTGGGGCGGCGGCCGGGATGGTCGTGTTGAAGCCCGCGTGCGTATCGACGGGCCCATTGCAGATGTAGCTGTCGGCGCTGTTCGCGAAGTAGTTGCCCTCGATGAGGAAGTGCCCGTCCGGTGAGCAGCCCCCCTGCGCACCGATGCCGGTCAGCGGATGGAACTCGACGTTGCCGTTGTAGTGGATCCACTCCGAGCCGGCGTCGTCGTAGAGCGCGTAGAAGCGGGCGCCCTGGTTGTAGGTGACGTTTCCGGCCACGGACAGCCCGTTCGCGAGCGTGGCCGCCGAGTCGATCGTTGTGCCGTCGGACTCGTAGAAGTACGGCGCCTGGTGCCCCTCCATGTAGATCGCGCCGCCGTCGGCGAGCACCTGCAGGTGGTCGTGGACGAGGTTGTCGCTGATCGTGTTCTCGGCGTTGACGTTAAGCGAGTTGAACGGATGGTCGGCGAGGTCGACGTGCCCTTGAACGACGCCCGCGGTGATCCCGGTATACGGCAGGTCGAAGAGCTCGTTGTGGGTGATCGTCGTGTGCTGGCTGAACAGCAGCGTGATCCCGCTGGCCGATCGATAGTCGGTGCCGATGTTGTGGATGACGTTGTCGGACACCGTGTTCTGTTTCATGATCTCGTTCGTGCCGATCTTGTCGTTCGCGACCGCCGCCGGGTCGGGCGTGCATTCCTGCTTGATCGTGTCCGGGGTATCCGGGTTCGTCTTCGAGTAGTCGGGGAGATCACGAGGCTGTCCGCGTTGGGGTACTCGGTGGTGACGGTGGCGAATCCGCTGCGAGGTTTGAGTAGCGACGCGGCGTATGTGCGTGCGGGTCTGGCGACGATCAGCGGCCCGATCGTGCTGGTCGGTCACTCGTATGGCGGTGCGGTGATCACGAATGCGGCTGTCGGCGTGGCCAACGTGAAGGCGCTCGTTTATCTGGCGGCCTTCTCGCTTGCGCCGGGTGAGAGCGTGGCAACGGTGCTGCCGCCGGACAGGTTCCCGGGTTCGCACATCGACCCGTCGAAGCTGGACGTTGTGCCGGTGGCCAACCCGGCGGCACCGGGCGGGCAGGACGTCGACCTGTACATCAAGTCGCAGTACTTCCGCGACATCTTCGCCGGCGACGTGAGCCCGATCCGGTCGGCGCAGGAGGCCGCGACGCAGCGCCCGCTGGCCAACCACGCGTACACGGAGCCGTCGGGCACGCCGGCGTGGCAGTCGATCCCGAGTTGGGATCTGGTCACGCTCGATGACCACGCGATCTCACCGGTTGGGCGGAAGTTCATGGCCGCGCGCATGCGCGCGCACACCGAGTACGTCCGCTCGACGCAGGACGTCATGATCTCGCACCCGGCCGTGGTCGACCGGATCGTTGTCCAAGCAGCAGCCAACGCCGTCTCCTGACGGGCCGGGGCAGGAGGCAGACCGATGCCGGGCAACCCGCTGCATGTGGCTCTCGAACCGGCCGCGCAGCAGTTCGTGGATGCCAGTTCGGTGCCCCCGTTCCCGTACCAGCTGGCGCCGGACGAGGGCCGCAAAGGCCTGGACGCCGCCCAGGATGCCTCGATCTTCAAGCCCGAGATCGACGAGGAGTGGGTCGAGATCGACGGCGGGCCGACCGGACGCGTCTGGTTGCGGATCGTCAAACCGCCAGGCGTCCACGAGCAGTTGCCGGTGATCGTTTACGTGCACGGCGCCGGCTGGGTGTTCGGTGACGCCCGCACCCATGATCGGCTGGTGCGTGATCTCGCGATCGGTGTCGGCGCGGCCGTCGTGTTCCCCGAGTATGACCGCTCCCCCGAGGTCGGCTACCCCGTGGCGGTCGAGCAGTGCTACCGCGCTGCGCAGTGGGTCTCCACTGACGGCGCGACGAAGGGACTGGACAGTGGCACGATCGCGATCTGTCGTGACTCGGTCGGTGGCAACATGTCCATCGCCATATCCCTGCTCGCGACGCAACGCGGCTACCTGCGCTTCGTCAAGCAGGTTCTGTTCTACCCGGTGACCAACGCGGCGTTCGACACCGAGTCGTATGAGAAGTTCGCCGAGGGCTATGCGCTCACCCGCGAGGGCATGAGGTGGTACTGGAACCAGGACACCAAGAGCGAGCAGCAGCGCGCCGAGAGCACCGCCTCGCCACTGCGGGCCAGTCTCGAAGAACTGTCCGGGCTGCCGCCGACTTTGATCGTCACCGCCGAGAACGACGTCTTGCGGGACGAGGGCGAGGCCTTCGCCGAGAGGCTGCGCCACGCCGGGGTTGCGTGCACCAACGCGCGGTTCGGCGGCACGATCCACGACTTCGTCATGCTCAACGCCTTGCATGACACCGAGGCAGCCCGGTGGATACGGCCGCGTTCGGTGGCGTATCGGGGACCGGCTTCGAGCGAAGGCCACACGCACTCGACTATTCGCCGTCGGCGGGGTTGGCTGATCAGGCCATGGCCACCGCACCCGGACTCCCACCCGTTCGAGGACGCGAGGCGCAGCTCGCGGTGATGACGCGACGCTTGCACGAATTGCGCGCCGGCGCCGGGTCGGTCGTGGTCATCGAGGGCGCCCCAGGCTTCGGTAAGACCCGCCTGCTGCAGGAGGCGTTCTACCGGGCCGTGGCCATGGGCATCCGCGGCGGGCATGGCATGGCCGACCCGCTGGACAGCGTCGTGGATCTTGCCCCGTTGCTGGAGGCGCTGTTCGACAACGACCCGCCGCTGCTGGAGCGGGCCGCGCTGCGCGACACGCACGCAGCGCCCGAACAGCGCTATTGGTTGCTGCACGATATCGAGGCACTGTTGGAGCAGGCCGCGCTGGACGGTCCGGTGCTGATCTGTTTGGACGATCTGCATTGGGCCGACAACGGCACCGCCGCTGCGCTGCGGGCGCTGCCCACCCGCTTGGCCAGCCTGCCCATCGCTTGGTTCCTGGCCGTCCGACCCGGCCAAGGCTCGACCCAAGTCCGCGATGCCATCACTCACGTCCTGGCCGCAGGCGCGGACACGCTGCGGCTGGATCCGTTGAGCGAGCACGCCGTCGCCCAGGTCGTGGCCGACATCCTCGCGGCCGAACCTGATGCTGACGTGCTGCGCAGCGCAGGCCGCACCCATGGCAATCCCTTCCTCCTCACCGAATTGGTCCGCGGGCTGGAAGAGGAGCAGATCGTCAGCGTTGAATTCGGGCGGGCCAGGCTGGTCGCCGACCGTCTGCCGACCCGGGTCAGCGACGACATGCGCCGGCGGCTGTCTCGGCTGCCCGAACTCGCCGAACATGTCGCCGTCACCGCGGCCTCGCTGGGCCGGCGGTTCACCGTCGCCGACCTCGCCACGATCAGCGACCTGTCGATCGCGCAGCTCGTGCCGGCCGTGCGCGCGCTGGTCGACGCTGCCATCCTCACCGAGTACGACGACCGTCTCATGTTCGGGCACGACCTGGTCCGCGACGCGGTCCGCGCCAGCCTCCCGCGGGCCGTGCGCCGGGCCTTGGATCGCCGCGGCGCCGATGTCCTGCTCGCCCGCGGCGCGCTTCCGGTCGAGGTCGCGACCCAGCTCGCCAGCAGCGCCGAATCTGGCGATGAGGTGGCCATCACCACCCTGGCCGATGCGGCCGAAGCTCTGAACAGCACCGACCCGGCCGCAGCAGCCGACCTGGCCCAACACGCGTTGCGGCTGGCTCCGCCTGATCATCCCCGCCGTGGCCCCCTCGTCGCGCGCCAGGCGATATCTCTGTTCGCCGCCGGCCTCAGTGCCGAGGCGAAGCAGTTCGCGGACACAGCTCTGCGCCAGGCACTGCCACCCGCGCAGCAGGCGCAGGTCCGGCTGAGCATCGCCAGCATGTTCGCCCTGTCCCCTGACCTACGCCTGGACAACGCCCAACAGGCACTCGCCTTGCCCGACCTGCCCACCGACCTGCGTGCGTGGCTGGAGGCACTCGCGTTCCACAACACCGTCGTCGCCGCGCGCACCGACGCGGCCGCCGAGATGGTCGAGCAGGTCCGCAAAGTCGTGGCGGACAGCACCAGCGCCGAAGCGCGGTTCGCCCTAGAACTGGCCCACGGTGGCCTGGAGTACCAGCACTTCCGGTTCGAGTCCGCGCTGGAGCACCTCGACCGCGCCGCCCGGATCGGCACGTCTGAGAACGTGCGAGCCCGGCTGGCCCACTACTTCCGCAGTTGGCCCCTGATCGCACTCGACCGGTTCGATGAAGCACTCGCGGTGACAGAGGCGGGAGTGGCCGACGCGCAGCGCGACCGGCAGAACTGGGCGCTGCACATCTTCGAAACCTGGAGGGGGCTGCAGGCCCTGCAGACCGGGCGACTAGCCGATGCCGCCGTCGCCCTCGAAGGCCGGTTCAGCTCCGACGACGCCCACTCGGTGGTGGGCATCATCGATGCCGCCAACGTAGCCGGCCTCGGCCGACTGAAGATCCATCTCGGCGACGAGCGCGGCGGCCGCGAGGTCGCCCAGATCTGCCACGTCATGCTCGGCGCCACCGCACCGGGCATCCGCCAGCACGCGGCCTGGTATCTCGCCTCCCACGCGATGGCCCAAGGAAACCCCCACACGGCTCATGACATGCTGCGCGCGCTGGGCGACCACCAGCGGCTCACGCTGTTTCCGCTGTTCCCCCACGACATTTCCAACGACCCCGAACTCATGCGCATCGCGCTCGCGGCCGGGGACACCGAGCTGGTCGAGCAGCTCATCGCCGCCGGCGAACAACGCAGCGCACGTAACCCAGCCGTGCGCTCGATCCATGCCAGCGCCGCCCATGCGCGCGGCCTCGCCAATCTTTCCGTGGTCGACCTCGAACGGGCCGCCGAGCTGTTCCACGATGCCGGACGGCCACTCGCGCTGGCCTCCGCGTTGGAAGACCTCGGCCGACAACGCGTCAGCGACGGCGCCACTGGCGAAGCCGCCGAGGCGTTCGGCCAGGCGCTCACCCTCAACACCGAGGCCGGCGCGACCTGGGACGCCGCCCGGGTCCGCCGACGCTTACGCCGGCTCGGGATACGCCGCCCTATCGTCATCACCGATACGCCACGCACCGGCTGGGGCGCGCTCACCAGCACCGAGACCGCCGTCGCCGAGCTGGCGACCGAGGGCCGGACGAATCGCCAGATCGCCGAGCAACTGTTCGTCTCACCGCACACCGTTGACACCCACCTGCGGCACATCTTCGACAAGCTCGGCGTGAAGTCCCGCGTCGAACTGACCCGGGCCGCGGCCGATCGCCACACGGCGAGCGATTAGACATCACGCGTTCTCGCGATGTGCCCGCGACCGGCAGGCACCACGCTGGCGGCGTCGCGATTCGTCAATCGGCAAGGGAGCGCTCGATGACCACCCGACCGAACATCGTGCTCGTCCATGGCGCCTGGGCCGACGGCTCATGCTGGAGCGAGGTCATCCGACAACTGCAGGCAGACGGCTACCAGGTCATCGCCCCGCAGTTCCCATTGAGCTCGCTCGCCGCCGATGTCGCTCGGCTGCGTCAGGTCCTGCACTTTCAAGACGGTCCCACTCTGGCCGTGGGGCACTCCTACGGCGGTCAGATCATCACCGCGCTGGGCACCGACGCACCCAACGTCGCAGGGCTCGTTTACATCGCCGCGTTCGGGCTGGACGAGGGTGAGTCACTCGGCGGGCTGCTCGCCCAGGGGCCACCCACGCCCGCGCTGGTGCATCTGTTCACCGATGAGCAGGGATTCGGCTGGCTGTCCGAGGACGACTTCGTCCAGCACTTCGCCGCCGATGTCGACCCGACCGAGGCCAGGGTGATGCACGCGGTGCAGCAGGCACTGGCCGGATCGGCGTTTACCGACGTGATGGCCGTACCGGCCTGGAAATCCCTACCCTCCTGGTATCTGGTCGCCAAAGACGACGAGGCCATCCCACCCGACGCCGAGCGCCAGTTCGCCGCCCGCATGGGAGCCCACACCGTCGAGGTCCGAGCAGCCACGTCGCCATGGTGTCGCACCCGGCCGAGGTCGCCCAGCTCATCGAGACCGCCGCCGCTAACGTCACCGAAGGCTGATCGGGGACCGCGCCATGCCGATGATTGACATATACGCGGTGCGCGGCACGTTCGCCGACCCGCACCAACTCGCGGCCGACGCCGCCGCAACCGTGATGGCCCTTGAACAAGTCCCCGACCTCGCCCTGTTCCGCCAGAACACCGCCGCCTTCGTCCACGACCTCGACCCCGCCGCCGTCTCCGACGTCGACGGAGACAACCGACACGTCCGCGTCCAGGTACTCACCAACGCCGATGCCCTCGACCGCGACAAGCAACTGGCCGTCGTAGAACGCCTCACCACCCTGGTCGCCGAAGCAGCCGGCGACCCCACGCTCCGCGACCGCACGTGGGTGCTGCTCACCCAAGCTCCTGACGGTGGCTGGGGGCTCGCCGGGCACGCCCACACCAACACCGAACTCGTCCAGGAGGCGCGCAAACAACTCGGCAAGGACGAGTAGAACCGGATGAGCAGCGACGTGATCATCGGCCGCGACGGGAAGCCACGCTGCGTCTGGGCCGGCTCCGGCGATACCGCCTTCGGCCGCTACCACGACGAGGTCTGGGGCACCCGCACCTATGACGAATCCGCGATGTTCGAGGCGCTCACCCTGGGCGTGTTCCAGGTCGGGCTGAGCTGGGCGATCGTGTTCGGGAAGCGCGACGCGTTCCGGAGAGCCTTTCGAGGCTTCGACGTCGCCAAGGTCGCGGCGATGACCGAGCGGGACGTCGACCGGCTCGTCCAGGACGCCTCGATCATCCGCAACCGCGGCAAGATCCAGGCCACCGTCGACAACGCCCGCGCGATGACGTCCGCGTCGCCAAGCCTCGTCGCGCTCGCGAAGTCCTACGAGATCACCCGCAAGCGGGCACCTCGCTCCATCGCCGACCTACCCACGTCCACCCCGCAGGCGGACGCACTCGCGAAACAGTTGAAATCGCAGCGGTACCGCTACGTCGGCCCGACGAGCGTCTACGCGTTCATGCAGAACGTCGGCGTGGTCAACGACCACGTCCGCGGGTGCTTCCGCGCTACCGACTACCCCAACGCGACCCACCGCGGTTGAGACTGCGAGGCCCACCATGACACTTTCGTTCGAGCGAGACATCCGCCCGCTGTTCCGTGAACGCGACAGAGAATCCATGAAGCGCCACTTCGATCTTTGGTCGGTCGACGATGTCCGCGCACACGCGTCGACGATTCTAAGCGTCCTCGAACAAGGCCGAATGCCATGTGACCAAACCTGGCCGAACGGCAACCTCGAAACGCTACGCCAATGGATTGAGTCCGACATGGCGCCGTAACTAGTCGGTCGAGGGGCGCAACCGCTCAGCGCCGCCGTCAAGATCTCCGCCGGTTGAGGGAGTCCCGAACATTCCGATGTCCCGCAACAACACGGCTGCCTTCACACACGACCTGCCGGCGACAGCACTCGCGAACGTGGACGGCGACAACGCGTACGTCCGCGTGCAGGTCCTGACCAACGCCCGCGCCTCGACCGTGAGAAGCAGATCGCCGTGGTCCGCACCCCCACCGAACTCGTCGCCACTGCCGCCGGCGACCCGTCCTTGACCGAGCGCATTTGGGTGCTGCAGACCGACGCGCCTGAGGGGCGGGTGGGGCCTGTGGGGCCATGCCCACACCAACGAAGAACTGGTCGTAGCCGCGCGGACCGAGATCGCCAAGCGGACGCCTGAAGCCACCTGAGGAGGAGAACGAGATATGGGCACCAGTCCGCTTTCGATCGACGTCTACGTCGCCCCGATGCGGCCGTACACCTGTCCCGATCAGCTCGGGGAGGGTGAAGTCGCGACCTGGGCGCCGTCCAGCAGCACGCTGATCTCCGGGCCGACCGAAGGGATCCTCATCGACGCGCTTCTGACCTTCGAGAACGCGGACCAGATCGCCGCCTGGGCGAAGAGCTTCGGCAAGAAGATCACGGGTGTCTACATCACCCATGGCCACTCGGACCACTGGCTCGGCCTCGCGCGGCTTCTCCAGCACTTCCCCGAGGCTCGTGGGTACGCGGCTCCGGAGGTTGCAGGTCGCGCCGCTTGGGAGGCGGAGTTCAACAAGACGAGCAAGTATTGGACGTCGCGCTTCCCGGGTGAACTCCCCGAGACGCCCGTGGTGCCCGAGGTGCTGAACATTGACGTGATCCTGGTGGACAGTCAGGTCGTCAACCTGATCCACGTTGGCCAGGGTGACATTGGGGGTTCGACGATCTTCCACGTGCCGTCTGCCGACGCAGTTGTCTGCGGTGATGTGGTCTACAACAACGTGCACATGATGATGTACGAGGCCGATGAGGCGAAGCGGGAGGCCTGGATCGCCAGCATCGACGTGGTCGCGGCGTTGAACGCCAAGATCGTCGTCGCCGGTCACAAGAGCGTGGGGGCGGCGGACTTGCCGGAGAACCTCGCGGCCAGCCAGCTGTACCTGCGAAACTTCACCACCCTCGCGAAGAAGGGCGGCACGGTGGAGGACTTGGTCCACGGCATGCTCGAGGTTCATGGCGAGCGCGACCAGCCGCACACCCTATGGATCTCGGCCCGAGCCGAAGTCGCTCGACGGGCATGAACCGCAGCGATCGGTCCGCTTGCAGCGAGCCGGGTGCACATCGAACTGTTTCTGCGATGGATGCAGGAAGTGCGCGGCTACCAGCCGTCGACAGTGTCACGGCGGTTGTCGGTAGTCAGCGGCTTCTACCGCACCTGCGTGATCGACGGTGCGTTGGAGCTGCTACGCGAAGGGCGGTTCTCTGCCGGATCGACACCGTCCGCATCCTGGGCGAAGCCGATACGCGCGTACACGTCGAAGCTTTGTAGGCCGTACTGAACAAGGTCCCACCAATCAATATCATCCCGCAGCAACCACCGCGCTGCATCAGCAACCTGGCCGTGGTGGCGCGGCGTTATGCGCGGAGGTGCAACGTCGCGAGGTGATTCATGGGCGCCGCGTCGGGTGGGTGTCCGGACGCCGGGCGCGACGCGTTGTGACTCGCAGCGGCGCGTTTGCGGTCACGAGGGCGGGCCTGGGTCCGGACCCTGATTCAGCCGGTCGTCGTCTCCGCGGGCTGCTGCTCGACGAGTTCGCCCTCGATCATGATCTGGATCTCGTCGCTGACCACGAACCTGCCGTCCAGCATCATGTTGAAGCTCAGGCCGAACTCTTTGCGGTTGATGTGACTGCTGGCGCTGTAGGCGATCCGGTGTCCCATCATCGGGTCGTTGAACTCCCCGTACTTGATCACCTGTAGCGCTACCGGTCGGGTGGTGCCTTTGATGGTGAGGTCACCGGTGAGCGTGTAGCGGTCGGTGCCTGCCGGCGCGACGCCGGTGCTCTTGAAGGTGATCGTCGGGAACTTGTCGACCTCGAGGAAGTTCGACGAGCGCAGGTCGTTGTCCCGCGTCTCGTTGTGGGTGCGGATGCTGTCAGTCTGAATCGTTACCGTCACCGACGACGCCTCCGGGTGGTCGGGATCGATGTCGGCGACCGAGCTGACCTCGGCGAAGTGACCTC